>Ga0302174_10000099_pt1 | contig 41531 bp, 35 predicted proteins | sample I_Fen_N3_2_FD_198789 | JGI IMG/M metagenome (GOLD analysis project Ga0302174, IMG submission 198789) | Peat permafrost microbial communities from Stordalen Mire near Abisko, Sweden - I_Fen_N3_2 | ecosystem: Environmental > Terrestrial > Soil > Wetlands > Permafrost | place: Sweden: Abisko... | reverse complement strand
AACTATGGCCATGATCCGTGCCTTAAACAAAATGACGCGTGCAGGGATGCCAGAAAGTGTGCGGATTGCCTGAGGAAGTCAGTGACGAGAGGCGCTTTTATCTAAATCCGAATTATTCAACAAAGCCGTAGACTACGTATCAATGCAAAAACACAGGGATAATTGTCAAGGATGATAGCCGAAGCTCACACCAAGATTTTTGAAAGAAAACTTTCTAACTTAAGTACTTAATATATGTGGATATCGTAATCTGCTGCGAAAAGCTATTCATAACTGTATCTGTTACACACTATGGTAAAAGATTGAAAACTTACTAAAAAAGACAGGTAAGTTACAAAGTTGAGTATAAATAGAAAAAAACCTTACGATCACCTTAAATAAGGAATTGTATTTGGCAAGTGAAAATGAATTTTTTAAATGTATATTGACACTACAAAAAAAATATTTACTTTTCTTGCTAAACACTGAGTCATCAGTGTTTGTGGCGCCTACCTAGTTTAACTCTATTGATACTAGGTTGACCGCGCATCCAATAAGTCTTTCATGACTATGTAAGTTAAATTATTTGAGGAAACAAGTATGAATAAGTTCATTGCGATTTCCGCACTGATGGCCGCATTCGTCTCGGCAAATGCCTTAGCGGCAGATGCCAACCTGACCTTTAATGGTGCTGTCTCTACTGGTACCTGTACTATGAATGCTGCTGATGCAACCAAAACACTGGTCATCCCTGATGTTTCATCTTCATCCTTAGCTAATGCGGGGAACACGGCTTTTACTTCCTATAGTGCTAACTCGACGATTTCCTTTACAGGCTGTCCTGCAGAAGTCAGTAATGTAGTATTATCATCAGCTTCCGGTACAGGGACTACTTTCGGCGGTGATACTTCTAGACAAACACCTGCTTCAGGTACGGCTACGGGCGTGCACTTAGTTATCTCATCGGGACCTCGTGTGGTCGACTATTTGCGTCCTGGCGTCGCCAGAAGTTTCCCAGTTTCTCCTTCTGGCACTGTTAAAGTACCGGTCTATGTTGGGGTGACAGCAGATATTACTTCTTCCTCTGCCTTTGCTGCACCTACCGCTGGTAATTATTCTAGTAGTTACACACTCACCTTTAGCTATTCATAACCCAATTTTTATCAAAAAAATATTGCCCACCAGTTCTCCAAAAGGTACTAAAATCATGCGCAATTCTCAAATTTTAAAATCATTCCTCGCAACAGCATTGTTCTCCAGCGCTCTCTGTGCAAATGCTGCAGATGATAGTGTAGTAGTTAATGTCAGTGGCTCAATTACTACTGCCACTTGCACCATTGCTGCAAGTGACGTGAATAAAACTATTAATATACCTGTTTCATTAGCTAACGATCTTCAAAATGCTTCTAAGCTTACCCCTGTTTATTTCTCTTTCGGTATTTCAAATTGTGATAGTTCAAAAACTAATGCTGTTGCAACTGTAGCGGCGGCAACAGTTGCTTCAGATGTCTCTGGATATGGTAGTAACAGTGTAATTGCTAACACAGGTTCTGCAACAAACGTCGGTATTGGACTGATCGGCGCCACCTCTGTAGGTGCTACCCCTTCAGGTCCACTGCCTGTCGGCACGCAATCAGCAGCAGCGACTTTGACCCAGGTTGGTGGTTTATCCACGACAAGTGGAACTCTGTATCTGGGCGCACAAGTGGTTCCTCTATCTAAAGCTGTGTCTTCTGGAGCGGGTTCAGTTACCGGTACTGCAACTGTTACTTTCACTTACTCCTGATATAAAGCAGTCACACTATTAGTATCGTCTGACATGATTCAGACCGCCCATTAGGGGTCTGAATCATGACGATTTATTTAACCGGTTTGGGGCCGGAAGATTGTTTTATCCGGTTACACAGGACACGAACGAGATCATAATAATGAATAATATAATGCGCGTCGCATGCGGAATACTCCTGTCAACACTTCTAGCCGCTGGGTTAATTAATTCTGCTGATGCAGCACTCAATGATAGAGGCGGTATTTCGCTTGGTAATACTCGCGTGATCTTCAATGAAATAGACAGAGGAGTGAGTGTGCGTGTAATAAATACAGCGGCATCACCGTTCCTAATTCAGTCTTGGGTTGACAATTACCACGGTCAGGGAGGGTGGGAGAAAACATCACAACTGGCGCAAGGCACCTTCGTAGTTACTCCTCCATTATTTCGGCTAGATAAAGGTGAGAACAGTGTTTTAGTTCGCAGAGCCGAGGGCTCACTCCCTATTGACCGTGAATCAGTATTCAGTTTGAACGTCAAAGCCATACCTCAGACTGCTAAACCTGACCCTAAGTCGAACTATATCCAGTTCGCCTTTGTGAACAGTATCAAGTTGTTTTGGCGGCCTGTAGGTCTCGCTGGGAATCCTTCGGAAGCCTACAAGCAACTCACTTTTAAACGCCTCGGCGATCGCATCGTGGCTGACAATACATCAGCTTATAACATAACTATCAAGACCCTGTCTGTTGGGGGAACCGCTGTGATCGATCCGGATAATCGTATGGTTCCACCTAAGGGAACCCAAAGTTGGCCACTGCCCGCGGGAAATAGAGGCCATGTGACTTACACAACCATCACCGATTTCGGTGGTCTGACTCTGCCGCTGACCACAACGCTGCAGTAATATGGGCTTGGGAGCAATTGCATGAGTCAGAGAACTGTATATTTATGTGTATTGGGCCTTTTTTCGCTTTCAATAGCCACTTGTTCAAGCGCAGAACAAGGATGGTTCAATCCCGATCTACTGGGCATCGGCGATCGAGGGAAAGCTGGAAACAATTCGTTAGCTATCGACGAAAAGGCTTTACAACGCCTAGCAAATGGACAACAGCTACCAGGTACCTATTCCGTTGATGTCTACTTCAATGCAAACTTCATTGGAAACCAAGATACCACTATGACAGCTGACGGCCCTAATGGAACCCTAACTCCAGCCTGGTCAGTAAACACGCTGTTGTCCGCTGGATTAAAGTCGAAGTTCCTCACCGCTGACAAAAAGATAGACATGAGTTTGGCCGCCCGAGACCGGCCTGTCTCGGGTATCCTTAACCACGTAGCCGGCGCGATTGTACAGTTCGATTTTGTCCGTCGACGTTTAGATGTATCAGTGCCAGAGTTGTATATGAACAAAAGTCTAGCTGGCGCCACTGATCCGCATTTATGGCAGGATGGAATTAACGCAAGCATCGTAGACTACAATTTTAGTTTCTGGAAACGTAGTACTGCCCAGAGAAGTTCTTTCGATAACGACAGTGCTTTTCTCTCTCTCAACAATGGTATTAACCTTGGCGCGTGGCGCTTGCATAACTTCTCAACTTGGAGCTATAACGCCTTGGTGCGTAATACTAGTGCCGCTGATTCCACCGAGCGGAATGTGACACAGCGTTGGCAGGCGATCAACACATGGATTGACCGCCCAATCCCATCAGTAATGGGTTTACTAAGCATAGGCGACCGCTACACTCCATCTGATGTATTCGACAGCATACAGTTCCGTGGTGTGCAGCTTGCAACAGACGAAGAAATGTTCCCGGACATCCTGAGAGACTTTGCACCAGTTATTCGAGGAACAGCAACCAGTAATGCTCGAGTTACGGTGCGCCAAAACGGTAACATTATTTACGAAACAACTGTGCCACCAGGACCATTCACTATCACCGACGTACCGTCGGCTTCGCTCAGCGGTGATATGTACGTCACCGTTCGTGAGTCCAACGGAGCCGCTCGTTCTTTCATACAGGGGAGCTCCTCGGTCGCAGTTATGCAGCGGGAACATCAACTACGTTATGCTTTCACCGGCGGTAGACTTCGCAGTAGTGGCATCGCAATACACCAACCGCAGTTCCTACAAGCCACCGCAATATATGGACTTCCTTATGACCTAACTATATACGGTGGTTTATTGGGAGCGAATGATTATAAGGCCGGTAGTATAGGGTTGGGATCCTTGCTCGGAGTAGTTGGGGCGTTATCAGCGGACGTTACAATGGCAAAGGCGAGCATATTTGACCGACAAGGTGGTGATAATCTTACAGACTCCACTGGACAGTCTTGGCGTTTGCGCTATGCCAAGTCTATCAGCGAAACCGGCTCTACGTTGACTTTAGCTGCCTATCGTTATTCAACCAACGGCTACTATAGCTTCGCCGACGCCAACGCAATATTAGATAAACAGTCCGTAATTACTACCTTTACCCCGGAAGGTATTATCGCAACTCCGATTGTCAACGCCCATGCTCGTCAGGAGATGCAAATTAACTTCAACCAGTCCCTAGGAGATAGTTTAGGTTCTCTTGGCCTCAGCGCCACGCATAAAAACTTCTGGGACTTGGACAGCGATCAGGAGTCAGTATCTGCAAATTGGAACTTCAACATTAAAGGTATTGGGGTGGGTGTTGGATATCAATTAAGCCGCTGGCCAGGAAGTACCATTCGGGATGACCGTATGGTGAGCTTAATGGTAACTTTACCATTGTCGCAGTGGCTCTACGGGCCAGAATCATACCATAACGTTTATACCACCACTACAGCCTCTAACAGTAGTACTGGTATTGATACACTCAGCAATACTGTGGGTGGTACCTTATTAACCAATAATCGCCTCGGTTGGAGTGCAGGGCAAACGAATACCCTGTCCCGCAACTCCGATACCGGGAACAGTAACAGTGGCAATCTGAACCTTAGTTACAATGGCATGTTTGGCAAAGCTATTGGGGGTTATAGTTACGCACAGGATAGCAAGCAGCTCAGCGCAGGTCTGCAAGGAGTTGTGGTTGCCACCCACTACGGTATGACTCTTGGACAGTCTCCAGGGGAAACAATGGCCCTCCTCCACGCGGAGGGTGCTTCAGGTGTGCAGGTAAAAACTGGCACGGGTATCGCTACCGATTGGTGGGGCAACGCCGTTGTACCTGCTCAACCCTACCGACGTAACCGTTTTGATTTAGACCTTTTAACTACTGAAAAAAACGTAACTCTTAACGACTCTAGTATGGAAGTTATTCCAACACGTGGTGCTGTAATTGTGGCGGAATATGGAACCACGATGGGTCATCAAGTACTGATAACACTAACTAATAAGGGTAAACATCTGCCATTCGGTGCGATGGTAACGTTGGTTCGTGAAGACACTAAGGTTGAGAACAAAAAGCACTACGGCGGTGGAATTGTTGGCGATGCCGGCCAAGCATGGCTAACCGGCATTCCAGACTCTGGTATTTTGAACGTAAAATGGGGTGATGGAGCGGATAGTAGTTGCCATGTACGTTTCGCAATCACAGAAGCTGCTTTGAAGGTAGCAGAAAAGAGAAATCTACCGGTAGCAGTCAATGGAGAATGTGCATGAACAGAGTAATTGTAGTTACCCAACATTCCGTATTTCACGGACCATCATTTCTGTTGTGTGTTCTTTTGTACCTTTACTCCGGCGTGGCCAATGCGACTTGTAGCTGGAATGGGCAAAATAGTACAGTTGTCAATATTCAAGTTCCTTCCTATATAGCACTTACACCTCAGGTGTCAGTAGGGGAAGTATTAGCTTCAGGTGACATTAATTTTCCTGAACTAACTTGTAATGATGGCGAAGCACAGAGTCAGCAAACTTCTTGGCTGTGGAATTCCGGCACTGATGCGGGGCAAAACTTGCGGCAAGTTTCTCCCGGCATCGGTATTCGCCTAAAGTGGGCCGCAGCAAACAGCGGCGAGTCAGCTTACCTGTCCAGCGGTTCTGGTTTAGCTAGCACTGGTGATTTTAACTGGAGTAGTCTGCATTGGGAGTTGATACGTATTTCCGGAACCATTATAAAAGGGCAACAAGTTGCAGCCGGAGTACTAGGACAAGGAAACATTATTTCCCGTTCAGATAACTCATCCCGTGACTTCGTTTTACAGTTGGCTAATGCCGCTACCATAACGGCAGTATGCTCGTTATCAGTTGACAAATCTCTGGTGCTCTTACCTGATACCGATGCAAATATACTAACTACCAACGGATATAGTGGAAGCGTTCCTCTCAACGCTTATGTTACTTGCCCTACAGACACGACACTACCGAATGGTACTAACCTTAGGCTCGCCACTTCACAAGCCGACATAACTGATAACTCTTTGGTGGGAAATGCTGGCAACGCACAAGGCGTGGCCATTGAGATACTAAATGGCAATAAGAGGGTCAGCGCACAAGATGGCAGAGTGGAACAGACATCTTTTACGCAGGGTGTTGCAGGTACGACTGGTGCTACCGAGACGCTAAATGTGCGTATGTCGCGCCTGCCCGGACAAAAAGTTACTGCTGGTTCGGTGCGAGGTACCTTTACCCTTACTCTCAGTGTTAATTGAATCACAAGGGCTAGCTACATGGTAAGAGAAGTGAACATGTTAGCGATGATGTACATATATACCCCCAAAATATTGCAAAGTTCTGGCGGTTTTGTACCTATTTCCAACGGAGAATGACCTTTTATTTTCACATGATTATTGGTTGAATCGGCCTCTTATTTAAAATTTTGGCTTGGTTCACTAATAAATTTTTTATCAAGTCATATTAGTCGAATTCCTCGGTGGGAGACGTCAGTGAAAAGTATATTAAGTATTTCCAAGAGAACTCTTGGTTTCGCGGTGTGCAGCATTCTTCTGATGACTTTCTACACCATATTCCGTATCAATGAGAGTGCAGGGGGAGGGGGCATGACTTCCTCATGGCCACCGTCAAACGCAATGGTTTCCGATACTGTTATGGCAATAGAAACAAGGGCTAGTGTTGGTGGCTTATTGGTGACGAGGAAGGGAATGATTTATGACCAAGACCAAGTATACGCACTTGACTGGCAACGCGAAGGGTTCGCACCTTTAAACTGGTACGAATTGTTAGACAGTTTACCATTACAACATTCAATGACTTCAATCATAAGATGTGGCCATTTAGATTTAAATGGATATGTCAATACGGTGCAAGCGGATAAATATTATGATCAGCAACATAAATTTTCGGTATATGCAAAAACGTAACACTATTAATAATAGATTTACTATTTTTAAGCTCTTTCACTTTGCTCAAGCAGAGCATTTGCGATTGTATGAAGTGGTCAAAAAAACTGGCCACAGCTTTAGAGTTTTTCCAGTATCGATTTTCCGATTCGTTGGGTGATATCCCGCCGTTATTTTCGTGCGGCCTGAGCGCGTTGTAATATCCAACGATATAGTCTGTTATTTCATGGGCAGCATCATTAAGCTTAATTAACCTGTCACTGGTACCCATTCATTCTTCCGGCTCCTGAAGAACCGCTCCATCGAGCTGTTATCCAGCAGTTTCAACGTCGGCTCATGCTCTGTTTGATCCGGTTGACCTGTAAGTATCCCACCAAAACGGCCCATTCATTTTTGAGATCTTTCGACATACTGATTATGTCACCTGAGGAGATCGCTATGTGTAAGATCCGATTCACCTAGCACCAGATCATCGCCGTCCTGAAATCAGTCGAGGCTGGCAGGACCGTCAAAGATGTCTGTCGCGAGGCCGCTATTTCCGAAGCCAGCTACTACAACTGGAAAGCGAAATATGGCGGCATGGAAGCGGCTGATATCAAAAAAATCAAAGATCTTGAGGACGAGAATCGTCGTCTGAAGCAGATGTTTGCCGATCTGAGTCTGGAATGCCGGGCGCTGAAAGACGTCATCGAAAAAAAGCTTTAAAACCAGCGATAAAACGTGAGCTCGCCGACTATCTGACCACGCAGTTTACGATGAGCATACGCCAGGCATGCAGGACGTTATCGCTGAGCAGGACGGTGTTTCGTTATCAACCGGCTACGCGACGTGATGAAGCGGTGATCCAGAGGCTGACCGAGGTCGCTGAGCGCTATCCCCGCTATGGTTTTAAGAAGCTTTTTCAGGTGCTTCGCAGGCAGGGGCACGTCTGGAACCACAAACGTGTCCACCGGATTTACTGTCTTCTCAAACAGAATTTTCGTCGTAAGGGTAAACAACGTCTGCCGGTGCGCAATCCGGCTCCGCTGGCAACGCCGGAAGCACTCAACCAAAGTTGGTCGATTGATTTTATGCACGACGCGCTGACATGTGGCCGACGTTTTCGGACTTTCAATGTCGTTGATGATTTTAACCGTGAGGCTTTGGCGATAGAAATTGACCTGAATATCCCGGCGCAGCGGGTCGTGCGGGTGCTGGGCAGAATAGTAGCAAACCGTGGATATCCGCTGAAGATGCGGATGGATAATGGGCCGGAACTGATATCACTGGCGCTGGCGCAATGGGCTGAAGACCATGGTGTGATGCTGGAATTTATCAAGCCGGGTAAGCCAACACAGAACGGTTTAACCGAACATACCGGACAGAAATACTGGATTTTTACCTGTTCAGAACACTGAATGAAGTACGAGAAATAACGGAGCGCTGGCTGAATGAGTACAACAGTGAGCGACCTCATGAGTCCCTGAATATCCTGACACCGGAAGAATACCGGCTGATGGCGGAGAATGACCCTGACCCCGAATATGATCCAGTCATAATCAGGAATTACCGGCTTCATGTTGGTTGTGTATTCTGGCAACCGGCAGACTTCTCAGCAAATTCTGACGGGGTCATCCAGCCCAGCGCAGAATGGGGACGTCTCTGGTTATAGTGTATGCGCCAGGCCTCGATTTTGCACCGTGCATCCTCCAAAGACATAAACCAGTTCTCGTTCAGACATTCCTGCCGTAACCTGCCGTTGAAGGACTCCACCGTCGCATTGTCCGTCGGTGTTCCCGGGCGTGAGAAGTCGATTCTGATGCCTCTTTCGTACACCCATCTGTCCAGCATTTTCCCTGCAAATTCAGAACCGTTATCGGTTTTTAGCAACTGAGGTAAAGGACGTCTGAGCGCTATGCTATTCAGCATTTCTGCCACTTCTGTTGAACGCAAATTCTGCCCCACGCAGATCCCCAGACGTGATTCGGATACAGACCCTGAGGCTGCGGTTGTCGGCGCTGGGCCGATTTATTGCGGCGTGGCCGTTTGAGGCGCAGCGACAGACCCTGCTCACAGTAGAGGCGGTAGATTCTTTTGTGATTATCGGGCCAGCCTTCCCGCCTGAGCATCACGTGTACCCGGCGGTACCCGTAATGAACCCGGGTTTCGGTTATCTCACGGATACGTAGCCGCAGTGCGCTGTCGTCGGCGGCCACAGAACGATATCGAAACGAGCTGCGGCTGACCCGCAGCGCAAAACAGACCTGTCTCTCACTGGCACCGTAGCGGGCTTGCAAATCCCTGACCCATTCGCGCAGGCGTGCCAGCATCAGCTCTTTTTTGCCAGCACGTCCTGCAGCATCGCCTTGTCGAGGCTCAGATCGGCAACCAGCCTCTTCAGCCGCAGATTTTCCTCTTCCAGTTGCCGCATATGCTTCAGCTCCGAAGGAGAAATGCCGCCGTATTTTTTACGCCACGTATAGAAAGTGGCATCCGAAATGCCCAGCTTGCGACAGACGTCCGGCACTGACGTACCCAGTTCAGCCTGCTTCAGGGCAAAAACAATCTGCTCTTCGGTGAATCGTGACTTTTTCATCGGCACCACCTCCGTTCAGGGGAGTGTTTATCATGCCGGAATTCTGTTTCTGAATGGCGCAGGATTTTGGGGTAGGGTCAGATTAGTACAAGCTACAAACGAGAGGCGTTTTCAACATAGATGCGACAGATAATTATCTCATATTTTAAATATTAAGCACCAATAAATTTTAGTATTTGTGTAGCGAGACGATAAATTAACATCAATGCATTCTGATGCCGAAATCTTTTCAATATTTCAAAAATTAGCCTAAAAATATAAGAAGTATCTAAGGATTTAATTATTTCTTTTATTAATGTAAAAATCGCAATTCATGTGCCGCTTGTTTTAAGAAAAATCCTTTATTGAGGATTGTTTTATCAAGCGGCTAGATGTCTACTATTTGAATAATGCACTCTTTACTGACCGAATAGTACAACTAAATCCCCATTTTGCCGCATCAGTGATATGCGGTCTGGAGTGTGCACCCCCCACCACGTTTCCATGCTATTTTCGTAATTACTCTCTTGGCTTGCATATATCACCCCCTGATGGTCAGAGTCTCTTTATGAATGAGAACGTATCTGTTTCGGTTACTGCCTTGCAACTTGCGCATAATGCCAGTTTGCTCAGTACAATTTTGAAATCCGGCTATCATGGCCATGATAGGGCTGCTTTAAACTGCGGCGTTTGAATACGATGAGCCTTGCAAATAATTCACCATGATTTTACCATTCACCTATTTGGCGGCTGTATTACTAATAGAAATATAGAAACCAGTATAATGGACTAATCATGGTTGACATTAGACCAAATATTCTTGAATCTCTTAGAGTTACTGGCAGTGTAGCGCACCGTGTGGCGAATATTTCTGTGGCCAAGATAGTCTTGTATTAGTCTTGTGTTAACACCTCTGTCTGCTAGTGCGTACCCGCAAGCGTGACGTAACATGTGAGGGTAAGTTTCTATACCAATCCCTGACTCTTTTCCTGCGCTTTTTACTATATTATATGCCTGTTTTCGAGAAAGTACTCCGCCTCTTATTGACATAAAAATATAAGGGCACTGCTGTGAGTTTTTATAAGTCAGTCGAACTTTCAACCATTCTAGTAATAAAACAAGCTCTCTATTTAGCATGGGATGGATGGTGGAAAATCCGTTTTTTGATCTTCTTATGTAAATATTTTGTGATTTAAAATCAATATCGCTGAATTTCAAAGAAAGTAATTCGCTTATCCTGTATCCATGGATAAATGCTATAAGTATAAGACACTGATCTCGCTCACCAGTCGTTCTCTTAGCTGCTGCGTTGATAACTAATTCAATTTCCTCTGCCGATAAAAACCTGCGCTTTGACATGATAATTAAGCCTTGTGAATGCTGATATGGGTGAAGTTGAAATGGAGTGTACGGGATTTTTTTTTAAAAATACCACTACTCAATGTTAACTCAATGGTCTTCTGAAATTACATGTTGGATTTTTAATCAAAATCAGTACGTATTTAACAGTTATCTGTATTTTATTTTTCACAGCAAATCTATTTTACCATTAAAAATGGCATTTTTTGGTAAGGTGGTTATATTTTAGGATTATCCTTATATAAAATAGTGGCATTACTTGTAGTAGAGTGCTGAACATTCGCAACGGGTTGCGTTATAAACCACCGTGAGTAATGTATCTCTATGATAAAGGGTTCCACCATACTAAATACAATTTAACGATTAATATGAATGCACTATTTAAAATAGTGCATGAATCATCGTGGGATTTGCTAGGAACTCGTTATATTATACTTATGAATGTTTGGGGGGATTGCCCCGAGCAGGGATTCGCTGAACTGCCTTTATATTAACCGCTGGTCGAATTTAAGGCTATTTTGAAGAAATCGAACTTTAGGGTAACTGTCTGATCTGATTGCTAAATTCGTTTCAACACCAGGTTCCCCATGGCAAATCGAAAGTTTATAATCACCAACAGGTACGCATACAATATAGCATCCATGCAACGTGGTTCCCTGACGGTCTCTGAATGGGCTGACAGTTCATCGCCTGAAGTTCGTGGTCGATCCGCTTCACTACACCGATATGGCTATTACCACTGTTCTGATGATGAAACGCGTGTTCAATCTATCGCTCCGGGCACTACAAGGCTGTGTTGATTCGATTTTCAGGCTGATGGGGTTGCGGTTGTTCTGTCGGGATTACTCTCTGGTCAGCGGGAGGTCAAAGACCAGCATCAGCATAAAGACACCAAAAGAGGTGAAATTACGCACCTTGTCATTGTCAGTAACAGCCTGAAAGCCTTCGGGAAAGGCGAATGGAACATATATCAACATGGCGCCGACAGGCGTAAGCTCTGCCGGAGGTGATTAGCCAGACTCACCGGAAAATCAGGGGTAACCACGCCATGGCAAATCAGCATCTGAACGGCAGCAAAGACGTCAGGAAGAAGAGAGCGGACTATCAACGACGCTCACGATGTTCTGCATCAGAACCTCGTTGGGCGGACACTGGGCCTGCGGGACTATGACACTTAGCTGGGTGAAACGATGCCGATGTTCAAAGCGCTAAATTGGATAACTTTGTTACGTATGCTGCATAGCGTCCGGATCGCATAAAAGATGTGCTGTTGGTAGCCATCCTGTTAGCTAAATCTGATTTATTAAACAAAGCCCACTGTCGTCAGAAACATGATGACCATAACCTGACAATCACGAAAACATCCACTTATGCAATATAAACTCACCATTATGTAGTATTTAAGATTTCTATTTCTTGCTCTTCAGTTGAATCAGTCGGCTGTTTAACGCCTTAAGACGCTGAGAAATTGTATTGATTTCCGCATCGCTGACGGGCTGTTTGCTATCGAGTTTTCTTTGCACATTATCAAGTTGTGCAAGCACCGGCTCCCCCCCTTGCTGTAGCGTCTGACGCATTTGATAAATCGCGGTTTTCAACTCCGAAATCGTCATATAGGGTTTTCGCTTTTGCTCAGCATCCAACAGCCGCTGTTCGAGAACGTTGAGCTGGTTGTTGACCTGCGCCCAGCTGTTGGTCACAGGCAGGCTGGCGGTCTGTTCAGCGTGATGAGTCTGCCAGCGTGCGGTTAGCGCATTACCGGGCCATAAAGTGTTTAAGCCAATCACCGTCGAGGGTTGTTCCAGCCAGCTGAGAACGCTAAACCCGCATAGCGCCAGCGCGATACCGGCCACGCCGCCGGTGAGCCAGGCTTTCCAGGGGTGGGGAGGCGGCAGCAATGACAGTACCGGAAGAGGCTGCGGTGCGGGCACGAAGGGTGACGGTGCATGAGTCGCTATCAATGGTTGTGCTGCCAATGCCCGTTTTTGCAACGATTGCCTGCTCGACTGGAGGTAATCAAGCAGGTTACGCAACGCGGTCTGACTGCGCGATTGCAGGCTCAGCGCGTGGCTGAGCAACATGGATACCGCGTTTACGAGCTGCGTAAGCGTATCGATTTCGGCGCTATTGAGCGGCAGGCCGTACACGCTGGTAGCGGCGTGGGAGGCATACCATTCGATGATTTGCTGGCGCAATTCTGTTGCGGCCAAGGGCGGCCAGCACTGATGCTGTTTTCTGCCAAAGGCTTCGGCCAGCAATAACGTGGCGTTGGCCATCCCGGCCCAGCCGTGGCGTTGGCAACTGATCAGACAAAACCAGACGCCGCTTTGCAGGTCATAGCCGTGGCGCTGAAAGATCTTCAGACACTGGCTTTCCTGCGTCAGCCACCATGACCGGTCGTGAAGGTGGCCCTTCCAGCTATTGACGCTGTTGCTGAGCAGCAGAAATTCCTGATGATGGCGGGGATCGTGGCAGCTGATCTTCACATCGGCAGGTGTCAAGGAAGCATTAATCTTTGTCATGGTTTTTCCACGTCACGAGTTTATTTTTGCTGACGCCAAGTTTCAGGTCGCCTTGAATAACCTTATCTACCTGCAATAGCTGGTCTGCCAGCAAGGGCAGCATATACTGGTTCAGCACCTGATCAATATCACGAGCACCGCTCTGATTCACATGACAATGCCCGGCGACCCAGCTGACAACGCTCTCGCTGTATCTAAGCTGGACCTCGCCGTTGCTGGCGGCGTGGTAACGTTGGCAAATTTTATCCAACTTAAGCCTGATAATCTGTGCCAGCGTTTTGGGTTCCAGCGGCAGATAAGGGATCAGCATGACGCGCCCCATCAGCGCTGGGCGGAAGACGTGCTCGAACTCGGGGCGGATCAGCGCGCACAGCGCCTTCAGCGAGGTTTCTCCCCCGGCGAAGGCTGCGGTGATCTTCGCGCTGGCCAGATTTGAGGTCATGATAATCAGTGTATTACGGAAGTTGATTAACTGACCTTCGGCATCCTCAATCACGCCTTTGTCGAACACCTGATAAAACAGCTCCATTACATCGGGATGGGCTTTTTCCACTTCGTCTAGCAGGATAACGCTGTACGGATTGCGTTTCACCGCCTCGGTCAGCACGCCGCCCTGACCGTAACCCACATAGCCCGGTGGCGATCCTTTCAGGCCGGAGACGCTGTGCGCCTCCTGATATTCCGACATGTTGATGGTCACCAGACTTTGCTCACCGCCGTACAGCAACTCCGCCAGCACCAGTGCAGTTTCTGTTTTACCGATACCGGAGGAACCGGCCAGCATGTAGACACCGGTGGGTTTCAGGGGGTCACTGAGGTTGGCGCGGCTGATGCGGATTTGCGTAACGATGGTCGACAACGCGTGGCGCTGGCCTATGACGCGCTGTTCCAAGCGGTGAAGCAACTCGCTCAGCTGCTGATGCTCTTTTTCCACCATGCGTCCGAGCGGAATGCCGGTCCAGCCGGAGACGACGTCGGCGATACAGGCGGCATCTACGCATTCAAACACAAGCGAGTGGGCCTCATGCAGCTGTGCCAGTTCGCTGCGCCATTGGGCAATAGCGCTTTCATCACCGCTTTCCTGCAATCGCTGCACCAGCGCTTTTTGTTGCTCCCACAGCGGCTGGAGAAGCGCCAGATCGGCTAGCAGTTCGCTTTCCTGCAGCATCAGAGAAGCCAGCCGTTTTTTGTGCTGGCCCTCTTTCTGCAGCGCGTCCCGTTCGGTGTGCAGATTGTTGAGCAGGGCGTGAATGTCCTCAATCTCTTTCGGATGATGCGACTGGGAAACCGCCACGCGGGCGCAGGCGGTATCGAGCAGGCTGACGGATTTGTCCGGCAACTGCCGACCTGTAATGTAACGGCCAGAGAGCATCACCGCGGCGTGGATGGCGCTTTCCAGTATCTGCACGCCGTGATGGCTCGACATGGCAGGCGCGATGGCGCGCAGCATGGCCGTGGCGCTGTCAATTCCCGGCTCGGCGACCTGCACCAGCTGGAACCGGCGGGTCAGCGCGGCATCTTTCTCGAAGTACTTTTTGTATTCTGCCCAGGTGGTGGCCCCGACGACGCGCAGCTCACCGCGCGCCAGCGCCGGTTTCAGCAGATTGGCTGCGTCATTTTGCCCGGCCTGACCGCCTGCGCCAATCAGCGTATGCGCTTCATCGATAAACAGGATTACAGGCTGCGAAGCGCTGGCGATTTCTTTCATCAGCGCCTGAAGACGGTTCTCAAACTCACCTTTTACGCTGGCACCCGCCTGTAACAGACCGAGATCCAGCGTCAGGACTTCCATGGATTTCAGCACGTCCGGCACGTTCCCGGCGGCGATGCGCAGCGCCAGACCTTCCACCAACGCGGTTTTACCTACGCCCGGCTCACCGGTCAGGATCGGGTTGTTCTGACGGCGGCGCAGCAGAATGTCGATCATCTGACGAATTTCTGCTTCACGCCCCAGCACCGGATCCAGTTTTCCGCTGCGCGCCTGCGCGCTGAGGTTGCGGGTAAATTTACCGAGGGCGGTATAGCTGGTTTGTGAAGGTGAAAGCACGCTGCTTTCTGCGGGCTGGCAGGCGTTAAGCAGCAGCTCTTCTGCTGCATCCCGCGTGCAGTGAAGCGCTTTGCGTACGCCGCTGGTCAGCGCCGGGGGTGTGTTTTCATCCAGCAGACACGCCAGCAGCGCCGCCGGTGTCAGCTGCGTGTGCCCCCAACCTGCGCTGGCGTGCAGCCAGGCTTTTTCCAGCCACTGAACCAGCCCGGAGGAGAAAACCGGCGCACGGCTGTTGCCGCTACGCAGCGTGTTCAGTGTTTGTTGTGTGGCACTGAGCAGAGCATCGCAGGACAGTCCTGCGCGCAGACTGAGGGTTTCCATCAGGCTGCTGTGGCGGACAATGACCGCCAGTAAAAGATGCTCAACGTCTACTTCATGATGGGTACGGGAAATCGCCTGACTGACGGCGGTGTCCAGACACGCGCGGCTTTCCTGGCTCAGTTTGTCTACGATGCGTTTTAAATAGCTGCTCATAAATATTCTCTTTCGTAAATTACCGGCAGTCAGCCGCATTTTCCGGTAGGCCGGAGAGTCGTCCGCGCAGCGCGGCCGAAGGTTCTAGGCTTTGCTGTTGTCCTTCCAGCGCCTGTTTATGTTTCCTGAGACCGGCAAGCTGGTCATCCAGCCTTGACCAGTTCATCCATGCGGTTTGCAGCGCCGTCTGGTTGGAGATTTTGAAGCGCAGCAGCACATGTTTGATGTTCAACGCCGTCATGGCATCCGCGTTGTCATCAAAAACGAGGGCGTCGATCAACGCTTCGCCACGTACAAACTCGTCAAGGAAATCAGGCCACGCGCTGTTGCCGGTATAGCGGTAAGTGGCGGTGAAATTTGGGAATTTCACGTCCAGTTTCACGCTCTGGCACTGTCCCGGCAGCCAGGTAAATTGCGCCTGTTCGGCAAAATTCATGCTGTCGAGCACTTTAACGCCGCTCTGGCATTCCAGCGTTAGGCGCGAACCTGTAGGGATCAGGCGCGCGCCTTCCGGTACGGTCGCGGGCTGGCTGACGATGCTGACGCTGTAGGATGTGGTCTCCAGCGCTTTTTGCTGCTGGGTCAGTTGCGTAATCTGATCGTTAAGCACGGTGATCCGGTCGGCGTTCTGGGTGTTCTGGCGCTGCGGAACATCAAGCACGTCTTCCGGATTGAGCAGGTGGCGGGCAATGCTCAGGAAATCGTCGGTCAGCGGAATCTTCTGACCCTGAAATGCTCCGGCCTGCGGCCCCTGCTCTGTAACCGCCAGCAACCCTTTGGCCGAGCCACGGACGAAGTCAGCCAGATACTGCCAGGTCAGCGCCTGCTGGGCGTCGTAATCCAGCCCCTTGGCATTTTTACGCATCGGCCACAGTACTTTGCTTTGCCACTGCTCGTTGAACCAGCAGCCGGAGCGGGCCAACGCGTGACCAAGCAGCTCGCTCGCGTCGCTTTGATAAAGCGACCAGACAGCGTCCACGCCCATTTCCTGATTGCGCGGTTCCGGCGTTTTACGCAACTTTTCAAAACTGGCAAACAACGTGACCAGCGGATTGAGGTTTTTAGCGTCCATCTTCGGAGCGAAAAGCCCGTCGGTCAGCGCCGGGCTCAGGGTGGCCTGATTCAGTGCCTGACCGGCCGCTGCATTCAGCGACGCCTGCCAGTGCTGCCATGCGCCGGTCTGTTGCGTGCCGGCATGCGCGGCAGCCGGGAGTTTCCCGCCCCGCAGCCATCTGGTCAGCCCGCCGCGCAGGGCGGCGTCAACTTGTTGCATTTTCCTAAGCGTCGCATTTTCTGCAGCGCGTGACGGCAGGGCCTGCAACCGTTGCAGTTCTGTCAGCCACGGTTGGGCACTTTGCGCCGGAATATCGTCGAGTTCGAGGGCGATACGCCTGGCAAACTGCATCGCCGGGCTTTGTCCCTGACCCATCGCAATCAGCTGATTTTGCGACAGGGAATGCGGTGCCTGAGTCTGAAGAGAGCGCGCGACGGTGAACAGCAGCCCGCGCCAGGCATTTTGTCGCAGAGCAGGCAGCGTCTGCATAAACTGTTGCAATGAGGCCTCCGGCTGCGTTTTGCCCGCGGCCTGCGCAATCAGACTGACCCATTCGGTGAGCTGCGCTTCGCCTTGCTTCGTCCAAATGCCGGACAGCGTGGCGGCGTCCGGGTTTTGCGGCCAGTAATCGCTGGCCTGAACGTCAAGCAGATTGTCATCCGGTGCGGTCAGCCAGGCCAGCGTGCGGTCATCATTGATAAGCGCCGACAGTAGGCGGTGCAGCGCCGCCAGATGGCTGGCGCCGGCGGGTTGTTGCATCTCCCAGCGTTCCAGCGCCAGCCGCGCGTGTAGGGATACCGAAGGATCGACGGCATCGAGACGCAGGGTATCCGGGATGACCGGTCGCAGGCTCAACGCCGCCAGCGTAGCATCGTCACGCATTGCCTGACGGGTCAGCAGGGTTTGAGCCAGACTGAGCACCATCTGACGCCGCGCGGGCAGGGAAGACGTCAAAAATTGCTGTTCATACGCCGAGAGCTGCGGGTCGGCGTTCAGCAACTGAGACGGCAGTTTCTCGCGCAGGCGCGCTTCAGTCAGCAGATTCTGGTGGTTAAGCACGTGCGCGAAAGGCAGATAAACCAGCGGGGAATCGCGGTGCGTTTCGTTTTTCATCAGCGCATCTGCCAGTTCCTCCGGTGACAGCGTCGCCGTGTCGTGTTGCATCAGCGCGGTACTTTTGAACGCGCTGTAACCCAGCGCCACGACGCAGCCCAACAGTAACAGACGGCCCGCCACCACGCGCAGCCTTCTGTTGTGACGCCACTGCACGTCACGCGTCATACTGAACGCTGGAAGGTGGAGTGTCAGCAAATCGTGAACAAACAAGGTAGTTCGGCGACTTTTATTTTTATCCTGTTGCTCACTGGCCGTGAACCACACGCCACCGAGCGCTGCCGGGGTGAAGTAGGCATTGGGTTCGCACAGCGACGCCAGGAAAACCCGCAGCGGCTCTTCCAGCCGGGCGAAGGCTTCCGGGAACGCCAGCAGCGCGGCCTTGTCCTGCGCCGAAACGGGCGCGACGGCCATGCTGAGGCGGGCAAGACCGAACCCTGTTTTCAGCGCGGTAAAAAGAGGCAGCAGCGTCGAGACGTCTTTGCCATCTATTTCAGGGGGCGTCGGCCAGTAATATCCCAGCGCCTGCTGTTGCTGTTCGGCGGAAAGCTGCCTGGTCCACAGGCTGAATGCCGGGAATTTATCGCACTGCGTGACCGTCATGTAGAGCGGTAACTGGCGTTTAAGCTTGCGGGTCAGTGGTTCGATTTGGGCGCGGATTTTGCGCGCCTTTTCATGCAGCGCGCTGACGTCTTCGTTCATGAGATCGCTTACCGACAGGCCGATAAGGATACCCACCGGCGCGGGCGCACGAGTGATCCAACCGACCATTTTCCCCCAGGCGCGTTGGAACGTCGGCGCACCGTTGAGGAAGTTGCCGGACACGTCAAGGAAGCAGACGTTGCGGAAAAACCACCAGCGGAGGGTGTGCGTCGGGACAACGGTATTGTCCTGCTTATCGCTTGAGAACATCGGCAGGCCCGATCCGGCCAGCAGTGACGTTTTGCCACAGCGGTCTCCGAGCAGCAAATACCACGGGATCGGCGGACGTTTACGCTGAATGCGTCGGACCACCGCCGCGCCAGATTTCCAGTGCTCGAACAGCACGTACTCACGGCGCGATAGGCGAAATTTCAGGAAAAAGCGGTGTGCTTTATCCTCTTTAATCAGCTGCGTCAGCCAGAGCAGCGCGCTCCACAGCAATACGGCCGCGATCAGCACACTCAGCCAGAGCGCGAAAATGGTGACCGTATTCCACTCGCGCCACAGCCCGACGGTGCAGCAGAAAAGAAACACCAGACACAGCAGCAGGAGCCATCCGGCAAAAACGAATAATTTTTTCAGCATACGTTCTTATTAAAAATAAAGGGTCTGAAGAAGAACCAGGGTGGCGTAAAGCACAGCCAGTCCCAGAACTGCAAGCACGACGTTGCATTTTGATGACGTGAGCGCGCGGTCTCTGAGGCTGACCGGCATGAGCGGCGCATCGTTCGGCCACGTCTGCCAGTCTGGCGGCAGGCACAGCCGGCGTTGTTCTTCGACGAGGGCAGTGAGCGCATGACGATCCTGCACGCTGCTGTATTTCCCGTTGAATCCGCTTTGCAGACAAAACAGAAACACACGCCGCGCCTGCTGATGCTCTTCTTGCAGCTGACCCAGCCGGACGAAGAACAACTCGCCGCCGATGGAGGTCTGAAAATATCTGCGTTGCAGCAAATCGGAACGCCAGCTTTGCGCAAAGGGCTGCGCCGAGCACAAAACGGTTTCATCAAGCCAGATGACCACGGCAAAAAAGGCCTGATCCCTCTCGAAATCGGTAATGTCATGATGCTCGGACTCCTGTACTGCCTCTTCGAGTTGGGTGAGGCAGTGCGCACGGAAGGTATCGTAATCGGCAAAAAGCGCAGGCTCATACGCGAATTGGGCCGCCAGTTTGAACACTGACATATAGCAGTCGAGAAGTTTCATTGTGAGGGGACCATAAAGACCAATTGCACCTGTAAGTCGTCGGGGGCATCCGCCCAGTAAAAAGCAACATGTTTCAGGAGTTCGACGCGTTTCCACGCTTCATCATGCTGGTTAAGTACAAAGTAGCAGGAGTCTTTACGATCGGGCACGCCGCGCGGAGAAGGGTTCGCCCAGGTGGAGGAGACGCCGGGTAACGCGTGCTGAATCAGCGCGCTAATGGCGTCCTGCGGCGCGATTTTAAATTCCCCCCCGGCGGCAAAGTTGACGTGCCACGACGCCAATTTTTCCGAGCGCAGCAACAGCAACACCTTACCGGCAGGCGGCATTTTTCCGGGCAACAGCTCGCCGCGATAAATCCTTTGTTCATCGGATTTCAGGGTGATGTACGTGTTGTCTTCCAGCGCCAGCCCGTTGAGCAGGGTGATCAGCGTTTTTTTGACACTGGTAAAGCAGTCAATCAGACGATAGTGATCGTAAGGCAGCAGTGGTGCCCCCCCGTCGAGCCATTCGCCGGTGAACGAGCACATGTCGTTGAAAGACGAAATATCCCCCACCAGCTGCACCAGCAGGCCATAGATTTGCCACGGATGAAGGGTCGGAGCGCGGCAGTAATGTTCCAGCAGCGGCAGGGCGCGGTTGAGGGATCGCATCGACAGCAGCTGCGTGATGTCACCTGCGCTTTTACTGCCGTTGCTGAGCTGGTCGGGACGTTTGTATTCTTCGAGTTTGTGGGCGCGGCTACTGAGCTCGGCGCGCAGTCCTTCTAGTAGCGTTTTGAGCGCCGGGGAGCCTGCCAGCGTGACCGCCGGCGGGCTGAAACGCGGATCGCATATCACGCGATCGTTGTCATAGCGCAGTTGCAACAGCGGCAAAAACTCGCAATCGACGGTGATTTCTTTTTCTTCATCGCTCAGGATGCGGACGTTGTAGGCAATGCGCGGCACGGTACTTTCCGGGCCATTGTGATAAACGTCTTTCATCACTCCGTCATCGGCGTGGTTGATCCAGCGGCTGCTGGTGCTGGTGCTGACGTTCGGATGGCCGGGGTCGAAACGGCGCAGCACCAGCCACAAGGTGAAAGACTTCTCGCGCTGCTTCCAGGCGTCGCGAAACTGGCGCGGTTCGATCAAGCAATTGCCCGGATATTCCAGATAATAGCCGGAGGGCAGTATAACCCGCAGCTTTTCGATTTTCAGCGAAAAATCCACCAGCGTTCCCTGGTTGATATCGCACTGGATCACGCCGAAGTTCCACGGCTGCGCAAGCTGGCGTTGCTGTGCCAGCATGTAGCTGTGATGGAGGTCAACCGACTGAAGATGCTGAGGTTGCAGATACAAACCGGAGTACCAGTAAATCTGCTGTTGTTCAGGATACATGTTATTTCTCTCCCTGCGCAGGGGCGTTTTCAGACGAGTTCTGCACGGTCTGAGCATCCGCTGGCTGCGTAACGTCCTGTGGCGACGAATTCTTCGTCAGCTGAGTAATGCTCTGGCTACCGAGGGTGACGTCCAGCGTCAGCGGTGAGAGTACTGCGGACCATTTTTTGGTCCACCAGCCGGTGCTGGTCAGGGTGACCGGAATGCTCACCATCGCCATATGCTGCTTTTTCGGGAACGGGTAATACCCGGCAACGATCGCCACCTTGCGGGTATTCTCGCTGCGGTCGATGTGCAGGGTGGTGCGCTGACCGGGCATCGCGGCATAGCGGTCCACCTTCAGGATATCGTCTTCGGCACCTGCGCCGTTAAACAGGCTTTTCAGCTGCGCCGGATTTGACAGGATATCATTAAGCGAACTGGCTTTTTGCGCCTGGATCACCAGCAGGGTGCAACTGTTGGCAATTTCATTCCAGCTGTTCAGGCCGGGCTCTGCCGTGATGTTCACGGCAATGGCACTCTGCGCAAACGGCGCGGTCACTTGTTCGACAGCCTGCTGTTCGGCAGAGACTTTATTACTGGCCTGATCGCCTGAGCAGCCGGAAAGCAGGGCGCCGGTGATGAACAAGACTAATGCGGTGCTAAGAACGTTCACTCTTGCTGCCCTTTGAGCACATGGTTGATTTCACGCAGGCTGCCGCTGTCGCTCACCATTTCGTCGAGCCATTCGGTAAGCGTCATATTGGCCCAGCGGGCGGCGCGTTCCATTAGAAACGGGACCGGGCTTGAGGGTTCGGTCTGGCGGAAAAAATGCGCGATGGACAGCATCTGGCTTATGGCCAGATCTCGCGAAAGCGGCTGACTGCGCGCCGGTGCCTGATAAGCATCGTCCGTCTCAAAGGCCACGGGTTCCCCGGTGACGTCGGTGAAATTCATGTTCAGCGTTTCACCGACCATTGGGATCGCACGCTGAGCCAGACGTTGCAGGAAATCGGTGCTGTCTTTCAGGCTCTGCCGGGTCTGGGCAAACAGGGCGTGGGGCTCTTCCTGACTCAGCGAGAAATAGCAGGCTTCCAACCGGTCGAGCTGAATTTGCAACCGCTCAAGGACACCGGCCTGCTGGCTGATTTCGATAGAGGAAAACCCCGTGGCGAGCGCATCAAACGTCGCCATGGTCAGATCGCCTTCTTTTTCAATCATGCCGTCGCGCGAATCCGGCCACGTGCACACTTTATGTTCGAAGGCAAGCACCTTATGCCAGTGCGCCAGCGACGACTCCGGCTGGCGGATCAGTGGGCGGGTATACAGCGCCTGACTAACATCGCGATCGAGACGGCTGAGTTTACCGTAGCGGAACGTCGCGCCGTCTTCATCGAGCAGAGGCCAGCACTGAAACCAGAAATGCGTAATGAATTCACTCAGAAAATGAAAGCCGGTTTCCGTACCCTCAATGCCTTGTAAGTGAGTCATGGCTTCCACCAGCCAGCAGCCGATCTGCAAATCCTTGCTCTGCTGTGACAGTGCGGCGACAGACAGCGAACGTACCTTCTGCCAGTCAGCGCGGCGCGGATCCGCGATAGTCCATTCATCCGGCGGCAGATAATCCAGGTCGCTTTCGCGTGCCTGACGAATGTCATCATAAATTTGCTCGTATTCCAGATTGAACCCTGCCGGATTTTCCGGGCTAACGGGTATCAAAAGAGCGGCTATTTCAGGTTGCATTGCTGACATATCTTTTATCCAATAAGAACATTCGGACTGCCCATGACGATAGTGCCGCCGTGGGCGCAGGTGTCACCCATGCGGGCGGCCGGTTTTTTTCCGATCAAAACTTTCACGCTGCCCATGACAATGCTGTCTGGCGGCCCCACGCAGACGGCCATCGAGCTGACGGTGGCTGCTGGCATACCGCCTATCAACACCGTCGGTACACCTGGCGGAAGGATCGGGCCACCTACGTGGGGAATGGGCGGCACTCCGGGAGTGACCATCGGGCAAACGTGCATATCTGAAACGCGTGCGGCGGGTCGTGCCATTACGCTTTCTCCTGTGCCCATTGCGCCAGCAGGCGACGGGTGCCGTCTGCCGGATTGTCAGTGTTGCGCGTCGCCAGCATCAGCAATACGCAGCGGCGCATCTCGCCGCTGAGGTGCGGTTCGGGATACACCGGCTCCAGCCCCTCCGGGCTCATGCTGCCCTGCGACCAGAACAGTGACAGCGCGAGGGCACCCGCTGGGGTGTCGAAGCCCAAAACTTCGGCGTGATAAAAGATCTGCCAGCGCAGTTTTTCATCGGGCTCTGCGTACCAGCGCTGCATTTCGTCCAACAGCTGTGCGCTGGCGGTGTGTTCGATGCAGCGCACACCGCTGAGCAGCCAGAGGCTCAGCGCAAGTGGCTCGGCCTGCTTCACCCAGCGCGTGAGCACATCTTCCCATTCACCGTCGGAGAACTGCTGCACTGCCGAGGCATAACCGTAATCAGACATGCTCCCTCCTTAACCCGCTTTTCTTAGCCAATGTTGATGATGCCGCCTTTGATATGCGTCATGCCGCTTCCTTGCACCGTAGTCATCGTGCCCTTGAGTTCAGCGGTGCCGGAGCCTTCGATTTTGATCATCGTGCCGCTGATGGTGATGCCGCTCGGTGAAATCTCGATTTTGTTGGAGCCGACTTTCAGTTCGATGGACTGTGTGGATTCGATCACGCAGGTTTTATCGGTTTTGATCTTGCCGCTGCCGCCGGTTGCCGTGAGAGAGTAATTGCCGTTGCTCAGGCTGGTGGTGACATTGCCAGTGACTTTTTGCTCCATGTCGCCTTTGTTGAGGGTGATGCTCAGGGAGCCTTGCTTAAGCACCAGCGTGTCGTTGCCTTGGCTGATTTCCGTTTCACGGTTCGCGCCGATTTTGCTTTTCACCTCGTGCTTCACCTCGCTGGTAACGTTGTTTTTGACGGTCAGCAGCAGGTCTTTTTGCGCGATGATGGTCAGCTTCTCTTCGCCTTTTTTATCGTTAAAGCTCAGCCGGTGGCCTTCTTCTATCCCACCTTTGCTGGTGCTGCGCGTGGCGAAACCGGATTCGGTTTTCTCATCAGGCAGGGCGAAGGGCAGTTTGTTCTGGCCGTTGTAGACCGAGCCGGTGACCAGCGGAAAATCAGGGTTCCCCTGAATAAAACTGACCAGCACTTCACTGCCGATGCGCGGAATAAACTGAAAACCGAACTTGCTGCCTGTCCAGGGGTGAGAGATGCGCACCCAACACGAGCTGGTGTCGTCATTTTTGTTTTCGGTGTCCCACGGGAACTGGATCTTGATGCGGCCATATTCGTCGGTGTGAATTTCCTCAGAGGAGGGACCGACCACTTTGGCGATCAACACGCCCGCAATTTCCGGAGGGAGGAGGGTGCAAACCGGCCGCCACTTCACGCTGTTGCGCAGTGACTGAATTTCACAGCGATAGCCGCCGGTGCTGCTTTCAAAATTGTTGGTGGCATCAAGGCTGAGCGACTGAATGCGGTAACTGTCGTTATCCGTCGGGTGGCCGGTTAGGCTGAACACTTCGCCGCAGCTTAGCCAGTGGGCGTTAACAGTCGCGTCGTACAGTTGGGTATTGGCCTCGAACGCATCCATGGCATTTTTGGCTTTGCTGGTGAGCTGCGCGCGTTCGGCGAGCGGTGTGACGTCAGTAAACTTCAGGTGACCCACACTTTGCGTTTTTGACGCGGTATCCTGACTGTCGGCCACCGCCGCCGCTTTCTGCATGTTGTAGCCCAACAGAGCAACTTCGCCGGGGATCAGCGCCGAGTTTGCGGACCAACTATCGATGTTACCTGGAGTGAGAATTTGCCCCTGATGGTGCCATGGCAAAGTGCCCGCTTTGGCGGAGGGGTGACCTGCTGGCTGATCGGCCAGAACCATCTGGTGCTGATTTTCCTGATGTCTAAAGAAGTAGTAAATGCCTTCTTCTTCCAGCATACGGCTGATGAAATCGAAATCGGATTCGCGATACTGGATGCAGTACTCCCGTTTTTGATAGGTATTTCTCAGCTGTAAATCCACCTGATTGATGTTGTGCTCCCCGAGTAATTTGCTGACCAGATCCGGCACGGTCATATTTTGCCAGACGCGCGTCGAGCGTCCGGACTGCAACAGCGCAAAGGCGGGCTCCAGACTGAAAATACACACCGTCTGGTCGTTGGCATCTCGTCCGCGCTGAATGTGAGACACAATCCCATGTAGATAGCGCTGGGGCAGATTGTGCAAGCCGTCGCCAATCTGACATGACACCGCTTTGCCATGCAACGCCACAATCCCTTTCTCATCAAGCGCCGTGATGGAGCGCAGTTCGTAGCAATAAGGCGTGGAAACCTTCTCCTGACCGCGGATGGACAGCAATAATAAATCCGAGGCAACGGCACCGTTCCAGTGCAGAAAGTGATTTTTCTGCATCTCATATAGCTGTGCGGTTAACAACATACTCATCTTCCTTCTCTGGTGCTCGTGATGGCAAAAGGGGGGCGTCATCAGGCTGTATCGCTGACATATTCGGGCATCGGCAAACAAACGTGGCGCAGGGCGGCAGGGTCCCGCTGGCCAATACAAATATCCAGCCCTAGCTGACCACAACCCAGCGGCTCGGGCGGCCTGTTGCCGCTGCTGATGCTGAGGTGAACCGAGAAATCCAGCCCCGGGCCGACGTATTCCCTAATGCGACCCCAGATTTCCTGATAAAACTTGCCCTGCGGAATGAAATGCTGAGAACGTTCTTGCTCCATCGGTCCGAAGATGGCATCGAAGTGCGACTGAACTTCCCAGCGCACGCGGCCAATCATCGGCGCGGTTTCGAGGACTTTCCCCGTTTTTCCCAACTGGCAATGTTCGATTTCTTCAACGGTTTTCCAGCCGCCGGTAAACGGCTTGATGTGTACGGGTACACCGTAGTAATGACTGAGCCAGACTTCCAGATTGACCAGCGAACGGACCGGCGACGAGAACAAATGGGCGTAGTTCTCCCCGCCGGACACGGACTGCGCCGTCAGTAAACCGGTCAGTGCCAGTGTTGCCTGCTGTAAGGGAGGCTGGGTTTGCGATTCGGCAAGGGCGTACAGATGATTTTTCTGCCATGCCAGGTAATCGAGGCAGTACAGCCGGTGACCGAACATATCCAGAAATGCTTTGGCGCTGTGGTCGCCATAACGGTACTGACGACCGATCATCCATTCGGTGTAAGCCGTCGGTAAGGCGCCCAAAGCCCCCGTAAGCCCGTTCTGCCACACGGTTATGCGAATCGGATCATCCGGCGTTGCCTGTTCAATGTGAGCAATCTGGCCAGTGGGCGCCTCTAGGGAAAGGGGGGACACGATCCGAAACTGAGTGTCCAGCGTGTCCGCCGTGGCTTTGTTGTTGCCACGCAGCTTACGCAGCAACGCTCTCACCTGCTGGTAGAAACTGAACCGGCTGGTGATGCGCGTTAAATCCATGATAGTTTTCCAGCCCGAACCGGCCAGATGCGCCGCGTATGCTCTTCATTTTCAATCAGCGTGGTGACGCGGGTGAAGCTATTGACCGGCGCATACAGCCCGAGAAAGTGATCCAGAAAACAACACATCAGAAAGTATTCCGGTTCGTTTAGTGCTTCATGGGTAAAGGTGAGTGTCAGCGCGATGCCTCGCGCCAACGTCTGCGGATCGTTCGCCACTAGACGGGTTGTAATAGGCTGCACGTCGAGATGCAGGATCATGTTGATGATACGCGTAATGGCCGGAAGATCATGAAAGTTATAGAGCATAAGCGTTTCACGCAGCACCTGTACTCCCTGACTGCCGCTGAGCAGCATATGATTGAGGGAGAGCTGGGAAATCAGACGCCAACGCACGGCACTTTTATCCGGCGGCAGTATGGGCCGCGTCGGGCGGTTGAGGGCGCTGATTTTTAAGCCTGCCAAAGGCAAGTCTGAATCAAAATCGCCATCAGGATGACCGTTTTTCATCTTGCTGGGGATCGCCTGATTGGTGCAGGTTAAGCTGAGGCTGACCATGTCGGCTTTTGGCGAGTCTGGCTGGTTATTGCGGTTGGCAAATGCGATAAACACTTTACGTTCAGCCCCCTCCGCGCTCACGGTTTCACGCTGGAAACTCTGCCAGTAAATGCCCGCATCCCCCTCAATACGCGAGTGGTCGATACCAAACAGCGGCTGGACGGGCACCCTCGTTCTGTCCTTATCCTCTCTGCCCTGAATAAAAACATGGTTGATGGCCCAGACGTCAATCTGCTGCTGGCGTCGGATATCAGGGATGACTGGATATTCCGCAGTGTTTTCGGTCAGCACAATTGGTTCAGCCCGTTGTGCGAACAGGTTAATGGCTGGCGTGCAGTTCAGTCGGAAAAAGGAGGCGTCGATAATCTTTGCCAGCTTCTCCAAATGATGATTCAGATGCGTGCGGTTAAACACCACTTTAAAACTGAAGACAGCATTCGCTGCGGCGTGAAAAGTGTCCGGCAGGCGGATATCCAGAAAATAAAACTTCTGCGGAAAAAAAAAGAAATCCTGTAACAGTGCATGAATTGGTGCCACGCGCGGGTCCTGCGCCAGAAGCCCTTCTTCCTGCGTAAAGCCAGCCGGGCGTATCGACGAACTTTTCAACGGATAGAACGCGTCGCCCTGATGAACGCTCAACTGATGAATCTCGGAGGATAGCAGGGTATAGAGAATGTTGACCGCGTTGATTGGACCATGCAAAAAAAAACGCAGAGATCCGCCTGCAACCGTCGCACCCGACCAGACCTGGAAATGGAGTTGCAGATGCCAGTTGAGATCTTCCTCGTCAAAACGCAAACGGGCCTGCTCCACCGACAGCGGCAACAGGACTACAGGGTAAACGGTCTGAAACTGGCACACCACGTCTTTGATGTGCCGGGTAAACAGCGAGGCACCGGCGGCGATGGTGTTTTTATCCGTAATGCCGCTGGTTAGCCGATTGGGTTCAATGGAAACGATGCACGTTGACGGCATCACCCGCAAAAACTGCGGGGCGATGGTGGTGAGAAGCGCCTCTGTGAGCTCCGGCATATCGTCGTCCAGGCGCTGATGAATGCGCGACGTGAGTAACGCAAAAGATTCAATGATGCGTTCGACGTGCGGGTCTTCGGATACACCCTCGATCATGCCCAGACGACGGGCAATCTTAGGGAAACGGCTGGCAAAGGCTTTGCCATGCTGTTTCAAAAAGGCCAGTTCTTTCTGGTAATACGACAGGAGCCTATTCATGGAAATAAAACTTACCCGTGCATTCATCCCACACCAGCTCAAACTTTACTGGCAACCCATCGTGCATAGCATTAATTTCAAAAATGACGTGAGAAGGATTATTAGTATTAGTCACAATTGTCACGCTGGATAAACGTGGCTCAAAGCGCTGAAACGTATTTTTTATCCGTTCTTCGATGATCGTTTTACGACGATCTGAGTCATGAATTTGTGAAACTGATTCATTGATGCCGTAATTTAAGACCGATGCATTCACTAACGGCATGGTTTCAATATAAGAAAAACGCGAACGTGAAGAAAAAAGCATCTTAAGCTCGTTCAGCAGCCAGGTGCTTTTGTCTTCAGTCAGGTAATGTTCTTCTTCAATTTGAGGATGGTTATCACTCAGGCGAAGTAATAAAGAGTGCATGGTGAATTCTCCTGTTTAGTAAAGCAGTACTTGCGCACTGCTTATTAATAAACGATTACTTAAGGGCTTTTTCAGGAATGTCGTACTTGATTGGCCCAATTTTATCCAGACCGGTTTCAGTAGCATTTGGAACGTTGAAGATCACTTCGACCATGCCTTCATAAGAGAAGGAAAGGTTCATAAATAACTTCTCACGCATGTCGAAACTCAGGCTGTTGAATTTGCAATCATTGTAAACAGAACGCTGGATTTCATAATCTTGATCGTACTGGTCTGAGCCACGATGTACAATGGTTATGACGATTTGTTTATAACCACGCTTTAAATATTGCTCGTACAAATTGCTTGTTTCTTTCGTGACTAAAATGGAAACATTGCAGGATTCAAAGTACGTGCCATCAGCACCGGAATAGGTGGTTAAACCGGCAGGGGAATAACCTTCCATCCAATTTTTATATTTTTTTTCTTCTGAAGAGCCAGAAACAACTTTGTTATCGATTTTGATTTCAATAAACTGACAGTCTTTCAACTTTGCCATTTTTTATTTCCCTTTTTGTCAATGACAGTTAAGCACTCGCCGCCGCAGGTAAATCTGCGACTAATCGGAGTGACATACTTAAACCTTCCAACTGGAAGTGTGGTTTCAAATAGGCTACTGCGCGGAAAGTGCCAGGGAAACCCGGTACTTCGACGACTTCCACGCTCGCTTCGCGCAGCGGATAGCGAGCCTTCGTTTCCGGACCGGCATTATCGGACGCGACCACATACTGCATGATCCACTTCTGCAAATACTCTTCGCATTCGCTGCGGGACATAAAGCTGCCAACTTTGTCGCGAACGATAGACTTCAGATAATGCGCAAAGCGGGACGTCGCCAGAATGTATTGCATTTGACTAGACAAAAGGGCGTTTGCATTAGCCTGATCTGAATTATACAGACGGGGTTTGTTGACAGATTGCACCGCGAAGAATGCGGCGTAGTCGGTACCTTTACAGTGCACCAGCGGAATGAAGCCAAGGTCGGACAGCTCTTTCTCGCGGCGGTCAGAAATGGCGGTCTGCGTAGGGCACTGCATGATGCGTTCGCCGCTTTCGGACAAATAGTTATAGGCAGGCAGGGCATTGACCAGTCCGCCGCCCTCCACTCCACGAATGGAGGCGCACCAGCCATACTCTTCGAAAGAGTCGACAATGCGACCTGCTAATTCGTAGGCGGAGTTGATCCATAAATAGTCAGAACCGACTTCGCTTTCCTGAATGTGTTCTTCAAAACCGAAGGTTTCAACCGGTACGGTTTTGGCACCGTAAGGTATACGGCCCAGCACGGAAGGCAGAGTCAAACCGATGTAACGGCTGTCATCAGTCTGGCGAAATGAACGCCAACGTGCGTAATCGGTGGTATCAAACATTTTCTCTAGGTCGCGTGGACGAGGCATCTCAGAGAAGTCGTTCATCGACAACATACCCGGTGCAATGGCGCTCAGGAACGGGGCATGTGCGGCAGCGGCGACGTGAGAAATTTGCTCCAGCAGCGCGATGTCCTGTGGGGTGTTATCGAACTGAAAATCCCCGACAAACGCGGAGAAAGGGATTCCACCAAAGGTGCCATATTCGCTTTCATAGACGCATTTAAACAGCATGGACTGATCGAAATCAGATGCGGATTTGAAGTCTTTGATCAAGTCTTGCTTGGTACATTGCAACAGGCGAACCTGGGTATTTTCAGTGATACTCGATTCTACAAGCTTGTGCAGACCACGCCATGAGGACTCTTTTTTCTGGAATTCTGGCGCATGCATGATCAGGCTGATCTGGCTAGAAAGCAATTCATCAATGGCGCTAATCCGGTTTTCGATACTGCTGATAAGATCGCTTGAGACCACCACTGCGCCGGAAAAAACTTCCCCCAGGAAGCTATTCAGCTGGGATTTCATGCGGCCACGGTCTGACTCGCGACGGATGGCCTGAGTGTTATCAATGATTTTATCCAGATAATCTTCGCTCAGCGCCTGCCCCACCGGAGAATTGACGATTTGTTCAGTACTCATTCTTCTTCCCCATGAACAATACTTTCGCGGGAAGACGAAAGATTTTGCTGTTGTAACAGCTCTGAGAGTTGTTCTTTCAGGCGTTCGTTACTGGAGGCACGGTTGCGCAGGTCACAGAGTTGTTCACGCAGTTCAATCAGTTTGCACAATGGCTCAACTTGACGGGCAATGTTGTCCGGGGAGAAATCTTCCATGCTGTTGAAGGTCAGCGAAACCGCAAGATTGCCTTCCTGCTCAGGTAATGTACTCTTCACCAAAAACTCAGCTTCGGGCTTCATGGATGACATGATGCCGCTGAAATTATCTTTATCGATGCTAAGGAATTTTCGCTCACGTAGAGCATCATGACTTTTGGTGAAATCTCCCATGACACCAATAACCAAAGGTAATTCTTTCACGGTATGAGCATCCCCAACGTCTACATCATAAGTAATTTGTACGCGGGGCGGTCTTGTTTTGTCTAATTTATGCTGTGTATTGCTCATATATTTATCCGCCATTTTTAGAGTTTCTAGACAAATCAATTGATTGATTTTTTATTTAACTGATACCAGTAGTTTTACAATAAGTGTATGTAGGGTCAGTATATAAAAACGGTTATTACACCCGCAGTGATTGACTTTTTTAAGTACTTTGTATCAAATTTTTGTCATTTGATGCTGCTAGGGATTTTGTATCTATCGCTAATTTTGTCGCATCGTGCAGGTATATTGCTATACAAGCATTTATTTCTCTAAAAAAATAAATAAGGTTTTTTCACATGCAAGAACTATTTGATTTTTTTGATGGAGTTTACAAAAAGTATGGGTAACTAGCTAAAATTAATGACTTAAAGTGGCTTGGCATATGATATTCACAATCTCTTCTGCTAGGAAACTCACGTGAATGCAAAATTTTTTCTGCTCTGTTTTTAGTGTTGTACACATCCCGCGGTGAAAAAATTCATGTCAAATCGGGACTCGATGGATATGAAACTGGCACACTACAGACAGAATGCCGCGCGCATGCATGGCAAAAGGGTGCTGATTACATAAGGACGTGCTAACTAGGAATTCTTATTTATTCATACGGACCTCACAAAATTGAACTTTTTAAAAATTTACTCTTGCCAGTTATTTACCTGCTCTTATATTGCTAAAAATACGCCGTTATTGCCATAGTTCAGAAGCTGGTTTTGTTCGTATTTTTATGCTCTTTGCTAAAGTTCAACGATGACAAAAAGAGCATTTTCATTTTTCAGTTGGTATTACGCGTAGCTCTAACTTATCCCCAGTTTATGCAGAGAAGGAAATTGTTGTGGCGATACTAGAACCGCTTATAGCCAGAAATCGTAGTTGGGCACTACGACAGCGCCAACTTAACCCCCAGTATTTTAGTAGGCACGTCGCTGGTCAGCAACCAAAAGTTCTGTGGATAGGATGTTCCGATAGCAGGGTTCCGGCTGAAGTGTTAACTAGCTCCCATCCCGGCGAGCTTTTCGTGCATCGTAACATAGCTAACATTGTGCTCGAGAATGACGATAGTCTGATGAGCGTTTTACAGTATGCATTGGATTACTTAAAAGTTTCTGCGGTTGTACTGTGCGGTCATTATGATTGCGGTGGTGTGCAAGCTGCGGTCTCACTATTACGCTCACCGGTAGCGAAAGAGAACTGCGCACTGGCTCGTCGCATGATGTACCTGCGCAGTTCGTTGGGGAATAGTATGCAAAACTTTCAGCACTCTGTAGCAGATAATGTAACCAGTTTGAACCAACTTATTGAGGAGCACGTGGTTACCCAATTTATGAACTTAATTAATGCTGTACCGGTGCGGCGTCATTGGGCTAAGGGTGGTATTTTGGAAGTGTTCGGCTGCATTTATGACCTGAAAGAAGGTCATTTGAGAGAGCTTATTCGTCATAATGGAACCGAGGTAAGTCATGAACTTCAATTCTCTGCGTTATGACATCCCTGCAGGGGTAGTGGTTTTTTTGGTAGCACTGCCGCTCAGCTTAGGCATTTCGCAAGCTAGTGGTCTGCCCCCTTTTGTTGGGTTAATGACTGGTGTTATCGGTGGAATCGTTGTCACTTTCTTAAGCCCATCACGTTTTGCTGTGAGCGGTCCTGCTGCTGGACTGGTTACAATCGTAATCAGTTCTATTGAAACTCTTGGTTCTTTTTCCTTACTACTTGTTGCACTGATGATCGCTGGTGCCCTGCAGGTGCTGTTAGGCCTACTACGAGCTGGTCGTTGGATTTCTTTGGTCCCCGGGACTGTAATCCGAGGGATGCTTGTTGCAATAGGCTTATTACTGATTATCCACCAGTTACCGGTGGGAATAGGATATTCAGGTGGGGGAGGCTTGCTGGCGTTTCTGACTAACAACTCACCGGCTTCATCAATTATAACTCTAGTGGCGTTGGGACTACTATGGCTGTGGACCAGAACTCCGATCAAAAGCAGTAAGTTAAGCTACTTTATTCCAGGGCCCTTAGTGGCTGTGATCTGGGGTAGTCTTGCGGTGGCGGTTGGAGATAAATTGATGCCAGAAAGCTTCGAGTCGGTGCCGCGAATAATGCTGCCCAAGTTTGAAACCATTTACGCCTTCGGTGAGCAATTCAGCAGGCCTGATTGGCAGGGTGCATGGCGGAACCCTTCAGTATATCTGATTGCTTTAACGCTGGCTCTTGTCGCCAGCTTAGAAACGCTGCTTAGTCAGGAGGCGTTGACTAAACTCAAGCCGCAAAAACCTTCACCTTCACCTAATATGGAATTATGTGCACAGGGTTTCGGCAACGTACTGAGCGGCTTTTGCGGTGGTTTACCAATCACAGCGGTAATCGTGCGGAGCTCGGTTAACGTCAATGCTGGTGCTCGTAGCAAGGCATCGATTTTTCTGCACGGTATATTGTTATTATTGAGTGGCCTTCTACTCAGCAACCTGCTTAATACCATTCCACTAGCGAGCTTGGCCGCAGTGCTAATGTATACAGGTTACAAGCTCGCTCCACCTATTGTATTCCGTATGCAGTGGCAACAAGGTTTGTCTCAATTCACGCCATTTATCATCACAGTTGGTGGTATCATCATTTTTGGCATGTTGTCCGGCATAGCTATGGGGCTAATGGCACAAGTGATATGTAGTACTTATAAGAGTCACCGTAATGCGTTGCAGTTGAGCTGCTATGGCGATCATTATGTAGTACGCTTTCATCAGAATTTAACATTTTTGCATAAGCCTCAGTTGGACAGACTTCTAGCCAAACTTCCAGATAATTGCGTTGTGATTGCCGATGCAGATGGCGCCGACTATATCGACCCTGATGTTAAAGACGTGCTGGACGATTTTGGCGCCAGTGCTACCGAGCGAGGTATTCGATTAAGTAGTTGGCCAGTCTGATTTAGGCATTGCAGATGACAATAATACCAATATTCCATCGTTTACAAGAGGTGAGGAGAACTAACCTACGACTTGCAATGTCCCGACTGTAGGTCAATTTTAATATAGTACCAACGTTTTTATATATGATTTGATTCTGAGAGTGTATTCACATCGGAATTGGGCAGTAAGTAATTTGTTTTGGGAGTAGGATTTACAAGATAATATACTTGTCATGGTTGTGTATATATAATGGAACAATATTATTGACTTTGCTTTGTAACGCATGACGTTAACTAAGATACACTTCGATTAAATATATTAAGGATACCATTATGAAATTAGCTACCGGAGCGCGTTTGATTCTTTCATGCATGCCCATTTGCGTTATACCAACTTCAAACTCGGCAACAACTACCGGAACATTTCAGGTGATGATGACCATCGCTAAGGCTTGTTCAGTAACAGCAGGTACAACTTCGAACATTAACCTCGGCTCGGTTAACTCCAATGCTACAAGTACTACAGGGAACAGCACAATATCGGTGAATTGCTCAAGAACTACTCCCTATTTTATTGGTCTGGCACCTTCAAGTGCTAATGGTGGGAATACTACGGGAGCAGGTGCTATGTCATCGGTGGCTGCTTCTGCAACCAATATGGATAAAGTGCCTTATCAATTGAATCAGACTTCAGCAACAGGGCCTGTTTGGGGTAACACGGCGACCTCAACCACTGTCGGTAACGGGGTGGCCGCAATGGGTACGGGAGCATTGCAGACCTATACGGTCTATGCGACGGTACCCAGCGCTAATTTCGCACCGGACAGTTATGCCGATATCGTAACCGTTAACGTTAATTATTGAACAGAGATGAAGTCAAAATGGTATTTGTGGCAGTGTGCGTTTGAATGCCTACTGGTAACGACTTTATTCCCACTCGAAGCTACAGCATCTGGGCTACAAGTTTCGCCGGTGAGCCTGACGTTGCAGGCTACACAAAATGCGGATGGTATCTGGTTAAGCAATGCAGGTGAAAAGGAGGTTAATGCACAGGTACGGGTTTATCGCTGGAGTCAGAGTAACTTCAGCGACATAATGTCGCCGTCCCAAGGACTAGTTATAAGCCCACCAATACTAGCGGTGAAACCGGGAGAGCGTCAGTTAATTCGCGTGATACGAACACGTCCGGCGTCAGGGGAAGTAGAAGATGCTTACCGGCTTTCCATCAATGAACTGCCCCTAGTTAGTCGTGGCCACAACAAACTGCAGTTTGTTGTGCATTATTCGCTTCCCGTATTTATCCAACCAGATGTACCCGAACCGATTTCAACTAAATTGCGATGGACAGTCAGTCGTATTGGAAAGGGAATTTTTGTTGATGTATACAATCAGGGAAATAGCCATGCCCAATTATCAGCAGCCACACTCATTGACTCAAGCGGTTTGCGCTTGGTAATTTCACCTGGACTGCTGGGGTACGTACTTCCTGGCTCAACGATGCGCTGGATATTACCGACGTCTGTTAGTAATTCTATTCATGGTGTTAAACTTGAAGTCACGATAAATGGTAAAAAAACGGAACAGAATCTTTGATTGGAACTTTCTCACCGTGGAACTGTTTTTGCTAGTAGGGATACTCACTCCGAAAGTAGCATCTGCAGACATCACAGCTTATGACAAGCGACGAGAAGGTACTGTAAATAGGGCCTCACAGCTCAATAGTGTCGATTTATATCTTGACGTAACCCTGAACGGCAATCGCATAGGTTTAACCCATTTCGATTACGCAGCTGGTAAATTTTACACTAGCGTCAGTCTAATTAGAAAGCTTGGCTTTCGAATAAACCAAGTGACATCTACAAAAGTTTGCCTCTGCAATATACAACATTTGCAGATTGACTACAATGCAAGGGAGCAGACACTTAAAATGACTGCCCCACTTAAAATGCTGGACTCAGCTCCAATCCAGCTTAATCAAACTGATATAACAAATCCAGTGTCGTCAATTTCACCTGGAATGCTGCTGAATTATGATATTTACGCAGCAGATGAGAACGCACCCCGTGTCAGTAGTTTCAGCGAACTTCGTGTATTTAATGAGTCTGGGGTATTAAGCTCAACGCAGCTTACCAGAAATAGTTTCCAACAAAGTACTAGGCAGGATAACCAATACAGCAGACTGGATACCAATTGGCAGTCATCATTTGCCGATGAGTTGTTGAAAGTAGTGGCTGGTGACACCCTTACCAGCTCGTTATCCTGGACGCGACCTACCCGTATCGCTGGAATTCAGGTAGGCACTGATTTTAGCCTGCATCCTTATCTACGTACTGCTCCTTTGCCAATGTTTTTGGGTTCTGCAACTCTGCCCTCTACTGTTGAAATGTATGTTAATGGTATTAAACAATATAATAGCAATGTCCCTTCGGGGAATTTCGAAATTTACAGCGTACCGAATATTAGCGGGGCTGGTACAGCACAGGTAATGATGACCGATGTGCTTGGAAGAACTACAACTCAGAGCTTCAAGTTTTACAATGATCAACAATTACTCCGTAAAGGGTTGACAGACTGGTCTGCAGAGGTGGGAGTAGTGCGCCGGAATTATGGTTACTCTTCTTTTGATTATGGCTCAATTCCTATCTTCAGTAGCACTCTGCGCCGTGGCGTTAGTAACTCACTCACAGTCGGAACGCATGTAGAGTCAACTGACCGACTTGTAAACGCGGGTTTTAGTATCGATTGGGTTCCAAGTAGTCGCGCTGGTACATTATCAGCTGCAATTGCAAAGAGCACTGACTTGGATAATGTTGGCTCGCTGTTCAGCGCTGGTTACCGCTGGTCTGGATATAATTTTAATTTCAGCACATCGACGACCACTTCGACAGATTATTATCTTGACGTTGCTTCAGGTGATGGATCACACCCGATAGCATTCAGCAATAACACAGTGGTGGGATATGGCATGAGGTCTCTAGGAAATTTTAGCTTAAGTTACTTACAGTTCCGTTACCCACAGGAAAGTTCGGTTAGTTATGCTGGAGCAAACTGGTTTAAATCAGTTTTAGAAGATGTTTATCTCAACGTAGGTTTTAACCAGAATATTAATAATAGCCGCGACAGCAACTTATATTTAGCGGTGACATTCACCTTCAGTAATGGAATAAATGCTAGTAGCATATTTCAGCGTATGAATGACAACGTCGGGGTTATGATTAACGCAAGCCGGCCTAAGCCAGCGGACGGTGGTTGGGGCTGGAACCTTGGGGCTAGCCACCAGTCATCAAGACAGAGCAGCCAGGGCGAAATGGGTTATATGGGACGTTACGGCAATTTCTACGCAGGCATAAACAATAGGCCGGAACTCCGCGATGGTTATGTAGGTGGAAGTGGTTCTTTGGTTTTAATGGCAGGTGATATTTTTGTTGCCCGGGAAATTAACAACGGCTTTGCAGTGGTTTCTACCGACGGTATTGCTGGTGTTCCAGTTAAATTGGAGAACAACCTCGTGGGTGTCACCAACGACCAGGGGTTATTATTGGTAGCACCATTAAATAGCTATCAGAATAATCTGTTGAGTATTGACCCTATGAATCTGCCTGCCCGTATGCAAATTGGACGAACCAGTTTATATGCAACACCAGCGGACAGATCCGGCGTGCTGTTAAATTTTGATATTAAGCCAGTTAAGGCAGCCCAGGTTATGCTGGTTGATGTAAAAGGCAACCCTATATCTGAAGGCAGTTTTGTAACGCTTCTTGGAGGCATAGGTCACAGTGCAATTGTGGGTTTCGATGGCATGGTGTATTTTGATTCCCTTGAATTGCATAATTGGCTGGAGGTTACAACTGCTTCGGGTGTTTGTTCTGTGACTTTCGATTACCCTAATGGGGCCATGTGGATACCTCAAATTGGTCCATTGACCTGCAGGTAGTTAATGACGTTGTAGGAGTCATCAGTATGAGATTAAGCCAATTTTTATTTCTTACAGGATTATCACTTTCTTCTGAAGCCAGTTATGGGCTTGCCTGCTCTGTCAGTCAGGTGCAGGCAGTTAACTTTGGAACTGTAGACCCGCTTTCGGCAACAGACGTTACAGCAGCTATGACCTTCAACTATACCTGTTCTAGATCCGTCACTGATTTATTAGCAGGTGTAACGCTCTGTTTTAATATTGGCTCATCGTCTGTTAGTGGTCAAGTCAACTCTCGCAAGATGTCACTATCTGGGGCTCCGGCTAGTTTCTTAGATTATCAATTATACCAGGACCCTGGGTATAACACCGTGTGGGGAAGCCAGTACCAAGCAGGAACAACTTCCTCGAAAGTTAAATTAAATTTTTTGGGAGTTATTCCCGTAATGGGAAGCCAGACTATTTACGCCAGGATTCCTGCATCACAAATATCTGCAGCACCAGGTAGCTACCAGGACAACTATTCAAGCGTTAACGCCAGTGTCACTCTTAACACTGGACTTGTCATTCCACCGGTTACATGCGGCACGACAGCAGGGCCGACCTTTCCATTCACTGTTCTTGTTACGCTAGCCAAGCAGTGCAAAGTTAGTTACGCCAACAATATTAACTTGGGCACGGTTGACCCCACTCAGGCAAATATTTCTGCAAATAATACTATTGGTGTGACATGTACAAATAACACGCCATATACGATTGGTCTGATTCCCTCAAATAGTAATACCTCCGGAAGCGGGATGATGAATGGCAGCAATTGGAATAGTAATCAGGTACCTTACCAGCTTCGCGCAGAGCCAGGTTTGAGTGGTAGCCCCTGGGGGAACACAAAATTAAATAATATTTCAGGAATAGGTAGTGGTTCTACAGTCACGAAGACCGTTTACGTGACAATTCCCGGAGCAAACTATATTCCGGATACTTATGCAGATACTGTTACGGTTAATGTTTCTTACTGATTTTTCAGCATACTTTTTTATGTGATTAAATACTTTTAACTTTTCGGCTTGTTTTGATAGTTAATTTCAAGGAATTAAGGTGTGGCCACTGAGCATTACTCATGTAACATTGCCATTAAAAGCGTCCATTTAGGGAATGTGAGAACATCTTTTTAACATAATTCCGGCTGGTTCTCTTAACGGCCATGCCTAGGCCGAGATGAAAACAAACGCATACCGGAGGTGCTTGTGACTAACTTTGAAGGTTAAGACTAACTCATCATAAGTAACACCTAAGCATAGACTTGAATTGGAAAATGGATTCCAATGCGCACTTATAATTTTATCTTTCAAACAACAAGTTATGTTTAGGCTGGTTTTAAATGTCCGCCTTTTAGCTAAGTTAAAATGTCCGTCTGATAAAGCACCGTCTGGTTTAGCCAGGTTTACCAAAGATTGATGCTGACTGCGTTTGTAACTGCGTCAAAGCTTCCAGGATGTCGTCCTGATTCAGCGAGCGCTGAGACTTCTTGCCCGGTGATTTTTTTCTTCTCGATGCTTCTCCATCCTGACGTGGCAGTGCCTGCGAGCGCGTGTTGTCCCGTTGTTCCTGCACCAGTTTTATCATCTGCAGCGTCCGGCCCAGCCGCTTGTTGTCCACGATTGCTCCCTGATCAATGTCTCCCAGCCGGTCATAAGTGGTAAAGGGCAGGGAAGTCCCGTTTGCCCGCAGCTCAATCGTGCCATTTGGGTATTGCCAGACCTCTGCGTATTTTCCCTGAAAACGTCGGCTTAGTTCGTTATCCTCAAGTAAATACAATACCTTATCATATTGTAATGTCAGACTTTTTGAGATGCGGCGCGGTTCGCGCCATGTAAAGACAGCATCCAGATCATCCTCCAGTTCCAGCGGCCGGTGAACGTCAAAGTCATGGCGCGGCGGCTTGGCAAAACGCCGGTTGTAGTCAGCCATATATTCATCGGCAAAGGCATTGGCGGCTTCCGGTGTGCTGATATTCCTCAAACGCAGCTCCTTCACCAACCGATCCTGCAACGTAAGATGTGCACGTTCAACGCGCCACTTGGCCTGGCTGCTATTGGCACAAATCCCCGTAATGTTCAGTGTCTCCAAAGCCCGACCGAACTGAGTCTGACCGCTGCCGCCGTGGGCGTGCGGGTTGTTAATGCGAAAAACGCTGGCCTTGTCGCTGTAAAATGCCAGGGGACGTCCATGACGTTCAAGATAGGCGCGGGTGGCGTTGAAATAGGTGAACGTGGACTCGCTGTGGACAAAGCTAAGCATCATCAGCCGGCTGGTTGCGTCATCGACATACACCAGCAACGTGCATGCAGGGCCGCGATCCTCGAACCAGTGATGATCGCAGCCATCAATCTGAACCAGTTCACCGGTGCAGGCGCGCCGATAACGGGGCTGATGGATTTTAGGCGCCCGAAGCTTACGTGGGATCCATAATCCTGACTGAGTCATGAGTCTGCGGACAGTCTCTTTAGCGAGAACAAGATCATGCAGTTCAGCCAGCTTCTCGCAGGCCAGCGTGGGGCCAAAATCAGCGTAGCGTTCACGAATGATGGACAGCGCAAGTTCAGCAACCCCAGGCTGCAGCTGATGATTACCACGCATGCCGCGGCGGCGGTTAGTGATCGAAAGCGGGCCGGACCGCCGGTAACGTTCGAGAAGACGACGGCAGTGACGGTCGGTAATGTTGAGCCGCAGCGCGGCCAGACGCGTAGTCAGCCGGTTATCGACAACGTCCTGCAAAATCTGCAGGCGATTAACTTCATTCATCGTGAAAAACTCCGAACCGTATGCCGTCATCAGTCGTGTCCTCAGAGGATAAAAAAACCGGAACAACGACAATAAAGCGGACATCTCAATTTAGCTACTACAAGTTATGTTGTAGCCAAGCTGAAATGACCGGACTTTAGCTAAGCTAAGTTGTCCGAATTTAGTAAAACATTAGTCTTGAATAATGTTCTTCGTATTCAATTAATGGCCAAATATTTCTTCACTGCGCGTCTGAAGATTGCGCAAGGCTTCGAGCAAATCGTCTTCATTAACATCACGCTGTCGTTTTTTCCCAGCATCCTTCTTCCTCCTGCTC
>Ga0302174_10000085_pt1 | contig 44630 bp, 49 predicted proteins | sample I_Fen_N3_2_FD_198789 | JGI IMG/M metagenome (GOLD analysis project Ga0302174, IMG submission 198789) | Peat permafrost microbial communities from Stordalen Mire near Abisko, Sweden - I_Fen_N3_2 | ecosystem: Environmental > Terrestrial > Soil > Wetlands > Permafrost | place: Sweden: Abisko... | reverse complement strand
ACCGTCGCTAACCCTCTTTCAAGGAACACATTATGTCTATCAAGACTTATGAGATTCATAACAGCTATTTACAGGATGCGCCGGAAAGCGCCGGAATCACCAGGATGGTGAGCGAGGCGGATTACCTCTCCCAACTTCAGCAAACAGACGCCCTGCAAACCTCTCTGAACAACATCATCAACGCTTTCGGCATCTCTGGTGAAGGCGCACACAGCAAGGTGGTCATTGAGTATGTGCATGGGCTGGTGGCTGAGAATGGCGCACTGAAGGATAGCGCTAATTTCTACCGAATGGGATTTAAGCCAACTAAAGGCGCATTTGGCATCGAGTACAAGCCAACTGAAGCCCTGTTAGATGATTGCGGGAATAACGCAATGGATGCACTAAAAACACCAGCCACAGACGCCGCTATCGCTGAGATTAAGGTGCAGGGTGTTGGGGAGTTTGCGGCTGATATGTGGAAGCGAGGCAATGAACTGGTAGCCGAAAGTGCACAGAAATCTCTGGTTGTTCAGGTGCGACTCGCTGCAAAACTGGCTGACACCTACGTTGATAATCTGCGCGCCGGGAGGAAGGGATGAGCAGATATCATGACCATGACGATATGGTTAGGCACAAATACGCCGGAAACATGAATGACCCAGAAGAGTTCTGTGTGCATGTGATCAACGTAGTCCCCCGCGCCCGTGGCTACTCCGTGTTATTCAAGAACGCAGACGCATTTGTCTACTGTGGGCTTCAGGAATTCAAGCGCCGGTTCCCGCATAAATTATCTGGTGAGCCAACTCAAGTTAAAGGTTGGGATTATGACCGAGTGAAGGAGCAACCTCATGACTGATACAACCGATATAGAGGCGCTGCCAAAAATGACATTGGACGAGTTGCTGATCCGCTGCACAGATTATGACGAAGGGTCACTGAGCATGGATGCCGGTGAATTGAAAATGCTTAATCAGCATATCTCGCTGCTCGAAGCAGAACGCCAGCGGGCTGCCGGTTCAGAGGAAGAGCTGCACAAGGCGTTGCATCGCGAGAAAGCAGCGGGACGCAAATTGCTTGCGGCTCAGGAGAAAATCGCAGCGCTGAAAGGCGAGCAGGTGCCGGTGGCATGGACAAGTCAGCGCTCACTTGAAACAAAAAACAAAATTGTCGCATTCACGGATGACATGAGCGCCCTCGATTACGGTGTGGCCAACGGTTGGACGGATATCGTTGAGCTGTTCACCGCCCCGCAAAATCCGGTCGTGTTGCCCGTTGTCCCGCATGATTTCGTGCTGCGTACCGGCGGCAAGCAAATTCATTTCGGTGTTGATGCCCGAACAGGTGAAAGTCTTTGGCATACGCGCTTTGACGGCTCTGGCCTGTGGTGCGGGCATTGGTATCACAGAACATTGCAGGAACTGGAATCGGAATGTATTAGCACTCTGGCGGAAATCAAAGCAGCAATCGAGGCCGCTGGCGGCAAGGTGGCTGAATGAAAACCGGAACGTTACAAGACTTAACCGCCCTGACGCCTGAGCAAGAAAAGGCGTTCAAGCGTATGCAGAGGGCGCATAAAGACTTTCTGAAGGCTGGCGGGCGCTACTACGTCGTTCTGGACAGGGTGGCCGCGTACAACGGGCGTAATTTTGACAACGTGGACGGTGACGAAGGTAATGCCAATGACCCGCTGCTCTGCGCGAATGACTTATCACTGCCTGATTTCTCGCACACCAGTCTGTCAGGGTTCGCAGATGATACCCACTACTTTGTACCTGCTGCCGGTGTCGAAGTTATTGCCGGGTCTGACGCCGACGACGGTTACAGCGGCTGGGATATGGATGAGGAATATGGCGGCATCGTGAAGGATGGTGAGTGATATGGCTGAAAATAAGCTGCCGGTCACATGGATTTGGCGAGGACAGAAACAGCACCTTGTTTCAGAAAGCACGGATGGAGAAACAAATCTGGTCACCTATAAGCACTGGCTCAAATCGAAGCAGAAATGGGCTTATGTGACCGAGGAGAGATGGTTGGTAGATTACACCCTCGGACTAATTAACCGAAAAGAATAGCCAGCAATAGCTGGTTTTTTTACGCCTGCAACATGAGGTATCCCCATGCCATCATTTGAAGATTATCTCAACGAGAAAGTCGGTGAAGTCGCTGGAGTTCCGATATTTCGCAAGGATGAAATGAGCATTCCACGGACGCACTTTGCCAGAGACGTTTACGAGCGCGGTCGAAGTGATGGCGTGGCAGAGGGATATGCAAAAGCGATGGAGACGCTAGCCGCACCGAGTATCAGAACGAAGCACAAACCAGCCGCCTAGAGCGGTTTTTTAATATCTGGAGAAAGCCATGAAAACTCACGATTTGAAAATCGCACCCGAGCACTTTCACCCAGTCCATTCAGGGAAGAAAACAGCGGAACTCCGCAAGAATGACCGAGGCTACCAAGTCGGTGACCTACTTCATTTGCGTGAGTTTTCTGATGGTGAATACACAGGAAGCGTTGTTATGCGGGAAGTGACTTATGTCACCCCGGTAGATTTTGCCGCGCCCGGCTACGTGATGCTGAGCATGGTTCCAGCCAAACTTTATGAGGTAGCGTGATGCGCATTGAAATCGACAACAAGTGGGTGATTACCAGCGATAAGTACCAGTTCATTTTGCAGGAAAAAGGCATCGCCAAGTCGGGCAAAAATGAGGGCGAGGAAGTCCTCAAGAACGCGACATTCCATACTCAGATGGGCTCATTGATTCGCTCTCTCATCATGAAAGAGGTGCGTGAGGCAGACATTACATCTCTTCAGGAAATGGACTCCAAAATCGACCGTGTCTGCATGGAAATATCCAAGACATTTACCCACCTGACAGCGGAAAGTTTGGCTTCAGAGGAATCGTGATGAAAGTCCTCATTAAAGGCGACACCGAGCCAGCCCATATAGCGGCCGCATACTCGGCAATCGAAGAACACAAGAAGAGGTACGGTACCGGCAACAAGTCTCACCCCTTCACCTACAGCATCAGATACCGCGGCAAGCACTATCAAATCGAAGTCACCAACACCAACAAACATCACATGGCTCACGTTATCACCGGCCATCGACAGCTAACGAAAGTTCACTATGGAGAAGCAGCATGAAGCTATGGCGGGTAACAGCAAAATACCATGGGTATGACGAGTTCGATGCTTTCCTGATTTGGGCATCGACACCTGAAGAGGCTTTAGAGATTGCCATCGATGACAGAGGACCGTATCAGTGCAACTCAAATTTTCTGGAGGACGCCACCATAGCTGAAGAGCTACCTCCAACTGAGTCTGTTGTAGCTTTGGGCTCATTTAACGCGGGGTAGCCCATGACGCCAGAAGAGGCCGACAACGCAGTCAGAAGCATCGCAAAGAAACTCCTCACCGAACTCCGCAGTAAAGACAACCACCACACTCTCCGTCAGTTGCTCGATAAATACGCCAGCCAAGCTAAGCCACTATGCCCATCAGGTCATGAAGTGTGGCTGTGGCTTTGCGTTTGGGTTCATCGAGTGGCTGAGGGTAAATAACAGAGGTAATTATGAAAACGATGACTAAAGAAGAAGTGATGCAGTTCTTGCAGGTTAAATCCCGTGACACGCTTTACCGATATGAGCGCGATAGCGGATTCCCGCACCCGATCAAGACTCATCCCACCCTCTACCTGACATCTGCAGTAGAGGAATGGGTTATTCGCCGGTCAGAGCCCAAGGCGGCATGAGCCTACTTGAAGTTTTTAATGTGCCAGTACAGCTTGTCAGCAAAAAGTTCGTAACCTTTCCTCTGCTCATCCAGCCAGTCGTGCTTGTTGTAAACCGCCATAACCCCCGCCAAGTCATGCCCCATCATTTTCTCAGTAACATGTGGGGCAACGCCTTCTTCCGATAGCCGGGTAACAACGGTGCGTCGGAAGTCGTGCGCCCGCCAGTAACCAACACCTTCCATATCATCCCTAATTCTTCCGATATACCTGTTTGCCGCTGAAATGCTCAGTGGTTCGTTAAGGTCATGACCGGGGAACATAACGTTGTCATAAGCATTCATTAGTTTTTCGATAATGGGTTCTGCTTGAGAAAATATCGGGCGGCGGATGATGTTTCCCATCTTGCTGTGCTCTTTTGGAACTGTCCAAATCAGATCTTTCATGTCGAACTCCGGGCGCAAAGCAAGGCGGAGTTCTGAAAGGCGACAGCCCCACATCATGACCAGCTGATGAAGTAGTTTGTTGGCAGGTGAAGCCCTGCTGCGTTCTATGGCGATCCAGATTTGAGCCAACTCATTGAATGTGAGAACGCGCTCACCAGTCTCAGAGCGTTGGCCAACATCTTTAGGCTCAATACGCATAATCTCGCACCGGTCTATTAGCTGCCGACGCAGGCACCAACTGAAAGCCGACTTGGCCTGAATCAGCATCATTCGCGCCCGCTTCTGGCTGGCCTTCTCCTGGGCACTGAAGAAGCTTATCCAGTCCTTAACGGATATTGAGTTAACCGGTCTACCCTTGAAAGCGTCAGTCATGTGCTTAACAACGATAGCCTCGTACAGATTTATGGTGTTGGTACGCAGTTGCTTGCGTACATAATCATCCATCCATGTAGCCAGGCATTGTTTAACAGTCAGGTCGGATGATGCGTGTTCCATATCGAAATACGTGCGGGGGTTTATTCCCTTGTCATATAGAAGGCGGAGCTCGCCAGCAAGGGCTCTGGCATCTTTCAGACCCATAGCAGGGTACTTGCCGAGAGAAATACGCTGCGCCTTGCCATCCCAACGAAAACGAAATTGGAAGGCCATTGCGCCGAGAGGTGATATTCTTACGCCAAGCCCATCACCATCAGAAAGCTCTGGGCTCCCTGTGTACGGCTTGCCATGAAGTGAACGTAGTTTTGTGTCGCTGAGAGCCATGATAATATTCTGTACACAGGGAAAAATGAATTTTGTACCCAATGTGTACCATTGATCAACTGGACTAGCTTAGTTTTATTTGGTGTTTTTAAGGCGAGATAGTACAAGATAAGACGAATAAAGCAGTTAACGCATTGGTTTGATTAGACAAAAACATACATATATAGGCGCGATAACGCAATGTCAGACAAACCAGTACAACCTACTTTCTACTTTCATGATTACGAGACATTCGGTAAAAATCCGGCGCTGGATCGTCCGGCACAGTTTGCCGGGGTGAGAACTGACGAAGATTTCAATATCATCGAAGAACCGTTAGTGATCTATTGCCGCCCGTCTGACGATTATCTGCCCGAGCCGGAAGCCGTGATGATCACCGGCATTACGCCGCAAATCGCGCTCGAACGCGGCCTGAACGAAGCGGAGTTTACCGCGCAAATCCATCAGGCTTTCAGCGTGCCTGGCACCTGTATCGTCGGGTATAACAACATCCGTTTCGACGATGAAGTCAGCCGCAACATTCTGTATCGCAACTTTTACGATCCGTACGCCTACAGCTGGCAGAACGGCAATTCCCGTTGGGATTTACTCGACGTGATGCGCGCCTGCTACGCGCTGCGCCCGGAAGGCATCAACTGGCCGGAAAATGACGAGGGTTTCCCGAGTTTCCGCCTTGAGCACCTGACCAAAGCCAACGGCATCGAACACGAAAATGCTCATGACGCGATGGCCGATGTTTACGCCACCATTGCCATGGCGAAACTGGTCAAACAGGCGCAGCCGCGTCTGTTCAGCTTTCTGCTGGAGCATCGCAGTAAGCACAAACTCAACCAGCTTATCGACATCCCTTCTATGGCACCGCTGGTGCACGTCTCCGGTATGTTCGGTGCCGCGCGCGGCAATACCGCGTGGGTCGCGCCGCTGGCGTGGCATCCTGAGAATAAAAATGCCGTGATCATGTGCGACCTGGCCGGTGATATGTCGACGCTGCTGGATCTCGATCCGGATCAGATGCGTGAACGCCTGTACAGCCGCCGTGATTCGCTGGAACCCGGTCAGTCTCCTCTGCCTGTCAAACTGGTGCACATCAATAAATGTCCGGTGCTTGCCCCGGCCAAAACGCTGTTGCCGGAAAACGCCGAGCGCTTAGGCATTGATCGTCAGCGTTGTCTGGAGAACCTGCAACTGCTGCGTCAGAATCCGCAGGTGCGCGATAAGGTGGTAACCATGTTCGCCGAAGCCGAGCCCTTTGTCGCTTCCGAGGACGTTGATGCCCGCCTGTACGACGGTTTCTTCAGTGACGCCGATCGCGCCGCGATGCGCATTCTCCTGGAAACTCGCCCCGAGAACCTTCCGGCACTGGATCTGACGTTTAACGATTCGCGCATCGAACCCCTGCTGTTTCGCTTCAGAGCGAGAAATTATCCTGAGACCCTGACGGATGCCGAACAGAAACGATGGATGGCGCACCGACAGACCAAGCTGACCGATGAGCGTTTCCAGAATTATGCCTTAGAGCTGGAGGCGCTCTATAACTTGCATGAGGGGGATGCTGAGAAGATAGCGCTTCTCAAAGCGCTGTTTGAATATGGGAAACGGTTAGCGTCGTAGAGTGCAGAAGCCGCTGCAATGGCGGCTTTTTAAATTTGCCAGGCTCATTTTGCAAGCCGAGGCAGCCTCGGAAAGTTCCCTCCCCCTTCGCAGGGGGAGGAGCAAAACGGGTTTTCGGCCCTTTCCAAAGGGCCATCCATCACGCCTCGGGGGCGATTTCCCCGCTCATCTGCGGTGGCTGCTTCCTGAAAGCATTGGTAATAAACGCCAGATATCCTAACCCGATTGCGCCCCAGACCAGACCCAGCGTCATTGAGCTCGATTCCAGATTCAGCCACAGGGCACCGACGGTCAGCGCGCCAATCACCGGCAGGATCAGATAATGGAAGTGATCCTTGAAGGTGCGGTTGCGCTTCTCACGGATGTAGAACTGCGAAATCACCGACAGGTTCACGAAGGTGAAAGCCACCAGCGCACCGAAGTTGATTAGCGCCGTCGCGGTCACCAGATCAAATGTTATCGCAGACATCGCCACAACCCCCACCAGCACGACGTTGAACGTCGGGGTGCGCCATTTAGGATGCACATAACCGAAGACTTTTTCCGGGAAGACGCCGTCGCGGCCCATCACGTACAACAAACGTGACACGCCCGCATGAGCGGCCATGCCGGAGGCCAGAACGGTCACACAGCTAAAGCACAGAATGACGGACTGGAAGAACTTACCGGCCACGTACAACATGATTTCAGGCTGAGAAGCGTCCGGATCTTTGAAGCGCGAAATATCCGGGAAGTACAGCTGCAGAAAGTAAGACACCACCACAAAGATGATGCCGCCAATCAGCGCCGTCAGGAAAATCGCTTTCGGAATGACTTTACCCGCGTTAGGCGTTTCTTCAGACAACGAACTGATACCGTCGAAGCCGAGGAATGAGAAGCACAGGATAGTCGCACCGGTAATCATTGGCACCACATGCGCATTTTCGCTGAAGAACGGCTTAGTGGTCGCCAGCGTTCCCATACCTTCGCCCATATACACGCCATGCACCAGCAGCCCGAGGAACACCACCATGATCGCCACCTGAACGACCACGATAATGCTGTTGAGGTTCGCGACAACTTTAATGCCGCGCAGGTTGAACGCGGTCATTAGCGCGACCAGCGCGGTGACAAAGATCCACGACGGCACACCGGGGAAGATGGCTTCCAGGTAAATTTTTGCCAGCAGGATGTTGATCATCGGCATGAACAGATAGTCCAGCAGGGATGACCAGCCCACCATAAAGCCGACGTGAGGGCTGATCGCCTTCTGTGCGTAAGTGTAGGCAGAACCGGCGGACGGGAAACGACGCACCAGTTTGCCGTAACTCACGGCGGTAAACAGAACGGCAATCAGCGCAAAGATGTACGCAGTCGCGACGTGACCATCGGTCAGGCCGGAAACGATACCGAACGTATCGAAAATGGTCATCGGTTGCAGATAGGCCAGACCCATCATGACAACCTGAACCAGCGTCAGGGTTTTACGCAGCTGTGCGCGCTGAGGTGCCGGAGAGGCGGAAACATTAGCAGACATGGCTCAGCCCTCCCTGGATTGCAGACACCGGGCGCTTAAACGCCTCTGAACGCAACGTACAGGGAAAACTTCGTGAGTTATTACCAGTAAACGGGGGATTGATCTTCACATCGCTGAACATGGAAGTGAAGGCTGAGCGAAGGTGGCCGCAGCTGAAAGAAGCACCGGCGGGCACCGGTACAGGTTTGAAGTATTGCCCCATTTTACATTTCCTCATAGTGGCGACCGTTTTGAATTTGGGATCGCACACGAACCTTGTTATCTATCCGGATCTGGGTCCGGCCTCTGTTAAATTAGTTTGGGTACTGCACATGCAAAAAAAATAACCGGCGCCTTTAAGCGTCGGTTATCTGCAGTGCGGCGTATTTTGCACAAATCACGCATGAATGACAACATTCAGTGGCGTCCAGTTACAATTTCTTTTCCAGTTTTGAACATCATGTGCATGTCTGTTAACCATTCACTAAGCGTTACGCAGCATCCAGTCGATTTCTGTTTCCGTCACACGACGTTCAAACTGCAATAACTCATCTGACTTACAGGCGTGATAAACCTGTGAAAAACGCTCGCCGAGGTATTTTTTCAGCGCCGGTTGTTCATCAAAGTCGTACAAAGCATCGCTCTGACGAATAGGCAGTGGAATGCCCTCCTGTTCCAGACCGTTCCCCGTCACCGGTTCCGGCAGCGGTAAATCGTTATCAAGTCCGTACAGCATCCCCGCCAGCACGGTGGCGACCACCAAATACGGGTTGGCATCAGCACCGGCCACGCGATACTCCACGCGATGGTCAGCCACGCCGCCGCACGGCACGCGCAGCGCAACGGTGCGATTGTTATGCCCCCACGATGCCTGCGTCGGCACATACATGCCTGGCTGGAAGCGACGGAACGCATTCACGTTCGGCGCTAACACGGCCATCGACGCGGGCATCAGGGCAATCATGCCGGCCAGTGACCGTTTCATTAATTCGGAGTCATCGCCATTGGCGTTGGCAAACAGGTTTTTGCCATTGTCGTCGAGCACGCTCAGGTGGATGTGCATCCCGCTGCCCGCATACTCGTCATAAGGTTTCGCCATAAAAGTGGCGTCCATTTCGTGATTTTCCGCCACCAGACGCACCAGACGTTTGAGCATCAGAGCGTAGTCGCAGGCGCGCAGAATATTTTCGCTGTGCTGCAAATTGATTTCAAACTGACCCGGAGAGGACTCCGCCACCGCGCCAGAAGCCGGTAAGCCCTGAATATGCGCCAGACGGTCGATGTCACTCAGCACATCAGCAAAATGATCGAGATTATCTACAGAATAGACCTGCGTATGCATACTGCGCTCTTGCGTGCCGGGGGTACACGGCGGCTGGATATAGCCTTCGGCGTCGCGCTGCCTGTCGAGCAGATAGAACTCCAGCTCTACCGCTACCACCGGGAACAGGCCCCGCTGGCGCAATGTTTGCCAGATATGATTGAGCACATTGCGGGGTTCAACGTTAAAGGGAGTGCCATCTTCGTCAAGCATGGTCAGCAGCAGTTGCCCGGTGTGCTCAGGGTCAGAGGCTGAAGGCGTTAAGGTGCCGGGAACGGGAATACAGTTGCGATCGGGTTCGCCAAGTTCCTGGCCAAGACCCGCTTCTTCCACGACATTACCGAGAATGTCCATGGCGAAAACCGACGCCGGGAAGTAACAGCCTTTTTCGAGTTTACGTAATGAAGAGACGGGAACGCGTTTGCCGCGGAAGGAACCATTGAGATCGGTGAGCAGGACGTCGACGTGAAGGGTAAGTGGGTGACGCTCCAGGTATTGAGTTACTTCATCCTGGAACGCGCTACTTCGCTCTTCAATGTGCTTAGCAAGAGGTTCGTTCTCGCTAATCTCTTTCTTAATTTCATTCATCAGTTGAGTCGCTTGCATAGGTTTTCCGCCATTTGCTGGTTTCCGGCGTCAACGGCACCACCATGATGCCTGCCGGTTAAGCCTTACCGTTTGATTGCTCTGTTCAACGCAGTCTTCTCATGTGTCTTCATTCTCGGTTATCAGGGTGATTCGTTTATCCGCCCGACCATGCTCAAAATATAGGCCATATGATTAACCCTAGCCTTAACATTAATTTTTTGCAACACCTACAACTTGATAACAACTCAGTTTGAAATGCCATCAATGCGCTGCTAAATTGGTCAGAAGCAGGCCAGTATCATTGAAATAATTCCCAACAGCCGCGTGGGGAGAGACGCCCGCTGTCAATACATTCATCCACTCAACGAGGCGGTATTATGGGCAATATATTTTCCACGGCATCCGCTGGAAAACAGACCAGCTACAGACCGATCATTGGGGTAGTAATGTGTGAAAACACCGTTGATGAAAACCCTGCTCTCACCGTCCACGAAAAATATCTGGACGCCATCTTTAATGCAGACGCCCTGCCCGTCTGTCTGCCGCATGAACTGGCGGCGCGCGAAGGTGCAATAGATCAGATCCTGCGCGGTCTTGACGGCATCTTCCTCACCGGCAGCCCCAGCAATATTGAGCCACATCAGTACGGTGAAGAGGGTATTGAAGAACTCGCCGATCCGGGGCGCGACCGCCTGAGTCTGCAACTTATCCGTGCGACGCTGGATAAAAAGATCCCTTTATTTGCCGCCTGCCGCGGTTTGCAGGAGCTGGTGGTGGCAACTGGTGGCAGTTTGTATCGCAAGGTGCAGGAGGTGCCGGGCTATATGGATCACCGCGAAGACACCAGTCTGCCCCATGACGATCAATATAACGTCGTGCATCCGGTACATATCGAACCGGGCGGATTACTTTCAGAATTGTTACCCGATTATCAGCAGTTTCAGGTGAACTCCCTGCACGGTCAGGGGGCAAAAACGCTGGGCGCGGAACTGAATGTGGAAGCCCGCGCGCCGGATAATCTGGTGGAGGCCGTGAGCGTTCGCGACCATCCGTTTGCTCTGGGGGTGCAATGGCACCCTGAATGGCACAGCCTGACGGACCCGGTGTCTCGTCAGTTGTTCAACGCATTTATCAATGCCTGCCGCAAAGGCCATCAGGCCCGGAGCGCTCGCGAGGAATAGACGGATGAGCGAAGTCAGTCTGGCGCCTGGTCGCCGGCTTTCTGAAATTCGTCAGCAACTCGGCATGTCACAACGCAAAGCCGCCGAATTGTCTGGCCTGACCCACAGCGCCATCAGCACCATCGAACAGGATAAAGTCAGCCCCGCCGTCAGTACGTTGCAAAAACTGTTGCGGGTGTACGGGCTGTCGTTATCCGAATTTTTTGCCGAAGCGCACGAAAGTGATAAACCGAAAATTGTTATCAATTCGGCAGACTTGATTGAAATCGGCAGCCGCGGCGTATCCATGAAAATGGTGCACAACGGCACGCCAAACCACGCGGTCGCCATGCTGCTGGAAACGTATCAGCCGGGCAGCACCACCGGCGACAAAATCAAACATCAGGGAGAGGAAGTCGGCACCCTGTTAGAAGGGGAGATTATTTTAACCGTCAACGGTCAGACTTACCCGCTGCGTGCCGGGCAGAGTTATGCCATTAATACCGCCAACCCACACAGCTTCAGTAATATTTCCACGCGAATTTGCAGGATAGTTAGCGCACATACCCCTAATACCTTCTAGTTGTCGCAGGATCTGGGCCTGACAACGGGAACCAAAAGAAGGATGTCACTATGAGTACTCACACGCGAAGTCCCGACGCTGCCGGCGTGCCCCACACCGACAGCTACTATGCCAGCTCCGTCAATGCGCACGCGCCATGGCCGGAGCTGACGGATAATATTGAGTGCGATGTCTGTATTGTCGGCGCCGGGTACACCGGCATCTCTTCTGCTTTATATCTCTGTGAAGCCGGTTACGACGTCGTGGTGCTGGAAGCCGCCCGCGTCGGCTGGGGCGCCAGCGGGCGCAACGGCGGTCAGGTGGTCAATTCCTACAGCCGTGATATTGATGTCATTGAAGACCGCTACGGTCGTCAGACCGCCGATATGCTCGGCAGTATGATGTTTGAAGGCGCGAACATTATCCGCCAGCGTATCGACCAATATGCCATCGACTGTGACTATCGGCCTGGCTGCGTGTTTGCCGCGCTGAGTGCGCGCCAACTTACGAAGCTGCGTGACCAGCAAAAGCTGTGGAACCGTTACGGACATACCGATCTTACCCTGCTGGACGAAAGTGCTATTCGCCGCGAGATAGCCACTGACCGCTACGTCGGCGGGCTCCTTGATAAGCATGGCGGGCATATTCACCCGCTGAATCTGGTGCTGGGCGAGGCCGAAGCTATACGCCGTCACGGCGGACGCATTTTTGAAGGCTCGGCGGTCACGCGCATTGAACATGGCGATCCGGCTCGTGTACATACCGCGAAGGGTCAGGTGAAAGCGAAGTATGTGATTCTGGCAGGCAACGCTTATCTCAGCCAGCAACTCGCGCCGCGCCTCACGCGTCTGAGTATGCCGTGCGGTTCGCAAATCATCGCCACTGAACCACTGTCGGAAGACATGGCGCTGTCGTTATTGCCGAATAATTACTGCGTGGAAGACTGCAACTATCTGCTCGACTACTTCCGTCTTACCGCGGATAACCGGATGTTGTACGGCGGCGGCGTCACCTATGGCGGGAAAAATCCGCCGAATATCGATTCGGTGATCCTGCCTAAGCTTAACCGCACCTTCCCGCAGCTGAAAGGCGTGAAAATCGATTATCGCTGGGGCGGCAATTTCCTGCTGACACTTTCACGCCTGCCGCAGTTCGGCCGGCTGGAGAACAACATCTACTATATGCAGGGCGACAGCGGACATGGCGTGACGCTGACGCATTTGGCGGGGAAACTGATCACCGAAGTGCTGCGCGGCGACGCCGAGCGTTTTGACGCATTCGCCCGCCTGCCGCACATGCCATTCTTCGGTGGCCGCAACTTCCAGGTGCCTTTCACCATGCTCGGCGCGGCCTATTATTCTTTGCGTGACCGTCTGGGCGTGTAACCGATCCCCGCAGGTTCTCTGCGGGGTTTAGCCTTTGCCCGACACCGGAAATTCATGATCAGTGCCCACTTCGGGCAACTCATCGAGTTCCGGCTGGATCCCTTGCGAAATGTAATCTTTCGCAGCGATTGCCTGCTCCTTGCCCGCTGCATCGCGGATAACCACATGTTTGATGTTGCCATCTTCAAGCACTTCACGGTGTACGCCGGTAAATTCACTCATTTGCTGATCCTTTTTTATCATTGCCAAGAGACATTACTCATCGTTAAGCATAGTTTTATATTCTTAAGTGCAACTAATAAAAATCCGAAATGACCTCAGCAAGGGGCTCATTTTCCTGATAAATTAGACACCTCGTCATTGATGATGAAACCGCTTTTCCCCCGCCATACTCACGCTCTACAAGGAGAACGCTCTTGGACGCCAGCACGATCAACACACTTTTCTTTATTGGCGCCCTGTTAGTCGCAGCGAGCATTTTGCTCAGTTCGTTCTCTTCTAAGCTCGGCATCCCTATTTTGGTCATTTTCCTCGCCATCGGCATGCTGGCGGGCGTCGACGGCATCGGCGGTATTGCGTTCGATAATTACCCAGCGGCCTATCTGGTCAGCAACCTCGCACTGGCCGTAATTCTGCTCGACGGCGGGATGCGCACCCGGGCGTCCTCTTTCCGCGTGGCGCTGTGGCCGGCTCTGTCGCTGGCGACGGTTGGCGTGCTGATCACCGCCGGACTGACCGGCATGGCGGCGGCGTGGTTGTTCCATATCGACCTGATGCAGGGTCTGCTGATTGGCGCAATTATCGGCTCGACCGATGCGGCGGCAGTGTTCTCGCTGATTGGCGGCAAAGGGCTGAACGAACGCGTGAGCGCGACGCTGGAAATTGAATCTGGCAGCAACGACCCGATGGCAGTGTTTCTGACCATTACGCTCATCGACATGATCTCCAAAGGCGAACACGGGCTGAGCCTGATGTTTGTGGTCGACGTGGTGCGCCAGTTTGGCCTCGGTATTGTGTTTGGCGTCGGTGGCGGCTGGCTGCTGCACAAACTCATCAACAAAATTACGCTGGCGGCCGGTTTATATCCGCTGCTGGCCTTTAGCGGCGGCCTGCTGGTGTACGCCGCCACCATGTCGCTCGAAGGCAGTGGCATTCTGGCCGTTTACCTGTGCGGGCTGATGCTCGGCAACATGCCGATCCGCAACCGCCACGGGATTATGCAAACCTTCGACGGGCTGGCGTGGCTGAGCCAGATTGGCATGTTCCTGGTGCTCGGCCTGCTGCTGACGCCCAGCGATCTGCTGCCGATTGCCGTTGCAGCGCTGGCGCTGTCCCTGTGGATGATCCTGCTGGCGCGCCCGCTGTCGGTGTTCGTCAGCCTTATCCCGTTCAAAAACTTCACCCTGCGCGAGCGGTTCTTTATCTCGTGGGTGGGCCTGCGCGGCGCGGTACCGATCATTCTGGCAGTCTTCCCAATGATGGCCGGGCTGCCTAACGCCACCCTGTTCTTCAACGTTGCGTTCTTTATCGTGCTGGTGTCGCTGCTGGTTCAGGGCACGTCGCTGGGTTTCGCGGCCAAAAAAGCCAGGGTGCTGGTACCACCGCAGCCGACCCCCATCTCCCGCGTCGGATTGGATATCGATGTGTATAACGACTGGGAGCAGTTTATCTACCAGCTGGGTTCGGAGAAATGGTGCGTCGGCGCAGCGCTGCGTGACTTACAGATGCCGCAGGAAACGCGCATTGCCGCCCTGTTCCGTGGCAAAGAGATGCTGCACCCGACCGGCAGTACGCGGCTGAAGGAAGGCGATATTCTGTGTGTGATCGGTCAGGAAAAACACCTACCGGAGCTGGGCAAGCTGTTCAGCGACAGCAATAAAGTGGTGCTCGACGACCGCTTCTTCGGTGATTTCATCTTGCAGGCCGATGCGCCGCTGGATGCCATTTCACAGCTTTACGGCCTGAATCTGGAAGATACCGTCGATCAGTCGCAGTCACTGGGGCATTTCGTTATCCGGTTGCTGGGCGGTGAACCGGTTATCGGTGACCATATCGAATGGGACGGCCTGACGTGGACGATTGCTGAGATGGATGGCAACCGGGTCAGTAAAGTCGGTGTAAGGATTGTGACGGAGAAGGCCTGATTCTGCCCGGCGTAAATCGCAATAAAAAATGCCTGTTCGTTTAACACGACAGGCATTTTTTTTATGCTGACTTAACCTTCAGACGCGGTTGCTGTTACTGAGCAGCTTGCGGGTCTTTGTCGTAGTCTGAACAGGACTGATAGCCTTTGTTCATGACATGACCGGTGTCGTTATAGCTGACAAAGTAAGTCTGTGCTTTACCATCACGCGGAGCCACAGCATACGTCTGGCAAGTGCCTTTCGCATGGATAAGCGTCGCTTCTGTAGACGGTGGGCCTGCAATAGCGCGAACCTGAGATTTTGTCATACCGACTTTAACATCGCTGACCACTGGCTCTTTTACGTAGCTCGCTGCGCGGTCATAAGTCTGACAACCTGCCAGTACAGAAACTGCTGTAGCAACCACAAGTAACATTTTCTTATTCATAACATCTCCTCCTGAGGCCATTTTCTATTTTTGTATAAGCCACTTAAGCATAGAAGACATAAGGCATTTATCCAGTGAACAGGCCTTCTATTTGTTGAATGCTACAGTTTTTAAGTTTTATCTGAGAAGCCTGTCGATTGTTTAACCCGTTTAAAACAGTCTGTAGAAAGATGATTTTCAGGCATTTTTGTTCTATACATGAATAAGGTAAGTCATTGAAATAAGGAGCACGGCCTGATGCCTGTGGATCGACGTCAGTTTGTTACGTTACTGGGGGTCATCGCGCTGATGCCACTGCCCCGCGCTGGTTTTGCTACCCCCAGAGAGGTCGCGATGGAAACCCTGCTGATTGATAAACCTTCGGGTGGCGTGCCTAATAACAAACTCCCGGTCATGATTTATCACCGCGTTATCCCACCTAACGTCGTCGATAATGCCGACTATCTCGAGCATCTTTTCCGTTCTAATGGCTGGCCACCGCAGTGGCGCTATCCGGTGTACACCTTTACCCATTTCCATTCGAATACTCATGAAGCCCTGGGCGTGTTTGCCGGAACGGCGAGATTACAGCTCGGTGGCGAGAACGGGAAAATCATTGAAGTAAAGGTGGGAGATGTTCTGCTCTTACCGGCGGGCATCGGGCATAAACAAATTTCCGCCGACGAGGAATTTATGCTGGTGGGTGCATATCCGCCCGAAATGAAAGCCGATCTTTGTCATGACGAACCCGCGCAACTGGCGGTGCGAACCAAAGCGGTCATCGCCGTGCCGCTGCCTGACACTGATCCGGTAACCGGACACAGTGAAGGCAGCATGCTGGCGTGGCATAAGAAGTAAAAAACGAGGGTATTACCACGGCAATTGCATTACCTCCTCCCCTTGATACGTCCTGACTGAACCATATCAGTGAGGGGGGGCATCGCATGAAATGACTATTTTCGAGTAATGATTATCTGTGCTAAGACTTGAGCCCCGCGATAAGTGTTTTGTATTTTAGAATTAATATCCATCAGTGAGAATTGTTTATTGACTTTAAAAAGACCAATATTTGGATCAAGATAATATATCTCTTCGGGTGCCAGGCTTATTGTGGCTACAGCATGCAAGTCGCCATTGTGGCCAGCTATATCGACAGTCAAAATAGTGCCATGGGGTTTTCCTGAATATTTCACACCTTTAGCAGCCAGTAAACTATTAGAATAATTTTTCTTATCAAAAAAACAATGAATAAACTGAAAGTAGTAATAATAAAACTCATTTAATACATTAGTTAAATGAACAGACCGTAATATATACATAATACTTCATTTATATGATTTATTAATCATCACTCATGCCTTCTCAAAATCCACACGTGCTACTCAGAACCGGCAACACCAGATGAAAATCCAGCACTCGTAGATCACGAAATTATCTCCTCATCTCTCCTGAGCGGTTCCCCGCTACCAGTAAATGAAAGAAATATGACGGGACGGCCTGACAGCCGTCCGTTAATACATGGATTTTTTTAGAAGGCTTGTCACGTTAAATCAATGGACGCTGCATAATACTGACCCACTCGCCGTTGACTTCGCGGCGCTCGGCTTCCAGCCAGCCAAGACGGCCATATAATCCTTGCTGATCGGGCGTATACAGCCACAGCGTATCAATACCGGCCGCACGTGAACGCTCGATACAGGCTTTGACCAGCGCCGAACCGATCCCCTTTCCGCGCAGATGATGGCAGGTGAACACTTCACCCAGCCAGTATTTGCGCTCGGCGACATCACTAAGCTCATAGCGCATCACGCCAGCGGTTCCCACCACCTGCTCGTTTTCATCCAGTGCGATTAACACGCACTGGCGGCCACGGCTGAGGAGGCGTTGTTCAAGCCGTTGACGAATAAAATCTTTTTGTGCCCAGTGGGCGAAATCAGACCATTCACCGTGCAGATATTCGGTGACAGTCTCAAGGTATTGCGGGACATCAGCCAGACTGGCGATTTTTACGGTATCAGTGGGAGAGGTGTTTTGAGTCATGGAAAAACCGTTTTAAACAATCAGGGGGAACCAATTTGCGGATTCCCCCTGCGAGTGTCAAGCCGCAGACTCACATTCACTCGCTATCAGGCATCGATAGTCAAAATGGTGGGCTACTTGCGGCTGATAATGATCTGATCTGCTATACGCGGATTTTCATAGGTCGCCAGTACATTCTCGGCTATCTCCAGCGCAATATTTACACTATCGACTTTAAACAGCCCAAGATTGGGATCAAGAAAATAGGTCTCTCTGGGTGACAGACTAATTACAGCAATAGCATGGGCAGTATTTCTTTTAGGAAACCACATTGTAATAATCGTGCCTTGCGCACGCCCTGTAAAATCCAACCCCTGCGTCGCGAATAAATTATCAAACTCCCGATAAGTATATTTCAGCCCCGGATTTCCACTTTTCTCTTCCAAAAAAAGTTGACGCTGATTCTTTTTATTGACCAGTATCGCTGTGCGTGCCTGAGGATGAAAGGGATCGTGGTTTTCACTTTTAAGCAGATAGCTTTTCTGTCGTTTCAAAGCGCGCTGAAACAGCGCTTCTAACGCCACCTGGTCGAAAGGGATATGTGCAATTGAACTGGGTGAAGAAAGCCAGGAGGGTGTCCACCTTGCCGCAAATCCAGCTTGTGCCGGGTCCGGCCTGTTTTTCAATATATCGCCCAACCAGACCAGACACAAACCCATGCATATACCATTACTTTTATATCTGCGTATAAACGCCGCATATTGCTCTTTAAAATTAACCACTAACTCCATGTTTTATTATCCTTTGAAACCCACCCATAAACGGCTGAGAAGAATAAATTTTAAAATCCGAAAGGACAATAAAAAAAATCAAAAAAAAGCATACTTAAATAGATTAAATAAATACAGTGAATAATAAAATATAACCCATATAAACATTGTATTCATATGGGTTATTTAACCGCATTTATCCTTTCGGGAAAATCCACACGTGCTGTTCCGGCAATGCCAGATGGCAGTGCTGAGGATCCCGTACATCCGTACCATAGGCGCGGATGACAAAATCATCACCGGCGGTGCGGAACAGGTATTCCCAGCGGTCACCGAGGTACATGCTGGTCAGCAGCGGTAATTCCAGCTGATTGTCGCCCGGTCCGTCGGCCAGCACCACGCGCTCGACGCGGATCACCGCCGTGCCCTCCTGCCCGCTCTGTACGCCCTCACCCGCCTGTCCCCACAGCGCCCAGTCTTTGCCTTCAATGCGCGCTTTGCCGTCGCGCACGTCGGTGACTTTCCCGTGCAGCCGGTTGTTACTGCCCATGAATTCGGCGGTAAACAGCGTTTTCGGCGAACCGTACATTTCCTGCGGCGTACCCTGCTGTTCGATTTTGCCGTTATTGAGTAACAGGATACGGTCAGAAATCGCCATCGCTTCGTTCTGATCGTGCGTCACCATCAGCGCCGACAGGCCGAGTTTAATGATCAGTTCGCGCAGGAACACACGCGCTTCTTCACGCAGCTTGGCATCGAGGTTAGACAGCGGCTCATCAAGTAATATCACCGGCGGGTTATACACCAGCGCACGGCCAATCGCTACGCGCTGTTGCTGACCACCGGAAAGCTGATGCGGATGGCGTTTGCCCAGATGCCCCAGCCCGAGCTGATCCAGCACCGCCTGCACTCTTTGCGTGATTTCACCCGACGCCACCTTGCGCAGTTTTAGCGGGTACGCGACGTTTTCGAAAACGGTTTTGTGCGGCCAAAGCGCATAGGACTGAAAGACCAGCCCGAGATTACGCTCCTCGGCGGGAATTTCGCTGCGCGGTGTGCCGTCGTAGACTTTGTTTTTGCCGATAATGATCGTGCCCTGCGTCGGCTTTTCCAGCCCGGCGACGGCGCGCAGCAAGGTGGTTTTGCCACTGCCGGAAGGCCCGAGTAAGGACACCACTTCGCCACGCTTCAGATCCATTGACACGCCTTTCAGCACCGGATTGTCGCCGTAGGTTAAGTGCAGATTCTCGACCGATAATTCAATCATGTAATTTGACTCCAAAACGAAGGGCAATACCCAGACCTAACACCACCAGCAGGATGTTAATAAAGGAGAGCGCGGCGACGATATCTATCGCTCCTGCCGCCCACAGGGAAACCAGCATCGAACCAATGGTTTCCGTGCCGGGTGAAAGCAGATACACACCGGTGGAATATTCGCGTTCGAAAATCAGGAACATCAGCAGCCAGGAGCCAATCAGGCCGTAGCGTGACAGCGGAATGGTGACGTGACGGGTGATTTGCCCGCGTGTCGCACCGGCACTGCGCGCCGCCTCTTCCAGCTCCGGCCCGACCTGCAACAGCGTCGAGGAGATCAGCCGCAGACCGTACGCCATCCACACCACGGTATACGCCAGCCAGACGCTGAAAATCGTACTGCGCAGCGATCGCAACCAGACCACCAGGTTATCGCGCAGCCACTGCGACCAGGGCATCCCCGAAAGCCAGCCGGATTTGAGCGCATTGTCCAGCCACATCGGCAGAAAGAGGAATACCCACAGGAAAGCCAGACCGGCCAGCAACCCCGGAACGGCACGTGGCACCAGCACGCTGTAATCGAGAAAACGCGTCACGCCGTCTGGTTTACGGTGCATGGCAATGCCGATAAACAGATAACAGGCGACGGCCAGCGCACCGCCGATCACGCCAATAGCCATAGAGTTGACGATGGCGCGAAGCAGATTAGGCTGCTCCCAGATGGTGCGGAAGGTATTGAGTGACAGTTCATCCCACAGAGACACACCGACGCCCCAGTTGGAAATGAACGCTCGCAGCACCACGCCCAGCAGTGGTACGCCGATGGTCACGGTCAGCCAGAAAGCCACCACCGCGCCCGCCACCCAACGCCATTTACCCAGCGGTAACGCCCGCGCCTGCGACGCTTTGCCCTTTACGGTGACAAAGCGGTTAGCGGTGCGCATCAGGCGGCGCTGCAACATCACCAGCGGGATGGTGATACAAATCAGCACCACGGCGACGGCGGCCATCAGGTGATAAGACGGCGTACCCAGTTTGTTGGTCAGCTGATAGAGATAGGTCGCCAGTACCATGTTGCCTTCGGGGTCGCCGAGCACCAGCATCAGGCCGAACACTTCCAGCCCGAGGAAGAACAGCAACACCGTCGCGTACAAAATGGACGGGCGAACCATTGGCAGACTGACGGCGGTCATCACCTGTAACGGCGAAGCACCGGCGGTACGCGCGGCCTCTTCGACGTCAGAACCGACGCTACGCAGCGCCGAAGAAATATAGAGATAGGCGTGGGGAACGTGGGTCAGACCGGCGATTACCACGATGCTCGACATGTCGTAGATATTCCAGGGTACAAACCCGAAGATGGCCTGCGCCCACAGCGAGAAGAAGCCCACCGGCCCGGCAGCGACCACATAACCAAACCCCAGCACCATCGGCGAGACGAAAATCGGCACCAGAATCAGCGGCTCGATGAGACGCCTGCCGGGCAAATCGGTGCGTACCATCAGGAACGCCAGAATTCCGCCCAGCGGGATGGCGATCACTACCAACCCGAACGCCAGAATAAAGCCACTTTTCAGCGCCTTGTAGAAATCCGGATCGGTGAAAATAAATTCAAACGACTCCAGGCTCCACTCCTTCGAGGGGGAGAAGAAAGGTGCGGAGAGAAAACTTTGTATCACGATGAACGACAACGGAATGTAGATAACCAGCGCGGTTATCAGCACCACCATGCCACGCGGCAAACTTTGCCACTTTCTGCGCAATGCATTCATGTTACTTCCCTTAGGTCAGGAACCCTGAACGACGGAATCAGGTAAACAAGGGAGTCTTACGCCTCCGTTTACCCAAAATCATTCGAGTTGCAGGATGGCGGCAATCGAACGGATCCCGATGAACTTACTCAGGTAAGTGATTCGGGTGAGCGAGTGCAGCCAACGCATCTGCAGCGTGAAGAATGACGGGTAAATTATTTTGATGCGGCGGTACGCCACTGTTTAATGTAATCCAGACGTTTTTTCTGTTGCAGATATTCCAGCAGGGTTTCGTCGACCGGAATCGGCTTGAGGGCGTTTCCTAACATTTTGGTCAGGCCGTCGATGTCATTTTTACCTTCGATATCGTTACGGATTGACGGGATATCGGCCTGATTCGCCAAAATGCTTTGGCCTTTTTCAGACAGCACGTAATCCAGCCACAGTCTGGCGGCATTGCTGTTTTTCGATTCCTGACTGATGAAGGAGACGCGGGAAAGCACCAGGGTATAATCCTTAGGATAGGAAATGCCGAGCGACGGATCGGTTTTGGCGCGGGCTTCGGCATAGGAGCCGAGGATGTTAAAGCCGATCAGGTTTTCGCCAGACGAGACCCTCTCCATCATGGTACCGGTGGAGGACTGTACCGCTAAGCCACCTTTGGCGACGTCAGCCAGCGTTTTGAAATAATTGGGATCGGCTTTGAAATCCTGTACCGACAGCATGAAACCGAGACCCGATTTCTCGATGTCATAGGTCGTGACTTTTTTGCTGAATTTGTCGGTCTGGCTGGCGATCAGTTTTGCCAGCGCCGCATGGGAATCAGGGACGTCACCCGCGGGGATCAGCCTTTTGTTATAGATGAAGACCACTGGCTCGTAGGTGGTGCCGTAGGCTTTGTCTTTCCACACAGCCCATTTCGGCAACTGGCTCTGCTCCGGCGATTTGTATTCCTGAGCGTAATCGGTCGCCAGCTTCAGCGCGGTGTCCATCGAGGAACTCCAGACCACATCGCCGCTGGTGCCGCCCGCGGCCTGCTCACTGATATAACGGTTGTACAGCTCGGTACTGTTCATGTCGTTATATTCGACTTTGATACCCGGATACGTTGCCTCAAACCCCTGAATCAGCGGGCCTGCAGCTTTAGTGTCCGTAGTGGAGTACACCACCACTTTGCCTTCTTTGGTCGCGGCATCGACGATTTTTTGATAATCGGCCGGATACCCTTGAGGTAATGCTGACATTGCAGAGGAAGACATCAGTACAGCGGAAGCAATCAGAGAGATACGTAATTTATTCGACATTATTGTTAACCTCTAGTTACATTTGAGAAACTAAAAATCAACATAGCGCATAACATCTGACAGGCAATGGGGTAAATTTTTTATCTTCCCGAAGTGTGATTCGGGGCGTTTTTTAGGCAATTAACACCATTAAAACCACGGAGAAAAGTGTTCATCAGGCCACCGGAATGGCCTGATGAAGGGAGAGAAGGCAGGGCCGGTTAATTAAAATATCCGGCGGTGTCGATATCCTTCAGCAATCCCTGATGTTCCGGCGTCCAGCCCAGCGTCTCACGGGTAAACGCGCTGGACGTCGGGTTATCCAGCGCGGCAAAGTGCGTGAACCAGCCGAAATGCGCGTCGGCACTTTCCGCCGTTTTACTTTCCACTGGCAGATTCAGATGTTTGCCAATCAGCCCGGCAATCTCTTTAAATGCCACCCCCTGCTCGGCAGTGGCGTGATAAACAGCATTGCTTGCACCCTTTTCCAGCGCCAACCGGAACACTCGCGCCGCATCCAGACGATGCACCGCGGGCCAGACATTTTCACCCTTGCCGGTGTAGGCAGAAACACCCTTATCACGCGCCATCGCGATGAGCATCGGCACAAATCCGTAATCGCCTGCACCATGTACCGAAGGGGGTAAACGCACCAATGACACGTGAACGCCCTGTTTTGCCAGCGCCGCAGCCGCCAGTTCGGAGGCGATACGCGGGTTCATTCCCTGCGGGTCTGGCAGATCCTGTTCCGTCGCCGGACGCTGGTTACTCACCAGCGCGGTCGCGGAGGTGATAATCAGCGGTTTTTCCGTGCCCGCCAGCGCCGAGCCCAGGGCGTCGATTGCCAGCCGGTCTTTTTCGCAGTTCTCCAGAAACTTCGAAAAATCATGAATAAACGCGGTATGAATCACGCCGTCGGCCTGCGCTGCACCACGTTTAAGACTCTCGAGATCTTCAATGCTGCCACGATGCACTTCTGCACCCGCAGCCACCAGCGCATCTGCCCCCGCGTCTGAACGCGCCAGGCCAAGCACCTGATGCCCTGCCTTGAGTAAATCCTCCACCACCGCAGAGCCGATAAAACCTGTCGCACCTGTCACGAATACACGCATTGTGAAATCCTCTGTTATTTACCGGAAAGGCTACCCTTTGGGAACGACTATATGCGCTGGTGGAAAGACGATCTATGCGCTAAAGTCCGCATTATCTTTGCAATCGTCCGGAGTTAATGATGGATCCTCTTTCCGATGTGTTATCGCTGCTCAAACCCCGCAGTACGATGTCAGCGGGTTTTAAAGCGGGCGGCGACTGGTCGATAAAATTTCCCGATCATTATCAGTCGATAAAATGTAATGCGGTTATCCGCGGCGAGTGCTGGCTGTCGGTGGATTCAGTTCCGGGCGCGGTACATTTACAGGCAGGCGACTGTTTTGTTTTACCCAGCGGCAGACCTTTTCGCCTCGCCAGCGATCTCAGGCTTCCCTCTGCGGATGCCACGCCAATTCTTACCCAGACGCGCGAAAACGGCACGGTGACTTACAACGGCGGCGAGGATTTCTATCTCACCGGCAGCCGTTTTTACGTCAGCGGCAGCAATGCCCCGGCACTTCTGGCGATGTTGCCGCCGGTGGTGCACATCTCGAAGGAATCCGATAAAGACATTTTGCGCTGGGCAGTTGACCGGATGATTCAGGAACAGCACGACCCGCAGCCGGGCGGATTGCTTATCGCTCAGCATATGGCACACGTGATACTGGTGCAGGCGTTGCGGATGTACGTTGGCAGCCAGCTGCCGGGAGTGGAAAGCGGATGGTTTACGGCGCTGGCGGATAAACAGTTATCCAGGGCGCTGAATGCGATGCATGAAAAACCGGCCCACCGCTGGACCGTTCAGGCGCTGGCAGAATGCGCGGGGATGTCGCGCTCGGTATTCTCACTGAGATTTAAACAGACCGTCGGCAGCGCCCCGCTGGAATATCTCACCCGCTGGCGAATGTTGCTGGCCGCAGACCGGCTGACTCAGGGTAAAGAGCCGGTTTCTGCCGTGGCGCTGGCGCTCGGCTATCAATCAGAAAGCGCGTTCAGCACGGCATTTAAGCGCACGTTAGGCTGTTCTCCGCGGCAGTACGGACAGAAAGAAGGGACTTTTTAGTCAGGGATGGATTTCAGATCCAGAGAATGCGGGAATTTCAGGCACAAAAAAAGCCGCTAATTGCTTAGCAGCTTTGATGTGTTGTTTATGGCGGAGGAGGAGAGATTCGAACTCTCGAATGGTTTCCCATCGCCGGTTTTCAAGACCGGTGCCTTCAGCCGCTCGGCCACCCCTCCGTAAACAACAAGCACTTCAAGACGTCAGTCGTTCAGTACGGGGCGTAGTATACAAGACCGATAAAAAGATGCAAACATTATTTTCAGTCTAGTTTGTTGATTTTATGAGCATTTAAACCACGCTCGTTTAAATCCCCCCAAATCACAGGCACAAAAAAAGCCGCTAATGACTTAGCAGCTTTCTTGTGTTGTTTATGGCGGAGGAGGAGAGATTCGAACTCTCGAATGGTTTCCCATCGCCGGTTTTCAAGACCGGTGCCTTCAGCCGCTCGGCCACCCCTCCGCAACGAAGCGAACTATAAACAGTGCCGATCCTCTTGTAAAGCCTGATCCCGTTCAATTGCCTGAAAAACAGGCATTCAAATCGCAAATGACGATTTAAGCATCGTTACGGCGATTTTGCCGTCAGGAATCAGCGCCCTGCCCCGTTCGGCGAGGTAAAGAAGGGTAAAACGACTTTAATGACGCTGCGCAACTACTTACACTCCAGTCTGATTGTATTTTCACCGACTTCCATCATCTTATAAGAGTGAGAATTTTATTATGGATCGTTACGTTGCCTCTTCGTCATCGCGCGCAGGCTCGTTGTTAAGCACACACCGGGTATTGCGTAATACGTATTTCCTGCTGGCCCTGACCTTAGGCGTTTCGGCCATTACTGCTACGGCGAGTACCGTTCTGCGTCTGCCCTCGCCTGGCTTTCTGCTGACGATTGTCGGTTTCTATGGCCTGATGTTCCTGACCTATCGCACGGCAAACAGCCCGGCCGGTATTCTTTCCGCCTTCGCGCTGACCGGTTTTATGGGTTACACGCTGGGGCCGTTGCTGAGCTCTCTGCTGGCCGCCGGTGCGGGTGACATTATTATGCTGGCGCTCGGCGGTACTGCGCTGGTGTTCTTCTGCTGTTCAGCCTACGTGTTGACCACCCGTAAAGACATGTCGTTCCTGTCAGGCATGATGATGGCTGGCTTTGTCGTCCTGCTGGTTGCGGTGATAGCGAACCTGTTCCTGCAAATTCCGGCGCTGTCTCTGGCCATCAGCTGCCTGTTCATTCTGTTCTCGGCGGGCGCGATTTTGTGGGAAACCAGTAATATCATTCACGGCGGCGAAACCAATTACATTCGCGCTACCGTCAGCCTGTATGTTTCGTTGTACAACGTGTTCGTCAGTCTGCTGAGTATTCTCGGTCTGTCATCGCGTAACTGATGACGCTTTATCAGGTGTAGTCCACCGCTGATTTGTCCGAAGTAAATTGCAGCCCCGCTTACCGCGGGGCTTTTTATTTTGTCAGGCACGGCTTTTTGCTAAACTGGCCGCTGCATTTTTACAGGTTTGAGGTTGTATGCTGGAGTTTGACGGTCAGGTTATTGAAACCGACGCACAGGGTTACCTGAAAAACAGTAAAGACTGGCAGGAAGGCATGGCGCCGCTGCTGGCAGAAGAAGAAGGTATCGAGCTGACCGAAGCGCACTGGGAAGTTGTGCGGTTCGTGCGTGAGTTTTACCTTGAATTTAACACGTCACCCGCCGTGCGCATGCTGGTGAAAGCCATGGCACAAAAATATGGCGAAGAGAAAGGCAACAGCCGCTATTTGTTCCGGCTGTTCCCGAAAGGCCCGGCCAAACAGGCCACGAAAATTGCAGGCCTGCCAAAACCGGTAAAATGCCTTTAACACGTTGAATCAGTATCTGATTTTGAAATCACTGTAATTGCCGGGTGCGGTTGGCTCACTGAGCACGCGATCCACCCGCGCATGTTTCGGTCCGCCCTGTTTCAGCCAGGCTAACAACTGATCCACTTTTTCCTGCTCGCCGCACATCACCACTTCTACGCTGCCGTCTTCCAGGTTTTTGGCGTAACCGGTGAGCCCTAATGCGGTGGCCTGATGTTGCGTGGAAAAACGAAAACCAACGCCCTGCACCATGCCGTGCACCCAGGCGGCTATACTGACTGTTGCCATAATAATCTCTCCGTTAGCGGTATGGTTCGTTGCAATTTCACCTGCATGACCGGACAATGTCGCTCTTTTTTGTCTCCGAACCGACAGAACCTAATTCTATGACTGCACGTTTAATTCTGGCCAAAGGCCGCGAAAAATCCCTTCTGCGCCGCCATCCGTGGGTGTTTTCCGGCGCTGTTCAGCGCGTCGATGGCAAAGCCAATTCCGGCGACACTATTGATATTGTAGACAGTCAGGGCAAATGGCTCGCGCGCGGTGCCTATTCGCCGTCATCTCAAATTCGTGCCCGCGTCTGGACCTTCAGCCAGGACGAAGAGATCGACATCGACTTCTTTATCCGCCGTTTACAGCAGGCGCAGAACTGGCGTAATTATATCGCCAAACGCGACGGTCTGGATGGTTACCGCCTGATTGCCGGTGAATCTGACGGTCTGCCGGGTATCACCATCGACCGCTTCCAGAATTTTCTGGTCCTTCAGTTGCTGTCTGCCGGTGCGGAATATCAGCGCGCGCCGCTGATTGCCGCCCTGCAACACTGCTACCCGGAATGCGCGATTTGGGATCGCTCCGACGTGGCCGTGCGTAAGAAAGAAGGTCTGGAAATGGTGCAGGGGCATGTGCTGGGCGATGAGCCTCCTGCCCTGCTGCCGATTCAGGAACACGGCATGAGCCTGCTGGTGGATATTAAAGAAGGCCATAAAACCGGTTTTTACCTCGACCAGCGCGACAGCCGTCTTGCCGCACGCAACTATGCCGCGGGCCGTGACGTGCTGAACTGCTTCTCATATACCGGCGCATTTGCCGTTTCGGCGCTGATGGGCGGTTGTACTAAAGTCACCAACGTCGATACCTCTCAGGCGGCGCTGGATGTGGCGCGTCAGAACGTCGAGTTGAATAAGCTGGATCTGTCCAAAGCAGAATTTGTGCGCGAAGACGTTTTCCAGTTGCTGCGTAAATATCGCACCGAAGGCAGACAGTTCGACATGATTGTCATGGATCCGCCGAAGTTCGTGGAGAACAAGAACCAGCTGGCGAGTGCCTGTCGTGGTTACAAAGATATCAATATGCTGGCGCTGCAACTGATGCGCCCCGGCGGCATCCTGCTGAGCTTCTCCTGTTCCGGTCTGCTGCCTACAGATCTTTTCCAGAAGATTTTGGCCGACGCCGCACTGGACGCCCACCGCGAAATTCAGTTCGTCGAACAGTTCCGTCAGGCCGCCGACCATCCGGTCACCGGCGCTTATCCGGAAGGCTTGTATCTGAAAGGTTTCGCCTGTCTGGTGACAAACTGATTGATCACGGTGTGCTGTTTTGGCAGCACACCGGCGAATGTTTAGCGGATTAAGTGGTCGAAACTTGAAACAGCGCGTTTTATCTCCATATAGAAGATAAGACACTAATTTCAGGAGATGACTATGATTGCCAGTAAATTTGGTATCGGCCAGCAGGTCCGCCACAGAATGTTGGGCTATTTAGGCGTGGTAATCGATGTCGACGCGGAGTATTCGCTGGAAAAGCCTGATGTCGCTGAACTCGCGACCGACGACTCTCTGCGAGCCGCACCCTGGTATCACGTGGTGATGGAAGATGATGAGGGCCAGCCGGTGCATACCTATCTGGCTGAAATTCAGATTGATCACGAGGCAGCACGGGCGCACCCGGAGCAAACGTCTCTGGATGATCTGGCCGCATCGGTTCGCAGCCAGCTTCAGGCGCCACGCTTGCGTAACTGATCATCAGCAAAGCACATTAAAAACCGGCCATCGCAGCCGGTTTTTTTTATTTCGATTTTTACCGTAAACGCCGGTAAAAAGATTGTTCGATAAAAACTATTGTTCGATGCCCAGGCGTGGGATTTCGATTTTCGGGCAGCGATCCATCACCACTCTCAACCCGGCCTCTTTCGCCAGCACTGCGGCCTGTTCGTTGATCACACCAATTTGCAGCCACAGGACTTTAGCTTTAATCGCAATCGCTTCCTGCGCTACGCCGTAAGCGGCGTCGGCATTGCGGAACACATCGACCATATCCACCGGATGCGGGATTTCCGCCAGCGAAGCGACGACTTTTTGCCCAAACAGCGCCTGCCCGGCAAGTTTAGGGCTGACCGGGGTGACCTCATAGCCCTGAGAAAGTAAGTAAGCCATGACGCCGTAACTCGGACGCCCCGGATTGTCACTGGCACCGACCAGTGCGATGGTTTTCACATTCTGCAGAATGTCGCGGATCTCATTGTCTTGCACGGGATTATCTCCTTTGACCTGTCTGAGCTAAGTGTAACTCAGCATCCGGATTCCGACAGTGCGGCGCTCATAAAAGGATAGCCAGACCTCAATCTGAAGCGTGTGAATTTAAAACATTTTGTAAAACTTTGACACACTATCGGCGTTGCTGAATAATAGACGATGAAGAACGTTGTGTTTGAGGAGAGAAGAATGAAAGTCTGTCATGCGCTGGTCGCATTAGCGAGTCTCAGCCTGATGGCGTCAGCTTCGGCGACCTCCCTCAAACTTTCGCCAGACGTGGATGTTCTGGTGATCGACGGCAAACTGATGTCTGGTGCTATTCTCAAAGGTGCTGAAAGCCTCGAACTCGATGGCGGTCAGCATCAGATCCTGTTCCAGGTCAGCAAAAGTGTCCATTCTGCCGCACCGCAAACGCCCCTGCTTTACCATTCTCCGGCGTTTATCGTCACCTTTAACGCGCAAGGTCACCGCTCTGTTTCCTTCGTTCTGCCTTCATTAGACAGCGAAAAAGAAACCGTTCAGTTCACCCACGTGATGAATTATCAGCTGGTCAATGAACAGGGACGTCAGATTAAAACTCAGCGCGATGTGCTGAATATGTTTAATCCCGAACAGGTCGCCGACGCTGAAAAACTCATGATGACTTACAACCTGTCCGGTGCACGCGCAGCCGTGCCGTCGTTTGCCAAAAATAACGCTGAAAGAAAAACGGTAATGACTCGCAAAATGCCTTCACAGATTGAGATAACTTATCTGCATCCGCTGTGGACGCGTCTCGCCGCCAATGCCGGCATCGAACAGTTTTTGCTCTGGTTTAAACTGCCGGTGAAACAAGAACAAGCGTCGTAACTTAATCTGCATCACGCATTCTCTTTCTTAACGCCAAATTATTGCCCCCGCCCTATGCAGTAAAACCCAGTTTCAGTATTCTGTGATCCACTCTTACTTTCGCGTTGAAGGGAATTAGATGGACTTCACAACCCGCACGATCGCCAAAAAAAAACATATTGCTCTTGTCGCGCACGATCATTGCAAAAATACTCTGATGAAATGGGTGGATAAAAACGTCGCTGAACTTTCTAAGCATGTCCTTTATGCCACCGGCACGACGGGGAATCTGGTTCAGCGCAACACCGGGATTAATGTCAAAAGTATGCTAAGTGGCCCGATGGGCGGCGATCAACAGGTCGGTGCGCTGATTGCGGAAGGGAAAATTGATATGCTGATTTTTCTGTGGGACCCGCTCAATGCTGTTCCGCACGATCCGGATGTCAAGGCGCTGCTGCGTCTGGCAACGGTGTGGAATATCCCCGTCGCCACTAACCTGTCTACCGCTGACTTTCTGATCCAGTCACCGCTATTCCAGTCAGAGGTTGAAATTACCATCCCTGATTATCAGCGCTATTTGTGGGCACGCTTAAAAGAATAATTTCTCGAAGGGCCCGGCAATCCGGGCCTTTGCGTTAAGGTTTTCGCTGCACCGGTACGCCGATATCTTCCAGTTGCCCGATAAACACCGACGGGCGCGCTTTATCCTGCATCAGCCAGACCTGATGCTTTGCACGGGTCATCGCCACGTACAGCAAGCGCCGCTCTTCCGCATCCATGAAATTCTCCGGCTCCGGCAGTAACGCCTGTTCCAGCACCGATTCACGCGCCGGTGCGGGGAATCCGTCATTGCCTTCATGCAGCCCGACAATAATCACGTATTCCGCCTCCTGACCTTTACTGGCGTGAATGGTCATAAATTCCAGGTTCAGTTTCGGCCAGCGCGTGGCCGCTTTCTCCAGAATTTGCGGGCGCAGATGATGATAGCGCGCCAGCACCATAATTCGCTCTTCTGCCGTGACATAACCGCTGAGCTTATCGAGCAGTTTTTCCATCTGATCCTCAGGAAGGATCACAACGTTTTTCTTGTTGCCCTTCGTCAGGCTGTTAAGTGGTTTTTTCAGCTGATACGGATTCTGCTGGACGAATTTATTGGCGATGTCACCAATGCGATCGTTAAAGCGATATGTGGTATCGAGCGCGCATTGCGCGCCTTCACCAAAGTTTTCTGCAAACGCCGTTGTCAGTGAAAGCTCAGCGCCACTAAAACGGTAAATCGCCTGCCAGTCATCGCCGACGGCAAACAGACTGGTGTGTTTGTTGAGTTTTCGCAGCGCAGAAAGTAGCTGCGCGCGCTGTGGCGAAATATCCTGAAATTCATCCACCAAAATGTGTTTCCACGGACTGACGAAACGGCCTTTCTCCAGAATATTAACGGCCTGATGGATAAGCCCGGAAAAATCGACGGCGCCCTCTTCTTTGAGAGCAGTTTTCCACGCTTTCAGGAACGGGGCCATCAGGCGGATACGTTTCTGGAAAAGCTCTTTCACTTCTTCCGGCGCGGCCTCAATCATCTCCGCCTGACTGCCGCCGTGCATGCGCATCAGGCTTAGCCAGCGTTCAAGACGGCTGCCCAGACGTTCGGCCAGCGCTTTATTCTTCCAGTAATCGCCTTCCGGCACCGTCCATTCCAGCTCTTCAGTCATCCACTGACGCCAGCCGCTGGCCTGCACTTTTTTCTCGGCACACTGTTGTTGCCAGGTTTTGATGAGCAGGCTGCGGCGCGCTTTGGCATCGGTTTCCAGTTTGCTTATCTTCGGCGCTTTCTTGCTACCTTCCTGAATAATCTGTAAGGCCAGCGCATGGAACGTCTTGGCTTTGATGCCGTCGGTGTGCAGACGATCTTTAATGCGGGTGTTCATTTCATCAGCGGCCTGACGGCCAAACGCCAGCAGCAGAATTTGCTCCGGGTGTGCTTCCTGACGGCGCAGCAACCAGCCAGCGCGCGCCACCAGCACCGATGTTTTACCGCTGCCCGCGCCAGCCAGTACCAGAACCGCATCTTCGCCATTGACGACTGCGCGGCACTGACTGTCGTTGAGCCCGGAAGCTTCAACGGTGTCGAAGAAGTCACGATTCTCAGCAATCACCCGTTCAGTCCAGGCCAGATTGCGCCGTTCTACGCTGCGCTTACCCTGTTCGAGCCAGCGCAGGCAGGTCTGATAATCATCGCGACAGTTATCAAAATCATTCAAACGTTCAACCGGTACCGGTATGGCGGTAAAAGCCCCAGCGATGTCTTTTTGCACATCAGCAAGATCGACACGTTTGAACCATTTATCCTGCTGCTCAATGTGTTCTATTTTTTGAACTTGCCCGTGCAATACCCCGGCACTGACGTCGCTCATTTCAACGCTCCAGCTCTGCCAGACCTTGAGCAAATGCTGATAAAAACGCTGCGTTTCCTGCCATTCCGTGCCGTGCAGGCGCACGACTTTTTCATCCGGCAGTTCGAATTCCAGCTCACCCCAGACAATGCCGCGTTTGCAGCGGATCTGGATCAACTGATTGAAAGGGATCAGGTAGTGATGTTTGTCGCCGCTGACTTCAACGCCCGCGTTCAGCATGCGTACCCGGTTGTAAGGGTGCTGTGCCAGATGTTTCCCGAAAGAAGTCGATTTCAATTCCATATCATCACACCGTGTTTTCTTTTTATTCCTGACGGAAAAATAGTATGCGTTATTTTACATCTTCAGAGTGGTAAAGCGTATTTAGGAGTTCCCCTTTGAACAGCAGAGGCGATCCGCTCCACAAAACAAGGTAGAATAAAGCAGGTGTTTCCATTTAGTGAACATGAAATCTTTTAACATTTTTAATAACTTCGGGAAGATCCCAACATGCGCACTGTACTCAATATTCTTAACTTTGTTTTAGGTGGTTTTTTCACCACGCTCGCCTGGCTGTTTGCCACGCTGGTCAGTATTGTGCTGATTTTTACCCTGCCGCTGACCCGCTCCTGCTGGGAAATCACCCGCCTGTCACTGCTGCCGTTTGGTAATGAAGCCGTCCATGTCGATGATTTATATCCTGAGAGACGTAATTCCGTGCTCTCCGGCGGTGGCACCCTGCTGAATATCTTCTGGTTGATTTTCTTTGGCTGGTGGTTATGTATTTCTCACATCGTTGCGGGTATCACCCAATGTATCAGTATTATCGGGATTCCTGTTGGCATCGCGAATTTTAAAATCGCCGCGATCGCTCTCTGGCCTGTCGGCCGCCGCGTGGTCTCTGTCGAGTTGGCCAAACAGATGCGTGAGGCCAATGCCGCCCGCCTTCGTGAAAATGGCCGTATTCGCTGAATAAAACTGCTTTTCAATGACCGTGACTTTTTTTGTTTAACGTGGGGTTTTCGTGCTCTCTATTGCACCAGGTTTAAGGCGTTACGCCTATAACAGCAATGTTCTTTATCACATCAGGATTTTCATTGCTCTGGCGGGTGCCGCAGCGGTGCCATGGTGGTTAGGTCAGACTACGCTGACCATACCCCTGACGCTGGGCGTGGTTGCCGCAGCGCTCGCCGACCTCGACGACCGGCTGGCTGGCCGTCTGCGCAATTTGCTGATTACGCTGGTGTGTTTTTTTATTGCATCGGCTTCAATAGAGCTGCTCTTCCCCCATCCGTGGCTGTTTGCGCCCGGCCTGATGCTCTCAACCTGCGGATTCATTTTGCTGGGCGCACTCGGTCAGCGCTACGCCACTATCGCGTTTGGCGCGTTACTGATTGCGATTTACACCATGCTTGGCACCAGTATGTACCATATCTGGTATCAGCAACCGCTGCTCCTGCTGGCAGGTGCCATATGGTATAACTTGCTGACTCTTGCCGGGCATTTGATCTACCCTATCCGCCCCCTTCAGGATCAGATTTCCCGCTGTTTCACTCAGCTGGCCGCCTATCTGGAAGCCAAGGCGACCTTGTTCGACCCCGATCAGGAAGACAATAATCAGCAGCTGGTGGAACTCGCGATGGCCAACGGGCAGTTGGTTGCCACGCTGAACCAGACCAAAAATACGCTGCAAACCCGCCTGAAAGGTGACCGTGGGCAGAAAGGCACGCGCCGCACGCTGCATTACTATTTTGTCGTGCAGGATATTCACGAGCGCGCCAGTTCTTCCCATGTGAAATACCTGAAACTCAGTGAACAGTTCCACCACAGCGACATCCTGTTTCGCTTCCAACGCCTGATGAGTATGCAAGCGCGCGCCTGTTCTCAACTTTCACAGTGCATTCTTTATCGTCAGCCCTACTCGCACAACAGCCAGTTCGAGCGTGCCTTTGCGCGGCTCGAAGAAGCGCTAAAACGCCTGGAAGCGCAGGGGGATCATCGGGAAATGTTACAGGCATTGCGTCATCTTTTACGCAACCTGCATGCGATCGATGCGCAGCTGGCAAACATTGAGTCAGAGCAGTCAGAACCTGAGAATCATTCCGGCAAGAGTCCTTTTGCCGAAGATCGGTTAACCGGACTGGATGATATCTGGCTGCGCATTTCGCGGCATTTTACGCCGCAGTCGGTGCTGTTTCGCCACGCCATTCGCATGTCCGTTGTACTCTTTGTCGGATATGTGTTTATTCAGGTAAGCGGAATGAATCACGGATACTGGATTTTGCTGACCAGCCTGTTTGTTTGTCAGCCCAACTATAGCGCGACGCGTCGTCGTTTAGCGCTGAGGATTATCGGCACACTGGCCGGTATCGCGATCGGTATTCCGATCCTGTATTTCGTCCCTTCCGTTGACGGTCAGATGATCCTGATTGTCATCAGTGGACTGTTATTCTTCGCATTTCGTACCGTGCAATATGCGCAGGCCACCATGTTTATCACCCTATTGGTGTTGTTGTGTTTCAATTTGCTGGGCGAAGGTTTCGAAGTGGCCATACCGCGTATTATCGATACGGTGATTGGCTGTGGGATTGCGTGGGCGGCAGTGACCTATATCTGGCCTGACTGGAAATTCCGCCAGATTGACAAAGTGGTCAGCAAAACCTTTGAAGCTAACTGCCGCTATCTGGACGCTATTTTGGTGCAATATCATCAGGGCAAAGATAACAGCCTGGATTACCGTCTGGCACGTCGCGATGCGCACAACTGCGATGCCGAATTGGCTTCCGTGGTCTCCAACATGAGTTCGGAGAAAAATAACGATCCTGCTACGCTCGAAGCCGCGTTCAGACTGTTATGCCTCAATCACACCATGCTGAGCTACATTTCAGCACTCGGTGCGCACCGGGAAAAACTTGAAGATACGGAAACACTTCGCCTGCTCGATGATGCGGCATGTTGTGTGGATGGTGCTCTCAATCATATGCCGACAGAAACAGACCGGATTCAGCGTGCGCTTAATCATCTGACTGCGCGGATCCAATTACGAACGACAGAATCCGACAGTAAAGAACAGCTCGTACTGCAGCAGATTGGTTTGCTGGTGGCTCATTTACCTGAGCTCACCAGCCTGAACAACAAAATTCTGCCCGGACAAAGTCATCTCTGATAAGCATGCCCCGTGCGAGTCAACTAGCTGCGACGTTATGTGTATTTTGTCGTTGCTGCTCCAGCTGCTCTTGCTGATGGTTGTACCACTGAGTTAACAACTCACGGGATGCCATTGGCAGAGCCGCTTCATGAAAGCCCAGAATTGCGCCTTCAAGGGCCATCAATATGTTGATACTCAGATCCTTTTTGACTGCGCAGAGCTTTTCATACGTCACGCACGCCCCTTGCAGGCGAAGATCATCTGAGTTTTCGATACCCACTTCCCACAGCATTCTTTCTAATGCCAGCGTCAGATTGGGTAAGTCTTTGAGCCGCCCGGCTTCGTTGTTTTTTCGTCTGTCGATATCACGCTGCATTCCTCGCAGAGAAAGCATTGCCATCCGACGCAATGCTCTGGGCTTCTCCCACTGGGCTTTACTCACCTTAAAATAACGGAGCAGGACGGCCATCCCGCGTTTACGATAAATCAGCCTTTCCATGCCCTGCTCACAAAAATACTCTTCGGTTTCATGGCTCGCACGCAGATACAGTTCACCGTCCGAGACCAGGGCAAACATCACGCGATTGGCCGATAAACTGTACCCTCCAAACTGAGAGCGGGCGCGAATATTACCTAATGAAGCGAAGAGTTCCATACACTGAAGAATACGTTTTTTTGACTGAGTTATCATTGCGTTATCCTTTTCATATTAATTCCATACACCCCATTTATGGGTTAGCTAAACAGCTAAAATCAAAATACGCAATGCGACGCATCCCGCCAAATACAAAATGCATTTGCAGCCTGTTACCTTCGAAATTTGCGAGATATCTTGGAAAAAATTGGGTTGATCTTTGTTCATTGCCAGAGTACTGTACATTCATACAGTAACTCACTGGGGTACATCACTATGCGAACTCAACAACATGCAAATCATCATTTTAGTCAGCTTGCTTTGCCGGTAAGTCATCCACAGGTAAATACGTCTGCATCCCTGAATAATGGTCTGATCACTGAGTTCGTCTATAGTGCGAGCCAACCTGCTTTTGCCCAGTTATTGCTGCCCCTGCTTCAACATCTCGGCACACAGTCCCGCTGGTTGTTATGGCTTACGCCACAACAAAAACTGAGTCGTGTTTGGTTGTCTCAATCGGGCTTACCTGTCGATAAAATGGTTCAGGTGAATCAAATTACGGCAATGTCGACAGTAGATGCGATGGAAAAAGCGCTGCAAACAGGAAATTACAGCGTGGTGTTGGGATGGCTACCCGAATTGAACGATGTTGAGAGAGAAAGACTGCAAATTGCAGCACGTCAGGGAGGGGCTTACGGGTTCATTATGAAGCCAACAAATGAGCAAAGTTCAGCCAATGGACATCACTCAACAGTAAAAATTCACTCTTCTGTATATCATTAGTTCAAATTAGGAATGTTCTGATGAAAATAATACGGAACTTAGTGATTTGTGCTGGAACAAGCGCCAAAGCCAGTAAAAACGGGCATTCCTGACGCAGATATCCTCCAAGTTTTGTCAACAAAAGGTCAAACACGTTAAGAAATGTGTACATTTTTCCCTTTTTTTCCACGGTGTTAACACTTCAAGCTTGTAAGTTTCGCGCCACGTTGTAGACTTTACAACGCCAAGGTTGCTCTATAATGCCAACGTAAAGTGGCAAGTTCCTAATTGACGCAATAACCTTGGCGTAAGGATTTTAACCAAGGGCTTACAGCTTAAAGCTCAATTGCCTATTTGGATGATAACGAGGCGCAAAAATGAAAAAGACAGCTATCGCATTAGCAGTGGCACTGGCAGGTTTCGCTACCGTAGCGCAAGCCGCCCCTAAAGATAACACCTGGTATACCGGTGGTAAATTGGGCTGGTCCCAATACCATGACACTGGTTTCGCAAATGCTTACGAAGGTATCGGCAACGGCCCTACCCACGAAAGCCAACTGGGTGCAGGTGCGTTCTTGGGTTACCAAGCGAACCAATACCTGGGCTTTGAAATGGGATATGACTGGCTTGGTCGCATGCCTTCTAAAGGCAGCGTAAACAACGGCGCGTTCAAAGCACAAGGCGTTCAGCTGGCTGCTAAACTGAGCTACCCACTGACTGACGATCTGGACATCTACACCCGTCTGGGTGGTATGGTTTGGCGTGCAGACTCTAAAGGTAACTTCAACAATGGCGCAGCTGGCCGCATCAGCGACCACGACACCGGTGTTTCTCCACTGGCAGCCGTTGGTCTTGAATACGCAGTTACCAAAAACTGGGCTACCCGTCTGGATTACCAGTGGGTTAACAACATTGGTGACGCAGCTACTGTTGGCGCACGTCCTGATAACGGCATGCTGGCTGTGGGTGTTTCTTACCGTTTCGGTCAAGATGAAGCCGCTGCTCCAGTTGTTGCTCCAGCACCAGCTCCAGCTCCAGTTGTAGAGACTAAGAAATTCACTCTGAAATCTGACGTTCTCTTCAACTTCAACAAAGCGACTCTGAAACCAGAAGGCCAACAGGCTCTGGATCAGCTGTACAGCCAGTTGAGCTCAATCGATCCTAAAGACGGTTCTGTTATCGTTCTGGGTTACACCGACCGTATCGGTTCAGAACAATACAACCAGAAACTGTCTGAGCAACGTGCTCAGAGCGTAGTAGATTACCTGGTATCTAAAGGTATCCCTGCTAACAAGATCTCCGCACAAGGCCAGGGTAAATCTAACCCAGTTACTGGTTCTACCTGTGACTCCGTTAAAGGCCGTGCTGCTCTGATCGACTGCCTGGCACCAGACCGTCGTGTAGAAATCGAAGTTAAAGGCTACAAAGATACTGTTACTCAGCCACAGGCTTAATAACACTCTTTAGCTTTTACTACAGATATCAAAAACCCCGCCAAGGCGGGGTTTTTTTATGTCTTATTTTTATGACTGAAGGTGGATTTTGGTTCAGCAACGTCAGTATTATTCATGACACACTAATGATGAGCAGATTAGCTGTCTTGTTTGCCCAGAATCTGCTGCAAATCTTCTTTCAGTGAAGACATCTGATTAGCGTATTTCTCTTTACGTTCAGCGTCTTCGAGCAGTTGAATAATTGTATCGGATAACGTCGCACCACGTCGTTGCGCAAGCCCAGCCAAACGCTGCCAGACCAGAAACTCAAGATCGATGGACTTCTTACGGGTGTGCTGATGTTCGGCGTTGAAATGACGTTTGCGGCGCGCACGAATAGTTTGTTTGAGACGATTTTCCAGTGCCGGATTCATATTGTTAGCAATCCAGTCCATGACCTTCACCGGCTCACTTTCCAGACTGAGAAGTTGATTCACCGATTCCTGGGCAGCGCTGTTCTCTAAATGGCGGGTGATCCGCTCACCTTCCCGGTGTTTTTTGACCAGGTACTTCCATTTCCAACCACTTTCCAGATTTTCCAGTTGCTGATATTTCATCGTGAACTCTTATGTGACCACGTAACTTTACTAAGCATAACAGCTTTATTTCATTTTTCACTGCAAATAAACCCGCATATTTTGTTTGTTTTTTGCGCACCCGTTCAGCAATGTGCAGTAACTCGAATTCGGTCGTGACTCTCATTGTATGCAGCAGTGTTTATTCTTGTATAATCGCACTTTCCCTTTTTATAGAAAACAGCTAACACATTGACCAATAACCGACTTGACTGGCAGCTTTTACTGCCCGACTCCGCGCCTTACGAGGCAATCTTTGCAACGGCTGCCCAGTTAGCCCCTGTCGATTTCGCTGGAACTCAGCCTCGGCTGGAAAATGGTTTAACGCTGTTTTGTCATCCCCGCTCGCGCCCCCGCTTTATGATCCTTAAAGCGCAAGAAAATCGCGAGTATCTTTCCCGTATCTCCAATGTGGTCAGCGATCTGGTGCCTGAGCCGGATGACATCGTCGGGAACCGCTATCATATTGAAGGTAACAAGGTGACATTGCTGGCGGCTAAATCGGCAGAAGATGCCTTTGCAGCCAAGTTTACCTGCCAGTACCGCGAATGGATTGAACCTGAACAGCTGTTTGGCTGCGTCCGTGTGTATAAAGACCAGATCCAGCTTGAACCAGGTCTGGTGCATAACATCAACGGTGGCGTGCTGGTATTGTCGATTCGCAGCCTGCTCGCTCAGCCACTGATGTGGTTACGTCTGAAGCAGATGATTACTGAAGGGCAATATCATTGGGTATCACCTGATGAAACACGCCCTTTGCCCGCGACCATTCCGCCGATGCCGTTGGATATCCGCGTGATTCTGGTCGGTGATCGCCTGTCTCTGGGAGATCTCAGCGATATGGAACCGGAGCTGATGGATTCTTCCATCTACGGTGAATTCGAAGCTGACCTGCCACTGACCGAACTGAGCGACATGGAAACCTGGTGTGGATATGTCAATACGCTGGCGGATGAGCTGGAAGTCCCACGACTTGCTGCGGATGCGTGGCCAGAGTTTCTGAAAATAGCAATCCGGCAGAGTACCGATCAGGGCAGCCTGACATTAGACCCGGTATGGCTGAATATGCAACTTAGCGAAGCGGCTCTCTACAATGAAGACGAGCTTCTGAGCGCTAAGGCGTTAGAAGCGGCGTCCAATGCCCGCGCATGGCGTGAGAGCTATTTGCAGGAACGCATGCAGGATGAAATTGAGCTGGGGCAGATCCGCATTGAAACCGAAGGTGAAGTCGTCGGTCAGATCAACGGCCTCTCCGTTCTGGAATATCCAGGGCACCCGAGGGCGTTAGGTGAACCTTCACGCATTAGTTGTGTCGTACACACCGGCGACGGCGAATTTACTGATGTCGAACGTAAAGCGGAACTGGGCGGTAATCTTCATGCCAAGGGTATGATGATCATGCAGGCCTTTTTGATATCCGAGTTAGAGCTCGACCAGCCACTGCCCTTCTCCGCCTCGATTGTGTTTGAGCAGTCTTACGGAGAAGTGGATGGCGACAGCGCCTCCCTTGCTGAACTTTGCGCATTGATCAGTGCGCTCTCGATGCAGCCTATTAACCAGCAAATTGCGGTAACTGGCTCTGTCGATCAGTTTGGGAACGTGCAACCTATTGGTGGCGTTAATGAGAAAATCGAAGGTTTCTTCGAAGTTTGTCAACGTCGCGGTTTGACCGGTAAGCAAGGGGTCATTCTGCCAACCAGCAACGTGCGTAACTTGTGTCTGCATCCGCAGGTTCTTGACGCCGTTCGCGCAGGCCAGTTTCATTTATGGGCAGTAGACAACGCAGCCGAAGCGCTGCCAATCCTGACCGGACTGATTTACTCAAACGAAGGGGAAGGTGAAGAAGAGCGCCCGAGTTTGTTGGGGTTGATTCAGCAGCGCATTGCGCTGGCAACATCGCAAGGTGGCCCGCGTTATCCCTGGCCTCTTCGTTGGTTGAACTGGTTTAATCACAGCTGATCGGAGTTGTTCAGCTTACAGCTGTAAGCTAATCTTCGCCCTTCATTAAAATAAGGCTTACATAGAACATGGTAGATAAACGCGATTCCTATACGAAAGAAGACCTCATAGCTTCCGGCCGCAGTGAACTCTTCGGCGCTGGCGGTCCTCCGTTACCGTCAGGCAACATGCTGATGATGGATCGCATCGTCAAGATGCAAGAAGATGGTGGCACCCATGGCAAAGGCTATGTAGAAGCTGAGCTGGATATCAATCCGGACCTGTGGTTCTTCGGCTGCCACTTCATCGGTGACCCGGTGATGCCTGGTTGTTTGGGTCTGGACGCCATGTGGCAGTTAGTGGGCTTCTACCTGGGCTGGCTCGGTGGCGAAGGCAAAGGCCGCGCACTCGGTGTCGGCGAGGTGAAATTCACCGGTCAGGTTCTGCCAACGGCTAAAGTGGTGACTTATCGCCTGAACTTCAAACGCGTCATCAACCGTAAACTGATCATGGGCGTCGCCGATGGTGAAGTGCTGGTTGACGGTGTGGTGATCTACACCGCAACCGATCTGAAAGTCGGTCTGTTCAAGGACGCTGCTGCGTTCTAAACGTTTAATACCGCGTTTGACAGAACGGCGAGCCTGTAAGGTTCGCCGTTTTTTTATGCCTGATGATTTTGTTTTTATTATTTTTATTGAGAACACTTTGACGGGAATCGTGACTGTGTCACCCGGGCCCTACAAACGAAAACCTCCGCGCGCAGCGGAGGTCGTTCCTTATTCTGACAGAGCTGTCGCTTAAGCGTTTACAGCCCTGACCTCCATGGCTTGTCGCCAACCCCCGAGCCAATGTGATCGGGCATCTAATGATTGGTAGGGGCAAATCTCTTTTGAGCGCCCGCCGATACCTGCTTGGTAACCACGTGATTGTGCCCGTTCCAGGCGATCGCGTTTTTGTCTCTTCATGCCTTATATCCCTCATTTATTCAGGTCTAGGTGGAAAGAAAACAGTGGTACGCTTCTGCGTCCACCTCTAACAAATAGCCGTTATCGCAAACGAGGTCAATGCTCAAAATTCACGCCAATGTCATAAATTTGAGATATTTTATCGGATTGCGCGCAAATAAATCGCGTCTCAGGATTCACATCTGGCTGATCACAAATAAAAAATCCCGGCGTCTGAAATTCAGAAACCGGGATTTTTATAATTTAGCTTAAATAAAATTAAGCTTAAAAGTTTTTTATCTGACCTGTGCGGCTATCTGGCTTGCTTCTTGCTGCCATCCGGTCGCCAGGGTTCTGACCAGAGCGTCATACCCGTCTTCACCCTGTTTCAGATTCAGTGCAAAATCACGCTGAACGGTCTGCCCCTGACGAGTCAGCGTCCAGCTACCACTTACCACGACGATGCCATCATATCGGCCGTGGAAACCGGTGACGTTCACATTCAGCACATCCTGATCGTCAGAACTGGCTGGCTGACCTGAAACCAGATAGCCGGGCAAATCCCGGCGCAGATAAGTCACCAGGGATTGCTGAAGCTGCTGATCCAGCGGGCTGGCCCACAGGTTATTTTGCGTCAGCGTGTATTGCACATCATTGGTCTGATACACCAGCCCCGAACCTGCCAGATAATCAGCCACGCTCACGTGCTCAACCCACAGCTTACGCTGCTCCACCACGCCGGATGACAACACGCTGCCCGCTGCCGGTGCGCTGCTCAGCACAGGCAACTGATAGTAGGTTTTCTGGTCACTGCTGCTACAGGCAGTCAGGAATAATGCTAAGACGACGGGTATCCATTTTTTCATTATTTGGCCTTCTTCGGCTGAGGATCATCTTGCCCTGGGGCGGCGAAAATCAGAGCGTTACTTTTCTGGTTCAGCGTTTTCAGCACCGGCTGAAGCTCGCGCAAGGTCTTATCAAGACTTTGCATATCGCCCACCAGATTGCCGTACGCAGGTGAACCCGGCTGGAAGCCTTTAAGGCTGCGGTTAAGCTGGATCAGCGTCTGCTGCATATCCTGAGGTAGCGCCTTAATCTCTTTGCTGCTGACAATCGCATTCAGAGACTCGATGGTTTTCTGCGTGGATTTCATCGTTCTCTGACTTTCGGCCAGTGTACTGGTGGCTTCACGCAGCATAGGTTCGATCGGCAGATTGTTGATTTTATCCAGCGTGGTCATCAGTTTTTGCTGGATCTGCGCGAATCCACCACTCACGGTCGGCAGCAGTTTATGTCCGGCAACTTCCAGCGGCCCTTTCCACGGTTTTTCATTCGGATAGAAATCCAGATCGACATACATCGAACCTGTCAGCAAGTTGGCTGATTTCATCGAGGCACGCAGTCCCTGCGCGATCCCATCACGAATATGATCGGCAATGTTGAAATCGCTGCCGAGCAACTGCGCAAAACGATCCGGTTCAATGCGGATCAGAACAGGAATACGATAGTCGTTCGCAATTTGCTGTTTCAGCGCATTGATCGGGAAAGGTACTTCTGAAACCGTACCGAGCCTGATGCCGCGGAATTCGACCGGTGCACCCGGTTGCAGGCCGCGAATAGAATCAGAGAAGAACATCACGTAATCCATGTGGCGGGTATACAGCGATTCCTGAATACTTTTCTGATCGTCAAACAGCTGGTAGTTATCGCCGTTTTTCGCTTCCTGCCCCTGCGTCCAGCCATTAGGAATATCAAAGCTGACGCCACCGCTAAACAACGTGGTCAGCGAACCCATTTCTACACGCATACCGGCGGCTGACATGTCAAAGTTCACGCCGCTGTCTTTCCAGAAGCGAACATTGTCAGATACCAGCGTGTCGTACGGCGCGCGGATGAACAGCTGATATTTGATATTACGGGCTTTCGGATCAAAGTGGCTGGTTTCAACCGTACCTACCTGGAAACCACGGAACAGCACAGGGTCACCGGGGCTAAGCTGACCAGAGCGTTCACTCTCGAGAACCACGCGGATACCTTTAGCATCCGGCGAGGCCAGCGGCGGAGAGTCATCAAGTTTATATTCTGATTTTTCGCCGCCTTTATTGCCCGGTTGTAGCTGGATATACGCCCCGGACAACAATGTGCCCAGACCGGAAATACCTTCGCGGCCGATTTGCGGTTTCACCACCCAGAACACCGAATCATCACGCAGCATTTTTTCCATACCGGTGTTCAGACGCGCCTTGATGATCACCTGCTGCAGGTTCTCGCTCAGCGTCACGGACTCTACTTTACCAACATCGACGTTTCGGCTTTTGATGGTGGTTTTCCCGCCCTCAATCCCTTCCGCCGTCGTGGTGATCAGAGTGACTTCCGGTCCCTGATGGCTGTAGTGGTAAAACAGGATCCATGCCCCGATCAGCGCAGTGACAATCGGGACAATCCACACTGGTGACCAGCGTTTAATCTTTTCTACTTTGGCAGTTCCGTCATGCTCTGCCATATTATTTCCTGCCATCTTGTGGCTCCTTTGTAGACTTCATTCCGGCACGATCCCAAATGAGCCTTGGGTCAAACGTCATTGCAGCGAACATAGTGAGGATGACGACGCCAGCAAACAGCAGCGCGCCGATGTCCGGATAAATACTCATGAGCTGCCCCATTCTTACCAGCGCAGAAAGTACCGCAATTACAAACACGTCGATCATCGACCAGCG
>Ga0302174_10000083_pt1 | contig 45357 bp, 35 predicted proteins | sample I_Fen_N3_2_FD_198789 | JGI IMG/M metagenome (GOLD analysis project Ga0302174, IMG submission 198789) | Peat permafrost microbial communities from Stordalen Mire near Abisko, Sweden - I_Fen_N3_2 | ecosystem: Environmental > Terrestrial > Soil > Wetlands > Permafrost | place: Sweden: Abisko... | reverse complement strand
TTATTGACCGGGTTCTGGTTGGCATCTTTCACCGTTGCCGTCCAGGTCACTGTGTCGGCACCGTTGGCCAGCGCCTGCGATTTACTCGCAACCACGTTGCTTACCGTTGCCGTAGCGGCGTCAGCAATAAGGTCAATCGACTGCGTTTTGCTGCTGCCTGACATGGCGGCAGTAATCGTCGTGGTTTGCACCTGAGTTCCACTGAACTGCGTCGTCGCCACACCCTCAGCATTCGTGACACTGGAGGCCGAAGTGAACTGGCCTGTGCTGTTATCACTGCTCCAGTTGACGGTGGCCCCTTGCACCGGATGGTTATTCGCATCCACGACGATCGCGGTGAGAGTCACCTTATCTTTACCTGCCACGACTCCCGTCGTTTTATCCGCCGTCAGCGTAGAAATTTTCGCTGTGGCGGCATCTGCGGCAAAGACCAGAGAAGAGGACTCCGCGCTCACACCGTTTGCCGAAGCCGTCACGACGTAATCGCTGACATTGTTGGAGGCCAGCGTCACCGTAGCAATACCCTGCACGTTGGTTTTGGTACTGCTGCCTGACAGCGTGCCGGTTGCCGGGTTCGTGCTCCAGTTCACGTCCGTATTGGCTAAGATATTCCCCTGAGCGTCGGTCACTTTGGTGCTCAACGTAATCAGATCGGCGCCGTTCGCCAGAGCCTGGGTTTTGTCTGCCGTCACGGCGCTAAGCTGCGTCGTGCTGGCATCTGCGGTAAAGGTGACAGAAGGTGCCGGGCTGGCAGAGCCCACCGCTAACTTAGCGGAGACGATCACATTGCTCGCGGTCGTCGTGGTGACCTGAATACTCGCCTCCCCCTGCGCATCCGTGGTGACGTTGCTGGCCGACAGTTTCGCCGTCGGGACGTCACTGCTCCAGCTCACCGGAGCACCTTGAACTTTATTACCATTCGCATCGGTGACCGTAACCCGATAAGTAATAGCATCGGTGCCATTCGCCAGGGCCTGGGTCTTATCCGTCGTCAGACTGGTGATAGCCATGCTGGCATTGTCAGCGGCAAAGTTTATCGCCTCCGTTTTTTTAGCCTCAGTCGTACCGGAACGTGCAGAGACCACGACGTCACCCGCAACGCCTGATGTCATCGTCAACTGGGCGTTGCCCTTCTCGTCTGTCGTACTTTGTTCTGCGCTTAACGTCGCCGAACCTTGTTCGACCATCCAGTCAACTTTTGCCCCCGTCAGCGGCTGGTTTTGCGCATTGACGACATTCGCGACCAGCGTCACTTTATCGGTGTTATTCGCAGTCGCCTGTATTTTGTCTGCGCCGAGACTCATGACCTGCGCAGTTGCCGTGTCAGCACCAAAACTCAGCACATCACTTTTTAGTGACTCGCCCTGTTCGAGATGTGCCGAAACCGTGGTGTTCAGTACACTCATGCTGCTGACACTGAGAGTGGCCAGCCCGTTATCATCACTGACGCTTTGAGCCGATGAGAGCTGAGCACTGGCATTGTCTGCACTCCAGGATACCTTGACGCCTTTAGCAGGTAATCCTTCCGGTGTTAACACTTTTGCCGTGAGTTGTACGGCATCGACGCCATTCGCCAGTGCGCTGGTTTTCGAAGCACTCAGCGTGCTGAGCACCGGTGTGGTGTCTGCATTTTGCAGCACAATACGCGCGGCGGGCAGCTGCGTGGTGCCATTCGCGACAGGGGTAACATCTGCTGTTCCCGCCACATTACCGCTGGTAAAGGTGCTGGTATAGACGCCCGGAGCGTTTTCGGTAAAGCCTGAAATCTTGGCGTTCTGGACCGGTGTGGTGGTGGTCTGTGCACTGCCCGATGTGGCTGAAGGGGTGAGTTTGAGGGTTGCACTCAGTTGGTTGGCCACGCCCGTGACAGGTTGCTGGCCATTCGCCGCAATCCTGACCGTGACCACCGAAGTGCTGGTGCCATCGGCAATGAGCGTGGTTGGCGTTGCCGTCGTGGAAGCCTGCCAGACGGAAGCATCATAACCCGTCACATAGACGTTCATCTGACTGATATTTGAACCATTACCTTTCGCATCGTAAGCCTTACCACTCACGATATAGTGGTTATTTTCCCCACCATACTGGTACGCCGGTAACGTGATACTGTACTGGCCAGAATTTTTATCCTGCGTAATTTTCCCACCGTGTTGAGTCAGTTCTGCTGCCTGCCAGTCGATATGTTCCAGACCGTATTTACTGTTCACCACCGCATGGACAGGCAACGTGACGCCTTCTGTCCCCTGCATCTTATCCGGCAAACCCAGTGAAATCAGATCTTGCTTGCGATAATCAAGAACAATGGTGTTATTACGGTTCACTAAATCCTGACGGCTTCCGAGCAGTGAGCGTCGCACCGCCACCTGTGAAGGATCGAGTTGTTTATCCAGACTGACGGAAGGGGCGTAGCTAAAGGACAGATTTACCTGAGTATCCTGGGTATCCCCTTTACCCATCTTCTGGCTCATACCCGCAGTCATCAGAGGGAATGGTGTGTAATTTAGACCGACAGTGACAGCATAAGGATCTTTCTGACGGTTATCATCGTCATTAAACAGATCGACGTTATTACCAAAATATTGTTCATAAACAATGCTCGCACCCAGTTGCGGCCAGGCCGGTAAATAACCTTCGGTGCGAATATCAAAACCATTTGCCGCGCGTTCGTCATAATCTTCATAGCGTGAAGAGGCCATCCACTCACTCAAACGTAAATAGCCATTGGCAGATACTTTTAAATAATCCCAGCCTAATTCACTGCCAATACCCAGCCGCTGGTGATGATTTTCTGAAATCTGTCGGTCATAAAAGGTATTCGCCCCCCACATCCACTTATCAGAGAAATGGCGGTAGCCCAGACCTGTGTTAATAATATTACGGTCATCCACCCGGCGCGAACCAAGTTGGGTGAAAAATAAATTCGTTTTATCATCATAAAAAGGTAACAAAAGATCCAGCTCTGCTTCCTCTAAAGAGAAGTTATTATCAGTAGATACTTTCACCTGCGCCGTACCGAACTGATTAAGCCAGTCCTCCACGCTTTGCGCCGCTTTCCCGGTAGCTCCGGAGACAATCGTGCTACTCAGGTCATCGTTCTGCAGCATGTCGCCAGCCTGAGCAGCCATACCAGCAACATCAGCGTCCACATCTGTTTTTTGTATGTCCGAAGAGGGGGAAGCGGAGGCCGGTTCACCGGTCGACACCGCTTTCTGTTGTGCAGATGGCTTTTCAGACGTGGGGCTTGCTATGGCCTCAAACGAAAAGGAGTAGACGCACAAAGAGGAATAAAAGAACTGTACGCCTATTTGCAACAGGCATATTGATTTGGAAATTCGCATAAGATCTTTCGCTCAAAGGGATGTAGTGGAATAAGCCTCGCGAAATAACATAAATCCAAAAAAAAGTAATTTCCGCAGGGTCGAATTAAAATACATTAACAAAGAAAAACTAGCCACTTAATGCATTATTAAGCAAATCTTAATTAAATATTAAAAGCTGAAGCAAACAATCACTTATAAGAATTTAATCAGCGATTATTTCAGCTTTTATATTAAAGGCGTTGATCTGACGCATGCTGGAAATAATAAAACCAGATAACTATTTATATACATTTAATCATATTAAGAAAGAAACCTCGCAATCTAATAACCCCATGCCGTCGCCATCGGTAAGCTTATATGCTTTAGCTTCGGGCTTGGCTGTACGCACCTTCACATCACTGAGAGCCATGTTGAGTAACCTTTCAAAGGTTCTGTGTGGATACAAACATTATCGAAGCGGGATATACCCACAATTGTATCCACATCAGTAAGTTGATGTAGATTGAATCAGGTTGACTTATGTTGACTGAAAAGCGGGGCAAAGCCTTGCGGGGACTGGATTTTAGGCATAAAAAAAGACCTCAGTTGAGGTCTATTTAGATACTAATGGTGCGAAGGCCGGACTCGCCAATAACAGTTAACAATCTGATATCAATGTAATTTATTCTAGGATGAAGACACTTGTACCCGCACTTGTACCCACAAACGAAAATCCGTACAAAAATCAGACAATACCTGCGAGCACAAAGCCACATCAGTACAACACCGTTATGGCTAACCGTATGCAAGAGAATAACACGGTTTTAAATCAATATTTTCCCATCAGGAAAATGTAGGCCAGAACTTTGCAAACTGTTGCCAATGAAAAATGGCACAACCCATAAACGCAGCAGGTTTTCCTTTTGATGACTGAATTCATATGGATGAGGTAGCGGCTGACTAAATCCATCATGTGAAGGATAAATTAGTAGCATATCCCCTGTTCCTTCCTGATAGTTCACACCATAGGCCAGCATCTGGTAGAGGTCAGCCTGCGATTGTTCGAGTGTCACCTTTCCGTTATCTACCATCTTCCATTTAACATCACAGATCTTCGCCTGCTCCGAATTATCCCCACGAGGTCGTAGATAGATATCGGGCTTAAGCTTAAATAATCCTTTGCCATTGAGACGAACCAACGTGAGTGAGTTCACCTGCGCCTCCACATGCCAGTTATCGCTATAGCGATGGCGCATCCACGCCGTCACAAAAGACTCAAACACAGCCTCCATCGGAAAGAGCAGTGAAATGGCGTTAGTATCACCCTGCATGCAGTGGGGCGACTGCCCCATCAAAATCAGCCGTGCCCATGACAGCGCATGTTCATAGTGGCGCATATGTCTGTCGAGATGAATCTGGTCGAAGGCAATACAAGCATCACCGACAGGCGCAATATCGTCAAAGTGCACCTGCAAAGAGTTAACTTGTAATAGTAGATGCGGGTTGTTGATCTGACGGCGGATTTTATCGATGGCTGTCTTCAATATCCGGTTTTCCAGACGTTCGGCACTGTACTCGTCCAACTCAACCTGAAATCGATCCCGACGAACGGAGTTTTTGCTTAATTGAGCGGAGATCCGTAACTTCCCTTTCATCCAAGGCAGATTATCCTGCTGGCGTATATAGTCGCGCTTTAGCCCCTGACGCACAATCTGTTGCACGCTGTCGATAAACTGCTGAATGAACACATCCATTAGCGGCATTTTTGAAGCTCTGACGCTGGATGCGGAGGTGGCAATATGACGGAAGGATTTTAGCGTGCGCAGCATCATCAAAAGCTGCTGACGTGCAGTTTCATTGTTCTCCTCTTCTAGCCCAGTTTTTGGCAACACTTCAATAAACGCGTTACCTGGAAGAGAGATAACACCAGCATAGTTTTTTACCTGCAGCGTTTTTACACCACCTCGACTGCGTAAGGTGAGTAGGCGATGAGTGTTATCAGCGTCATCTTTCAGGCAGCGATGCTCTAGCCACTCAAACAGCAAGGTAGGAAGCACGACCGCATTCTTTATGCGGTCCTTGTCTTTCTCGCTAACCAAGTGCCCATATTCAAAGACGGTAAAGTCTTGACGAGACTTCATTTCCCGCTCACCGAGTTACCTTTATGTGGCTCATAAATTTGTTGCCAAGCTAGCGGATTATCCCAGACCTTGTCGTCCTCTAGAGCCAGATGGAAACTGGCCCCCATATCATGCAGATCGTCAGTTCCACTATTACCAAAAAGCTCCGCAAACTGTTTCTGGTCTTTCACCTCGCACACGAACTGTAGATGGGGGTTCTCGCTTTTCTGATTGTCGCCCAGCACCATACGAATTTTTTGCCAGTCGTTGTGGAAGTACTCCTCCAACAGTGGCAGCACCTTATTTCGCATGATCCGCTTGAGCCTTTCAAATGCCAAATCTTCGTCCTCTTTTACCTGAACAACTGGGATGAAAAAGGCATGACCCAATGTATGTTCTCTGTCGTACAGCACCTGAATGCGGTCATTCAGAGTCTGCAGCAGGCGTGGCAAATCAATCCCTCTGATAACCGTTTCTTTCAAAACATTGATATCCGGCAGCATCGCTTCAAATTCAAATCTGCGACGCAATGCGGTATCCAGGGCGGTAAGCGAACGATCGGCGGTATTCATGGTGCCAATCAAATAGAGATTGTTCGGCACGCTGAATGGGGTTGAAGAGTAAGGAAGCATCACGCTAAGTGCCTCCGGTTCCCCAGCACGTTTAGAGGTCTCTATCAGGGTGATCAATTCACCGAAGATTTTGGAGATGTTGCCACGGTTAATCTCATCAATAATTAGTACGTAGTTTTGCCTTTTTTCAGATACTGACTCCTGTGAGTTGGAGGGCAAGCCTTCCTCTTTAATCAGGTAATTAAGGATACTTCGAACATAGGACGGATTGTGGACCTTTGCCTGAGGGTTTTGGTAAACCAAGCTGATATTCTTGAGGTAAGCATTGTAGCCCTGCCCTAAATCCTCTTTTTTCGATTGCGACGGGAATATACCAAAGGTAGTCTGGCTTTTGTAAGCCAGTTGGAAGGCCTTGCCCTGCTGCGTTTCAAGGGTAATGCTTCCGCTCTCGGCTAAACGTTCTTGTAGGCGGGTGAGTGAGTCCTCAAGGCCCTGCTGGACTCCAGAATGACCAAAGGCGGCATCTTCACAGATTTGCTTAAAAATACCCGCTTTAATTTCGTAGCGTACATTGCCGTCGTCAGTGGTCTCTGCTCTTAACCCTTCGATAAACTCTTCATAGCCAAAACTCTGATGGAAGGTGATAAAGCGCACGCGCTTTTCAGCAATCAGCCGATCATAAATCTTTTTCAGCTCGCTGCGTTTTTCATTCTCCTCTTTACCCTCCTGAAGCGAATAGGCTGCAGGATCACAGGCGCGTACAGCTAGGTCGATGGTGTGATAAGTTTTACCGGTACCTGGCGGACCGTAGAGGATTGTGTTTTTGGGGAGTTGTGGGGTAGCAACCTCCTCGTCTTGCTCGTCCCCTGGCAAGGCAGTCTCACTGCCAATTAACGCAATATCGTTCTTCTTCTGAATAACCTGCGTATAGAGATGCCAGAGCGACATATTCAGTTCGATAGGATCGACTTCATCGCCCAGTGCATGGTGTAGCACTTTTTTGAGATCAAGATTGCGAGCGAACCACTCCTGGTCCTCAGAAAGGCCTAGTTGAAAATGGTTATTGCAGTAGTTGTAACTGCTGAAAAAATTGCTGATATTCACGACGTTGGTAATTTTAGATGGGTAGAGTGCGGCAAAGGCGCGATGGCAGAGAGCCCAGTACACCTTGTTCAATACTCCGTCCGTTTTAAGTTTAATAAGGCGTTTAATCACCCGGTCGTAATTCTCCTGCGTACACTCTTCTGCCATCAAACGGGTGAGAGCGAGCAGCTGTTTTTGCGCCGTTTCGAATTCAGACTGGGACATACCGCCCTGCCTGAGGCTGGAGATACCATTGCTACGTTCGTACCAAATTTGCCGAATTGTATCCGCAGAGAAGTTGGGTTTTTCGGCTTGAATCTGTTCTACAAGCTGGCGATAGTGCTTACCCCAGTTTGGGTTGTATTGATTGTTGTTTGCGATATGAGAACGAAAAAAAGGGGCTAATGCAGAGGAATCCTGAACCATCACATACTCCGTGTGTAGGGCGATTTAAAACTGGGATATCCGCATCTTATCGGATTAATCTCAATTTCGTCACTACCTGTTCAAGGGAGGCAGCAAGAAATTTGGTTTGATGTGATTTAAACAAATTCAGTAAGTTACTCACAAGCTTGCTTAGTTCGATATCGAAGGCATAAAAAATCACTGCAACTATTGCCCCGAGAATCCCCGGATATACCATTGAGGTTTTCAATCAACGTGCCAATTTGTTTAAGTGCCGCGTCGCTGCCCGTGACGATCCGCTCGATATTGGTCGAGCAGATAAGTTCAGTATGGTCAGTTAATACGTCGGGTTCTGTCTGCATAATTTGTTTTCCGTATCTGTAAGCAAACGAGTTAAACCAAGAAGGCAGCTCGGATGAAATTCGTTTATGCCAACTAATAAAAAAGCGAGAGGCCGTGAAGCCTCTCGCTCGATTCAATAAATTTATTTCGCTTCAATATTTACGGTTAACTATTCGCCTTTGCTCCGTTGCCTTTAGCAGCCAGCATGGCGGCAATCACCATAAACAGGTGGCCTTCGGCGGAGTCCAGTAAGAAAGAGTTGAATAGATGGCAGGCCATATAGGCACTCAGTACTGCGACCATCAGATTACGAACCGGTACCGGCTGTCGCCAGGCTTCGCGATAGCAATACAGCATCCAGAGCAAGAACAGAGCAAGCCCCACCAGGCCAGACTGCACCGTCTCCAACAGGTACTGATTGTGTGGGTTGTTGACGTTGTAACCGGTCTCGGGATTGCCGTACCAGAAGCTTCCCGCCCCATTACCAAACCACGGCGCTTGCTTAATCAGCCTTAGAGATTCCCCAACAAAAGCAGTACGTTGCCCCATAGATGTTTTGCAAGAGTCATAGGCATCGCCATCAGCAAGCACCAAACAGTCGTGTATTTCTGCCACGCCCAGAGCGACCCGTTCCGTCGCCCGGTTAGGGACGAAAGCCAGTACGCAAATCACGCACAGTCCTAAAGCCATCACGGCCAGACGCTGGCGGAGTCCCAAAGTTAAGAGCGGCCATGCGCCCAGCCCAACGACCAGCGCAACATAGCCGGTCCGACCCAGTACCAGAAACAAGACGTCATAGCTGGCAAGGGCAACCAGAGCGGCATAACCCCAGCGCTTAATGCCCCGATGAGCAAAAGCTCGCGACAGCCAAAGCAGCGCAGCCAGTGCCATGAAGAAATTTTGGGTAATGTGCAGCTTAAAGACGGTGGGGTTTAGAGGATTTAAATGACCTATCTGCAGATGAAAAATACCCACTGTGAGACTTACCAGCAGTATCAGCGCATTGGCCAGTAAAAATCCGTTCACGAATCTGTTTATCGCTGCGGGTTCCTGCAGGAATAACAGCGCCAGCGGCAGGACGAATAACAACTTTTTGTACTTACTCACCATCTCAGTGCCATAGGCATGAGGCTGTATAAAGAGTGAGAACGCCAGCAGCATAAACATCAGGGCTGGCAACCACACCAGCGGAAGCTTGATTAGCGCCTTCACGTTTTGTAGATCCCCCCGCCATAAAACACACAGCAGAACCAACCCAAGGGCAAGATTCATCAGAGGGTTTGAAACGGGTAACGACACGCCCAACAAAAACGCCGTCAGACCAAACAGTCTGCCGACGCGGTCGTGTCCTGATGGAGATTCAGTAATAGATGCAGGTGGGGTCATGATTGACTCATTTCAGGTGAAAAGTGGTGAGATTTATTCGCTGTGGCTGGGTGTTGAACAGCGCCCAGACGCCGCACAACGGCAGTAATGACATCAGCAACCGGGATCGCATCGAGATAGCGTTCGGACGTATCGGTATTAATGTCATCGGGGGAAGGCAGAGGACGATAATTCCCCGCCCATATCAGGGTGTGAGGAGCCTGCCAGGGGTGCCACTGTTTAAGATTGCTGGGACCAAACAGTACAACAGAAGGCGTTTGCAGCGAGGCAGCCATGTGCATCGGTGCAGAATCCACGCCGATAAACAGTTTGGCACGGTCAATCAACACCGCCAGCTCAGGCATATCCAGCTTACCCGCCAGATTGATAATCTCCTCAGGGTAGAGACATCCGTTTAGGATTTGCCGGATGCTACTGATTTCCTCCTCAGAACGTCCGCCCGTTATCACTATCTTTTCTCCACGCTGCATCAGGTGATCAATCAGTTGGCTATAAGAGTTTAGCGACCAGTTTTTAAAAGCCCAGCGGGCCGTTGGCTGGATAACGATATAGTCGATGAGCGGCCTTTTTCGGCAGAGTAATTCAAGGTGATCGATATCCATTTGGCGGTATGACATCGTGACGTCAGTGCATATGACAGGTAACGCGAGTGGCTCAAGAATACTGAGGCTATTCATCACGGTATGCCGCGATGGCTGCAGGTCGGTATCAACCAGCGCCGAGTGGCAGAACCGCCATAAACGGTTATTACGCCTGGGATAACGAAAGCCAATGCTAAACGTGGGTTTGAGTCTGTAGCAGTAGAATGCCGAACGCCATTGGTCCGACAGATTGAGGATCAGATCGTAATGCCCGGTACCCAGACTGTTCAGCAGCGCTTTCTCTCCCCGGTATTGTCTCTTTAGGCCCTGTTTCTTCAGCGCCCGGTCGACGGTATAGGTGAGATAAACCGCCTTATTGCCTGTCAGCATCACTTCGGTACCGTCGTAGACCAGCATGTCAATCAGGGCGTGCGGGTAATTGGCCTTTAAGGTGTTGATTAACGGCGTGGTCAGTAATACGTCGCCAAAGTGACGGAGTTTTATCACCAGGATACGTATCGGCTGGTCACGGTTTGGCAGGTTGTGATTAAACGTTATTTCGTGGCTGATTTTCTTTTCGGTATTCATTCCGTCATCTCAAAAAATGTGCAAAGAAAGTCCTTCCGACAGGAATCGAAATAATGAGGATTTACGTCATTTACATGACTTTGGAGTGAACAGCGAAAGCCAGGCTAACCTGACCTCCCCTGTGATATTGCCTGGTGTCGGCGGGGTGTATGCGAGTGCAAAATGTCGATGAGACAAGCACTTGCAATACTCAATGACCCGTGGCGATCTTATCGGCAGGTGAAACAAAAAGATAATTGGTTGTACAGATCAATCCGATCGTACCGATCGGTGAAAACGATCAATCCATTACTCATTGAAGGGGTATATCTGGAAAGGAGAATTAAGCGGCGAGAGGGCAATATTGAGATATTCAGAGATCCAGCCAGCACTGTGTATCCAGTCAGACTCCGTGATATCAGTGATGAGCCTCCACGTATCGGGACAATAGTGGTTCGCCAGCAACAGGATCACTCTAACCAGAAAGCTGTAAGGCTGATTATCGGTATTACAGCAATATTCCGCTGTCTGGTGCATATCACGGGTCAGAACAAAGGCATCCCCAGTCTGTTGACGGGCGCGACATCCGTTAAATGAAATAACCCCCAACCCAATCAGGCTGTCGTCAAATCGCAGCGGCGTATTACCTGAATGTTCGCAAATAGTCAGACAAGAATGCCCGGTAGTCTGCGACGCCATCCGTATCTGCCGGTGAGCCTGAGTGACGGCACGGCATAGATCGAGCCACGCCTCCGGTTGGGCTTCCTGCAGCTGTTGGATATGATAAACGCCAGAAATGGCAGAAAGATTATCGATCATGCTCTTTCCCCGTTAGTCTGAAGAAGTATGCCGGTAGCACGCCGGGCACGCAGAACGTCAACACTGTTCAGATAGGGTTCTTCCCGGGAAAACCCATCTCGGTCTGTTCGTATCAACGCATAGCGCTCAACCTGAAAATTCACCGCATCTGCAAGCGATATCCCCGCATCGATATGCTCCTGGATGACAGTACTTTCACAAAACGGGGTATCGTTTAACGTCAGCCCATAATGTTGCTGGAACAGATAAGTCAGCAAAGTTTGCCAGGCTGTTACCGGTGGCACTGGGTTAAGTTCTGAATTCATCTTTTCCTTTCCTTATAGCCAGCCACGTTCGGCGAAAGATATGGATTCACCGTGTCCGATAATCACGTGGTCTAGTACTTTGATATCCATGACCAAAAGTGCTTTCGCTAGAGTGTTAGTAATAGTGCGGTCCGCATGGCTGGGTTCAGCCACGCCAGACGGATGGTTGTGTGCCAGTATCACTGCAGCCGCATTATGAGAAAGTGCGGCCTTAATAATTTCTCGCGGATAAACCGAAGTGGCGTTGATGGTGCCCTGTGAGCTGATTTCACTGGTGATAAGCCGGTGCTGGTTATCCAGATACAGCACCATAAACACCTCGCGTTCGAGTTGCTCCAGTTGCAAACGCAAGTACTGCAACGTCTCCGCGCTGGAATTGAAACTAATGGGCCTCTGCTTCATCTGCTTTTCAAGCAGGGTCAGCGCCATCTGGATCACGCGCTGGTGGGTTTGATATTGCATGGCTAACTCCAATAAAAGAAAAGCCGCTATCCGGTGAGATAGCGGCTTTGAGATAAAAGGGTTTTAAACACGGCATAAGGCTGACGCCCCTGTATTTAGGGGTGTCAGTTATATTGTTATGCGGTATTTAATGACTTCGGTGAGACATATACTATGGTAAACAATCCGTAAGGAGGGAAACCTTTAGGAAGGGAGGTTTTATGATGGCTATTAATACGAAGTATTAATATTCCTTTTAAGGTTTTCAATGACTCAATAAAGCAGATATTCAATCTGCTTTACTTTATATTTTTAATTAAAGTCCTGTATGGCAGTTAGATTTAGTCATCTCAGGTAAGACCTTATTTGCATCTTTTAAGGTAAATTTCCCCGTCAGCATACCTGCAGAACTGATAGTGACCTGTTGACCTTCTCTCAGGCGTTTCCAGAAGAGTTTGAGCTGTGCGGCACCGAGCGGAGAAGCTGAGTCATTGATAGCCATCAGGTTATCTCTGTCAACGACACCATAGAGCTTACCGCCTGGGTCCAGGGTGCTTAATTGGCGGCCTGCTGCATCGGTGTATTGAACAAACATATTGTCTTCGGTGGTGCAGGAGATGTAGAGTCGGGAATTGCCGGTGCCCGTAATGATATACTGATTTTCACCCTGCTCATAAGCGGTAGTCCAGTGATCGCGACTACCAAAAGCAAATGCCGAGGCTGAAGTTGCACATATAACGGCAGCGATAAATAAACGTTTAATATTGCCTATCCTAATAAGTAAAAAGTGAGACAGCGTTATCCCCTGAAATATTCCAGAAAATAATCGCTCTCATTAAATTTGTCGTAAGCCCTTTCCGGCACTGTACTGCAGGAGTAAGAGAAACCCCGCGCTGTCAGCAAGTTTTCGCTTGAAACACTGAAAAACCGCATCAGTGCTAAGCATCGAATTGAACCAGAGCGTTACGGCGATTTTATAGAGGAGAGAGGTCGGGGGATAATTGGTTGTACAGATCAATCCGATCAGACCGATCGGTGAAAACGATCAATTCATTACTGAGTGAAAGGGCATTATTACGGGGGCTTTAAGAAGAGAGTTGCAGCATGTTTTCGGCCATCACCCACAAGGCGCGGTTAAGTTTAATATCACCATCAATACCCTTTACCGCTCGTGTGTGAGCACGTTTACCCGCTGCGGTTCGGCCACTCAGACCGCCTTTGAGCATGTTTTCCTGGATACGCTGATAGGTGGTCCACAGGTCATCTTGCCGGTCCTCCCAGCGGCGAGCGGTCAGAAGCTGAGACTCGGTGACGGGATGGTGTTCTTCACCGTATCGATAGTTGAGAACCGCATGCGCGAAGGCCTGGCGAGCCGGTGCGGACAGATTCAGGCATTGCATGGCTTCGCGCTGCTCTTCAACACGTTCAAACACGTTTAAAACTTCATATGCCCCCTCTATCACCCGGCCAACCACGTCACCTTTATGCGGGACGCGTACCTCACCAAAGGTATCGCCACAAATCAGCCCGTTGGCACAGACTGCACGGAATAACCCTGGCAGCATCTGATAGCTGCTGGAGCCGTCATGGCTGTTGAGCAAAATGATTTCCGGCACCTGATGACCGGTGATTTGTCCTTCCCGGCGCAGTCTGAGCATGTGTTTCGTGTGCTCTCGCTTATCAGGGTCACGAACGCGGGTCTGGCAGGCAAAGAACGGCTGAAAACCTTCTCGCTGCAGGTTTTCCAGTAGGGAAATGGTCGGAATACAGGTATACCGTTCACTGCGGGATTGATGCTTGCTGTCACTGAAAACGCTGGGTACATACTGTGCCAGCTCATCATGGGTTAACGGGCGGTCACGGCGAATGGAATTCACCCGCCCAAAGCGGGATGCGAGACGTGTCATGATTTTTCCTTGCAGAATAATGAAGGGGATACGTCACCAACAGGCGACGGATAATTAGAAATTAAAGCTCGATGCAAGCCATCAGAAAATGAAGATTTCACAGGCAAGACGCCCGGCAGCATAGGTGGTGATACCGTCCACCCCGCCATTGAACAATCCGCCAATGAGAGGTAAAAATCGCCCCGCCCCTGAAGCCAATCCAAAAGTAATCTGCCCCGTGAGATGAGACAACGCCAGTTGTTGAGCTTGCTTTACAGCCACCTCACTGACCACGCTTCCTAAAAAACGCGTATAGAAGGACTTCAGCAGATCCTTCGCTATGCTGCCGCCCACACAAAGATAGGCCAGATTCTTAACGCGAATATCCTCAACCGAATGTCCGCCAATAATCGCAACCGCAGCAATCATTCGGAGCTGGATAAGCAGGTTGCCGGTCATACACACTGGGAGGGTGAATGGCAACGCCGCCACGCCACCAAAACCAGTTATGAAGCCACAGGATGCTGATTTGGCTGACTCCCAGTTGACCAGGCAAGACGCTGCATCGATTTGAGAAGGGAAAAGGTCGAGGTAGCGATCAGCAAGAGACTGCGATGAGTCTGTACCACTACCACCACGGATTGCTTGTTCATATAGCCAATCGATCCAGTCTGAGAGTTTGCTAGTGTTAACATTTTCGTCCATAGAGCACCTATTGAAAGTAAGACGAGCTCAGAGAACGTCTGAGACACATTTGTCATACAGGTGATATAGGTTTTAAATTATTTTATTTCAGTCAAACTCATTTGGTTTTGCGGATTAGTTCAAATTCTACCCCAACGAGCATTTCGATTAACTCATTAATTTTCATATTTTTTTCAGTAAGGATGAAATCCATTTTCTCTTTTGACTCTTTACTTATAAATGTATTTATCGCCTTCATTTCTTTTTTTTGCTTACGATCCCTATAGGTTTTTTGGTGCCAACTCTTTTGGGCCAACATTGAAAAAAGGACCTTTAATTCTGGAACCACTTCCCAGTAATAATAAAAAGCATTAATTGCCAGATATCGTTCCTTATGGGTAGTTAAAGACAGATTCAGATTTTTAAGTCTAAACATAGATTGATATTCAAGCATATACTCCAAAACAAATAGGCTTTGAACTTGATTGTCTTTCTTAATCCAGCCTAATTTCTTAACTTTCTCTTGGTTTACAATCCATAATTTTTTTAATTGCTGAATTAAATTTAACTTGGCATCTAAAAGTATACACCAGGAATCAAAAGCACCTAAGATATTGGTATATCTGCCCTTTGAATCCGAAGGTGAGGGATCATGATTAATATATTTACATACCTTTTTAACCGCATTCAAATGAATAAAATTTATATCAAACCCAATATTAAAGTGATTATATTCTTCGTTTAATATTAGCCATAGCCAATAGCAGGAAACTTCATCATCTTTCAACCATCTCAATTCCGTTTCTGGTAAAATTAAACTATCTTTATGGTGAAACATTTTAGCTAAGTAATCTTCAAATTTTTCTTTTGATATCCCCAACTCGGACTCAACATCAAATCGTATTTTATTAGCTAACATGCCACCAATTAAATCATTGGTAGATACAGAAATTGCTTTTATATCTTCAAAATCTTTTAATTGAATTATGTTTTCGGAGAGTTTATTTAATCTTGTTTGTTGATATGCCACATAAGAAATATAAGCTTTGGCTTCACGGATATCATTACAATTCTTCAGTCTAGATGTATAGCTCGTTTTTTGAACACTCATAGCGCCTCCAATATTATCACTTAGAGATACTATCAGTGATTTTCCAGTGAAAAACCAGTGGTTTTACGGTGATTTCAATTGGCATAAATTCTCCACAAAACCCAACAAATTAGGTATGTGACTATTCCCATTACTCTATCCTGTCAGTAAGAGCATGATTTTGAACGAGGAGATATAACAAATCAAACACAGTGGGCTAGGCATACCCACTACGATAGCTTTCGTTTTCATTACTTCTTCGACGTAAATGGTCATTAGGTAAAGTCTAAATTAAGCGTCTGGCCCGAAAAAATCTGCTTCTCACGTTCGACTGAACTACATGAAAAGGTCGTTGGTGCCTTCATTGAAAATATATTCTCTGTTAATTTTATGCATTACCATGATTTTTTAATGTTCTCGTGAAAGGATAATTCCAGAGTGAATTTAAGTGATTTTTTAACAAATCGCCCAGGCTGAACTGTAAATTAAAACGTTGGTCAGGGGGTGTTGATGTTGGATTGGTAATATAAATAATAAAGATAGGTAATAGCAGTGTTGGGAATGTGCATTAAGCTACGGTGTAAGTGTAAGGCAAGTATGTCATCGATAATCACAGTGCTCCTTCCTAGGGTGATCACGAGGTAATTTGAATGCCTTATGTGTTTTCGTATAGTGGCGGACTATAAGTACTGAGGGTATTTACCAACCGTCAATGTTGAGCCAATCATAACGATTAGCCTAATGATGGCGCTATGTAGATGCTGAGTCATTTGATGTTATACGGAAAATGGAGAGATTTCGGATAACGTAAAACAGCCCGTAAGTTAGTAAACCCTTTTCAGTGATCTTATCTGAGTAAAACATCGAATAGTGTTCTCCGGCTGACGGGGGGTAATAACAGGCCCCATACACTAACCATCTTACGCCTCTGCTGGCGATCATTGTGAACGGCAGACATGTTCTGCTACTGCCCATCACGATTTAACGCTATGACGACTACCGACATTCCCGGTGCCATTTTGGGGGTGTGCGTCATCGGTCTCGCCTGCCATCTTTCTGAACAATATTTTATTACGGCTTCGGTAAAGAATATGAACGATAAACTACCGGAGTCCATTTCAATGAACCACACATATAACCCTTACTGGCAGCAACGCATAGCCGATACCTTTAACTGTGCGCTGGCGACGTACACCCGAGTCCTGGCACTGCGTGTAGACCTGCGTTTGCCTAACTGTCCTGCCGCCACTGATGCGGCAGTCATCTCCCGTTTTATCGGATCTCTCAATGCCAGAATTGACGCCCGGCAACGGCGTAAACAACGAGAAGGTAAACGGATCTGGGCCACCACGCTACGTTTTGTCTGGGCGCGGGAATTTGGTGAGCTAAACGGTAAAAAACACTACCACGCCGTGTTACTTCTGAACCGCGATACTTGGTGTGGTCCGGGAGACTACAACGATCCGGACTCACTGGCGGGGATGATTAAGCTGGCCTGGTGCAGTGCCCTTCAGGTGGACGCACAACGGTTCGCAACGTTGGCACACTTTCCGGAAAGCCCATCGTCATGGCTTGCACGCGGGGATACTTTGCAGCGGCATCAGGCGCTGGAGCGTGCGTCTTATCTCGCCAAATATCACACCAAAGTCATTGGCGACGGCGAGCGTAACTTCGGCTGCAGTCGGGGCTGAGTATTGTCATAACGTTTCCTGCCAGCCTGACGAAGCCAGTCAGGTATTTTTTTACACGTGAACCCTATCCTCTGAAGGAGTACCGGCGAACAACATAACTCAACGTAGCCGGATTTCTCCCGCCATTGGCCATTCAGAGGGAGAGCATAATCATGAACACATCGAACACCGCCGATACCCGCCTATTTTCAGCTGAAGACCCGCTTATCGACATGACGTTTATCACCACGTTCACCGGGATGACCGACAAGTGGTTTTATAAACTCATCCAAGATGGGGAGTTCCCCAAGCCCATTAAACTGGGACGCAGTTCGCGTTGGTTTCAGAGTGAAGTAGAGGCCTGGATGCAAGACCGTATTAACAAATCGCGCCCTTAATCTCCATGCATCCCCCGTAAGACCTGAATTACCCCCACCAATTCCTGCAGTACTGATATCTGCCCATTAAGGGACGGATTACGCACGTCTGCAGGTTGGCGCACCGGAGTAGAAACATGCACGCAAAATCATTTATTGCCCTCAACAGCAACGGGCAACTCATGGCTGCAACAAAGGCGCAATTAGCCCCTAACGACCAATATTGTTGCCATCTGTGTAGGGCCCTCATGAAACTACACACACCAGAACACGGAAAGAATCCTTGGTTTGAACACGTCCAACAAACGACACGGACGACATTGGCTCACAAGCTTTATGACTGCCCCTACATCACTCCCGATGCAGAAGAGCTTGCCCGAGTCAATGCACTGCGCCAGTTTGTACCTGATGCCATGCCGTTGGTTCGTAAGGCAGATTGGTACTGTACGAAGTGTCGGAGCGACTACCACGCAGAGAAATACTGCACGCACTGCCATACGGGCATTTACAGCATTGAAAGCGGTCCTAAACCGAAGGCTCCGTGTCCAACTTACGCTCAGTAATGGCCTACGTCTTCAAGGTTCTGGACAGGGCTGCTCGACAGTTCGCTATTGAGCGGCCCTTCCATTCGACAAAATAAAAAAGTGAAATCTCGATGACTAACGATCGCTCAATGGCGTCTTTAAAAGACGGCTATCAAGCTGTACTTGATAACTATGACGTGATGGATGCCGTAACAGGGCAGCCTGTGCTGGCATTAAAACCCTATCTCAGGCTTGGGATATATCCCTGCGGCTCTGTAGACCAGAATAGTGACACCGATGAGATTATTGCACCGGTTTTCATTGCTCACCTACTTCAGCGCAGAGAAGTGAAACAGTCTGAGCTTGTCATACCTGCAGACCCAACTGCACTTAACAGCATGAGCTATATGCAAAGTGCCAGCCAAAGTCAGTGTATCTACTTCTCCTTACTGATAGCCGAATGCCAACGGCTGAAATGGTACGGGTTAGCTGACGATCTGCAGAGCCTTACACCTCTCTTTTACGACGAACCCTGGCTTCTGGAACAGTTCGCTACTGCCTACTTTTACGGATTACTTGCGAATGATTCTGAATACTTTGCCAGGCATGCCTCACCAAAGCATGCGGGCTTGTCTCGAAAGCCTGAGCAAAAACACCAGCGGCTGTTATTACTGAATACCTACCTTGCGAAAACGCCGAGGCTGCACAACGCGGTCGACGAATATGTGTTCTTTGCATTTTACAATACGTGGCTTCATGCCCCGGCTTAACGACTGCGCAACGATCACTCCTAGCAGGCAGCAATTCTACTCACGGCACGTCCGTAACGCTCTTCCTTCATTAAGCCGTCCAACGGCGTCAGGCCGTTGTGCTTAAGGTACCCTTTATGCAATTTAAGAAAATTAAGCGTGCTCTTACCGATAACGGTACTTGGGTCAGAGCAGAAATATTTCCCCTGCAAAGACAGCAGCGCTGTTATTGCCCTGAATGCTTAAACCCTCTGAGATTTCGTATCACTCACACGGAAGGTCGCTTTTTCGAACATGACCTGGAACACGGTGATATCAATAAATTGGAGCGATGCCCCCATTTACTGACATCCTCACCATTTCTAACTATGCCCCTGCCAACCCCATTCGAGCACGCTTCTCAGAAAACTGTACAGAACGATTTTTCTGGCTTGGGGAGTCCAAGACAACAGCGTTACCTGTGCGTATTGTGCAATCATGAGTACGACGGACTGAGAATGTGTCCTCTGTGCAAGCATGCTCTTTACAGTACAGAAGTGGAAAAAGGAGTACGGTCCCCTAAGACGAAGAGCCACTGGCAACTAAGCTAAAAACACCGGCAGAAGAAGCCAAAAGCTATCTGAATGTATATATCTTTTGTGCTGTGAACGATGGTGCAACGTACGCACCACAAGAAGAAATGTGGGGCAGCTATAACGGCTATCCTGATATCAATTCAAAGATACAATTTTCTGACGATAACCAAATCAAAGCTACCAAATTTTCTGTACCGCTGGCAGAGATTGCTAATGGCGACGGGATGAATATGCTGGTGGAAAGGATTTCGGAACACAAAGTACATCCTCTGGGAAGCTGAGTTTTTGTGACGGCTAATTTACGATCCCGTTAATTCGGGATCCCGATGGGCTCCTCTCATCTATCAAGATTTTACCGATTGAACGTTGAATTACATATCCTTTGCGAGCATGATCGCAAGAATCTCAATCTGTTAACCCTCGGCCATGACCTCACGTAAAGCACTTCAAACAGCAATTTCCAATGTGGCAATCTGGCGCAAGGGCGACCAGTGTGCGCCCCATAAACCCTTGCTGCTGCTTTATGTTCTGTCTCAATACCTGAACGGTCATTCCCGACTCTTCGACTATGGGCAAGAGATCCACGAACCGCTGATAAAATTGCTGGCTGACTTCGGGCCTAAGCGGCGCGACTACTATCCGAATATGCCTTTTTGGCGGTTGAGGAAGGATGGATTCTGGACTCTTGAAAATACCGAAGGTTGTAAGCCACGCAAGGGCAATATTCAACCAACAAAACGTGAGCTGATTGAGAATCATGTTTCTGGCGGTTTTAACGAAAGCAGCTACCAGCTCCTTCAGGAAGCGCCAGGAATGATTAATAAATTGGCGCAGCAGATTATGACTGAGCGTTTCCCGGAAAGTCTCCAGATACTTATCGCAGACCGCTTGGGGTTTGATTTTACATCGCTGATGAAAGCGCGTGATCCACGCTTCAGGGAGATTGTGCTTCGAGCCTATCACTCGCGCTGTGCTTTCTGCGGCTACGATCTACGGCTTGATGGCGCACTCGTTGGACTGGAAGCTGCACATATCCGCTGGAAGCAATACGGTGGACCGTGCGAAGTGAATAATGGACTGGCTCTTTGTTCCCTGCACCATTCCGCATTTGATATGGGAGCGATAGGAATAGATGAAAAAATGACCATCCGTATTTCCGGCGGAGTAAACCGAAGCCCGGTTGTTGATCAGCTGTTCTGGCAGCGTGACGGACAAAAACTCTTTTTACCACAGGACAAAGTTTTCTGGCCTGCAGAGCAGTTTGTTGAATGGCATCAGAGCCAAGTGTTTAAGTGTTGAAGCTTTATGTGTATTTCCTAACCGCCAGAACTAAAGCATTGTAAATGATGTTTTTTACTCATTGGTTAGCAGGCCCTACGATAATGTTTTTTGCATTCATCTATTGCCGAAAACATATCCCGCGAAGGACGCATGTGGTAAGTGATTGCCATTTGAAATCCACCTTCCTGGAATCCGAGATGGTCCAGACTGATAATTTCATCAGTTTTGGCCCAATACTTATCGCCGTTCGTCTCCAATACCTTCTCACGATAAACCACAATTTTTTCTGGATAGTCTGGGCGCTCTCCTTCTTTTGAGAATATTTCATAACGGACATATCCATTGCTGTCGTCCCCAAGCAGGAACACCTTGGCAAGATTAAGTTGCAACATTTCTAAATCCTTGTCGTCATTTACTAGATAGACAACGGTCAAATCAGACTAGATAAGCGATTTAACCGTTGTGAATCACCGAGACATACGCTGTTTAATTACTCCGAAGAACATTCCCCACAGATGTTCTGACATTCCTTCGTTCGTCAACAATGCCTCCCTTGAGGCGCCACCACTAAAGCCCCCCATCAGAGCACGAAACCCTAGAGTTTGGCCGTTATCAATAAGGGTCAGACATTCGTTATAGCTATTTCGGACAGCACTTTCTTGGCTATAACAGATATCTCCCATTCCATGGTGTTGATTGCCACGCCAGATGCCACATTGACCAACCTTGCTACCGTTGATATACACCGCGCAAGTGAAGGAATTCGCATCAAGTCGATGGAGATCGACGTCTAACCCAGCATGACGTTTCTTGAGTTCATCCAACGAGTTCTCAAAATAACGGGCGACATACTCAAAACCTTCTCGTCGGGCTCGATCTTTATCAAGATCGGTGAAGGTCTTTGGTAGAGAAAGATTGCTTGAACGTGGAGTAAAAACTGTCTCTGTTGCCTGATACACCGCATTCCCCGAAGTGGGAGAAGGGACATTCACATTCTGTTGTGGTTTTTTGGCTTCCATACCGGCAATAGCGCGAGAGACGGCATCAAAGACCTGAACATAACCTTCATCGTGGCTGGCAAATTTGGTGATGGGCTTACCGTCGATTGTCGCCGCCATAATGCTGCCGAAAGGTAACTGGTGCCAAGCGCATTCTCTTAAGATCACCGGAATGACCACTGCCTCACCGCGCTTGTGACGGTCCATCGCGTTGGTCATTTCAACCTGATAGCAATAATCGGAGGCGATGAAATCGCTACTGATTAGCAATAGAATAATATCGGCTTCGGAAAAATAATGATCAATCTGGTGTTCAAATTCCAGCCCAGGATCGATACGGCGATCGTGCCATGTAGTAATTTTCCCCATCCGCTTGAGGGGCGAAAGATGTTTCTCGAGCTCATTGCGTAGTGCTTCATCTACATGGGAATAAGAAAAAACAAGGCTAATCATAACGGTGAAGACTCCTGAGGCGCGGCAATTAACTAATTCTATTCTGCCTCAGATATGGGCAAAGGTCACTTTTCTCACTATTTTTTAGGGTTATTGCTTTGTCGATTCTTTTGCTGTTCACGCACTTTAATGGTTAGGTGAACAATACGCACCCACTGGCATTGCATCCAGTAATTTTCTTGTTTTCAAACCTCAAATGAGGTATAAAAAATAGAAAATCCATAAGAGGCACTGCCAATGTACTCTCATAATCTCGCAAAAACTGTCGTGCTGGCTGACCCTGATGACGTTGAGTCCTATCTGCAGCCTATGAATCTCAACCAAAGTGATCTTGGCCGTATCCTCGAACGAGGGTTATCAGGCCGCTACTCAACGACTCAAAACCACCCTGCAATTTCACGTGGGCAGTATTTTTATGGTGAGGGGGTTAGCGGCGCTCGTGAGATTCTTGCGCCAAAAGGGTACAAACGACTATCTATTCGGAATGTTGAATTGACCGTTAGCGATAATGTTGCAATTTACCTATGCCGTGGATGCGATCAAACAGGGCTTCTTCATGGATACCCTGAATCTCGACTGAAGAAAGGTGACTTTACTTGCGATCTGATGGGATTGATTCACAACAATACCCCGGGACAGGGAGATCTAAAGCTCGACGATGACCAACTTAAGTTGGACCTTGATCTACCCGAAGGAGATGTTGTCCCTCTCCTGCCGAATAAAATCGGAATGGACTTATGGTTTTTACTCTACGATTTTTATGAAATCGATGACTTTCACCGTGTAGGTATCCGTGCAGAGCTTTCTCGACCTATCTCGTACAACGATAAAAATGTAGTTAATAGCTTTTCTACACGTTTGATACTTGGTATTCACGGACCTGAGCCGATTATCCAGAGTAATGATGCACCACTATTTACGCCGGATATCGACCTCGACATTTTAAAAGTAGGCTAAGTATGTACCATGTTTAATTCAGAGCGTTTACGTATAGCAAGAGAACGAAGAGGTCTGACACAAAGAGCTTTAGCCGAAGCAGCTGAATTGACCAGCAGAACGATTTCGAACTATGAGAAGGCAGGTATCTTTGACGCTGTAGCCAGTGACAGTATGGATAAAATCTCTGCTGTTCTTGGTTACCCTGTTGAGTTTTTCCTCGACAGAGACGTCCCTTCTCTTTCTCCTGAATCGGTTAGTTTTCGAGCAATGACTAAGCTAAGCGCACAGAAGAGAGATTCCGCGCTTGGTGCTGGCAAACTTGCCCAAGAGTTATCGATCTGGATTGAAGAACAATTCAAACTACCGAAACCCAATATTCCTGATTGTAGCTTCGATGGTTATTCGGAGCCTGATCGTGCCTCCCGACTCGTGAGAGAACACTGGGGAGTCGGTGAATTATCGATTTCTAACTTAATTCACCTTCTGGAGGCTAATGGTGTACGTGTGTTCTCGCTCGCTGAGAATTGCGTTGAAGTTGATGCTTTTTCGTTTTGGATTGACGAAAAACCATTTGTTCTTTTGAACACAATGAAAACACCAGAGCGTAGCCGCTTCGATGCAGCTCATGAATTAGGCCATTTAGTTCTTCACAAGCATTCGAGCAATAATGGCAGGCAAGCTGAGCTAGATGCCGACCGCTTTGCATCAGCTTTTTTGATGCCGGAACGTAGTGTTTTGGCGACAGTCCCAAGAATGCCATCACTGGATCTACTTATTTCAATGAAAAAAAATTGGAAAGTATCACTCGCAGCTTTGGTCCGTCGCACATTCGATGTGGGTTTATCTACCGAATGGCATTATCGACAGTTATCAATTGAGTTAGCTCGACGGGGATATCGGACCAGCGAACCGCAAGGCATGGACGATCGTGAGAGATCACTTGTATTAGAAAAGGTGTTTTCAGCACTGCGTTCAAATGGGATTAAACGTAGTACGATCCTCGAACAACTACGGTTCCCTGCAGATGAAGTAAGTGCCCTTACCTTCAGCAATAGCTTCTTTATGGGCTCCATCAATGGGGAAGGCTTAACTGAGCAAACCTCAGGTAAACGTCCTCCACATTTGAGTCTGGTTAAATAGATCTAAAAGAATATGGTAACTATTTGCCATATTCCCTTAACAGCAGCATATCTTGTAAGGCATTAGAAGTTATAACATTTTCTATCAAAAAAACTGATGGTAATCATTGTACAAACCCTTGCGGATTTATTAACTAAATGTGTGTGCCATATCAACATCATTTGATAATCTTTGTTTCCATTCAATCAATAACCACACATCACGCAAATAGTCTTGATTTTGATGCACTAGGAATTCATAGACTTTCTGCCACCAAAATCTCCATTCCGATTTTTTATAGTCTGCTGGCATTTGTCTTGAATATCTATGTAATTGCTCACAGAAATCATCAAAGCTTTCTGGTCGTAGATCAGCGGCTATACGCTCGCAAAAGTTGACCTTAAGATGTTGTTCAACTCTTTCTGGCACTTTATAAACTTCTTTCCATACACCTATTTTATCTACTATGTCAGCTGGAGCTCTGGGGAATAAAATGGATGCTGATTCTAACGGTGTTTCCCAACTATTCACAATTAAATCTCTACGGTCACTGAGGTGAAGTGATACCACAACAAATTGCTCACATGACTCGTGTGATGGGGGAAGTGGATAAAACGCTAATCGTCTCTGGAGACCAACACTGTTCAGTAAGTCCCTTGCCCCTTTAGCTTTACTATTACAAATATGGCAAGTCGGAATGAAATTTCCTGGATGGACACTGTAAACCGGATATTTATCTTTGCAAAGAATGTGGTCATAATCTGATCGCCATTGTTCTTCCTCTGCTACGCTTTCTCGATTTTGAGAGAGAAGTGCAGTGCCACAAATAGGACAAAGATGGCTATTATTATTTTCTCTGACGAAATTCTGATAATGTTTTTCAATAGAACTATTGGATTGTGACTTTGCTTGAGCTAGATCTTTGGTACGTGTAAACAAATGAGTTGTTAACGCCTTACATGCTTCGAATAAGGAGGCTGGTACTAATTGCGGCAATACAGCTTGGGTATTGTTGAAAAATGCAATAATATCCTGAGCCTGACTTATTTGGTCTGACAACGCCCGTCGCTTCACAACGGTCGTAGGCCGCGCTTCCCATAACCCTAGAAATTTCTCTCTTGTGGGCTCATTACTCCAACATACACTAGGGACAAGTACTTCCATATCTTCAATCATCTCAGGAAAAGTGCGGAATAAGTCTTCTGAGAATACATCAGCATTAATAGTAGCTTGCAAAAAATAAAGAAATTCAGCATTAAGTAATGCAAATACCGGACATTGAGGCGTCTGTGGATTAAGTGAAAATAACATTAGCTCTCTAGTTTCCTTAGCAGATAAGCCTTTTCCATTGACTCACCCAAATGCTCCTCAATCCAGCGTCGTGCAACGATAATAGCTTCGGGATCATTATCTTCAGGTAATCGGTTTTTCACGTCTTCAACCACTGTCTGTGAAATAAGGGACCGCAACCCGTAGTGGTTCTTAATCAAGATATCAAATGAAGTGCCATAAGTCTGGCTAGATACGGGTTCCATATTGATACAACCCACGTCATTACGCTCAAAGAAAAATACATTTTCGCGTTTAAGCGAAGAAATCATAAATGGTGAGTGAGTAGATAAAAAGAACTGAGATTCCCCTTTGCTTTCATTTTCAGGTGTAAAAGCTTCGGTTAAACGCTGGTGAAAATATGTACGCCAAGATGGATTAAGGTGTGTTTCTGGCTCATCAAAAAGAAATAGTGCCTGAGCCTGACTGAATATCCGCGTAGCCGCGATAACCTGAATCAATTGAGCTTCACCGTCAGATAAATCATCAAACCTCACGGCATCACCCTGTTCATTAGCCATTAATAACTCAACAACAGATAAAGGTAATCTTGACTGGAGTGGTTTTTTTTACCGTACCTATAAAATCATCTTTCATCAATTTCAAACGAGATGTACGATCCCAGTTCTTTATGCCAAGCTGTTGAATACTATTGAGTCTTTTAAATAATGCTAAAGAATCATAGTAGTTATCTTCACGAAGTCGGTTTAAAACAGCCTCATCACTTAATTCGAGAGTGATTTCTCCAGACAGATATTCTAACTCATAAAGCTCATACTGGTTATCTGTCGTTCGGCCTCCGGTTGGCCTTACTTGATCGGAGCCTGCTATACGGATCAACATTTTCACATCACGAATGGCATCATCTTCTATGATACCTGAACGAAAGTCGTAATGGAGTACGGCTTTGACTGGATGTTTATATGTTATTTCATCCAATAGTTGAAATACTGTCCCTGTCGGAAGAATCGATAGCGATAAAATTAAGAGTCCAACATTATCGTAATCAAGGTAGTTAAAATTGCTAGAGGCAGGGTTCACTTCTCTCAAATCCAGATGATAATTCTGAACAAAATCACCTTCTGATAAAGGGTCAAATATATGTGGGTATTTTTTAAGATACTTTTTATTAATTTCAGCCAACTGTTCATCATTGATTTCTCGTGATAGCATTTTTAGACGCTGGCTACTAATTCGACGAACTTCGAAATATTGCACAGCATTTTTCATAAAACTTCGCTGTAAATTTTCGTTTAGCCCCGAAGCATAACCAACCACGAGAGGGATGGGAAACTGGCGCTCACCAGGCTGTATTACATACCACTCATCAGTACCACGAAAATTTAAAACCACATCACCGTCAAGCTCAATAGTTACCTTTAGCTCAATACTCCCACCATGATTAATGAGCTCGTCTGGGTAAGACAGAACAGCAATATCATTTCTAAGATCCCATTGATAGTGTACCGCTACGCTAAAACCTAGCGATGTTTTATTTTTGAACTCTACACGTTGCCATCGCTCTAGATAAGCAAAAGTTTCCCCTATTAACTCAAGCAATTGAGATTTGCCAGAACCATTAAGACCAATCAATGCAAATATATTATTTTGGGCATAACTAAAATCGAAGAATTGATCTTTCAAACCTTTGTAGCTGCCACTCAAGTCTAAAGAAATTAGTCGCATTAATTATTACCTTTGCTGCATTTGATATTCTTTGTGCTTGCGCGCTGCTGTTGAATTTTTTCCAATAAGGCTTGGGCGCTATTTTCACCGCTGATCAAATCGGGATTTTCTGCCCGCCACTGCGCAGTGAGTTCCCCGCGAAATGCTTTAGCCAGAATCGATTGTGTGAGGTTGTTAACGCGCTCAAGGGCGTTTTGTACCTGCTTTTCGATGCCGTCAGCATAGGCGAAGAGTTGTTCTACGCGGCGGACGATTTCGGTTTGTTCAGAAATGCACGGCAACTCTATTTTGCACGATTTTACATCTTTTTGATTAATACTAGCTTGATTAACCGCTAATTTTGCATTTTCTCTAAGTCTAGATAGTCCAATGACGCTTGAAAGGAAAATAGTGACAAATTTTGCAACTGCTTTTTCAGAGTTCAATGTTATTCGCATTATATTGCTCTCAAAAACAGTTATTTCAGGTAAGTTTTCGACTAAACCACATTTACCTAAATATTCAATACTATTGACACGATTAATTAAAATATCATTATCCCGCAATGACCACTTTTCTATATCAGAGCTTTCGAGCTGAACTCTTTTAAAAGTATTCCAATCGCACAACACTCCTTCATAAAAACCATCGATACGCACTATCTTATGCCCTGTACCATATAACGAGGATGGTTTATATATTCCATTCTGTGGTCCATCAATAATAATATCACCTAGCGATACTAATTTAGTACACGTTTGCTCAGGGTTTTGAGCTCTCCACTCTTCGGTAAGATGTCCACTCACCGCTGCAACCAAAACAGCCTGTCGAAAACGTTTTAGGATTTGTGGTATTTGCTCAAGGCGTGCTTTGGCGCTATCAACCTGTGCTAGCAGAGTGTCGAGTTTATCGGCGATGATTTTTTGTTCAGCCAAGGAAGAGATACTAATAGGAGCTTTTGAGAATTTGCTCTTATTCACTATAGCGATTGTTGTAGCCGAAGACTCATTTTCTAGCCAAGGCTTTAGCGTGCAAATTTGATAGTACAGGAATTTAAAATTTAAATTCTCATTGCAAATAAAAGAATTTATTTGTTGGTTAGTTGCAGATATTTTTGTTGTGATTCCTACCTTACCTAAATTTCCAATGCACGTTACAACAATAGCATTTACGGGAAGTTTTGGTACAGTGAGTAGTCCGGATTCTGTTAATGTATCCGACGTCTTTATTATAAAACCACCTTTATCCAAATCTCCAGGTTTGATAAAAGGAACGTTACCACCAAAGTTATCAACATCCTTTGTACTAGGTGTCTTGCCTGTAACAATTGTACCAAGCTTCAATAATTGGCTGTACTCCCATCCTTCCGGCAATTTAACCTCGTCCATCACTTAACCCCACCCAACATCTCATTCAGCAACGTCTTTTGCGCATCAGCTTCATCGCTAGCTCCCAGCTCGCGCATCAGCGCATCCAGTTCTCCCAATGCCTGTACCAGCTCGCCCATCGCCTCGGCAGCCAGCACCGAAGGTGCAGGCAGGTTAGCCGCATCGACGCTGTTATCGTCTTTCAACCATGAGATATCTAACGAATCCCCCTTAGTATCACGGATCCATTCACGGCTAAATATACGCCAGCGGCTGGTCGCCATACGCTTGTCAACGAGTTGATTTTCGGCGTTATCCGGTGCATCCAGTTCGTCAACGTTAAAGCTCCATTCCCCTTCGCTGCGCGGGCTTTGGCCGTTGGCATCGTCACCGTAAACCGCTTCAAAGCGTTTTAAATGTTGCTCACCAAACGGGGTGCGTTTGCCAAAGCTTGGCATGTTACTGCGCAGATCATAGACCCAGACGTTTTCGGTACAGTTTTCATCCTGATGTTTGTTGTTGGCACTGCCTTTGGTGAAGAATAAAACGTTGGTTTTCACCCCTTGGGCGTAAAAAATCCCGGTGGGTAAACGTAAAATGGTGTGCAGGTTGCATTTGTTCATAAGGTCGCGGCGGACATCGTTGCCAACGCCCGCTTCAAACAGGACGTTGTCGGGCAGCACCACGGCAGCGCGACCACCCGGTTTTAAGTTACGGTAGATGTGCTGTAAAAACGCTAGCTGTTTGTTACTGGTTGGGTAGGTTAAGTCATCACGGGTAATGCTGGCTTCACCGCCTTTCGCTGTACCAAACGGCGGGTTAGCAAGGATGATATCGGCTTTGGGCAATCCTGCACCCGCCATGCCCAGTGCGTTGCCCTGATGTACGACGCCTTCGTCATCCCCTTCCATGCCGTGCAGCAGGCAGTTCATCAGTGCCAAGCGGCGCGTAGACGGAACTAGTTCCACACCAACAAAGGCTTTATTTTTTTGAAAGGTTCTCGCTTTGGCCGTCAGGTCGTAGAGGTTGTCGGTTTGTTGCTTGATGTATTGATCGGCGGCAATCAAAAATCCTGCGGTGCCCGCAGCGGGATCTTGGATCACTTCTCCGGGCTGTGGCTTGATGCAGCTTACCATACTGTTAATTAAGGCTCGTGGCGTAAAGTACTGTCCTGCGCCAGATTTTGTTTCTCCGGCGTTTTTCTCCAGCAGACCTTCATAAAGATCGCCGAGACCGTCTTTTTTAGCACTAAACCAGTCAATTTGGTCGAGGGTGCGGATCATCTGTTCGAGATGGCGAGGCTCACGCAGGCGAGTTTGCGCATCGGCATAGATGGCGCTAATCAGCGGGTCGGCATGAACCAAATTACCTTCAGCATCTTTGCCGCTGGAGAGCTTCAACAGCATTTGTTTGTAATGGTTGAGCAGGTTGAGACCCGATAAACTGTTGAGGTCGTTCCAGCGGCAGCCCTGCGGTAAGGTATGCTGATCTAATAATTCTGCTTCGGTATTTTCATGCACCATTTTGATAAACAGCAGTAGCACCAGTTCGGTGACGTAATCGCTATAGTTGATGCCGTCGTCACGAAGCACGTCACACAGGTTCCACAGTTTTTGTACGATATCGTTATTATTATTCATTATTTATTTTTCCTGCATTCGCTCACGAAATATGCCGCAAGCGCGATTAAAAAAGGCGAATTTCGGCAGAGAATTTTACCAGAATCAGGCGCTTTGTTGTGGCCAGATCGCACCGTTAAGTTCATCCAGCACGCTGTCCAGTTGGTCTACCAATATCTTATTGAGCTGTTTTACGCCGCCGTCATCAGCAAAACTACTGTTAATAAACTGGTGGTCAATGATCACTTCATGAACCAGCTGTTTTGCCAGACGATCCAGCCATTTTCGTTGCTGGGTTGTCCATGCGTAGCTGTTATAAATGTTGATCATTGCCTGTGATACGCGCTGTGCAAAAGGCACAAGCGGTTCCCCTAGTGCAGCACGACGAATATGGCCGACAATGCTGGCGGCGATATCCTGATTGGTTTGATTACGTACGGCGGTTTGTAGTTTAGCTTCGGAATAGCCCGCACCGTCTAATAATAAGCGGATCTCTTTAAGCTGTTCACGAGTGAGGTCGCGTGGTTTGTTGACAACCACGGCCAGCGCAGTGGATTGGTTAAGCTGCTGCTGTATAAAATCCGCAAAGCTTTCCAAGTAATCTTCTGGCCGCTGATGGCTACCGTAGCTCTGATTACGTTCCTGTAGTTGGTCATGATGCTCAGAAATAATCGGCCGGTATTCGCTTCCGAGTAATGTAGTTATCTCATTGAGCTGGCTAATTAGCCCTTGCTGTTGTTGAATGAAGGCTGCCGCCTGACGCGGCCCTATGTGATGAAGATGTTGATGCAGCTGTTTTGGCTCCACGCCCCACAGTTGATGGAGGTCAGCCAATTTTTGTTTCACCACCGGGCGACTTTCTGCGCGTTTTTCCGCTTTACGCAAAATACGCATCACCTTTTGACTTAATTGGCTGAGCACCACATCAGCCTGAGTTTCCCCGGCCTGTTCGCCGGGACTATTAAGTGCTTTTTCAAGCTGTTCAGTATCGGTTAGCTCGCTGACCAATTGTTCAAGCGTGATATTGGGGTCTTTGACCAGCGGTTTCATGGTGTTGACGTCGCTGAGGGCCTCATAAATATCCACCGGATCGTAAATACGGAATACCGTTTTGCCAATGTCATCACAGCGACGCGTTGCGCGGCCGATCATCTGTTCAAATAAAATACGTGATTTCACCCGACGCATGAAAACCAGATTACAAATCTTCGGCACGTCAATGCCGGTGCTGAGCAAATCAACGGTGACGGCAATATTCGGGTAGCGCTCATTTTTATACTGTTTGATCAGCTGTTTGACTTTGTCACTTTCACCGGTGATTTTCTCGACGGCCGCTTGATTATAGTTTTCATATTCGGCAGAGAACGCTTCATCCAGCAGGCGTTTGACCATGTCGGCATGTTTGTCCGTGACGCAGAAAACCAGTGTTTTCTCTTCGCCAAAGGGGTCAAGCTCCTTCACGAGCTGTTGGCAAATAACCCGGTTAAAGTTTTCACTGATGACGCCACGGTTAAATGCATCGACGTTGAAATCCACCTCGTCTTCTAGCTGGTCAATCTCAACCTCTCCGGTGTGGATATTAATGGCATGCACCTGGCTCCCTTTGTCAAAGTGGATGCCATTTTGCGTCAGCAGCGTTTCATAACGGATCGGGGGTTCATGATCGATGAGCCAATCATCCGCCACGGCTTCACGGTAGGAGTAGATGTAAATCGGTTTGCCGAAGATATCGCTGGTGTGTTTCGCCGGTGTGGCGGTAAGGCCGATTTTTACCGCGTCGAAATAATCGAGCACCCGACGGTAGCTGGAGAGGTATTGGCTGGCGTCACGGGTCGAGAGCTCCCCTTCCGTCATTTCCTGATCTAAGGTGTAGCCTCGGTGGGCTTCATCAACGATGATGCAGTCGAATTCATCCACCGGCGGGGGTGTATCCGAGGCAAAAATGCGGCTAACCATGGCCTGTACCGTCGCGACCTGTACTCGGGTTTCTGCCTCTGTCGCCATATCGCCGAGCTCAGCGATATTGTAAATCTGAGACAGCGTCTGGTTTTGCTCCAGCGGCGCTTCTTTAAAGGTGTCCGTGGCTTGGTCGCCCAAAGCCGTGCGGTCAACCAGAAACAGGATGCGCTTGAAGCGTTCAGTTTTCAGAAAACGGTACATCAGGCCAACAATGGTGCGTGTTTTCCCGGTGCCGGTCGCCATCGCCAGAAGGGCATTGCGGATGTTTTGCGCCAATGTGCTTTCAACGGCGAGAATGGCCTTTTGTTGATAATCGCGTAACCGGAGGTAAGCGAAGCCTTCTTGTTTTAGCTTCTGTTCGGCGCTGTCTTTGCTGCGTTCGAGCTTATCCAGTAAGCCTTGCGGGGTATGGAACTTTTGCAGCGCACGGCGGATGTTGGACGGTTCGCGCACGTCCCTGAACCAAGTTCCTGATGACTCGGCCAACTGTGGTACGTAGGGGCGACCGTTGCAGGAGTATACAAACGGGATACTGTAATGCCCGTCAGTTTCATCCGCCCATGCAATAGTTAGGCCTTCCCGCTCCCATGCGCCGATCATGGGGAAAGTGGTTTTGAAGCCTTTGCTATAGCGTTCTGCCTGCGGAATTTTCCCCGCGACATCGGTGTTTTCTTTTTTGGCTTCGACCGTGGCAAGCGGAGTTAAGCCGCAAAACAGAACGTAATCAGCGCGGCCTTTTTTACCCTGATGCTCCGTAGGCCATTCGGCAATGGCTTTATTGATCCCCTTTTCAGGGCGAATTCCGTTAGCCCAGGTCAGTTCCTGACTGTCAGCAAGCCAGCCCGCATCGTTCAAGTTTTGGTCAATAAGTATACGGGTAAGCTCTTCATTTAACGCGATATGTTGGCTGGCACGACGGCTCTTCTGGACAAACTCTTGCCGTTGTATTCGGGCCTGCTTTTCATCTTTTTTGGTCAGCTGTGCTTGCAGGTTTTTTAGTTTTTCTTCGTATTGCTGTCGAAGCTGTTCGAGTGCAATTTCCTGCTTTTTCGCCTGCGATGCTAACACCTTGGTTTCATCATCCATGGCTAGCGCCAGCGTTTCATATTCACTCTTTTCCTGCACCAGTAAATTTTGCAGCTGTTGGCTGGAATCTAGCTGTATGTTGGCGGTGGTGAGCTCACTTTTGAGGCGCTCGATTTCCGTTTGGAGTTGCCTGAGCTGGTTGCTCGGGTCAGGGGGAGCAATAAAAGCACCGGGCTTAAAGGCCGCGCCCTGCTTGCCGAAAGATTGGTGGAACCAGATAGCTAGCGCTCGTGCCACTTTTAAGCCATCCAAGGCCTCTTTGTGCTTGGTTTTGAACTGGTGAGTGGCCTTGTTGCCCTCTATCCGCAATAGATGAAATAACTCGCGTACCGTTGGTTCAAATTTTAGCTCGCGATTGAGGCGGTAGAGTAAATCAGCCTGAGTAGGCGTTTCATCAAACGTGAGCCCGACCAGCGCAGCAATATGTTGTGCTAAGGCTTCACCTAGCTGGCGCAACTTAATCAAGGTGGTATTGGGATCGCCTGAGAAGGCATTTTCTGCAGCAGCGGCGATTTGTAGAAACAGCGGGTCATGTTCAGCGAGAAAACTGAAATTTGTCGATGTTGTAGCCCTTAATGCATCCATTCAATCGCCTCTCGATTATAAAGCGCCTGTGCTTAGAATTAGTTAAATACTTGGTAGCATTGTATCGAAAAAAACCAGTCAGAACAGGTAAGTAAACACTCCCCCATTTAAATCAATATCTTCTTTCGATTCTTCATTTCAGCGCACTGGCCTATTGATATTTAACACTGGCCTATACCCGAGAGTTATAACGCGTATGGCAAAAAACGACAAAAAAATAAACCGTGTCATAAACCAGCAGCACCAGCATTACTACTGGCACTGTTGGTCCCCTTCAGGGAATGCGCGTTAACTTCTGCACCGCACCCACACTCCCCATGCTCCAGATTTCTTCACTCCCCAGGGTATCAATACAAATTGCATCTCACGTCGTCTATTTGGGTACATCGCATGGTTATAGGTAACTCGGATGATATGGGAAAACCGTGGCTGATCACCGCCCAAGCTTGGCAAAATCAAACGGACTAACTCCCTTCTCCCGATTCGCATCCAGAAAATCAGCCCACCACTGCACCATCAATCTGCGTTCTCCCAAGTGCTCCGCTTTATGAATGTAAGAAGCACGCACTGAGTTACGCTCCTGATGACTCATTTGCCTCTCTACCGCATCCTTCGACCATATCCCCGATTCAATCAATGAACTACAGGCCATTGTTCTAAAGCCATGACCGCAAACCTCTACTTTCGTATCGTAGCCCATCACCCGGAGTGCGTTGTTCACCGTATTTTCACTCATCGGTTTACGCGGATCATGATCGCCAACGAAAATTAAATCGCGATTACCATTTAGCCGTTTTATTTTCTCAAGGACTGTAAGGGCCTGCCGAGATAAAGGCACCAGGTGCGGTGTACGCATCTTTGACCCACGGTGTGAATGCTTAACACCTTCCAGTGGTTCGCGGTCTGCCGGTATCGTCCACATTGCAGTTTCGAAATCGATCTCTGACCAACGGGCGAAACGCAGCTCACTGGAACGGATAAATACCAGCAGCGTCATCTCTATAGCTAAACGAGTGAGCGGTCTGCCGGTGTAGGTATCGATACGATGGAGTAGTTCAGGAGTACGGCTAAGTTCTAAGGCGGGGCGATGTTGCCGTTTTGCTGTAGCGACGGCTCCAGCCATTTCCTGCGCGGGATTGTAGTCGGTCAAACCGGTTTGTACTGCATAGCGCATGATTGCTGTGGTGCGCTGTTGTAGGCGCGAAGCCACCTCAAGACGCCCAGACTTCTCTACCGCTTTGATAGGTGCCAGCAAATCGCGGGTTTTAAGTTCGTCAATATTGCATTTACCGATAGAGGGGAAGAGGTTGTCCTCGAGGGTTTTCAAAACACGATTGCTATGATCCTTCGACCACTTCTTATTCGTAGCATGCCATTCAATCGCAACTTCTTTGAATGTTCGAGTTTCAGCTTGCTCGATCTTATCTGTTTTCTTTTTATCACTAGGATCAATGCCGTTTGCTAACTGCTTACGGGCTTCATCACGTCGCGCCCTGGCATCAGCAAGAGTCACCTCAGGGTATATACCCAATGCCAGCATCTTCTCCTTACCATCAAAGCGATAACGTAAGCGCCAGTACTTTGAACCGTTAGGATGAACCAGCAACACCATGCCATCGCCATCTGTGAGCTTATACGCTTTAGCTTCAGGCTTGGCTGTACGAACCTTCACATCACTCAGAGCCATGTTGAATATCCTTTCAAAGGTTCTGTGTGGGTACAAACATTATCGAAGCGGGATATACCCACAATTGTACCCACATCAGTAAGTTGATGTAGATTGAATCAGGTTGACTTATGTTGACTGAAAAAGCGAGAGGAGCCTTGCGGGGACTGAATTTTAGGCATAAAAAAAGACCTCAGTTGAGGTCTATTTACATACTAATGGTGCCGAAGGCCGGAATCGAACCGGCACGCCTTGCGGCGGTTGATTTTGAGTCAACTGCGTCTACCGATTTCGCCACTTCGGCACAGAAAGTAGTATGCGGAAAACGTGGGCATTATACCCAGCCCAGCAGGTCACGCAATACTTATCCCGCCTTGTTCGGTTTAAGTGTTGAAAAAACAGGCACTGGGCGCGTTGCGAGAGGGTTTTGCTGACAAATATCTTAGGATTGAGCGCTTTTTTCCCATGCCGTTTTTCAAACTTGGCATTAGTATACAAATCACAAATTCTTAATGGCCTGTTGATGGATATCCGCTTGTTGAAAAAAATCTCTCTTTCGCTCCTCGCGCTGGCCTTTGCCAGTACGCCTTTATGGAGCTATGCGCAGCAGAATGCGCGTTTGGCGTCGCAGGTCGTGGATGACTATGCAGAACACATTTTTTACGGCAGCGGCGCTATGGGAATGGCGCTGGTGGTGGTGGATAACAACCAGCAAGTTTTCCGCAGTTTTGGCGAAACCCGCCCCGGTTCCGATGTGCGCCCGCGTGAAGACTCCGTGGTGCGCATCGCCTCGCTGACCAAGCTCATCACCAGTGAAGTGCTGGTCAAAATGGCGCAGCAGGGCAAAGTCAGTATTAATGACCCGCTGCGTAAATACGCGCCAGCCGGCGCCCGCGTGCCAGGTTACAGCGGCACCAATCCGATCACGTTGCTGAATCTGGCGACACACACCAGCGGTCTGCCGCGTGAGCAGCCGGGCGGCGTGGCACATCGTAATGTCTTTACCTGGCCGACCAAAAGCGATCGCTGGAACTGGCTGAGCGTTGCTAAACTGACCGTCCCACCGGGTGCCCGTGCGTCTTACTCGAATCTGGCGTTTGACCTGCTTTCCGATGCGTTATCGAAAGCGGCCAATAAACCCTATCCGCAGCTGCTACGCGAACAGATTACCCAGCCGCTAGGGATGACCGATACCACGCTGACGCCTAACGCCAGCCAGTGTTCACGGCTGATGGTCGGGCTGCGTCCAAGCCCTTGCATCAACACTATTGCCGCAGCGGGCAGCGGGGGGCTGTATTCCACGCCAGCCGACATGGGCCGCTGGATGCGTCAGTTCCTCGGGCAGCGCACGACTACCGCCGAAATGGCGCAGAAGATGTACTACAAACGTTCTGATTTAGTGTCGCTGAAAGGCATGGACGTACCGGGGATGGCGGACTCACTGGGCATGGGATGGGTAACGATGGCGCCCACCCCGTTGCTGCCGCGCATCATCCAGAAAACCGGTGGCGGCGGTGGCTTTATTACCTACGTCGCGATGGTACCGCAGCGCGGTATCGGCGTGTTTGTGGTGGTCACCCGCAGCGAGCTGACCAAGTTCAAAAACATGAGCGATGGCGTTAACGATCTGGTCGCCGAGCTGGTGCGAAATAACGAACTCTGACAGTTGAGATGCCAACAGACAGACGTAAAAAAAGCAGGCTCAGCCTGCTTTTTTTGTCTCTGACGCGGCGGTTTACTTTTTCTTCAACAGCAAATACATGCTGATGACGAAGAATAATCCGCTTGGTAACAGCGCGCCTAATATCGGCGGAATGCTGTAAACCAGGCTCAGCGGACCGAAAATCTGGTCAAGTACGTAGAACAGGAAACCGAAGCAAATCCCTGTTACCACGCGTACACCCATCGGTACACTGCGCAGCGGGCCGAAGATGAACGACAGCGCCATGAGCATCATCACCGCAACAGACAGTGGAGAGAAGATTTTGCTCCACATGTTGAGCTGATAACGTTTGGACTCCTGCCCGCTCTGCTTCAGGTATTTCACGTAGTTGTAGAGGCCGCTTATCGACAGCGCATCCGGGTCGAGCGCCACGACGCCCAGCTTGTCCGGAGTCAGGTTAGTCTTCCACACGCCGGTCAGCGTCTGGGAACCGGTGATTTGCAGCTTGTCGGTCAGGTCGGATTCATCCACCTGCGACAATTTCCACTCGCCGTTATCGAAAGTCGCCGAAGAGGCATAACGCACAGACTGAAGTTTATTCTCGTTATCAAAATGGTAGATGTTCACGCCAGTCAGCTCTTTCTCGCCCGCCACGCGTTCGATATAGATAAAGTCATGACCGTCTTTCGCCCACAATCCGTTCTGAGTAGAAAGCAGCGAGCCGCCGTACATCTGCTGCGCACGGTAGTTACGCGCCATCTGTTCGCCCTGCGGTGCTACCCACTCACCAATTGCCATAGTCAGCAGCACCAGCGGGATCGCGGTTTTCATCACCGATGCAGCAATCTGCATACGGGTGAAACCAGAAGCCTGCATCACCACCAGCTCACTGCGCGTTGCCAGCGTACCCAGACCAAGCAACGCGCCCAGCAGTGCCGCCATCGGGAAGAAGATTTCGATATCTTTTGGCACGCTGAGTAAGGTGTAAAGCCCTGCGCCCGCCGCTGAATAACCGCCCTGCCCGACTTTACGCAACTGGTCGACAAACTTGATGATGCCAGAGAGTGACACCAGCATGAACAGCGTCATCATGATGGTGTTGAAGATAGTGCGACCGATGTACCGGTCTAATACGCCAAACATCAGGCTGCTCCTCTCAAGCGTGCGCGGAACTTACGAACCGGCAACGTATCCCATGCATTCAGAATCAATGCCAGCCCGAAGTAGACCAGGTTCGTTCCCCACATCCAAATCATCGGATCCAGCTTGCCTTTGGCGCCGTTAGAGCGCAGCGAGGTTTGCAGCAGGAAGAAAATCAGATAAAGCAGAATCGCCGGTAACATACTCAGTACGCGACCCTGACGCGGGTTTACCACACTCAGCGGAACCACTAACAGCGCCATGATGAAGACTGACACGATCAGCGTTAAGCGCCAGTTCAGCTCTGCACGCGCTTCCGGTTCATCGGAGTGCCACAGTTGCGTCATGGTCATCTGATCGGACTCATTCGGGTCGAGCTGCACGGTCTGATGGCCGATCACGGCGAGATAGTCGGTGAAATCGGTAATACGGAAGTCTCGGAGCAGCGCGGTTCCTTCGTAGCGGGTTCCCTGATCCAGGGTGACAACCTGAGAACCGTCCGGGCGCTGCAGCATGTGGCCTTTATCAGCCACCACGACGGAAGGACGCTGGTTACCACTCGGACGAAGCTGCGCCAGGAAAACGTTATGGAATTCTTTGCCCTTCACGTTGCCGACGAACAGCACGGCATTGCCGTTCTGCGCCTGCTGGAACTGGCCTTCAACCATCGCCGCCATGCTCGGGTTGGCTTTAGCTTCCGCCAGAACCGCATCCTGATGCTTGGATGACCAGGGGCTGAGCCAGATAGCGTTGATGCCGGCGAAAACTGAGGTAAATAACGCCAAAACCAGTGCAGCGATGACCAGTGACCGTTTTCCGAGACCACAGGCGTGCATGACTGTGATTTCACTGTCGGTATACAGTTTCCCGAGCGTCATCAGTAAGCCGAGGAAAAGGCTGAGAGGAAGAATAAGCTGCGCCATTTCCGGAATACCTAAACCCAGAAGTGACAGAACTAAATTTGTTGGGATATCGCCATCGACTGCCGCTCCAAGCACTCTGACCAGCTTCTGACAAAAGAAGATGAGAAGCAGAATGAAGAGAATGGCAAATTGGCTCTTGAAGGTTTCCCTAACCAGATATCTAATGATGATCACGCTTAATACGCCTGTGAAAACTTGTCTTTTTGAAGGAAAATCGCTAGTTTCATCGCTAATCCGTCATTTATTCTCATCATATGGCAACCTTCACAGCTAAAATAGTATTACAACACCGAGAATTGGGGTGTCCTATAGGAACATGCTTATAGCCGCCAAAATAAAAACTAACGCCGTTTAAGGTTAACACAGGTCGTTAACACAATGACGGGAGAGTGTCTCCGGCGACCCATTCTAGCCGTACCTCCCGCCCTTGTCTTTAAGATTCAGGAGAGTGCATGGAGTTCAGCGTAAAAAGCGGTAGCCCGGAAAAACAACGCAGTGCCTGTATTGTAGTCGGCGTTTTCGAACCTCGCCGTCTGTCACCGATTGCCGAACAACTCGATAAAATCAGTGATGGCTACATCAGCGCCCTGCTTCGCCGTGGCGAACTTGAAGGCAAAGTGGGCCAGACCCTGTTGCTGCATCATGTACCGAATATTCTTTCAGAACGCATTTTGCTGATTGGCTGTGGCAAAGAACGCGAACTGGATGAGCGCCAGTACAAACAAGTTATCCAGAAAACGATCAACACCCTCAACGACACCGGTTCTATGGAGGCCGTTTGCTTCCTCACAGAGCTGCATGTAAAAGGGCGTAATACTTATTGGAAAGTGCGTCAGGCGGTCGAAACCTCCAAAGAATCGCTTTATACCTTCGACCAGCTGAAAAGCAATAAAGTCGAACCGCGCCGTCCGCTGCGTAAAATGGTCTTCAACGTGCCCACGCGCCGTGAACTGACCAGCGGTGAGCGCGCCATCCAGCACGGTCTGGCGGTGTCTGCCGGTATCAAAGCGGCGAAAGACCTCGGCAACATGCCACCTAACATCTGTAATGCCGCTTATCTGGCATCGCAGGCGCGTCAGCTTGCCGACGCGTTCAGCACCAACATCACCACGCGCGTCATCGGCGAACAGCAGATGAAAGAGCTGGGGATGAATGCCTATCTGGCCGTTGGTCAGGGTTCGAAAAACGAATCGCTGATGTCGGTGATGGAATATAAGGGCAATCCGAATCCGGACGCTAAGCCTATCGTGCTCGTCGGTAAAGGCCTGACCTTCGATTCCGGCGGTATTTCCATCAAGCCTGCGGCTGACATGGATGAAATGAAGTACGACATGTGCGGCGCAGCAGCGGTCTATGGCGCAATGCGCGTGGTTGCCGAACTGAATCTGCCACTCAACGTCGTGGGCGTGCTGGCAGGCTGTGAAAACATGCCTGGCGGTCAGGCGTTCCGTCCGGGCGATGTGCTGACGTCAATGTCCGGCCAGACCGTCGAGGTGCTCAATACTGATGCCGAAGGCCGTCTGGTACTGTGCGATGCGCTGACTTACGTTGAACGTTTCGATCCTGAGCTGGTGATTGACGTCGCCACGCTGACCGGCGCCTGTGTGATCGCCCTCGGCCATCACATCACCGGTTTGCTGTCGAACCACAATCCGCTGGCGCATGAGCTTATCGGCGCATCTGAACAGGCGGGTGACCGCGCATGGCGTCTGCCGCTGGCTGATGAGTATCAGGAACAGCTGGATTCCAACTTTGCGGATATGGCGAACATCGGTGGCCGTGCGGGTGGTGCTATCACCGCCGGTTGCTTCCTGTCGCGCTTCACCCGTAAATACAGCTGGGCGCATCTGGACATCGCCGGTACGGCGTGGCGTTCAGGTAAAAATAAAGGCGCAACCGGTCGTCCTGTCGCCCTGCTGGCACAGTTCCTGCTGAACCGTGCCGGTCTTGACGGTGATGAATGATCTGATTCACCCGTCAAATAAGGTATAATTTTGACAATCAGGGTTTGGTTCGCCAAACCCTTCACAGGCGGGCGCACCCAGTTGCGCCCCTGTTTTTTCTCAGCAGCACAGTGAACTCATCATGAAACAGGCAACCTTCTTTCTTCTCGATGCGCCGGATGCCAGTGGCGAGCTCAGCTCGCACGAAGCGCTGGCCTGTCAGGTCGCCGCTGAACGTTACCGGATGGGCAAACGTGTCCTGCTGGCTTGTGAAAGTCAGGCACAGGCCGAGCGTCTGGATGAAGCACTCTGGAAGCGCGATCCGACCCACTTCGTGCCGCACAATCTGGCGGGGGAAGGCCCGCGTTTTGGCGCACCGGTGGAGCTCTGCTGGCCGGGCAAGCGGGGCAATGCGCCGCGTGACCTGCTGATCAGCCTTTTACCTGAGTTTGCAGATTTTGCTACTGCTTTCCATGAAGTGGTAGACTTCGTTCCTTACGAAGATTCCCTTAAACAACTTGCGCGCGAACGCTACAAAGCCTATCGCAGCGTGGGTTTCTCTTTGACGACGGCCACGCCGCCCTCAGTCACCACATCGACCGACGAAAATACGAAGCGAAATGGATAAGACATATAACCCGCAAGACATCGAGCAGCCGCTTTACGAGCACTGGGAACAACAGGGCTATTTCAAGCCACATGGTGATACCAGTAAAGAAAGCTTTGCCATCATGATCCCGCCGCCGAACGTAACCGGCAGCTTGCACATGGGTCATGCTTTCCAGCAAACCATCATGGACGCCATGATCCGCTATCAGCGCATGCAGGGTAAAAACACCCTGTGGCAGGCGGGGACTGACCATGCGGGTATCGCAACGCAAATGGTGGTTGAGCGTAAGATCGCTGCTGAGGAAGGCAAAACCCGCCACGACTATGGCCGTGAAGCATTCATCGACAAAATCTGGGACTGGAAAGCAGAATCGGGCGGCACCATCACCCGCCAGATGCGCCGTCTCGGCGACTCCGTGGACTGGGAGCGCGAGCGCTTCACCATGGACGAAGGCTTGTCCAACGCCGTACGCGAAGTATTTGTCCGTCTGTACAAAGAAGACCTGATTTACCGTGGCAAACGTCTGGTGAACTGGGATCCGAAACTGCGCACCGCGATTTCTGACCTCGAAGTCGAAAACCGCGAGTCCAAAGGATCCATGTGGCATCTGCGTTATCCGCTGGCTGACGGCGCGAAAACGGCTGAAGGCAAAGATTATCTGGTGGTCGCCACCACCCGTCCGGAAACCGTACTCGGTGATACCGGCGTGGCAGTGAACCCGGAAGATCCGCGTTACAAAGACCTGATCGGCAAAGAGATCATTCTGCCGCTGGTTGGTCGTCGCATTCCAATTCTGGGTGATGAACACGCCGACATGGAAAAAGGCACCGGCTGTGTGAAGATCACCCCGGCGCACGACTTTAACGACTATGAAGTCGGTAAACGTCACGGCCTGCCGATGATCAATATCCTGACGTTCGACGGCGATATCCGTCAGACCGCTGAAGTGTTCGACACCAACGGTGAAGAAAGCGACGCGTGCAGCAACGACATTCCAGAGCAGTTCCGTGGCCTTGAGCGCTTTGCAGCGCGTAAAGCCGTGGTGGCGGCGTTTGAAGAAGCCGGCCTGCTCGAAGAGATCAAACCTCACGATTTGACCGTGCCTTATGGCGACCGTGGCGGCGTGGTGATCGAGCCAATGCTGACCGACCAGTGGTACGTGCGTACGGCGCCGCTGGCGAAAGTTGCGGTGGAAGCCGTAGAAACGGGCGAAATTCAGTTCGTACCAAAACAGTACGAGAACATGTACTTCAGTTGGATGCGTGACATTCAGGACTGGTGTATTTCCCGTCAGCTGTGGTGGGGACACCGTATTCCGGCGTGGTATGACGCCGAAGGCAACGTGTTCGTTGGCCGTGATGAAGCGGAAGTACGCAGCGAAAACAATCTGGGTGCAGACGTGGTGCTGACACAAGATGAAGACGTGCTCGATACCTGGTTCTCTTCCGGTCTGTGGACGTTCTCCACGCTGGGCTGGCCAGAACAGACGCCTGATCTCAAAGCCTTCCACCCTTCAAGCGTAGTGGTCAGCGGCTTCGACATCATCTTCTTCTGGATCGCGCGCATGATCATGATGACCATGCACTTCGTGAAAGACGAAAACGGTAAACCGCAGGTGCCGTTTAACACCGTTTACATGACCGGGCTTATCCGCGATGACGAAGGGCAGAAAATGTCCAAGTCGAAAGGTAACGTTATCGATCCGCTGGATATGATCGACGGTATCTCGCTGGAAGACCTGCTGGAAAAACGTACCGGCAACATGATGCAGCCGCAGCTGGCCGAGAAAATCCGCAAGCGCACCGAGAAGCAGTTCCCGAACGGCATCGAACCGCACGGTACCGATGCTCTGCGCTTCACGCTGGCGGCGCTGGCTTCTACAGGCCGTGACATCAACTGGGACATGAAGCGCCTTGAGGGTTACCGCAACTTCTGTAACAAACTCTGGAACGCCAGCCGCTTTGTGCTGATGAACACAGAAGATCAGGATTGTGGTCTGAACGGCGGCGAACTCGAGCTGTCACTGGCTGACCGCTGGATCCTCGCGGAATATAACCGTACGGTGAAAGCCTACCGCGACGCGATGGATACTTACCGCTTCGATCTGGCCGCCAGCATTCTGTATGAATTCACCTGGAACCAGTTCTGCGACTGGTATCTGGAACTCACCAAACCGGTCATGAACGGCGGCAGCGAAGCACAACTGCGCGGCACCCGTCACACGCTGGTGGAAGTGCTGGAAGGTCTGCTGCGTCTTGCGCACCCGATCATTCCGTTCATCACAGAAACCATCTGGCAGCGCGTGAAATCACTGAAAGGCATCACGGCTGAGACCATCATGCTGCAACCTTTCCCTGAGTTTGACGCGGCGAAAGCAGACGAACTGGCGCTGGCCGATCTCGAGTGGATCAAGCAGGCGATCATCGCTATCCGTAACGTGCGTGCCGAGATGAACCTGTCTCCGGCCAAGCCGCTGGAACTGCTGCTGCGCGGTGCAAGTGCTGATGCACAGCGTCGTGTGGAACAGAACCTGAGCTTCATTCAGTCTCTGGCGCGTCTGGAATCCATCACCATTCTGTCTGCTGGCGACAAAGGCCCAGTGTCCGTCACCAAACTGGTGGAAGGTGCTGAGCTGCTGATCCCAATGGCAGGTCTGATTGATAAAGACGCCGAACTGGCGCGGCTGGACAAAGAGATGGCGAAACTAGACGGTGAGATTGCCTCTATCGAAGGCAAACTGTCTAACGAAGGTTTTGTGGCGCGTGCGCCAGAAGCCGTTGTCGCGAAAGAACGTGACCGTCTGGCAGCCTGCGGCGAAGCCAAAATCAAAATTGCAGAACAGAAAGCGACTATCGCTGCGCTGTAATGTTGATGAATGCCTGAAATGACGAAGGCCGCGCAAGCGGCCTTTTTTATTGTGCTGCTACCTCGATATTCAATGCCCTTTCACTCCGACGCTGACCATAATGAAGCGCTGGTTATCCCCAGGATAGATTCTTTCATCCCAGGGGTTTGCGTTAGCGAACCACTGTGTCCACTTCCGAAAGTCGCCATGGCATCGATCAACATTTTTACCTGCTCGCATACCAGAGACTGATCGCTCCCGACGCTGATATCCTTATTTTGCCAGACAGATCTTGATAACTCGTTGTTAAACATTACTGAATCATTTGATTCTATTTGGCTGGTCAATAAAGGGCTATTTTTGCGCGAAAACCACAGATCCTGAACCTGGGCATCGGTGAATATGAGGGGATCAACGTTTCCGGTCTGGCCTGCTAAATCATAAACGACATCCTGATTTTGGCTTTGAGCAAATTGATAAATTTCAGGCTCTGCAATGTCGGAAAGTGTGCCACTGGCGCTACTGCTGGTTAATACGCCACCACCCAACCAATCGGATAAGCTACCAGTCCCTTCTGTACCGTTGGCTGCCTTATTCATGGCCTCAAGGTCGGCAAGGCTGAGGGTCTTATCGTCAAAGGCAAAATGCAGAAAGCGATCGTTACTGCTATTAAAATACCCGCTGACGGTCACGGC
>Ga0302174_10000077_pt1 | contig 47388 bp, 37 predicted proteins | sample I_Fen_N3_2_FD_198789 | JGI IMG/M metagenome (GOLD analysis project Ga0302174, IMG submission 198789) | Peat permafrost microbial communities from Stordalen Mire near Abisko, Sweden - I_Fen_N3_2 | ecosystem: Environmental > Terrestrial > Soil > Wetlands > Permafrost | place: Sweden: Abisko... | reverse complement strand
GCCCAACCCCACCGAGGCCACCGTGGACTGGGTCCAGCAGCCGGTGACGGTATTGCTCATCAAGCTGCGGTGGCTGTGCATGCAGCCTTTGGGGTGGCCTGTGGTGCCGGAGGTGTATTGCAGCATCGCCAGATCGTCCACCTCGGCAGTGTGCGGGCCGAGGGGCCAGGCCTGGTCGATGACCTCATTCCAGCGCCGGCAGGCTTCGGGCAATGGCGGCTCAGCGCGCAGCCAGGCATCGGTGGCATCGGCAGCAAGCTCGGCCGGATCCATGGCGGCCACGGGCGGCATCGCGTCGCTGTATCGGGTCACCAGCACCTGCCGCAGACGTTCGTGGGGCTCAAGGGCGGACTGGGCGGCCTGCACGGTCGCTGCCAGATCGCCGGCGCAGATCACCACCTGCGCCTGGGCGTCGCGCAGTTGGTAGGTCAACTCCTCGACCTTGTTCATTGGGTTGACCGGCACCACCACCGCGTTTGCCCGCAGGATGGCGTAATAGGCAACGACGAATTGCGGGCAGTTCTGCAGGTACAGCGCCACCCGGTCGCCGGCCTTGACCCCTTCGACTTGCAGCCAGCCGGCCACGGCCTGCGCCTGGGCCTGTAATGCACTGAAACTCAGAGGCTGACCAAAAAACAGGTAGGCGGTCTTGTCCGGGTAGCGCCGCGCAGACACCTCCAGGTTGAACCACAGGGAAGTGGCCGGGACCGATAACGCGTGTGGCAGGCGTTTGGGCCAGACCCGTTGGTGGGGGCGCACGCTGCTGATAGTGGGCATCGAGACTCCTTGACTCCGAAGGTGATCAAGCGCGAGTTGCGGTGGCAGGGGTTCTTGCGGGCGAGGAACGCGGCAAGGCAGGCACCCGTCGCAGTGGCCGTCATGTCAGGGCCGATCCTGCCCCATGACGCAAGCCTATTTCAATCTTTTTTATTTCGCACTGCGGAATATGGTTCCATATATCTCATGAAATAATTAGATTCATCCTCTTATATGGACTTAAATAGAGCTTTGCGAAACACAGTACAGCCATCGCTGGCACGGGAAGCAAGGATTGATTCCTGTCTCACTGACTGACCCACACGAGCTATCGCCTATGACCGCCGCCCATCCGCAACCCGCCCTGCAAGCTCCCTTCAACGGCTTTTCGGCCCATATCGGCCTGATTCTGCATGAGCACAGCCAGGCGCAAACCATCATCGGTTTCACCGTCCAGGCCCATCACTTGAATCGGGCCGGCAACCTGCACGGCGGTGTGATCGCGTCACTGGCGGACTCGGCCATGGGCATGAGCGGAACCTGGCACGCTAACCCCGCCCAGCGACGCCTGGCCCTGACCCTGTCGCTGAACGTCATCTACATGGCGGCGGCCGCACCCGGGACCGAGGTCCGTGCCGTGGCGCGGGCACGGGGCGGTGGCGCCAAGATCTTCATGGCAACCTGCGATCTGCTGGACGTCGAGGGGCGCCTACTGGCAAGCGCAGAAGGGGTTTTCAAGCGCGGGCGCCTGGTGCCCGACGCCAACTGAAGCCGTTATGCGGCAGCCGCCATGCACGCTCCTACCGCGCACCTGCGGAACCGGGTTCCGACAGGGAATCGGCGATGTCATTTCAGGCGGTTCCGCGCTACCATTTTTCAGTTGAGTTTCACCACCCCGCTGTGTGGTCAACAGACCCTAGGCACTGGACCGGCACCAGCCCCCATCGGATACGCCTATGAACGACCAGAACGATTCTCCGGAAAAAGACCCCAAAGACCGCAAGTTCGTAGAGGCCCTGGCCCGCGGCCTGGAAGTCCTACGGGCCTTTACCCATGGCCATGCGGTGCGCGGCAACCAGGACATCGCACGCATCACCGGGTTGCCGAAACCGACAGTTTCGCGCCTGACCTACACCCTGACCCAACTGGGCTACCTCAAGTACAACCAGGACCTGGAGAAGTACCAACTCGATTCCGCCGTGCTGGCCCTGGGCTACGCCTACTCCGCCAGCCTGCGGGTGCGCCAGCTCGGCAAGCCGTACATGGATGAGTTTTCGCGCCGTACCAACACCACCGTCAGCCTGACCTGCCGCGATCGCCTGTCGATGATTCACGTCGACAGCAGCCGTCCGCCGGAGGTCGCCAGCCTGCGCATGGAACCCGGCGTCCGCCTGCCCTTGGCCACCAGCGCCGCAGGGCGCGCCTACCTGGCCGCCACGCCGAAAAACGAGCGCGACCATCTGCTGGGTGAAGTGGCGAAAAAGGCCGGCGACGAATGGCCGGCCCTGGAAAAATCCCTGGAAGCCTCGTTCCGCGAATACGAATCCCTGGGCTTTTGCCTGTCGCTTGGCGAGTGGGACCGCAACGTCAATGGCGCCGGCGTGCCGCTGCACCTGGCAGACGGCAGCATCATGGCCCTCACCTGCGGCGCCCCGAGCTTCCAGCTCTCGAGCGAGAAACTCGAAAACTCCCTGGCCCACCAACTGGTGATGCTGGCCCGGGACCTGGAAAGCCTCGGCGTCTAAAGGCCAACTGCCAGGCCCCTCGGTGCTGAAAATCGCCTGAGTGCCACAACGCCCCGTACATGCAAAACGCCGTTTGCCCTGAGTGAGCAAACGGCGTTTTTTTTGGCTGACGAGCGCGTCATTGCGGCGCGCTCGGCAAGCACTCAGTGCGGTGCGCGGGGGATGGTCTTGAGCAGGTCCTGAGGGCTGATATGGCCGACCACTTGCTCGTTGACGCTGCCCGGCAGCGGCAGGCCGAGGATGTGGCCCTTGATCTTGCCGATCACGTGCATTTCGCACGGCTTGCAGTCGAACTTCAGGGTCAGCACTTCATCGCCGTGCACCAGTTGCATCGGCGCCACCTTGGTCCGCACCCCGGTCACGCCCTTGGCCTGCTTCGGGCACAGGTTGAAGGAGAAACGCAGGCAGTGCTTGGTGATCATCACCGGCACTTCGCCGGTTTCTTCGTGGGCTTCGAAGGCGGCGTCGATCAGCTTGACCCCATGACGGTGGTAGAAGTCGCGTGCCTTCTGGTTGTAGACGTTGGCCAGGAACGACAAATGCGCCTCCGGGTACACCGGTGGCGGGCTGGTCTCGGCCTTGCGGCTACCCCGTGGGTGAGCGTCGATCCGCGCCGCGGTCAGGGCTTCGATGACTTCCCGGCGCAGGGCCTTGAGCTGGGAGTTGGGAATGAAAAACGCTTGGGGCGCATCCAGTTTGATATCGGTGGCGTGGTACTGGGTGGTGCCCAGTTGGCCCAGCAAGTCCTGCAGTTGTTCCAGGGCTTGTTCCGGCTTGTTGGCCATGCCGAACGGACCATCCAGCACCACGCTGGCGCTGACGCCCTCCTCGCTGATGGCGCTCAGTTCCAGACGTTCTTCACGCAACAGCACCTTCCAGGCCAGGCCGACCCGACGCTCGGCGGAGGTCTTGACCAGCGCCTGCTGCCAGTTGTGATCCAGGTTGCGGCTCAGGGGATGCAAGGGCCGCAGGCGGTGCAGGCCTTCGGGCATTTCATTGGGTTCGACGCGGTAGCGGTAGCGTTTCTCGCCATCTTCCTCGAACTCGCCGCGGGCTTCGGCAATGTTGGCGCGAAAGCCCACTACCTCGCGCTTGACCTGCACATTGAGGCCGTCGCCGTTGGACAGCGGCTCGCGGGTCACCACTTGCAGGTCACGCTTGCCGACTTTTTCCACCACGCCCACCAGCAGGCCGGTGAAGGTCGGCGAGTCGAAGGCGCCGATGTCGATCTTGCGCTCGCTGACAAAGTAGTCGGTGCTGCCACGGTGGAAGGTCTTGTCCGGGTCGGGCACGAAGAAGTGCGCGGTGCGCCCGCTGGAAGCGCGGGCCAGGTCCGGGCGGTCTTCGAGCACGGCGTCCAGGCGCTGGCGGTAATAGGCGGTGATGTTCTTCACATAGCCCATGTCCTTGTAGCGGCCTTCGATTTTGAACGAGCGCACGCCGGCCTCCACCAGGGCGCGGATGTTGGCACTCTGGTTGTTGTCCTTCATCGACAGCAGGTGTTTCTCGTAGGCGATGACCCCACCCTGTTCATCCTTGAGGGTGTACGGCAGGCGGCAGGCCTGGGAGCAGTCGCCGCGGTTGGCGCTGCGGCCGTTCTGCGCGTGGGAGATGTTGCACTGCCCGGAGAAGGCCACACACAAGGCACCGTGAATGAAGAACTCGATGGCCGCGTCGGTCTCGTCGGCAATGGCGCGGATCTCTTGCAGGTTCAACTCGCGGGCGAGCACCAGTTGCGAGAAGCCGGCCTGGTCGAGGAACTTGGCCCGGGCCAGGGTGCGGATATCGGTCTGGGTACTGGCGTGCAGCTCGATCGGCGGGATGTCCAGCTCCATCACCCCCAGGTCCTGGACGATCAGCGCATCGACGCCGGCATCGTACAGTTGGTGGATCAGCTTGCGTGCCGGCTCCAGCTCGTTGTCGTGGAGAATGGTGTTGATGGTGGTGAACACCCGGGCATGGTAGCGACGGGCGAACTCCACCAACTGGGCGATATCGCTCACTTCGTTGCAGGCGTTGTGCCGTGCGCCGAAGCTGGGGCCACCGATGTACACGGCGTCGGCGCCATGCAGGATGGCCTCACGAGCAATGGCCACGTCACGGGCGGGGCTGAGCAATTCCAGGTGATGTTTAGGCAGGGACATAATTTTTTTAGTCAGGCTGGTCACGGTCGAGGCGTGCATTGTAGCGGCCAAATGCGTGACCGGCACCCGTGTGCTGCCAGGTGGCGGCCACGCCTTGCGCGCAGCCGCCGAAACACTCGGTGATTCAGGCCTTGGCGGCCATCGCGGTGACTTCCACCCGCATGCCTTCGACCGCCAATGCGGCCACGCCGACGGCGGCGCGCACCGGCCAAGGCTTGGCGAAGAAACGCTGGTAAACCTCGTTGAAGGCGGCGCGGTCGGCCATGTCGGTGAGGTAAATGGTCAGGTGCAGGACCCGGTCCATGGAGCTGCCGGCCTTTTCCAGCGCGACTTTCAGCGCTTGCAGGGTGCATTCGCTTTGCAGGGTGATGTCCCCCAGCTCCAGGCTGCCGTCGGCATGGGTCGGAATTTGGGTCGACACCAGCAAGCCGCCAAAACCGGCAACGTCGGAGGAAATGGAGTCTGCATCAGGATCGGGGATAAAGGTGAGGTCGTGGTGGGCCATGGCGTGCTCTTGTTCAAGGCGTGTGTAAGGGAGAACTGCGCGGCAGTTTACCGCCCCACGCCGGCCTGTTGTCCAATCGACGGCCAGACCCGCCGTACAGCCGGCCCCCAACATAGCAAAACGCCCCCACCGGTGGTGGCCGGTGGAGGCGTTTGCGGAGCCGGCCTGGGGCGCCTCGAGGCGTGCCCTAGACGATCGCGGGAAAGCCCTCGACGCTGTCCGGCCACGGGGTCAGGACTTCGAATCCCTGATCGGTCACCGCCACCATATGCTCCCACTGCGCCGAGAGTGAGTGGTCCTTGGTCACCACCGTCCAGGCATCGGCCAGGGTCTTAACATGGCGTTTGCCGGCATTGAGCATGGGTTCGATGGTGAAGATCATGCCGGTTTTCAGCTTCAGGCCCTGGCCCGGGTAGCCGTAGTGCAGCACCTGGGGCTCGTCGTGGTAGATCTTGCCGATGCCGTGGCCGCAGTACTCGCGCACCACGCTGAAGCCGTCACGTTCGGCCACGCTCTGGATCGCATGGCCGATATCGCCCAGGGTCGCGCCCGGGCGTACGGTACGGATGCCGGCGCACATCGCCTCATAGGTGGTGGCGACCAAGCGCCGCGCTTCGGGGCTGGGCTCGCCGACGAAGTACATGCGGCTGGTGTCGCCGTACCAACCGTCCTTGACCACGGCGATGTCGATATTGACGATATCGCCGTCCCTGAGCACCCGCGCCGAAGGAATGCCGTGGCACACCACCTCGTTGACCGAGATACACACGGTCTTCGGGAAGCCGTGATAGCCGATATTGCCGGCAATCGCCTGCTGCACATTGACGATGTAGTCATGGCAGATCTGGTCCAACTGATCGGTACTGACCCCGGCCTTGACGTGGGGCGTGATCATTGCCAGGACTTCAGCGGCCAAGGTACCGGCCACTTTGGACTGGGCCACTTCTTCACGCGTCTTCAATACGACTTTGCCATTCATGAGCGGGCTCCCCCGACCGCGCGCATGGTGGCGCCGCGGGACGACTCTGCCAGCTCGCTCAGTTGCTTGAGGTCAAGACCGCCGGCCTGTTCAGCGCGGATCAGCAAGCGGCAGATACCGCTGTGGTCCAGGTCCGGGTACAGCTCGGCGAGCATGCCGATGCGCATCCAGTGCTCGGCCTGGGCATTGATCGAACGGCTGAGGGCGTGGCTGGCGACCCGCAGATTCTCATGCATGGCGTCTGAAATTTTGACGATTCCCACAAACATCACCTGATACGAAGTGTATATGTTTCGTATATTGCCTGATGGCAGTACGCAATTGCAATTCCGACGCAATCTCCCTGGGCTACAGCGTCGTGCACCTCAGCCACACGCACCCTGCCCCGAGCATTCGATTAAATCGAATGCTCCCTTGAGTTTTTAGTATTTGTCGATTGCTCCCCCGGGTCTTAGTCTCTCGCCCCATACCGGCCCGTGCTCGCAGCGCAGCCTTGGAGATGCCAGCCCCACGGGCTCGAACGATCGGCATCCGTAACAATAAAAAACCAGCATTGGCCGCACACGCGGCGCCCTGACTCGTCTGCCATAACTACAACATTGCAAGAGCGCCAGAGAGCGAGAGGAACCTACCCATGCAATTCCAGTTTCTGTTACCCACCAAAATCGTCATGGAGCCCGGCCTGCGCCAGCGGACCGGCGAATACCTGACCGGCCTCGGCTTGCGCCATGTGCTGCTGGTCACCGACCCGGGGGTCAAGAACGCCGGCCTGCTCGACAGCATCTACGCCAGCCTGGAACAGGCCGGGATCCGCTATGACGAGATCGCCGACGTCAAGCCCAACCCGCGCAGCGAAGACGTCAACCGCGCCGCCGTGCTGTATCGCGGCAAGGGCATCGACGGCGTGCTGGCTGTCGGTGGCGGCAGCGCGATGGACGCGGCCAAGGCCATCAGCGTGCTACTGACCCATGAAGGTCGGGTTGAAGACTACGAAGGCGCCTTTACCCTCAAGGGCCAGGTGCTGCCGATCGTGGCGATCCCGACCACCGCCGGCACCGGCAGCGAAGTGACGTTCTTCTCGGTGATTACCGACACCCGTCGCCAGTTCAAGATGAGCCTGCTCGACTACCGCATCGGCCCGGTCCTGGCCCTGCTCGACTCGGACATCACCGCCACCCTGCCGCCGCACATTGCCGCCGCCACCGGGATGGACGCCCTGACCCACGCCATCGAGGCCTACACCGGCAAGCCGGCCAACCCCATCAGCGACGGCCTGGCCCTGCATGCCATCCGCCTGATCGCGCAACACCTCAAGCCCGCCGTACAAGAGCCGGACAACCGCGAAGCCCGGGAGCAGATGCTGATCGCCAGCCTGATCGCCGGCATGGCCTTCGGTAACGCCGACATCGCCAGCGTGCACTGCATTTCCGAAGCCATCGGCGGCATGTACGACACCCCGCACGGGGTCGGCAACGCCATCTTCCTGCCGTTTGTGTTCAGCCATAACCGCGACGCCGACCTGCGCCGTCACGCCGATGTCGCCTACGCCCTGGGCATCGACCCCAACCTGAGTGCGGTGGCGGCGGCCGAAGCCGCCGTGGAGCAGTTGTTCCGCATGAACCGGGAACTGGGTATCCCGCGTTTCGCCGATGTGGCCGGGGTGCGCGAGGAAGACTTCCTGACCATCGCGCAGAAGTCCAAAAGCAATATTTCCGATGCGAGCAACATCAAAGACATGTCCGTCGAGAGTTACCTCGATGTGATCCGCGCCGCCTACAACTACTCAGCTTGAGGCCAGACCCATGAGCGCATCGACTTCCTCTCCTCATCTGCGCCGGACCCTCGGGCCGGTCTCAGTGTTGCTGTTCGGCCTGGCCTTCATTGCCCCGCTGATCGTATTCGGCACCTACGGCGTGATCGCCCAGGCCAGCCAGAACACCGTGGCGCTGTCCTACGTGGTGGCGTCCATCGGCGTGATCTTCACCGCGTTGAGCTACGGACGCCTGGTGCGGGTGTTCCCCGCAGCCGGTTCGGCCTACACCTACACCCGCAAGATGCTCAACCCCAATGTCGGCTTCATGGTCGGCTGGGCCGCCCTGCTCGATTACTTCTTTATCCCGATGCTGATCTGGCTGCTGGGTGCGAGCTACCTGAGCCTGGCCTTTCCCGATGTGCCGCAGTGGTGCTGGATCACCGGCTTCATTGTCTCCACCACCTTGCTCAATATCCTCGGGATCCAGGTCGCCAACCGCTTCAACATCATCCTGATGCTGATCCAGCTGACGATCATCGCGGTCTTCATCGGCCTGTGCTGGCACTACGTGGCAGCGATCAACGGCCCGGGCGGGCTGCTCTCGGTCAAGCCGTTCTTCAATGTCGACGTGCCTTTCTCGGCGACCATGGCGGGCGCGGCCATCGCCGCCTATTCGTTCCTCGGCTTCGACGCGCTATCGACCCTGAGTGAAGAAACGGTCGAACCGGAACGCACCATTCCCCGGGCGATCCTGCTGGTGGCGCTGATCGGCGGTAGCCTGTACATCGGTTCCTCGTACTTCATGTACCTGGCGCACCCGGCGGGCGTGTTCGAAAACATCGACGGCGCGGCGTTCGAAATCGCCAAGACCATCGGTGGCGACCTGTTCTTCGCGGTGGTCCTGACCGGCATCATCATTGCCCACTTCGCCGCCGGCCTGTCGTTCCAGGCCAGCGTCGGGCGCCTGCTGTATGCCCTGGGCCGTGACAACCAGTTGCCGCAAAAGCTGTTCGGCGTGCTCCACCCGCGCTACAAGACCCCGGTGTTCAACATCGTGCTGTCCGGGGCCTTCGGCCTGGTCGGCTTCGGCCTGACCATCGCCACCGCCACCTCGCTGGTGAACTTCGGCGCCTTCCTGGCCTTCACCGCCGTCAACCTGTGCGCGCTGAAACTGACCTTCGACCGCCAGGTCGGCGACAAGGCCGGCGTGCTGCGTGGGGTGCTGTTCCCCCTGGCTGGCGCCTTCACCTCCGGCTGGATGCTGATCAGCCTCGACCGGGACGCCCTGATCCTCGGCTGCTGCTGGGTCCTGCTGGGCCTGGTGTACCTGGCCTGCCGCACCCGTCTGTTCAGTGTCGCGGTGCCGGAACCGGCGCTCTAACCCCCTTCTTCCAAGCCCCCTGTGACGGCCCCTTCATGCGCATGCCCCATGCGCCTGCAGGGGCAGTTGCGACGTATTCAAGGCGGCGGCCACCCCCGCCCCACAGGAGAACCCATGCAAACCTGCCTGCTGATCAATGGCCAACTCATCGCCGGTGAAGGCGAAAAACTGCCGGTGCTCAACCCGTCCCTGGGCACCACCCTGGTGGAAATCCCGGAAGCCAGCCTGGCCCAGGTCGACGCCGCAGTCTGCGCCGCCGACGCCGCCTTCGACGCCTGGTCCCAGACCACGCCCAAGGACCGTTCGCTGCTGCTGCTGAAACTGGCCGACGCCATCGACGCCCACGCCCAGGACCTGGCGCGCCTGGAGTCCGACAACTGCGGCAAGCCCTACGCCGCCGCGTTGAACGATGAATTGCCGGGGGTCGCCGACGTGTTCCGCTTTTTCGCCGGCGCCAGCCGCTGCCTGCAAGGCAGTGCCGCCGGTGAGTACCTGGCGGGGCATACCTCGATGATCCGCCGCGATCCGGTGGGCGTCGTGGCCTCCATCGCGCCCTGGAACTACCCACTGATGATGGCCGCCTGGAAGCTCGGCCCGGCCCTGGCCGCCGGCAATACCGTGGTCCTCAAGCCGTCCGAGCAGACCCCATTGACCGCGCTGAAACTGGCCGAATTGATGGCCGGAATCTTCCCTGCTGGCGTGGTCAACGTGGTCTTCGGCCGTGGCCCGAGTGTCGGCGCGCCCCTGACCAGCCACCCCAAGGTGCGCATGGTGTCGTTGACCGGCTCGGTGGCCACCGGCAGCCGGATCATCGCTGGCACCGCCGACAGCGTGAAGCGCATGCACATGGAACTGGGGGGCAAGGCGCCGGTGATCGTGTTCGACGATGCCGACATCGACGCTGCCGTCGAAGGCGTGCGCAACTTTGGTTTCTACAATGCCGGCCAGGATTGCACCGCCGCCTGCCGCATCTACGTGCAAAAAGGCGTCTATCAGCAGTTCGTGAAAAAGCTCGGGGCCGCCGTGGCCAGTCTCCAGTACGGCCTTCAAGACGACCCGGACACCGAGCTCGGGCCGTTGATCACCCGTGAGCACCTCGAACGGGTCGAAGGCTTTGTGCAACGTGCCCGTGAGCAGTCCCATATCGAGGTGGTGACCGGTGGCCAGCGCGTTGACGGCCCGGGTTTCTTCTTCCAGCCGACGGTGCTCGCCGGAGCCCGCCAGGACGACGAAGTGGTGCGCCGTGAAATCTTCGGCCCGGTGGTTTCCGTCACCGAGTTCGACGACGAAGCCCAAGCCCTGGCCTGGGCCAACGACTCCGACTACGGCCTGGCCTCTTCGGTGTGGACCGCCGATGTCGGTCGTGCCCACCGCCTGGCGGCACGCCTGCAATACGGCTGCACCTGGGTCAATACGCACTTTATGCTGGTCAGCGAAATGCCCCACGGCGGCGCCAAGCTCTCGGGCTATGGCAAGGACATGTCGATGTATGGCCTGGAGGACTACACCACCATCCGCCACGTGATGTTCAAGCACTAGACGCTGGGGCAAGATCCGGCAGCGGCGCCCATGCCGCTGCCGGCCGGGCAAAGGCCGCAGCCCTGCGGCCCTCCCTGAATAACCAGACCTGGCGTGGGCATTGCGCCCGACGCCAGGTACCGGCGCGGTCTTTCAGAGCGCCGAAGGTTTGATCAACGACCGGTACTGGTGGGGTTTACGCATCAGCACCAAGTCCTTGCGCCGCACCACGTTGGTGGCATAGCCGCTGCCCAGATTGCCGGTATCGATACTCGCCACTGCCACGCCCCGTGCCGCCTCCACCAGCGCTTCACGCCGAGGAAAGGCAAAGGTGTCCGGGCCGAATACGCCGCTGGCACCGAAGCTGCCGCTGACCGGATCCTGGCTGTTGGCGAAGGCGAAATACAGGTTGTTCTCCCCTCCGCGCACCCGCCCCAGGTGCCAGTGAAACGCGTCTGCCCCCATGGGAATCGGTGCCCGTTGCGGTATTTGGCTGCCCCCATGGGCCCCCGGCACCGGCCCGCTCAGCGCCGCTGGGCAGGCAATCAGGTCGCAGCCCTTGAGCGCCAGGATCCGGCCGGCTTCCGGTACCAGGCTGTCATCGCCCAGCAACAGGCCGACCCGCGCGAATGGCAGGTCGTACGTGCACCACTGCCCGCCCGCCTCGGCCCAGCGCCGATCCTGCTCGCTCAAGTGGATCTTGCGATAGCTGCACAGCAGGCCCTCGGGGCCCACCAGCACCGCGGTGTTGTAGAACTGCCCCTGGTGCGCTTCCACCAGGCCGGCGACCAGGTACAGGTCCAGGCTGCCCGCCAGTTCAATCAACCCGGCCACACTCGGTCCGTCCAGGGGTTCGGCCATCTGCGCGCCGGCAAAAGGCCCGCTCAGCGACAGTTCCGGCAGCACCAGCAGGCGCGCTCCGGCGCGTTGCCCCTCATGGGCCAGTTCGCGGATACGCCCCAGGTTCTCGGTTTTGTCCGGGCCGGGGTTGAACTGGCCGACGCCGACCTGGGCCACGCCACCGGCCGGCAGCGGCTCAAGGCCGTACAGGCCGAAAAAGTCCAGCGGGTTCCAGGTGTAGGAGTTGTTCAACAGTTCCTTGTACAGCGCCGGGCGCCGCAGGCTTTGGCGCGCCTGGCGCTCGGCGCGCACCCGGGCCAGGTCGATGTGGCCCAACACCACCCCGTCGCCGGTGTCGCGTGCGGCCTGGACCGAGCCGTCGGGCTCGATGATGCAACTGCCGCCACTGAACTGCACTCCGCGCTCCAGCCCCCAGCGGTTGCCTTCAATCAAATAGCAGCCGTTTTCATAGGCACGGTTGATCCAGTACGGTGCCGGGGTGCGCTCAGCCAGCCAGTTGCTCAGGTGGCAGATCACATCGGCGCCGGCCAGGGCCGTGACCCGCGCGGTTTCCAGGAAGTGGATGTCCATGCAGATCAGCAGCGCGATTCTGCCGATGGGGGTATCGAACACCTGGTGCTCACGGTCGCCGCACACTGCCCATTTGGGTTCGGAGATATAGGGGTGAGTCTTGCGGTGCACCCCCACCAGCCCTTCGGGGCCGACCAGGAACGCCGAGTTGTAGTACAGGTCGTCGACCGGGTCGACCTCCGGCATACCGACGACGATGTGGCAGCCGTGGCGCCTGGCCAATTCGGCGAAACGCGCGCTGGTCGGCCCGGGGATCGGCTCGACGTAGGGCGCGACCTCCTCGCGGCTTTGCCAGCAGTAGCCGGTGGTGGCCATTTCCGGGGTGACTATCAGCTGTGCCCCGGCCTCGGCCGCCTCTTTCACCAGCGCGTACAGGCGCTCGATATTGCCTTGCTTGTCGAACAGGGTCGGCTCGAACTGAACCGCAGCGACGTTGATCAATGCTGTGCTCATGGGTCGTTTCTCCGTGATTCAGGCTTGCGCCGCCAGCCCGTCCGGGCGCGGCCCCTGGTAGTCCTGCGCCGGGCGCCAGGTGGTAGGCATGTCCTGGGGGAAGGTCTTGAAATAGTAACGGCCACGGGTCGCCACGGTGAAGACCACATGCAGCAGCGGGCCCACCAGCATGGCGATGAACGAGGCGTAATACAGCGGATAGGCGCCGAGGATCCCCGCCGCGCCGATGGCCACCGCGATCAGCAGTGAGATCACGCCACAGGGGTTCCAGGAACGCAGGTATTCGCGACGGAATTCGACAAAATCACTGGGCGCCAGGTTGAGCATTTTCCGGCAGACGAAGTAGTCGGCGAGGATAATAAATACCCAGGTGTTGGTCAGGATCCCGGTGATCGCGAGGAAGGTCCCGGTGTACTGCAGGATGTTGAAAATGTAGAACACCACCCCCAGTCCCCACACCAGCACCATCCACCACTGCCGGCCAGGGCGGTAGTTGAAGGCCATGTCCATGGTGTTGGACAGCGCGATCGACCCCGAATAGAGGTTCATCACGTTGATCCGGATCTGGGTGATGATGGTGAAGATCACCCCCACCAGGGCAATCACGAACGGAAACACAAAGCCCGGGTCCAGGGCCAGGGCGAAGGGATCGCCGCTCTGGATATGGGGCATCAGGGTGTAGGCCAGGAACGCGCCGCAGAGCATCACCGCGACAATCGGGATCAGCATCCCGAGCATGATGGTAGCGGTGCCCTTGTGGCTGATCCCGGGTTTGGCGAAGCGCCCGTAGTCGGTGGCGAGCAAGCCCTGGAACACAATCTGCCCGTTGGCCATGTTCATCACCACCCACAGTGCGGTGCCATCGACCTCGCCCCGGGCGAACCAGCCACTGGGGCCGACCGCGTCGTAGTTGTGGGTCAATTGATAGAGGCAGAAACCGAACAGCAGGATGAAGATCGGCACGCCCCAGGTCTGCAGGAACTGCATTGACGACATGCCCTTCCACACGAACCAGATGGTCACCAGCCCGATGCTGGCAAAAATCAGCACGCCCTTGAACGAGTCCACCTCGACCCCGGCGTAATGCGCGATCGCATGGGAAACGATGGTGCCTTCGAACAGGAAGTAGAAGATGAAGTTCACCGCGTAGATCAACGAGGTGAACGCCGAACCCAGGTAACCGAAGCCCAGCCCCCGAGTCAGCAGGTTGAGCGACAGGCCCTCCTTGCTCGCCAGTTTCATGATGCAGGCGCCGATGCTGGTCGCCAGCACCACCATGTAGCCGATGGGCAGCAACAGCGTCGGCCAGCCCACCTTGTAACTCATGTCAGCCCCCAGGCTGAACCAGAACATGGCCGTGGAGTTGCCCAGCAACACCAGGATGATCGCCGGGATCGGCCAGCGATAACGGCTCGGCACCCGGCCGACGGCGTAGTCTTCCACTGCCTCGGCCTCAGTGATGTCCTGAGGCCCCTGAAACCACTCTTTGAACTTACTCATCTGCGTTTCCTTGTTGTTTTATGCGCGAAATGAACCAAGTCATGGGTATCTCCCTAAATGTCCGAAGCGGCTGGCTCAGCCAGAAAAATTAGCGATGCTCGGCAGTTAGAAAAAGGTGTTGCGGCCGCGCTGAGCACGGCCTGTCTCTTGTTATGGGTGTTGCGCTATTGCCTTGCAGCGGCTCAGTAGCGAGCGGTCAGCATTTTCTTGCGGGTGAAGAACTCCACGCCGTCGCGGCCATTGGCGTGCAGGTCGCCGTAGAAGGATTTCTTGTAGCCAGAGAATGGGAAGAAGGCCATCGGTGCCGGCACCCCGACATTGACCCCGAGCATTCCGGCGTCGATGTCATCGCGGAACTGGCGCACGGCCTTGGCGCTGTCGGTGTACAGGCAGGCGCCGTTGGCGAACTCCGAGCGGTTGGTCAGGCGGATGGCTTCGGCCAGGTCCTTGACCCGGACAATCGACAGCACCGGGGCGAAGATTTCCTCCTGCCAGATTTTCATCTGCGGCGTGACGTGGTCGAACAGCGTCGGCCCGACGAAGTAGCCCGGGCCGGCACAGGCCGGATCCTGGCGACCGTCGCGGAGCAAGGTGGCGCCTTCGCGCTCGCCGCTTTCGATATAGCCCAGGGTGCGCTGGCGGTGTTCGTCACGAATCACCGGCCCAAGGAACACCCCTTTGTCCATGCCGTTGCCGATGCTCAGGCTGTCGGCTTCCTGTTTCAGGCGCGCCACCAGGGTATCGGCGATCTCCTCGACCACCACGACCACCGCACAGGCCATGCAGCGCTCACCGGCCGAACCGAAAGCCGCGGCGATGATGTTTTTCACCGTGATGTCGAGGTCAGCATCGGCCAGCACGATCGAATGGTTCTTGGCCCCGGCCAGGGCCTGGACCCGTTTGCCATGGCTGGCGGCCTCGCGGTAGACATACTCGGCCACCGGTTGCGAGCCGACAAAGGACACCGCCTTGACCTCGGGGTGGCGCAGCATGCCGTTGACCACGTCGTGGGCACCGTGCACCAGGTTGAGCACGCCCTTGGGCAGGCCGGCCTCGCTGAACAGTTCCACCAGGCGCTGTGCCAGCAGCGGCGTACGCTCGGAGGCCTTGAGCACGAAACTGTTGCCGCAGGCGATGGCCAGCGGGAACATCCAGCACGGCACCATCATCGGGAAATTGAACGGCGTGATGCCAGCGATCACCCCCAGCGGGTAACGGTACATGCCCGACTCGATGCCGGTGGCGATATCCGGCAGCTGGCTGCCCATCATCAAGGTCGGCGCCCCCGCGGCGAACTCCACGCACTCGATGCCGCGCTGCACTTCGCCGTAGGCTTCTTCGTAGCTCTTGCCGTTTTCCTGGGTGATCAGCCTCGCCAGTTCTTCCTGGCGCTCGATCAACAGCTGCTGATAGCGGAACAGCACCCGCGAACGCCGGGGCACGGCCACCTGGCGCCAGCTGTCGAACGCCTGGACCGCCACCGCCACCGCGTCATCCAGTTCAGCGGCGGTGGACAGCGGCACCCGCGCCAGCACTTCGCCGGTGGCCGGGTTGCGCACAGTGTCGAAGTGCTCGGTCCGCGAGGCCTGCCATTGGCCGTTGATGTAGTTTTTCAGGGTCAGGATTTCAGTTGGGGCGTTCACGCTCAGCTCCTTTTTTATAGATTCTTGTGGGGGACGATCAGGCCAGGGCTTGCTCGACGGCGGACGGTGCGCGCTGGGCCGCAGCGGCGTCAGCCAGGATCATTTCGGCGGCCTTCTCGCCGATCATCAGGGTCGGCGAACAGGTATTGCCGGAGACGATCGTCGGCATGATCGACGCATCGGCAATCCGCAGGCCGGCAATGCCGTGCACCCGCAGGCGCTCATCGACCACCGCGTCTCGGCCCTGGCCCATCTTGCAGGTGCCCACCGGGTGAAAAATCGTGGTGCCGATGGTGCTCGCCGCTTCACGCAGTTGGGCCTCGCTGTGCAAGCTGGCACCGGGCAGGTACTCCACCGGTTCAAAGCTGGCCAGGGCCGGGGCGGCGATAATGCGCCGGGTCAGGCGAATGGCGTCAGCGGCCACTTGCAGGTCGGTTTCATGGCTCAGGTAATTGGGCCGGATCAGCGGCGCCGAACCCAGCTGGGCATCGCGAATCGCCACGCTGCCGCGGCTTTGCGGACGCAGGTCGCAGACCGAGGCGGTAAAGGCCGGGAACTCATGCAGCGGTTCGCCGAAACGTTCAAGAGACAGCGGCTGCACGTGGTATTCGAGGTTGGCGCGGGTCTGCTCCGGGCCGGAACGGGCGAAGGCGCCCAACTGGCTCGGCGCCATGGCCAGCGGGCCGCTGCGGCTGATCATGTATTGCAGGCCCATGTTCATCTTGCCCCACAGGCTGGAGACCATCTGGTTCAGGGTGCGGCCATTGCCGATGCGGTAAATCAGCCGCAGTTGCAGGTGGTCCTGCAGGTTGTTGCCGACCCCGGGCAGCTCGTGGCGCACGCCGATCCCCAGCTTCTTCAGCAACGGTCGCGGGCCGATCCCCGAGCGCTGGAGCAAGGTCGGCGAACCGATGGCGCCACAGCACAGGATGATTTCCCGGCGCGCCCGAAAGCGCTGTTCCCGGCCCTGGTACTGGGCCAGCACGGCACTGGCGCGGCCGTTGTCCAGTTCGATGCGCGAGGCTTCGACGCCGGTCAGCACGGTCAGGTTCTTGCGCTGGGCTACCGGGCGCAAAAATGCCTTGGAGGCATTCCAGCGCACCCCGCGTTTCTGGTTGACCTGGAAGTAACTGCAGCCTTCGTTGTCGCCGCCATTGAAGTCGGCGATGGACTCGATGCCGGTCTGCGCCGCCGCCTCGCGAAAGGCATCCAGAATGCCCCAGGACAGGCGTTGCTCCTCGACCCGCCACTCGCCGGCCGCGCCATGTTCGGCGCTGTCACCGGCGTAGTGGCTCTGCGAGCGCTTGAACAGTGGCAGCACGTCTTTCCAGGCCCAGCCGGCATTGCCCTGCTCGGCCCACAGGTCGTAGTCCCGGGCCTGGCCACGCATGTAGATCATGCCGTTGATCGAAGAACAGCCGCCCAGCACCTTCCCCCGGGGGTAACTCAGGGAACGGCCGTTGAGGCCCGGTTCCGGTTCGGTCTTGAAGCACCAGTCGGTGCGCGGGTTGCCGATGCAGTACAGATAACCCACGGGGATGTGGATCCAGGGATAGTTGTCTTGCCCGCCCGCTTCGAGCAGCAGCACCCGGTGCTGGGGGTTTTGCGACAGTCGATTGGCCAGCAGGCAACCGGCTGGACCGGCACCGACAATCACATAGTCATAGAGCACTTCAGCAGCTTGCATGGGATCCTCGCGGGACTTTTGTTGTTAGCTGGGGCCCATGCTATAAGTTTGTTTTTCAAAAAAAACTATCCATTTAAGAACACCCCCTGTGCGTTTTTAAACAGTGCCCCTCGCGCCCTGCCGATGGAAATCCCACCATGTTCGACTGGAACGACCTGCGCTTTTTCCTTGAGCTGCACCGCAGCGGGCGCCTGCTGCTGGCGGCCCGCCGGCTCAAGACCACCCATGCCACCGTGGCCCGGCATATCGATGCGATCGAAAAGGCCATGGGCAGCCAACTGTTCGTGCAGCAAGCCCAGGGCTACACCCTGACCCCAGCCGGCCAGGCGCTGCTCAAGCATGCCGAAGCCATGGAAAACGTGGCCTTGCTGGCCCAGGAAGAACTGACCCAGACCGTCTCGCCCCTGGGCAAGGTGCGGATCGGGGTCACCGAAGGCTTGGGGGTGATGTTTCTCGCCGCGCGCCTGGGGCCGCTGTTCGAGCGCTTCCCGGGGCTGGAGGTGGAACTGGTGGCGGTGCCGCGTTTTGTCAGCATCATCAACCACGAGGCGGACATCAGCATCCTTCTGGAAAAACCCAGCATCGATCAGTTGATCGTGCGTGAGTTGACGCCCTACACCCTGGCGCTCTACGCCAGCCCCGACTACCTGGCGCGCATGCCGCCGATCGAGCAGCGCGAAAGCCTCAATGCCCAGCAGTGGATCGGCTATGTCGATGACCTGCTGTTCACCCAGGAACTGTCGCTGCTGACCCACTTCTGCCGCCACCCGCGGGTGGTGTTCACCAGCACCAGCGTGATCGCCCAGCAGCAGGCGGCGCAAAGCGGCCTGGGCCTGGCGGTGCTGCCGCGCTACATGGGCGACCTGGACCCCTTGCTGCGCCCGGTGCTGCCGGAGCTGAGCATCGAGCGCCATTACTGGATGTGCACCCGACGCGACCTGCACCACTCGGTACGGCTGCGGATTGTCTGGGACTACCTGATGGAACTCTGTACCCACCACAGCCCGCTGCTGCGCGGCGCCGAACGGGTGTCCCAGTGCCCATGAAAATCGCCTGCCTGCACAGCGCCCACAGCAACATCGCGGTCTTTGAGGCCGCCGCACGCCAGCTGGGACTGGCTGACGGCACCCTGTTGCATGAGGTACAGCCGCAGTGGCTGGCCTTGGCGGAACAGGCCGGCGGCCTGACCGCCGCTATCGAGCACGAGGTAGGCACGGCGCTGCTGCAACTGGCGCAGCAAGCCGATGCGGTGATGCTCACCTGTTCCACCCTCGGCCCGGCAGTGGCGACGGCGGCGCAGGCATCTGCGGTGCCGCTGTTGCGGGTCGACGCGGCACTCGCCGCCCAGGCCGTCGAGCATGGCGGCCGGGTGCTGGCGCTGTGCGCCGTGGAAACCACCCTGCAACCGACCCTGGCGCTGTTCAGCGCAGCGGCCAGTGGCAGCGGAGTCCGGGTCGAGGTCCGCCTGGTGCCCGGCGCCTGGGCGCTGTTCAAGGCCGGCGATGGCGAAGGTTACCTGGAGGCCATTGCAGACGCGGCGAGTGCCGCCTATGCCGAAGGCTTCAGCCTGGTGGTCCTGGCCCAGGCCTCCATGGCCGGTGCCAGCGAACGGGTGAGCAACGGGCCGCCGCCGCTGAGCAGCCCGCTCGCCGGGTTGGCCCGGGCCGTGGCCGAACTGTCGGGCCGCCGTTGAACTGCTCGCGCCGCCCTAGCCCCCCGCGCCCAGGTAGTAGTTCTGCAACTGTTCGCGCCCGGCCAGTTCCGCCGCCGGGCCCGCTTGCGCCACCTGGCCGTTTTCCAGCACATAGGCGTACTGGGCGTAGTCCAGGGCGATGTTGATGTTCTGCTCGGCCACCAGCAGGCTCAAGCCCTGCTCGCGATTGAGCCGGGCCAGGGTTTCGAAAATCTCCTCCACCACCTGGGGCGCCAGGCCCATGGACGGCTCGTCGAGCAGCAGCAGTTGCGGCTCGGACATCAGCGCGCGGCCGATGGCGACCATCTGCTGCTCGCCGCCGGAGGTGTAGCCAGTGAGGCGCTTGCGCAACAGGCGCAAGCGCGGGAAGTAGCCGTAGATTCGCTCCAGGCGCTGGTTCAGCACCTTGCGTGACGGGCGCCCGGCAAAGCCGCCGATCAGCAGGTTCTGCTCCACGCTCAGGTGGCTGAAGCAGTGCCGTCCCTCCAGCACCTGGGCCAGCCCCGCCAGCACCAGGTTGGCCGGATCGGCGCCGGTGATGTCCTGGCCCTGGTAGACAATCCGACCCTGGGTCACCTGCCCCCGCTCAGCCCGCACCAGGCTGGAAATCGCCTTGAGGGTGGTGCTCTTGCCGGCGCCATTGGCCCCGAGCAGCGCCACCATCTGCCCCGGCCCGACCTGCAGCGAAACCCCGCGCAAGGCCAGGATCGACTGCTCGTAGAAAACTTCGACCTGCTCCACGCGCAGCAATGGCGCGGCGACCTCCGGGCTCTGGCTCATCGGACCTTATTGCTCCTGGCTGCAGTTGCGCGCGGTGATGCCTTTTTCCTTGGCGTACTGCGCCGCAGAGGCTTCGATGATCGGACGCAGCAAGGCGCGGTCGGCCTGGACCCAGTCGCTGATCAGGTTCCAGCGCTGCCCGTCCCATTGCTGGAAGCGCACCGCACCGCCGCCTTCATGGTCGGCGCAAGACAACTGCAACGGCTGCACCAGGCCCTTGGCGCCCAGGGCCTGCAAGCGTGCATCGTCCAGGTTCAGGTGCTCGAAGCCCCAGCGCACCTGCTCCCCGGTCAGCGGTTGCTTGCCGTATTTTTCCTGGGCCAGGCGCAGGGCCTCGACGTTGAGGATGCCGTTGACCACGCCCAGGTTGTAATACACGGTGCCAAAGCGCTTGGGGTCGGCCAGGTTGCCCTTGCCGGCGTCGACCACGCTTTGCTTGATGCCTTGCAGCACCGGGAAATCGGTGCCCGAGGGGTGGGTGGTGATGGAGATAAAACCTTTGCCGGCGGCGCCGGCCGGCACCACGTCTTCTTCGGAGTTGCTCCAGATATTGCCGATGATGTGATCGGCCGGGTAACCGACCTTCTGCGCCGACTTCAGCGCCACCGGGTTCATCACTCCCCAGCCCCGCAGAATCACCCAGTCCGGCTTCAGGCGACGGATGTTGAGCCATTGCGATTGCTGCTCATTGCCCGGGTGCGGCACTTCCAGCAGGGTCAGCTCGAAACCGGCGTTGCTGGCCAGGGTCTGCAGCACGCCGTTGGTTTCCTTGCCATAGGGCGAGCCGTGGTAGAGCACGGCGATTTTCTTGCCCTTGAGCTTGTCGGCCCCGCCTTCGCGCTGGCCGATGTAATTGATGATGGCCGAGACCTCCGAATAGGGGTTGAGCTGCAACGGGAACACATAGGGGAACACGCTGCCGTCAGTGGAATCGGTGCGCCCGTGGTTGATGGTGATCAGCGGCAATTTGTCGGCGGTGGAGCGCTCCAGGGTGGCGTAGGCAATGCCGACCGACAACGGGTTGGTGGCGGCGGCCGGCGCCCCGTTGAGGCCCCCCTTGAGGCGCTCGTAGCATTCAACGCCCTTCTCCACCACGTACTCGGTTTCGCACTCGCTCCAGGTCAGCTTGACCCCGTTCACCCCGCCCTTGGCGTTGATGTATTGCAGGTAGTCGATAAACCCGCCGAAGAACCCGGTGCCACCGGCGGCGTAGGGCCCGACCCGATAGCTTTGCAGGGGGAAGTACTGTTCGTTGGCGGCCTGGGCGCCGGCGCTGAGCCCGGCGGTGAGCAAAGCCAGGCCCAGCGCCAGGCGGCGCAGCGATGTGCGGTGAGTCATGTAGGCAGTTCCTCGTGGAGACAGTAGCGGGTGGTGGTTGAATTCAAGGGCGGTTCAGTAACGCAGCGGCCAGACCCGGGCCCGCTGGCGCAAGCGCTGCCAGAGCCGGGCCAGGCCTTCGGGTTCCTTGATCAGAAACGCGATGATCAAGGCGCCAAACAGCATTTTCTGCAGGTTTTCCAGCTGCCCGGAATCGATCAGCCCGGGCGGCAGCAAGGCGCAGAGGTTGCCCAGCAGAATCGGGAACAACACGATAAAGGCCGCCCCCAGGAAGTTGCCGAGGATGCTGCCCAGGCCGCCGATAATGATGATGAACAACACCTGGAAGGACCGGCTGAGGTCAAAGCCGTGGGGCTCCACGGTGCCGAGGTAGGCGAACGCCCACAGCGAGCCGGCCACCCCCAGGTAGAAGCCGCTGATGGCGAACGCCAGCAACTTGGCCTTGAACAGACGGATGCCGATCACCGCCGCGGCGGTGTCCATGTCGCGCACCGCCATCCAGTTGCGCCCCAGCTCGCTGCGCACCAGGTTCTTGCCGAGCCAGAACAGCCCGGCCACCAGGCTCAGGGTCAGCAGGTAGCGGCCCCGGGGCGAGCTGAAATCCAGCCCGGCAATCAGCAACGGCGGCGAGGTGATGACCCCGGAAGCGTTGTCGTTGGTAAACCAGCTGAAGCGGGTCAGCACCCACTCCACCACGAACTGTGCGGCCAGGGTCGCCACCAGCAGGTAAAAGCCTTTGATGCGCAGGCTCGGCAAGCCGAACAGCACCGCCACCAGCGCCGCGATCACCCCGCCCAGGGCGAAGCTTGCAAGCAACGGCAGACCGGGCACCCGCAGTTGCAGGTTGTAGGCGGCAAACGCGCCCACCGCCATGAACGCCGCCGAGCCCAGGGACAGTTGCCCGGCATAGCCGGTCAGCAGGTTCAGCCCCAGCCCGGCCAGGGACAGCACCAGCAGCGGCACCAGGATCGCGCTGAACCAGTAATCGTTGCCCAGCCAGGGCACCGCGATAAACGCGAACGCCAGCAGCAGCCACAGCCCCAGGCGGTCCTGGCGCAGGCGAAAGGTACGGCGTTGAGCGGCGTAGGTGGTGCTCAGTTGACCGGCTTCTTGATACAGCATGAAGGCATTCCTTGAAGAAATTCAGACCCGCTCGATGGCCCGTTCGCCAAACAACCCGGCCGGGCGTACCAGCAGAAACAGCAAGGCCAGGACGTAGGGCACCCAGTTTTCGATGCCGCTGCCGATGATCGGCCCGAGGTAGATCTCGGCGAGTTTTTCCGCGGCGCCAATGATCAGCCCGCCGACAATCGCCCCGCCGATCGACGAGAAGCCGCCGATGATCAGCACCGGCAATGCCTTGAGCACCACCAGCGACAGCGAGAACTGCACCCCCAGCCGCGCTCCCCAGAGCAGCCCGGCCACCAGCCCGACAAAACCCGCCACCGCCCACACCAGGGCCCAGATCCGTGGCAGGCGAATGCCCACCGCCAGGGAGGCCAGGGGGTCGTCGGCCACCGCGCGCAACGACAGGCCGACCCGGGTCCGGTTGAACAGCAGCGACAAGGCAATCACCAGCAGCGCGGCAGTGCCGGCGGCGAACAGATCGAACTGCGAGAGCAGCATGCCGCGGATCTCCAGCGGCTCATCGGCAATGCCCAGTTCCAGGCCATGCACCTGGGCGCCCCAGAGCAACTGGGCCAAGCCTTCAATCAGGTAGGACAGGCCCAGGGTGGCCATGAACAGGATGATCGGCGGCCGGTTGACCAGGGGCCGCAGCACCGCTTTCTCGATCAACAGCGCCAGCAGCACCATGCTCGAAAGGGTCGCGACAAACGCCCAGAAGAACGGCAGGCCGCGCTCCAGCAGGCTGACAAAGGTCAGCGCGGCAAACAGCACCATGGCGCCCTGGGCAAAGTTGAACACCCCGCTGGCCTTGTAGATCAGCACAAAACCGATGGCCACCAGGGCGTACATGACCCCGGCCAGCAGCCCGCCGATCAGCACTTCGAAGAAGAAGTCCATGCTCAGTGCCCCTCGCTGCGTGGGCGGCGCGAGCCGAGGTAGGCGGCAATCACCTCCGGGTTGGCGCGCACCTGTTGCGGGCTGCCATCGCCGATCTTGCGTCCGTAGTCGAGCACCACCACGTGGTCGCACAAGCCCATGACCACGCCGATGTCGTGCTCGATCAACACCACCGTGGTGCCGAATTCACGGTTGATGTCGCGGATAAACTGGCTCATTTCGCCTTTCTCCTGGGCATTCATTCCGGCCATGGGTTCGTCCAGCAGCAACAGGCGCGGCTCGGCCGCCAGGGCCCGGGCCAGCTCCACGCGTTTTTGCAGGCCGTAGGGCAGTTTGCCCACCAGCACGTCGCGCCAGGGATGGATGCGCAGAAACTCGATCACCCGCTCGGCATGCAGGCGCTGGGCGTCGTCCTCCCGGGGCGCCCTGCCCAACCGCAGCATCTGTTCCAGCCAACTGCTGCGGCGCTTGAGGTTGCGCCCGGTGAGCACGTTGTCGAGCACGCTCATGCCCTTGAACAAGGCGATGTTCTGGAAGGTCCGGGCGATGCCGCGCTCGGCGGCCTGGTGCGGGCGCATGCGGCGCCGGGTTTGCCCGGCGTAGTGGATGCTGCCGCTCTGGGCCTGGTAGACGCCGTTGATGATGTTCAGCAGCGAGCTCTTGCCGGCGCCGTTGGGACCGATCAGGGCGCAGATCTCCCCGGTCCGCACCGCAAAGCTGATGGAAGTGATGGCCTTGACGCCCTTGAACGACAGGGAGATGTCATCCAGGCGCAGCAGTACGGATTCTGGGGGTGCGCTCATGGGGGCTCGCTACACAGATTGAGGAAGCAGTCGGGTCGGCGCATCGGCATTGGCGTGCTGGCTGCCGGGCTCCTGCCAGTTGCCCGGGCGTACGCCCAGGGCGGCAAAGAACTCGGCGCTCTGCGGGGTGAGCGCCGGGCCTACCAGCAACGGCACCCGCAGCCGGCTCATGCCCAGTACATCCAGCAGCGGCCGACGGATCAGCCAATGCCCGAGCCAGCGCCGGACGCCGTTGCCGCTCAGGGCCATTGCCCAGTGGTACAGGCGATGGCTCAAGGTGCCCGGCAACGGCAGGCGCTCCCGAGCCCAAAGCTCCAGCCGGCCATAGGACTCGCGGGTGCCCAGCACCAGGGTCGGCCCCAACTCGCGGCGGTCGGTGTCGCGGGTGGCCAGGGCCTCGGGGAAATTCAGGCAGAACCCGGCGCTGAGCCAGGGCGTCAGCAGGTAGCGGGCCTGGCCGCTGGCGGCGAAGACCCGGGCCGCCAGGGCCTCTTCACCCGGGCCCAGGCGTTCGCGCGCCAGCAACTTGCGCGCGCCTTCCAGCAACTGGCCATGGCTCAGGCGCCGGGGCGGTTGGTCGTCAGCGTCATAGAAGACAAAGGCCGTGCGGGTGGAATCGGCCACCTGCGCCGGGGCCGCCGCCGGCGCGCCGGCGAGCCAGGGTTCATAGGCCGTCAGCGTCGGGTTGGTGCCGGCATCCAGACCGCGTCCATCCAGGAACAGCAGCAGCCGGGTCGGGCTCTGCCCCTCGCGCACCTGCTGCACCTCCGCCTCGGCTTCGGCCAGGACAAAGGCCGGTTGCAGGCGGCGCAGCAGCGGGCGGTGGTCGAGGTCGGGGTCGAGCAAGGTCACGCTGCCCCCCAGCCATTGCGCGGCCAGGGCCAACAGCAGGGCTTCGGCCCGGGCCTGGCTGATGATCAGCAGCTCATCCTCGCGGGCAAACCCGCTCTGTTGCAGCGCTGCCGCCAGCCGGCCGACCTCGTCAGCCAGTTGCTGCCAACTGCGCGGGTGCCAGATGCCCAGGCGTTTATAGCGCAGGGCCGTGGCCGTGCCTCGGGTGGCGGCTTGCTGCAACATGGCCTGGGGCAAGGTCTGGGTCATGGAGGGGTCCTTGGAAAATGCTCAGGCAAAGCCCATTGCAGCCTCCGTGCCAGCCACTAAACCTATATTTATCAATCAGTTATAAATCAGCCCAAGGGGCTCGACCTGTATCGCCCCAGCGCAGCCTGCTTAATCTCTGTTGCTCCACCAACACCTGGGAGCAGTTCCGGCGGCCGGGCTCGGCGCATAGAACACAAAGGAATTAATAAATGAATAATCGATATTTATGGTTATAAAAATAGGCGCGTACTCTCGCCTCATCCCGTCATTGATGACCACAGTGAAGTGCCCCATGAATCCGACTGCCAACCTCATCGACTTCGTCAGCTACCGCAAACGCAAACAGGCTCAGCAACGGGCACGGGCCATGTGGGAAATGTACGCACGCAACGCCGGCTACCAGGCCTTGCAATGGGTTCAGGCAGCCCAGTCGACCGAGACCCGTCACGGGTGAGTGCGCAGCAACCCTCGCGCTTTCTGGCGAGCGCCGACGACCCTGTGCTGGAACTCAACACCCTCGACACCCAGGAGCAAGACTCGACCAGTGAACGGGTCGGGCAGAACCTGCAACGCCTGCGCGGCAAGCGCCACCTGTCCCTGGACGCCCTGGCCCGCCAGTGCGGGGTCAGCCGGGCGATGCTGGCGCAGATCGAGTCCGGGCGCAGCGTGCCGTCGATCAAGGTGCTGTGCAAAATCGCCAAGGGCTTGAAGGTGTCGGTGGCGGCGTTTCTCGAACACCGGGCCTTTGAAGGCGTGGCGGTGTTGTCGGTGAACCAGAGCAAGCGCCTGGTCAGCGCCAGCGGCGATTTTGTCAGCCGCGCCCTGTTCCCGTTCGATGTGGCACGCCAATCGGAGTTTTACGAACTGCGCCTGCGCCCACTGGGCGAGGATCAATCCGAAGGCCATGGCCCGGGGGTGCAGGAGAACCTGGTGGTGGCCCAGGGCGTGATTGAAATCAGCGTCAACGACGAGCGCTACCTACTGTCCACCGGCGACTCGATTCTGTTTTATGCCGACCAGCCGCACCGCTACCGCAATCCGGCGGACAGCGAGGCCGTGGCCTACCTGGTGGTGACCTACCCGGAACGCCTGGACTGATTGCCCCGCCCGTATCGCAGCCACGAAAAAGCCCGGCAGGGTCACCCCTGCCGGGCTTTTTCAATGGCGATTACTTCAGCAGGTGCAGCACATCAGCGGCATGCCGTTGCAGCTCATCATCATCGGCATGCTGCAGTCGTTCATCATTTTCATCATCAGGGCGCAGCAGTTTTTCATCATGTCCATGTTCATGCCGGCCATCGGCATGATTTTGCACAGCATGCCGTCGGCCATCATGGTGCATTCCATCACGCACTTCATCGAAGGCATGGGCATGCCCATCATCGGCATTGGCATCATCATGTTCATCATCGGCATGGCCATGGCCGACTGGGACATGCACATCATGCTCATGTTGCCGCAGTGCATCATCATCGGCATGCCGCAGTTCATCATCATCTGCATCATTTCCGCGCTGTTCCTGAACATGGCCATGTCCATGCCAGCGGCCGGCATCATCTTGCACTGCATGCCGTCGTCCATCATTTCGCAGCTCATGGTCGCCATCATCATCGGCATGCCCATCATTGGCATCATCGGCATGTTGGCGTTCATCGGCATTTGCATCTGCATGGCGTTCATCATGGTGTTGCTCCCTGAAGGTTTCGATAGTTGGACGAAGCGGATGGAGGCGATTCTAAGGACTCCCCGGCCGGCGACAAGGTGACTATCGAACAGCAATAACCGCTGCTCAAACGTCCTGAGTGTGAGAATTGGAACAGCCGTCGCTGCTACAGCAGTCGCAACAACGTCATGACAGATAAAATGCAGACCACAACAGTGCTTAATCGGTTTTAGATATTCGAATAGACACTATATAAATAACCGAAAGAAATATTCGTTCTAAACAGCCGGACGTTTTTTTCAGGTTCGCTGCTTATTCCACTCAACTGCAATCCGAATACTTTTTAATCTTTTATCGCTATTAGGCACCGCCTCTATACTGGCCACTGAGTTCAACTTCCCAACTAAGGACGTTCCATGCCTCGACGCTTTTTATTGGCCGCGCTGTGCCTGGCGGTCGCCGGTTGTGTCAGCCAGCCGCCCGCCTCCGTGCACACCAAGGACCCCGCCAGTTCAACCCTGATCGGGGATGCCGGGCGCCCGGCGCAGGCGCAGTGGGTGCGCACCGAGCTGTATTTTTCGGTGGGGCCGCTGCAAGGCACGCAAGGCGTGATCAGCCCCGAGCGCTGGCGGGCGTTTCTCGACCAGGAAGTGACGCCGCGCTTTCCGGATGGCTTCAGCGTGCTCGATGCCTACGGCCAATGGCGCGACCGGGGCGCCAAGGAGCCGGAGCGCCTGGGCACCAAGGTGATTGTGGTGCTGCATGAGAGCAACGCCCGGCATGAAGCCGACATCGAAGCCATTCGCCTGGCCTGGAAGCGCATTACCGGCGACCTCTCGGTGTTGCGCCTGTCGCAGCCGGCGCACGTCTCGTTCTAGTGTCGGCTACTCGGGGCTGACGCCGGGTGCGCTCGATTCCAGCGCCACCCGGCGCCCGCCCCGGCCCAGCAGCCCCAGCACCAGCGCCCCTGCCAGCAACACCCCAAGCCCGAACAAGGCGCCGTAGCCGACAAAGGCCACGCTGGAATACAGCATGTACAGGCACAGTGCGCAAAACAGCAGCGGCAGCACCGGGTACAACGGCACCTTGACCGGGCGCGGCACCCGGGGAAAGCGCCGGCGCAAGATCAGCAGCGCCAAGCTGCTCAGGCTCAGGAACAGCCAATACACCGGGGTGATGTACTCGACCATGCTGTTGAAGCCGCAGTGGGTCAGGCTGCCAAACAGCACCAGCAACAACGCCACCGCCCCTTCGGCGAGCAACGCCCGACGCGGTACACCGTCGCGCTCCTGCCAACTGCCCAGCCCCCGCAACTGCGGTACATCCCGCGCAGCGGCGTAGGTGGTGCGGGCGCCCACCAGCAAGGTCGAGTTGATGCTGGCGATGGCCGAGACCCCGACCACCAGCAGAATCAGAAGTGCGCCCGGGGCGCCGAACGCACGCTCCAGCAACGCCACCGCCGGCGCATTGCTCGCGGCCAGCCCGGCAAACCCCAGGCCGCGAACGAACGCCCAGTTCAGCGCCAGGTAAATCACCAGCAGTACGGTCAGGGCGCCGAGCATGGCGATAAAGATCCCGCGCCGCCCGTCCCGTACTTCGGCCGACAGCGTCGCCGCATCGCTCCAGCCACCAAAGGCCAGAAACACAAAAATAAGCGCCGCCGAAAAACCACCCAGGCCGCTGTTTTGCGCCAGCACCGGGGCCGTAGGCAGTGGCGGCTCACCCCCCTGCCAGGCCAGCCACACACCCGCCCCGGCAATGCTTAAAAAGCCCAGGGCGAGCAAGGCCACCAGCCAGGCCTGGGTGATAAAGCCAATGTGCTTGCCGCTGAGATTGAGCAGCACCAGGGCCACGATCAGCCCGGCGGCAAACAGCCCGCTGCCATACGGCCCCAGGGGAAACACGGCGTTGAAGTAGTCGGCGAACATAAACGCCGACAGCGCGATCCAGCCGGTGTGCATCACCGAGAACCGCGACCAGGCGAAGACAAAACCCAGGCGTGCGCCGTAGGCGGTGCGCAGGAAGTGGTAGTCGCCGCCCGGATGGGGAAAGGCCGTGGCCATCTCGGCGAAACACAAGGCGCCGACCATCGACGCCAGCCCGCCAAGGATCCAGACCCAGTAGAAATGCTCCAGGCCCACATTCAGCGCCACGGTCGGCGCAGTCTTGAGGATATCGGTGGTGATGACCATGCCCAGGGTCACCAGCAGCGCCTGAAACACCGGCAGATGGCGTCCGGGGCCGGCGTTGGCGTGTTCACTCATGGCAATACTCGTTGGACAGGCGCCACCGCAAACGGTGGCGCCCAGGCTCAAAAGCCGTAGGTGGCGCGCGCGTAGTAATAGGCGCCGTTGGTGCCGATCGGCGACAGCACGTCATACGGCAGGTTGCCGCCGTAGTTGATCTGCGAGTTGGAGCGGTCCGGGTAGTTGTCGGTCAGGTTGTTGCCGCCCAGGGCGATGTCGAAGGTCGGGGTGAATGTGTACTGCACCTCAGCATCCAGCTGCCACACCGCACCGTAGGTCTGCTCCGGCTGCGAGTCGCCAAAATCGAAGACCCGGGTGGTCTCGCCCTGGCGCGTCAGGCGCCCGAGCAGGCCCCAGTGCTGGCTGGCCCAGTTGGCCGAGAACACCAGGCGATCCTTGGGCGCGGCGTCGGTCAGGGTGTTGCGTTCCTCGACACCCACCAGGGCGTCGGCGCCGATGCCCAGGGCGCTGAGCTGCGACGGCGTGCCCTTGGTCTTGGTGACCTTGGTGTGGTTGTAGGTGTAGGCGCTGGTCAGGCCCAGTTGCCCTTCGAAGAACGGCTGGTGGTAGTTGAGCACCAGCTCGGCGCCATCGGTGCGGGTGTCGGCGGCGTTGGTGAAGAAGTTGACGTCATGCACCCCGGCCACACCGAAGTTGTCATTGATGTACTGCTCCAGGGCGTCGCTGCCGATGCGCTGGGACAGGGTGATGCGGTCTTTGACATCGATGCGGAACACGTCCAGGGACGCGTCGAAGCGTTCGCTCAGTTGCGCGGTCAGGCCCAGGCTGAAGTTTTTCGAGGTCTCTGGGTCCAGTTTCTCGGCGCCCAGGGCGCGGGCGATCGGGTCGTTGACCGACAGCACGCGGACGTCGGTCAGGGTGCCGCCGGTGCCGAAGTTGCTGGTGGTGTGCTGGAACCCGGTTTGCGCCAGGGACGGCGCGCGGAAGTTGTTCGACACCGCGCCGCGCAACGCCCACTGATCGGTCAGGCGATAACGCGCGCTGAGCTTGCCGGTGAGCTTGCTGCCGGCATCGTCGTAATGCTCCCAGCGCGTGGCGGCGTCGACGAACAGGCGGTCGGTCACATCCCCGGACAGCTCGGCATAGCTGCCGAACACATTGCGATCCAGGTCGGCCTCTTCGCTGGGGCGCAAGCCGTTGGCGCCATCGGCACCGCTGCCGGTGTACGAGGCTTCGTCGCCGGCGCTGGTCAGGTAGTGCTCGTAGCGGTATTCACCGCCCAGGGCCAGCACGAACGAGCGCCCACCCAGGCGCAGTTCGCGGTTGAAGTCGAGGTTGGCGGTGGTCTGGCGCAGTTCGTAGTCACCGGTGTCGAAGCGGGTCGGCGAGTCCGGCCCCAGGGTCACGTTGAGGGTACGCCGGGTGGCGGATTCGAAACGGTTGCGCCCATGGGTCAGGCTGCTGTCAAAGTCCCAGTCCTCGCCGATCAGGCCCTTGAAGCCGACGGTGGCCGACAGGTCGAGGTTGTCCCCCAGGGACTGCGGCAGGTAACCGTTGGGGTAGAACTGCGGCTGCTCCGAGGGGTAGCGGTAGAACTCGGCACCGGTGGTGTGGCGCTGGTTGTAGGTGCCGAAGGAATAGGCCTTGCCACCGGCCAGGGGCAACTCGGAGTTGAACCAGGCGTTGACGTCACGCGCCACCCCATCGCCCATCACGTAGTTGCGCTGGCCCGGGGTATCGGCAAAGCCGTCAAAGCCGGCGCGGTTGGTCGGGTTGCGATCCTTGTACTCGGTGCCGCCGCGGACAAAACCGCCGTCGTCCCCCAGGCGCGTGCCGATCTTGGCCGTGGTCAGGCTGTTCTGGCCGTCGGTGGTGGTCTTGCCGATCGCGTCCTGGTGGGTGTGATAGGCACCGTAGGTGGTGGAGACTTCGCCGCCTTGCGGGGCGTCGTCGAGGATGATGTTGATCACCCCGGCAATCGCGTCGGAGCCGTACTGCGCCCCCGCGCCGTCGCGCAGCACTTCAATGCGCTTGATCGCGCTGATGGGGATCGAGTTGAAGTCCACTGGCGCGGTGCCTCGGCCGATCTTTGACGAGTCGTTGACCAGTGCCGAGGTGTGGCGACGCTTGCCGTTGACCAGCACCAGCACCTGGTCCGGGCTCATGCCCCGCAGTTGCGCGGCCCGCACATGGTCGGCGCCACCGGAGTTGGACTGGCGCGGGAAGCTGAACGAGGGCAGCAGGGTCTGCAAGGCCTGGCCCAGTTCGCCGTTGCTGGCGCCGGTCGACTTCAGGTCGGCAGCGGTCAGCACGTCCACCGGCACCGGTGAATCGAGCACGGTGCGCGCGGTGCCACGGGTGCCGGTGACCAGCACCGTGCCCAGGCGCGCATCGCCGTTTGCCTGGGTGGCTTCTTCGGCCTGGGCCGGGAACTGGGCTATCGCAGTGACGACAGCCGCCGCCAGTAAAGAACGAGATCGGTGATACATGGAACAGCTCCTTGAATCGCAGCTGATACCGACCCTGGCCGACAAAAGAAGTCGACCATGGTTGCCGGTTTATCTCTGCTGTAGTTTTAAGTAATCCGAAAGGCAGAACGCGCTTAATCCCAGCAAGTGCGATTAATCAACGCCTGGAAAGACTGGCTTAGTGCACACCCCAATGTCAGTAAAACGCCCCATGGCACCGATGCTAGGCGAGACGCCAAGTATTGCAAAAGAACTAATAACGCTTAGGTTAGATCAGCCAAACCGACGGCTGCCCAGGCAGCAAAAGTGCTGCTACAACAACAGCCCGGTTAACTTCCATGCAACTAAGACGGGCACAGAGAAGCCCTTGTCGATGATCGACAAGTTCCCGAACTTTAATACTCAAGAATCAATACTTAGTTGCAGCAGGGCCTAATCGAAGTCCTTGTTCAGCCATTCATCCTCGGCAATGTCCAGGGCCTCGCCACTGAAGCGCTGTTCGCGAAACGGATCGGCGTGCAGGTGAAAGCCATTGCGCTCCCAGAACCCCGGTTGTTCGTGCTCGACAAACTCCAGGCCGCGCAGCCATTTGGCGCTTTTCCAGAAGTAGCGCCCGGCTACCACCAGGCGCAGCGGCCAGCCATGCTGCGGGGCCAGGGGCTGGCCGTCATAGGTCAGGGCCAACAGGCTGTCGGGGTGCAGCAGGTCGTCCAGAAGCAGGTTGGTCTGGTAATCGGGGTCGGCATGGGCCATGACAAACCCGCTGCGCGGCTGGATATCCAGGGCCTGCAACAGATCGCTCAAGTGCACCCCGCTCCACTGGGTGTCGAACTTGGACCAGCGCGTCACGCAATGGATATCGCAACGCAGCGGCCGCTGGGGCAAGGCCAGCAGATCGGCGTAGCTCAGTTGCCACGGCCGGTCGATGGCGCCGGACAGGCTCAGGGACCAGGTGTCGAGGTGGTACTCGGGCACCGCGCCCTCGTGCAGGATCGGGAAACGCTCGGTCAGCACCTGGCCCGGCGGCAGTCGCCCGCCATGGGCCGGATCGGCCTGGGGCACGCGGCTTTTGCGCACCCGGGCAGCCTTGTCATGCATGGCAAGTCCTCAGTCGGCCACGGGGATCCACGGCGCGCGCGCCACCTGGGCACTGTCGCCAAAGGCCGGCAGCTTGTGCGCCAGGTCGCGGACGTTTTTCACGTCCAGGTCCAGCAGTTGCTGACGGGTGATCAGGGTCGGCGGCACCAGCACCTTGTGCCCCGGGTTGTCGCCGGCGATCAACATGGCCAGGCTGCGCACACTGATGGCCCCGGCCACCTGGGGGTTGACCGCGGCGGTGGCGGCCCAGGCACTGCCGGGCTCTTTCATGATCTGGATATCGGCGGTGGAAATGTCGGCGCTGTAGATTTTCACCTGCTGCCCGCGACCGGCTTCGTCCACGGCAATTTTCGCGCCTTTGGCGAACTCGTCGAACGGGGCAAAGATCACGCTGATGCTGGGGTTGGCCCGCAGCACGGCACTGGCCTGGTCGGCCACCGAGTTGGCGATCGGCGGGTTGAGGGTGCCGAAGCGGGCCTTCTCGACAATCCCCGGGTTCGCGGCCTTGACCTGGCTCCAGATCTCGTCGCGGCGCTCCATCGGGGTAAAGCCGCTGATATAGACATAACCGGCATCGAAGCGCGGGCCGTTGTCCTTCAGCGCCTGATCCAGGGCCAGCTGCGCCAGGGCGTGGTGGTCCTGTTCGACCTGGGTCACCTGGGGGCTGCCGAGGTCGACATCGAAGGCCACGACCTTGATGCCCTTGGCAATCGCGCGGTCGATCGGGCCCTTGAGGGTTTCCGCCAGGCCCAGTTGGACGATGATGCCGTCCACCCCCAGATCAATCGCCTGATCGATCATTTCCCGCTGGCTGGCAGCCTGTTGCCGGGCATCGAATACCCGCAGGGTCGCCCCCAGGGCCTCGGTCTGTTTCTCCACCCCGCGCAGGTAGGCTTCGGTGAAATCGCCGGAGAACAGGTAACCCACCAGGGCGATCTGCACCTGGCCCTTGTCGAACGGCGCCGGGGCGCCGGGCAGCGGCTTGGCCTGGGCGTTGAGGGCCAGGGCCGAGAGCACCGCCCCGGCCAGGCAGTGGCGAACGAACAGCTTGATTGATCCGTGCATGAGATTTCCTAGGCAACCCATAAAACCGGCTCAGCGCGCCCGATGCGCGAGGCCGAAGGTGAACATCAGGGCCAGTACCAGCACCAGACCCTTGACGAAGTCCTGGGCGTAATACGGGGCGTTGAGCATGGTCAGGCCGTTGAGCAGCGTCGCCACCAGCAACGCCCCGACCAGGGTCCCGAAGGCGTTGGGCTTGCGCGCACCGAGCACGGCAAAACCGATCAACGCCGCCCCCAGCGCATCCAGCACCAGGCCATTGCCGGAGCTGACATCGCCGCGCCCCAGGCGCGCCGCCAGCAGCAGGCCACCCAGGGAGGCGAGCAAGGCCGAGAGCACATACGCCAGCAACTTGAAGCGCTGCACCGGCGCACCGGCCAGGCGCGCGGCCTGCTCGTTGCCGCCAATGGCGTAGAACAGCCGACCGATTCGCGTGCGCTCCAGAAACAGCCAGACCACCAGCGCCACCAGGGCGGTGATCAGCACCGGCACCGGCACCGTGTCCCATAGCCGCCCACGGCCCAGGGCCAGGAACAGCGCACTGAAGCTGCCCTCGGCTTCATCGCCATTGGGCAGGGTCATGCCCACCGCAATCGAACGCCCACCCGTGGGGATCAACTGCACGCCGATCACCAGAAACATGCTGCCCAGGGTCGCGAGAATGTCCGGCACCCGCAGCTTGACGATCAGCCAGCCATTGAGCAGGCCCACCAGCGCCCCGCCCGCCAGGCTGATCAGCACCGCCGGCAGCGCGCCCCAGCCCAGCACCACCATCACGTAGCTGGCGATCATCAGGCTCATGGCCGCCACCGCGCCGATCGACAGGTCGAGGCCGCCGACGGCCATGGTAAGGGTCACGCCCAGGGCCAGCAGCGCGACGATCGACACCGACTGCAAGATGCTGAACAGGTTGCCGACCCGCAGGAACGCCGGCTCCGCAACGCTGAAAAACAACAGGATCAGCGCCAGCAGCCACAACAGCCCATAACGGATCGCGGCCTGCAGCAGGCGCTCGGTGACAGGGGGGGCGCTGAGCACCCGCGAACGTGAATCAGGCACTGGCTCTACTCCTTGATGGGGCGGCAATCGGTGCAACCGTCGATGGCGCGCCGGCACCGGCCAGCGCGGCGACCAGGGTCGCGCGGGCCAGATCGGCGCGAGGGTATTGGGCGACCACGGCATGGTCGCGGACCAGCAGAATGCGGTCGGCAATTTCCAGGGCTTCGTCGACGTCGGCGCAGATCACCAGGGTCGCGCGGCCATCGGCGCTGTCGCGCAGCAACTGGCCGATCTCGCGTCGGGCACGCACATCGACACCCTGGAACGGCTCATCGAGAATCAGCACCCGGCCCTGCCCCAGCAGCCAGCGCCCGAGCACCACTTTTTGCTGGTTGCCACCGGACAACGCGCTCATCGGCAGGTCGATGCCGGCGGTCTTGACCCCCAGGGCCGCAACCTGGGCCTGGACCGCTGCCGCCTCGGCGCGGTTGCGGATAAAACCGGCCCGGGTGAAGCGTTCCAGAAACGGCAGCGTCAGGGTCCGGCGCAGGGAAAAGTCGGCGATCAACGACTGGCTGGCGCGATCCTCGGCGGCGTAATACACCCCGCTGGCAATCGCCCGGCGCGGCGAGCCCGGCTGCCAGTCGACAGCGTCCAGTTGCACCGTGCCGGCCGCCGCCTCGCGCAGGCCGAACAGTAACTCGGCGATCTCGGTTTTACCGGCCCCCAGCAGCCCGCACAGCACCACCACTTCGCCCTCATGCAAGTGCAGGTCAAAGGCCTGGCTGTGGGGCCAAACTTGCGCCGCGCGCAGGGCCAGGACTTCCCTTCCGGCCGCACGCGGCTGGTAGACATGGGTGTCCAGGGCCTGGCCGAGCATGGCTTCTACCGCTGCCGACAGGTGCCCGGCGCCGAACTCGCCGGCCAGTTGCCCGTCGCGCAGCACCAGCGCGCGGTCGGCCAGGCGTTGCAGATCGGACAGGCGATGGGAGATGTACAGGATCGCCACCCCCCGCCCACGCAAGGTATCGATCAGGCCGAACAGGCGTTGGGCCTCGACATCGGACAAGGCGGCAGTCGGCTCATCCAGAATCAGCAGCCGTGGTTGCAAGGCCAGGGCCCGGGCCAGCACCACCAGTTGCCGCTCGGCCTGGCCCAGGTGTTCGATCGGGTGCTCTAGGGGCAACTCCAGGCCCAGGCCGGCGGCGATGCTGGCGGCACGTTCCAGCAGGCGCCGGCGGTTGAGCCAGAAGTCCGCACCGGGCTGGCACAGCTCATCGAGCAGCAGGTTTTCCGCCACGCTCAAGCCCGGGGCAATGCCATCGTTGACCTGCTGGTGCACGGCGACAATGCCCAGCCGCCGCGCCGACAAGGGCGAGCTGAAGCGCCGGGGCTGGCCGTCGAGCCACAGTTCGCCGGTATCTGCGGCCTGGCTACCGGCGAGAATCTTGACCAGGGTCGATTTGCCGGCGCCGTTGGCGCCCAGCAAGGCCACCACTTCACCGGGGAAAATATCCAGGCTGACCCGGTCCAGCGCTCGGTTGGCGCCGAAGGTCTTGCTCAGTTCACGCACACGAATCAGCGGCTCGGGTGCCACGGCGACAGGCGCACTCATAAAAGATCCCGGAACAGGATGGCCGCTAAAAAATCCAGCGAACACAAAAGGTTGAGGCGAGGATTAAAAGCATTCCCTTATAAACATTCCAATAGTTCTATCGCATAGAAAATATTTTCTGGTTATAAGTGATGCGGTGTCTCGCCCCCTTTTGCACCCTCACCCCAGCCAGGAGGCAATGCCCATCATTTGCCTGGGTTGTCGCCGGTTGTGTTGCCATGGCCACCGGGTAGCCGCGTGGAACACGTAACCATCAGGCCGTCGGCCGGACGCGGAAGGCCAGATACACCGGCCCGAACGGGAAGGTGCTGACCTCCAGTTCATCCAGCGGATTGAGGGTGTGGGTGCGGGTCCCGGCGTTGCTGTACAGGGTATGGCTGGCCGATACCGCAATGTTGATCTTGCCGGCAGCGGCCTGGATGAAGGTGGCCTTGAAGCCTTCGGTCACGTCTGCGCCCAGGGTCAGGGTGACATCGCTGGGGCTGATCACCAGGAACGACTTTCCGGAGTCGGCCATGCTCAGGGACTGACTGGCGCTGATCGATACGTTGGGGTGGACGTGGCCGCCGGCATGGTAGGTGACCATGCGCGGGTCGGCGAATACCCGGGCAAAGCGCGCCACGTAGTTGACGCTGGCGCGCATGTCATCGAACTGCTCGATCACATAGGTGCCGACGCTGCCCGAAGTCTCGGCGTCCGGATCCAGTACCCACTTGCGTCCCACCAACAGGCCGAGCTGGGTATTGGCCCGCACCCCGGCCCGCAGCTCTTCAAGGAACAACTGGCTGATCTGCCCGCCGCCCGTGCCCTGCACGTAGGTGAAGCGCGCAATGGAATGGCTGTCGCCGGTCGGGTTGCCCTGGGCGGTGTCGACCCGATAATCGACAAAATCCGCAGAGACCGTGGTGGTGGTTGTGTTGCTGTTCGGTGCCCAGCTGAAGTCCAGGACCCGCCCGGTCTTGACCTGTTCCAGGGAGGTGGTGGTCTGGGTCGTGGTGGTGGAACCCGATTGCTTCAAATCATCGGTCATGGTGCTCATCCTTAAGGGCTAGTTGCAGGTAATTGCCCCGCCACGACTACCGCGTTAACGCGGCCGTCGCAAGCCGGGCAACACCCGCATCGCTCACCCCAGCACCGGAATCACCCGTGACGGTTTCACCGACTTGAAGGAAAAACTCGAGTAGATCTCTTTCACCGCCGGCAGGGTTTGCAGGACTTCGCGGGCAAATTCGCCGAAGGACTCCAGGTCCTTGGCCACCACTTCCAGCAGGAAGTCATAGCGCCCGGAGACGTTGTGGCAGGCGACGATTTCCGGGATTTCCAGCAGCCGCTGCTCAAAGGCGCGGGCGGTGTCCTGGGAGTGGGATTCCATCATCACGCTGACAAACGCCGTGACCCCATAACCCAGGGCCTTGGGTGAGAGGATCGCCTGGTAGCCGACGATGACCGCGTTCTCTTCGAGGATTTTCACCCGCCGCCAGCACGGCGAGGTGGTCAGGGAAACACTGTCGGCCAACTCGGCGACGGTGAGTCGGGCGTTGCCTTGCAGGGCGCTGAGCAGGGCTTTGTCGGTACGGTCCAGGCCAATAGGCATGTCTTGCCTCTTTATCTTGTTTTTATTTGGTTTTGTTCCATTTCGCCGTGAATTCGTGGGCAAATTTGGAATTTATCGCAGCGAAATTGAGCATAGCATTACAACAAAACCGGGAGCATTCACCATGCACAATAAAAACAATGAACTGGGCTTTTCCACCCGTGCGATCCATCACGGCTACAACCCGCTGGACAACAACGGCGCGCTGATCCCGCCGATCTACCTGACCTCGACCTTTGCCTTTGCCACCGCCGAATACGGCGCCGGCTGCTTTGCCGGCGAAGAAAGCGGGCACTTCTACACACGTATTTCCAACCCGACCCTGGCCCTGCTGGAAACCCGCATGGCCGCTCTGGAGAACGGCGAAGCCGGCGTGGCCTTCAGCTCCGGCATGGGCGCGATTGCCGCGACGTTCTGGACCCTGCTGCGCCCCGGTGACGAAATCATCGTCAACCGCACCCTGTACGGCTGCACCTTCGCCCTGCTGCACCACGGCATCGGCGAGTTCGGGGTCAAGGTGCGCCATGTCGACATGTCCAACCTCGCCGAACTGCGCGACGCCATCGGCCCGGACACGCGCATGGTGTATTTCGAGACCCCGGCCAACCCCAATATGCAGTTGGTGGACATCCAGGCCGTGGCCGAAATCACCTCGCGCCACCGCAACCTGACCCTGGTGGTGGACAACACCTACTGCACCCCTTACCTGCAACGCCCCCTGGAACTGGGCGCGGACGTGGTGGTGCATTCGGCCACCAAGTACCTCAGTGGCCATGGCGACATTACCGCCGGCATGGTGGTCACCCGCCAGGACCTGGCCGATCGCATTCGCCTGCAAGGGCTCAAGGACCTGACCGGCGCGGTGCTTTCGCCCCAGGACGCCTTTCTGCTGATGCGCGGGCTCAAGACCCTGTCCCTGCGCATGGACCGCCATTGCAGCAACGCGCTGCAAGTCGCGCAGTACCTGCAGGATCACCCCGCGGTCGAATGGGTCACCTACCCCGGCCTGCCATCGTTCCCGCAATACGAACTCGCCCAGCGCCAGATGAAACTGCCGGGCGGCATGATCGCCTTCGAACTCAAGGGCGGGCTGGCCACCGGCAAGCGCTTCATGAATGCCCTGGAGCTGTTCAGCCGCGCCGTGAGCCTGGGGGATGCCGAATCCCTGGCCCAGCACCCGGCGAGCATGACCCACTCCACCTACACCCCCGAAGAGCGCGCCCACCACGGGATCTCCGAGGGGCTGGTGCGCTTGTCGGTGGGTCTGGAGGACATCGCTGACCTGCTGGCCGACGTGAACCAGGCCCTGGACGCCTGCGCGTGAAGGAGGTTGCCATGGCCACACCTATCTCCATGTCCCCTGGCGAGCACAGCGCCGAAGACCAGGACCCGCAGGAAACCCGGGAATGGCTCGACGCCTTGGCCGGAACCCTGGAGGCCTGCGGCCCGGAGCGGGCGCGCTACCTGCTCAAGCGCCTGGAGGAATTCGCCGGCGAACACGGCATCAGCCGCGAGGCCCAGGCTTTTTCCGCCTACCGCAACACCCTGTCCCTGGCGCAACAGGGCAGCTACCCCGGCGACCTGGCGCTGGAAGAACGCATCACCGGCCTGCTGCGCTGGAACGCCTTGGCCATGGTGGTGCGGGCCAACCACGCCTACGGCGAGCTGGGCGGGCATATCGCCAGTTACGCTTCGGCGGCGGAGATTTTCGAGGTCGGTTTCCAGCACTTCTTCCGTGGCGACGGCGACGCCGGGCAGCGCAATGCCGACCTGGTGTTTTTCCAGCCGCACTCAGCGCCGGGGGTCTATGCCCGGGCCTTTCTCGAGGGGCGGCTGAGTGAGGAACAACTGGCCAACTATCGCCAGGAAATCAACGGCCAGGGCCTGTGCTCCTACCCTCACCCGTGGCTGATGCCGGACTTCTGGCAGTTCCCCACCGGCTCCATGGGCATCGGCCCTATCAGCGCGGTGTATCAGGCACGCTTCATGCGCTACTTGCAGCACCGGGGCATCGCCCAGACCGAAGGCCGCCATGTGTGGGGCGTGTTCGGCGACGGCGAGATGGACGAGCCGGAATCCATCGCTGGCCTGTCCCTGGCGGCCCGCGAACAGTTGGACAACCTGACCTTTATCGTTAACTGCAACCTGCAGCGCCTCGACGGACCGGTGCGCGGCAACGGCCAGATCATCCAGGAGCTGGAAGCGCTGTTCGCCGGCGCCGGCTGGAATGTGATCAAGGTGCTTTGGGGGTCGGAGTGGGATGCGTTGTTTGCCCGCGACAGCGACAACCTGCTGCTCAAGCGCCTGGCAGCCACCCCGGACGGCGAGTTCCAGACCCTCGGCGCCCATGACGGTGCTTACAACCTCGAGCACTTCTTCGAGAAGGACCCGCAGGTGCGGCGCCTGGTGGCCCATATGAGCGCCGAGGAGATCAACGGCCTCAAGCGCGGCGGCCATGATTTGCGCAAACTCTACGCCGCCTTCGCCGCCGCCAAGGCCTGCAAGGGCCGGCCGACGGTGATCCTGGCCAAGACCAAAAAAGGCTTCGGCATCGGCGCCGCCGGCGAGTCGCGGATGACCGCGCACCAGGCGAAAAAACTCGATGTCGCCGCCCTGCTGGCGTTCCGCGACCGCTTCCACCTGCCGCTGTCGGACGCCGATGTCGAGCAGTTGCGCTTTTATCGCCCGCCCGCCGACAGCCCGGAGATGCGCTACCTGCACGCCCGGCGCCAGGCCCTGGGCGGGCCGTTGCCGGCACGCAAGAGCCAGGCGCCGCAGATCCCGGTGCCGGCCCTGGCCACGGCGGGCGGGTTTGCCTTGCAGGCCGATGGCAAGGAGATGTCCACCACCATGGCCGCGGTGCGCCTGCTGACCGCCTGGCTCAAGGCCCCGCAGCTGGGGCCGCGGGTGGTGCCGATCGTGGCCGATGAGGCGCGTACCTTCGGCATGGCCAGCCTGTTTCGGCAGATCGGTATCTACTCGCCCCACGGCCAGTTGTACGAGCCCGAGGACTGCGGGTCGATCCTGTCCTACCGTGAATCCCGGGACGGCCAGTTGCTCGAAGAAGGCATCACCGAGGCGGGCGCCCTGTCGTCCTGGGTTGCAGCCGCCACCTCGTATTCGGTGCACGGCGAGCCGATGCTGCCGGTGTACATCTACTACTCGATGTTCGGCTTCCAGCGGGTCGGCGACCTGATCTGGGCCGCCGCCGACCAACGCTCCCGGGGCATCCTGCTGGGGGCCACCGCAGGCCGTACCACCCTGGGCGGCGAAGGTCTGCAACACCAGGACGGTTCGAGCCTGGTGATGGCCTCGATGGTGCCCAATTGCCGGGCCTGGGACCCGTGCTTTGCCGGGGAGCTGGCGGTGATTCTCGACCACGCCGCGCGGCGCTTGCTGGAGCAGCAGTGTGACGAGTTCCACTACGTGGCGGTGATGAACGAAAACTACCCGCAACCGTCTCTGGACGCTGGCCTGCATGCCGATGTGTTGCGCGGTCTGTATCGCTATTCGTCCAGCTGCGAACAGCCGTCCCAGGTGCGCCTGCGGCTGGTGGGCAGCGGCGCGATCCTGCGCGAGGTGATCGCCGCCAGCGCCCTCCTCGCCCGGGACTGGGGCATCCACAGCGAGGTGTTCAGTGCCACCAGTTTCAGCGAGTTGGCGCGCGAGGCGCGGGAGGTCGAACGCGACAATCGACTGACCGCGACCACTCGCCACAGCCATCTCGATACCCTGCTGGGCGGCAGCCAGCCGATCGTTGCCGCCAGCGACTACATCCGGGCCTGGCCGCAATTGATCGCCCAATACCTGAAGGCGCCCTACACCACCCTGGGCACCGACGGCTTTGGCCGCAGTGATAATCGGCACAACCTCAGGGCATTCTTTGAGGTGGATCAGCACAGCATTGTCATCGCCGGTTTAAAAACCCTGGTGGAGCACGACGGGCTTGACCCGGGCATACTGGCCGACGCAATCGAGCGCTACACCCCCGACCCGGTGCGCGCCGCGCCCTGGGATCGTTGAAGGACCCGCAACACCTTTTGAATCGTTAACCCACAGGAGTGGAATCCCCAATGAGTCGCATCAATAAGAAAGCCACCCAACTGCTCAGCGCCATGATCCTGGCTGGCCTGGCCTGCCATTCGATGGCAGCCGACAGCATCAAGATCGGCATCGCCGGCCCGAAAACCGGGCCGGTGGCGCAGTACGGTGACATGCAGTTCAGCGGCGCCCGCATGGCCATCGAACAGATCAACGCCAAGGGCGGCGTGGACGGCAAGCAACTGGTGGCGGTCGAGTACGACGACGCCTGCGACCCGAAACAAGCGGTGGCGGTGGCTAACAAAGTGGTCAACGACGGCGTCAAGTTCGTGGTCGGCCACCTGTGTTCCAGCTCCACCCAACCGGCTTCGGACATCTACGAAGACGAAGGCATCGTGATGATCACCCCTGCCGCCACCAGCCCCGAACTGACGGCCCGCGGTTACAAGATGATCTTCCGCACCATCGGCCTGGACAACGCCCAGGGCCCGGCCGCCGCACGCTACATCGTCGGCCTGAAGCCGGCCAATGTTGCGGTGCTGCACGACAAGCAACAGTACGGTGAAGGCATCGCCAGTTCGGTCAAGGAGATCCTCGGCAAGGAAGGGATCAAGGTCGCGATGTTCGAAGGCATCAACGTCGGCGAGCGCGACTATTCCTCGATCCTGGCCAAGCTCAAGCAGGCCAATGTCGACTTCGTGTACTTCGGCGGCTACCACCCGGAAATGGGCCTGCTGCTGCGCCAGGCCAAGGAAAAAGGCCTGACCGCCCGTTTCATGGGGCCTGAAGGCGTGGGCAACGACTCGATCTCGCAGATCGCCAAGGACGCCTCCGAAGGCATGCTGGTGACCCTGCCCAAATCCTTCGACCAGGACCCGGCGAACAAGGCCCTGGTGGAAGCCTTCGAAGCCAAGAAGGAAAACCCGAGTGGTCCGTTCGTCCTGCCGACCTATTCCGCTGTCGAGGTGATTGCCGGCGCCATCGCCGCCGCCAAGAGCGAAGACCCGGAGAAAGTCGCCCAGGCCATCCACACCGGGACCTTCAAGACCCCCACGGGCGACCTGAGCTTCGACGAGAAAGGCGACCTCAAGGACTTCAAGTTCGTGGTCTACGAGTGGCACTACGGCAAGCCTAAAACCGCAGCCCAGGAAAGCGCCGGGCTCTAAGTGTCCTATGGGACGGTGTTGTACGGGCTGCCGTACAGCACCGCCTCCCAAGTTGCCGAAGATGGGTAACACTCAAGACCAGCGCCGTTCCTGGAGCCGTTAACGAATTCAACTTAAACACACTAATAACCCAGAGTATTGGTCAGGTATATTTATCAGCATCAGGCGCCAAGTATCCCCCCCTTCAAGATCACTTGAGCCATAAAACTTTAGTACTGAATTAACGACAATCGTCGACAACTAAAGTCTGCCCCTTCCTGAATAATCGCTCCCTTTAACACCACTTCAAACAGTATTTGACCTGCACCAGGCTGACCTCTGCGTGCTGACTGCAAGGGCCGTAGCACGAAGGCTGTGCTGAGTCCTGCCTAACTTTGACGCCAGAAAAACGCCATCACCCTCTTTCTGGCACCTTTCGCAGCCTTAACGTCATAAACATTAATCCCTGACTGAAAGTGCCAGTCTTTATACCGATAAAAACGCCGCTATCGCGTATGCAAACTCCAGCCCGTCGTGCCCTCCAGGCATTTTCATACAACAGCTCACATCATTAATGAGGCGGCGCCAGATGCGTTGGCAAACACCTGCGCAACGCGCACGACAGCATTAACTTGAAAAAATTCTTAATATAATTTGCTTACTAAATTCACTTCTGCTTATTGTGCGCTTCGTCCACTACACCCCTTCAGGATGATGCACTTCTAGTGTCCTCTTTTTTCATGAAGAAAAAGCGTGGACCCTTTCAGCAACAACCCGGGCAGGCGCAATCGCCAAGCCATTCACTTAAGTGTTCATGGTCGATACGACCCGACAGGTCGCGCTGATCTCTTTCGCTGCAACCAGTGCCCAGGCTCGGGTGCCGAGCATACGGCTCTCGATCGGCCTCAGTTTTTGCATCGCCTACCCGGCGCGTTCTTGACCACAGCGGCCCACCTCACTTTCATAGGGACATGAGATGCCTGAAGCCTACCTCGCGGAAGTCCCCATGTTCGCAGGCAACTGCGTGCCGGAAGAGGGGGCGCTTTACGATGAAAAGCGGTTAGCGCCCAGCATCAATCCCACCCTCCGTTCTGGGAATTGAACATGGAAAGCTGACGCTTAATCGCCATAAACATTAGCTTTTCATCCCTGCACGATCGGCCTTGCCGACCGCTGCCGCGCGTTTCAATCCCCAAGCCATGAAGACCTCAAATCGAAACATGGCAGGAAGCCCCATGCGAACTCTGCTCCCTCCCTTCGGCAGCTGGCTGATACAGAAGCTGGTGATCATCGGCCTGTTGTTGATGGCCCTGACCACCACGACCCTGGCGCAAGCCGCACCAGTCATCACCACGCCGACGCCCGGCTCGACCCTGCCCACCGTCGCCGTCGGCGGCTCGATGAACATCACCATCAGCGCCAGCGTTGGCGCGACGCCCATCGACGGCTGGTATGAGTGCGACCTCATCAATGGGGACGCTCCCCCCTGTCTGCCACCCGGCCTGACACTGGACTACTCGCCTGGCAGCCCATCAACCCAGCTACATGGCTCGCCGACCACCGCCGGGACCTATCACTTTGCCGTATCGGCTCAAGACAACAACGGCCAGTCGGGTGTTGCCAACTACGACTTGGTGGTCACAAGCGTTGCTTCGACACCGAACCTGACCTCGGTCACTCCGTCCAGCGGCAGCACCGCCGGCGGCACCCCCGTCACCTTGCAAGGTACTCATTTGAGCGGGGTCTTCTCCGTCAGGTTTGACGGCACCCCAGCCAGCAGTTTTACCGTCAACAACGACTCCACCATCACGGCCACCACCCCGGCCCATGCCGCAGGTGCGGCGAATGTGGTAGTCACCACGGCAAGCGGTAGCTCGACCCTGGTCAACAGTTATACCTACGCACCTGCGCCCACCGTCGACCCAGTCAGCGCCGCCGTTAACGCCTCCAGCAGCAATAACCCGATCGGCCTCAGGATCACCGGCGGCGCCACCAGCGTCGCGGTGGCCAGTGGCGCCAACCATGGCACCGCCACCGCCAGCGGTACCAGCATTACCTATACCCCGACAATCGGTTACGCCGGCGTCGACGCCTTCACCTACACCGCCACCAATGCCAACGGTACATCCAGCCCAGCGCTCGTATCCATCTCGATTGCTTCTCCTTCCATCAATATCGCTCCGACCAGCGTTGGCCCCTTCACCCTAGGCAGCGTCTTCAGCACCACCCTCACTGCCAGCGGCGGTACCGGGCCCTACACCTTTGCCTTAACCTTCGGCAGCCTGCCGGCAGGCTTGAGCCTGAGTCCAAGCGGTACCCTCAGTGGTACCCCCACCACCGCCAGTCCCTACAACTTCACCGTGACCGCCACCGACGCCGCCAGCTTTGTCGGGTCACGCGGCTATTCCGGCACCGTCACCAGCAACCCGCCCGTCACCAGCGCCGTCAGTGCTACGGTCGCCGCCAACAGCAGCGCCAACCCGATCACCCTCAACCTCAGCGGTGGCGCCGCCACCAGCGTCGCCGTTGCCAGCGCCGCCAGCCATGGCACCGCCACCGCCAGCGGCACCAGCATCACCTACACCCCTACCGTCGGTTACTCCGGTACGGACAGCTTCACCTACACCGCGACCAATGCCAGCGGCACGTCCAGCCCGTCCACTGTCACCCTGACGGTCAACGCGCCACCCATTACACTCGGCCCGACCACGCTGCCTAACGGCACGGTGAGCACGCCCTACAGCCAGACCATCAGCGCCAGTGGCGGTGCCGCGCCCTACACCTACACCATCACCAGCGGCACCATGCCCACTGGCATGAGCCTGAGCACCTTGAGCGGCGCCTTCAGTGGCACGCCCTTCACCGTCGGCACCTACAACTTCACCCTGACCGCCACCGACAGCAACAGTGCAACGGGATCGCTCGCGTACTCCATCACCGTCAACGGCAATCCGCCCATCGCCAGCGCCGTCAGCGCCACGGTCGCCGCCAACAGCAGCGCCAATAGCATCGCCCTCAGCCTCAGCGGTGGCGCCGCCACCAGCGTGGCCGTTGCCAGCGCTGCCAGCCATGGCACCGCCACCGCCAGCGGCACCAGCATCACCTACACCCCAACCGCTGGTTACTCCGGTGCGGATAGCTTCACCTACACCGCCACCAACAGCAGCGGCACTTCAAGCCCGGCCACCCTCAACCTGACCGTCAGTGCGCCAACCCTGGTGCTGACCCCGGCATCCCTGGCTGCCGGCACCGCAGGCAGTCCCTATAGCGCCACCCTCAGCGCTTCCGGCGGCACCGCGCCTTACACCTACAACGTCAGCGGCGGCAGTCTGCCGGCCGGCATGAACCTGAACATCGCCAGCGGCTTGCTCAGTGGCACGCCTACGACCAGCGGCAGCGCCCACCTGACCATCACCGTGACTGACGCCAACAACGCCACCGGCACCCAGGCCTATACCTTCAGCATCGCCGCCGTGCCCATCAGCGTGCCGGCGTCGAGCCAGATCCTGGCCTCGGGGCAGAGCGCAACCGTCGACCTGACCCAGGGCGCCACCGGCGGCCCCTTTACCCTGGCGACCCTGGGCACCGTGACTCCCGCCTCGGCTGGCCGGGCGATGATGATGGGCCCGTTCTCCATGCGCTTCGTGCCGGCGACGGCCTTTGTCGGCACCGCGATCGTCAGCTTCAGCCTGCAAAACGGCAGCGGCTCCAGTGCCGCTAGTTCGGTCAGCTTTATCATCGAGGCGCGTCCGGACCCGACCAAGGATGCCGAGGTGATCGGCCTGCTCAATGCCCAGACCCGGGCCGCAGAGCGCTTTGCCAGCACCCAGATGGACAACTTCAACCGCCGCCTGGAGCAGTTGCACCAGGTGGCCTGCAACCGCAATTCGTTCAATGCCAGCGTGAGCAAAGACGGGCATGCGGTGCCCATGCAGGAACTGTCCAGCGCCGTACAGAAGCAGTTGGGAGGCTCGGCCAACAGCACCGACGAAGAGAAGAAAAAAGCCGCCGTTGCAGTCGAAGACGGCTGTAAACAAGAGGCCATCGCCTACTGGAGCGACGGCTTTATCAACAACGGCTCGACCCACGCCCGCGGGGCGCGGGACAACAGCTTCACCACTCTGGGCCTGAGCGCCGGCGTCGACTATCGGCTGTCGCCGACCGCGTTAGCCGGTGTCGGTATCGGCTATGGCAACGATCGCAGCGACATCGGTGACAACAACACCCGCAGTGACGCCGACGCCCTGGGGCTCGCCACTTA
>Ga0302174_10000076_pt1 | contig 47701 bp, 33 predicted proteins | sample I_Fen_N3_2_FD_198789 | JGI IMG/M metagenome (GOLD analysis project Ga0302174, IMG submission 198789) | Peat permafrost microbial communities from Stordalen Mire near Abisko, Sweden - I_Fen_N3_2 | ecosystem: Environmental > Terrestrial > Soil > Wetlands > Permafrost | place: Sweden: Abisko... | reverse complement strand
GCCCATGGTTCCCAGCATCCAGATGATATACAGCCCGAGTGCCATCAGCGTGCCCAGCAGCAGACATTTTTTGATGACCTGCGGGTTCTTGCCGTAATACTTCATCAGGCTCGGCACGTTGCCGTGATAACCAAACGACGCCAGACAAAAAGGCAATGTCGCCAGCACATAGGGCATATAACTCGGATTGATCTCCACGCTGTTAAGCAGATTCACCGGTTTCACATGCCACAGCAGGCTGCCAAAAGTGAGAAAGAACGCGATGATTTTTGCGCCGAGCACGATGGCGGTCATGCGGCTGACTGCACGGGTGCTCAGCCAGACGATAAACGCCACTGCCAGCGCGGTCAGCAAGCCGCCGAGGCGCGGGGAGACGTTCACCGACATCTCACGCATCGTATGCTGAATAACCGATCCGCTCGCTGAAATATAGGCGTAGGTCAGAATATACAACACGAAAGCGATGGTGAGGCCGTTCAGCCGGTTCCAGCCTTTGCCCAACAAATCGCGGGTGACGGTGTTGAAGCTGGATCCAATCGGGTAGTTCAGATTGGCTTCGAGGATCATCAGCCCTGAATGCAGCATGCAAAACCAGGTAAATACCAGCGCGGCGACTGACCAGAAAAACCAGGCCCCTGACATCACTACCGGCAGTGAAAACATGCCCGCGCCGATGATGGTGCCACCAATAATCATTGCGCCGCCAAAGACGGAGCGGAGTGGGGCTTCTGTGGAAAGCGTCGCCATAGTGCGGTTCCTCGCGTGGCTTTTATCACGATTCATTTCAAGAATTGCTGTAAAAGAATGGGTGGGTTATGGAGGCAGAAAACGCGCGTTTATCCTGCGGCTCTGACCTTAAGCGCGACAATATAGTGCAAATGGCGATGCATGTACACCATGAACTAGTGTGATAGTACATCAGGACAACACAACCGCTTACCTGATACTCTTGGTCTTGCTATCCGTGCGGATGAGGAGATGCGTGTCATTCCTCTCCCCACATTGACCCACTTATGAATGAAGAGTCCGACCATGATGAATAAAAAAATGCTTTCCCTCTGCGCGCTGGCCGTGTTCGCCCTCGCGGGTTGTCAGAATCACAAGACTGATGAGAAAAATGACAGCGCGAAAAATGCGGCGACCGTTCAGCAGCCGGACACCTGCAATGCCGGTGCTTTCAGTTCTCTGATCGGCAAAAAAGCTTCTGTCCTCGATAAAATGCGTTTCGCCCAGCCGATGCGCCACATCACACCGAACACGGCGGTGACGATGGATTACCGCGCGGAACGTCTCAATATTGAATCTGATGAGAAAGGGGTGATCACCCGTTTGTACTGTTCGTGACCGATCTGCCTGTTTAATAAGCGACTCTTCGGGGTTGCTGCTCAAACTCTCCCATTCCTCATCGGAAAATAGGGTTTACATCACAGATTTCATTACGTTTTCTAATAACAAAAATTAATTTAAACCTGTAATAAAATACAGTGTTGACACTCGGTTTATAACGAGTAGATTAGAACTTAACGCTGGTGAGGAGATGAGTAAGAGATTTATTAACCGGCGTGTATTACCGAGAAGTGAGTATCAAAGTAAGTAAGCAGTAAATAGATGCGATGAAGGCCACGACATATTTTGGATGGGTTCTTCAACACCGGGCTGAAATACTTAGCCACGTGAGAAGAGGATGTCAGGCTCGGAAGTAGAGTACAGCAATCGCATAATGTGGAACACACCGCGATGATGTAAGGCCTTGTTGTTAAGAGTAATGTTCGCGATTGGGTACGTAAGTATGAAATCGAGAATGTCGCGAAGAGAGTAAGGCAACGCATCAAAGAGTATATATCGCGAGGGCGATGTACTCATTTAGTCAACTCTTCAGGAATTGTCTTAATGAAATTAGCAGGATGAAACGCTTATTCCATAAAACTCTAGGAGGACAGCAGTAAATCAGTAACCAATATATCCTGTGAAAAAATGTGCATCATGAGAAGTAGAGTTAAGTAATTAAGTTGATGAATGTTAAATATTAAATTGGTAGTAACCTGAAAGCCCCGGTGATGTATTACTGGGGCTTTCTTCATTTTAGCGCCTGATTAACAACGGTTTATTATTACTGCTCCCCTCATCAGGTTAAATCCAGCATGGCGCTGAGTTCGGCGATCTGCTGCTGCCACTGATCCTGCAAACCGGGTTTCTGATGTTTCGGCTTACGCGCCCGGTCTTCCTCCAGTTTGCCCTCCAGCTCCACCAGCAACGCCAGCAGCCGTTCCTCTTGCGTTTCCTGCACTTTCGCCGCTTCCGGTTTTTGCTCTGCCACGGGCAGGGCAGGAGTCAGTTGCGGAACACCGGCTAAAATCCCATAGACGGATTTCAGATCATGCCATTCCTCCAGCCGCTGATGGTCAATCAGCCAGAACCGGTTACAGCTTTGCTCGATAAACCGCCGGTCGTGCGACACCAGCAATACCGCACCGCTGAAGGTTTTCAGCGTCTCAGCCAGCTCTTCTTTTCCCTCCATATCCAGATGGTTAGTCGGTTCATCGAGCAGTAGCAGTGAGTAGTTCGCCAGCGTCAGGCCGATAAACAGCAGTCGCGAGCGCTCGCCGCCGCTGAGCGTGCTGACTTTTTGCTGATGGCGGAGGTAAGAAAAGCCCGCGCCGATCAGTGCCATTTTTCGCTGTTCTTCCGTCAGTGGAGCAAACTGCACCAGCGCGTCGCTCAGGCTGTCGTCGTCACGCAGTTGTTGCAGGTTCTGGTCGTAATAACCGGTGCGTACGCGCGGATGAAAGACCACGCCCGGTTCTGCATTTTCCAGATTGCAGAATGCCCGCCACAGCGTATGCAGAAGTGACGATTTACCTCCGCCGTTGCGACCGACCAGCGCGATACGATCGCCACTTTTTACCCGCATTTCGTCCAGTTCAAACAGCACCGGGGCATCCGGCGCAGGGCGGACATGCAGATCCGACAATGCCAGCACGCGATCTGCCGGTAAGGCTTCACCGTTTAAACGTAGTTTCCACAGATTGCCTGCGGTGACCTCGGTTTGATCTTGCTTCAGCCGGTCGACCTGTTTTTCCATCTGCCTGGCCTTGCGCGCCAGCTTTTCGTTGTCATACACGCTGCCCCAGACCGCCAGCCGTTTGGCGCTTTTCGCCACGCGGTCGATCTCCTTTTGCTCAGATCTGCGGCGCAGCGCATCCGCCGCATCCCTTTCCTCCAGCGCCTGTCGCGCCTGCGTGCAGGGAAGACGAATAAATTGCAGCGTTTTATCGCGCAAGATCCAGGTACAGTTGGTGACATTGTCCAGCAGGCTGCGGTCGTGGGAGACCAGCACAAAGCTGCCCCCCCAGTTTTTCAGAAACTCTTCGAGCCACAGCAGCGTGGGCAGATCCAGATGGTTGCTCGGTTCATCAAGCAGCAGCAAATCCGGCTGACGGATCAGCGCCCGCGCCAGCAGCAGGCGCGTATGCTGTCCGCCGCTGAGTGTCCCGGCGGTAAGCTCCCAGGCTGTTTCATCAAAACCGAGCGTGGCCAGCAGCACTTCCGCCTGCCAACGCTCCGGCTGATCCAGGCTTTCCGGCAAATGGCTGAACACTGCGTCAATCAGCGAACATTCCGCCAGTTCTGCGGGAAGATGCTGTTCGATGCGCGCCATCAGGCACTGGCTGGACAGGGTGACGGTGCCGGAACTGGCCGCCAGACTGCCGCTGAGGATTTTCAGCAAGGTACTTTTGCCGCAGCCGTTGTGGCCGATAAGCCCGATACGGTCGCCTTTTTTCAGGCCGAAGGAGATTTCAGCCAGCAAAGGGCCGTAGGCAGTGTCGAAAGAGACAGATTGCGCAGAAAGTAATGTGTTTGGAGATAGGGTCATGATGCTTACTCAAGGTTTACAGGCATAAGAATGCCTTTCGTCAATAAAGCCGACGATAACCGGTAAGCCGGAGGGAAGTTCTCAGATTGTCAGTTAGCTTCGCTCAAGCAGGTTATCGCAGCACGATACCGGTAACGCTTGAGCAATGACGATCGCTAAGGACGAGTGAAGTTAAAAACAATTCACGGGTCAGCATGGCAATCCTCCTTATATAAATTTGGTGAATGAATGAGCTGATTATATTGGGGAATGTGCGGTTTTGCCAGTGGGGGAATTTCCCCCGCCGGTTAAACCGCCACCTCATTCTCCAGCTTCTGGCGTTTACGCAGACCGGGGAACCACGTCATCCACAGGCCAACGACGATCAGTGTTCCGACGCCGCCGATGGCTGCGGCGGGCACCGCACCGAGCCACGCGGCCATCAGACCAGATTCGAATTCGCCGAGCTGATTGGAGGTGTTGATGAAGATCGAGTTCACCGCACTGACGCGGCCACGCATATCGTCAGGCGTATCAAGCTGTACCAGCGCACCGCGGATCACCATGCTGACCATGTCAAAACCGCCAAGGGCGAACAGCGCCAGCATCGACAGCCAGAGGGACGTCGAGAAGGCGAAGACCAGTGTTGCGGCACCAAAACCGGCGACGGAGGCGAACATAATTTTGCCGACGTTGCGGTTCAGCGCGCGGTGGCTCAGCCAGAACCCGACGATCAACCCGCCGACCGCAGGCGCGCCACGCAGTAAACCTAATCCCCATGGACCGGTGTGCAGAATATCGTGGGCGAAGATCGGCAGCAGGGCGGTCGCGCCGCCAAGAAGAACGGCGAACAGGTCGAGAGAAATCACGCCCAGAACGTCCGGTCGGTTGCGAATAAACCCGATACCGGCGAACAGCGTTTTAAAGGTCGCGGGCACGCGGCGCGGCGGGGTGTGCTCATAGCGCAACCGGCTGACCATCACGATGGAGAGCAGATACAGCGCCGCACACGCCGAGTAGGCCACACCGGTGCCTGCAACATACAGGAAACCGCCGAGCGCCGGGCCGACCATCGCTGCCGCCTGGCCGGAGACACTGTTAGCCGCCATCGCACGCGCCAGCAAATGCGGCGGCACCAGCGCAGGGAGCATCGACTGCAACGACGGCGCTTCCATTGCTTTGGCGGTGGAAATAATAAATATCAGGCTGAGGATCACCACTTCGTTAACGTGATGGGTCAGCGTCAGATACGCCAGCGCAGCAATCGCCACCCATTCAGCGATTTGCCCTAGCAGCACCACGCGGCGGCGGTCGAACTGATCCGCCACATGACCGGCCACCAGCGCCAGCAGGACGGAAGGCAAAAACTGCACCAGCCCGATCAGCCCAAGATCAAACGCCCGGCCTGTTATCGAATAAATCTGCCAGCTGACGACAATCGACAGCATCTGAAAACCAAAACTGGACGATGCGCGGGCTATCCAGAATGCAACAAATGAGCGGTGCTGTAACAGCGAGTCCGAATTCACGGAGGGTGATGACATGGTAAATCCCTGAAAGAATAAATTATGCTGCCGCGTCTGTTTTGTACTGTGCTACAAACTAGCCCGGCAATTATTGTGGATACAAATAATTAACAAAGTGACGGGCTGTTTCTTGCATCCGATGAAAGCAGGTTTATCGCCGGTGCAGAGCTTTGTACCGATGGCGGAATGAGTCAGATCTCAATGCAAAACGACCTCCGCAGAGGTCGTTATCAAAACACTTGTTCGTGATTAAAACATGGTTTACCAGCGCAGCTCACGTCCGGAATACTCAACGAAATGATGTCCGCCTTTGCCACGCCATTTTTCGAACACATCGGCGATGCCGGTGGTGCTTTGCTCTATGGTCAGCGTGGCATTCTCGCCGCCCATGTCGGTCTGCACCCAGCCAGGATGGACAGATAACAGCGTCTGACCGTGCTTATCGGTTTCTTCCTTCAGCGGACGGGTCAGCATATTCAGCGCCGCTTTACTGGCGGAGTAGAGCGGATAGGTGGCAACTTCGTTTTCGTTCAGGCTGGCCAACTCGGAAGTCATCAGCGCCAGTACGCCAGTTTTCGGTTTGAGCAGCGGAAGCAGCTCCGTCGCGCAGCGCACCGGCGAGAAGGTGTTGGTCATGAACAGTCTGACAATCTCGTCGTCACTGGCCTGATTCACATCCTGGCTGGCCGGGCCGAATGCGCCTGCATTAATAAAAATCAGGTCGAATGTGCTTTCTGAAAGCGCGTCTTTCACCGCTTTACGCTGGTCGGGATTATTAATGTCCAGTTTCACCCACTCAGCCGATTCTGGGCTGCCCGCCGGTACGGCATCACGGGTGGTCGCCGTCACCTGCCAGCCACGTTCCGTCAATACGTTCACTACGCCTAAACCGATGCCGCGTGATGCGCCAATGATGAGTGCTTTTGATGAGTCAGTCATAGTAGTCCTTATTGTATGAGGAATTTTTCTGAGAATCGTTCCTACCCTAGCAGCTAAGCGTAGACCCTGAGCGGCAAAACGTAGCAAAAAAGCCCCTTATATTGCTGCGTGAATATCGCTAAAAATCCCACTTCATCAATAAATTTGTGAAATAGTTTCAATGCGAATAGATAATGATTTGTAATGAGTTTTTGGCATTTTTTGCTAAAACGTCTGCGTAATTTTCGGCAGCGCAGAGGAAATTTCCCGTTTTATGGCTAACCTTATTTAAGCTGATGTCAGCTTTTATATTTAATTCTGGCTTTAGCGGTGGTTCTTAGGAGTTCAACGTACCTGATTTGCATTTTGCTAACGAAAAGTCTGGTAATAAATGGAGATGTCAAAATGATTGAAAACCCAACCCCTGCACCGGGCCATTACAATAATACCGTGGTCGAACCGGTGAACAATGTTCCACTGAAACGTATTTCATGGAGCGCGATTTTTGCGGGTGTCATTATTTCGATGGTGGTTTATTTACTGCTGTCGATATTGGGCACGGCCGTGGGTGCAAGTACGATTGACCCGCTTAAAGAGCAAAATCCTCTGGACGGTCTGGGCATGGGCGCCGCAATCTGGACTGGCGCCAGTATGTTGATTTCTATTGCTGCCGGTGCGTACGCCAGCGGACGTCTGGCTCAGCGCGAAGGTGCATTGCACGGCCTGCTGATGTTCGGGGTGAATACGCTGATTTGCGCCTGGTTCCTGCTGGTGGTCGTGAATAACGCCATGAGCGGTGCAATGAGCGTGGTGGGTTCCGGGTTACAAACGTTAGGTAGCGGAATATCCGCCGCCGCGCCGCCGGTGACTCAGATGGTAAAAGAAAAACTGGGTGAGAATAATATTAATCTCGACAGTTTGCAGAATGAACTTGAAACTACGCTGCGTCAGACCGGCAAGCCGGAATTACAGCCAGAGAATTTGCAAAATAAAGCCGAAGGTGAGGCGAATAATGCGCAGGCTCAGGCCAATGACACGGCTAACCATCCTCAAACCGCCGATGCGGATCTGACCAACTTTATTAAAGGTCTGATCTCACGCAATGAAGCGACATTCCAGGCCGCTGACCGCGATGCACTGAAAAATATCATCAAAGCGCGTACCGGGAAAAGCGATCAGGAAGTCGATCAGATTGTCAGCCAGGCTGAACAAACCTATCAGCAGGCCCGTGCGAAATACGAAGAACTGAAAAAGCAGGCCGAGCAGAAAGCCCGTGAAGCCGGTGAGAAAGCGGCCGCTGCAACCGCCAAAGCCAGCTGGTTCACCTTCTTTATGTTGATCGTCGAAGCCGTTCTGGCCGGTGCCATGGGCATGTTGGGTCGTCGTACTCAACCTGAACCGGTGTTCACGCATCAGCGTCATTAATCATTAAGTCAGTAAATCATCAAGGGGAGATAGCGATATCTCCCCTTTTTTTATGGCATTCCGCTTTCCCCTTCCGCACGCAAACGACGAATATCCCGCCACGGCGATTCCCCAAACTCACGGCTGTACTCGCGGCTGAACTGTGAGGCGCTTTCATAGCCAACAAACAGCGCAGCGCTGCTGGCATCCAGATTTTTATTCATCATCTGTTGACGCGCCTCCTGCAAGCGGAGTTTTTTCTGAAATTGCAGCGGGCTGACGCCGGTGACGTGACGAAAATGATGGCGGAAAGTGGAAGGACTCATGTACGCGCTGGCAGCGAGTTCATCAATGGTGAACTGCCGCGTGAAATTTTGCTTCAACCAGCCCACCACTTTCGCAATCTGCTGACCCGGCGAGCCCGCCGTCGCCATCTGGCGCAGCTGGCTGCTGTAGGGGCCAGTCAGTAATCGCACGATAATCTCCTGCTGGATAAGCGGTGCGACATGCGCAATCAGTGCCGGTTCAGCCAGCAGAGTCACCAACCGCAGCAGGGCATCGGCCAGCGCGTGATCCAGCGGTTCGACGGACAAAGGGGTAACCTGCGCTTCCCGCACAGTCGGCGCAGGGGGAATGACGGCAGCCAGTTGCGCCACCGTCTGAGGATCCAAAACCAGCATCAGCCCGAGAAAAGGCTGCTCCGCGCTTGCCTGTGTGACATGCGATACCACCGGCAAATCTACCGTCGTCAGCAACGACTCTCCTGCACGGTAGTATGTCGGTTTACCTGCCAGCATGACCTGCTTCGCGCCCTGCGCGACCACGCCCAGCCCCATCTGATAAATACAGTGCACCGGCGTGGTCGGTGTATTACGGCGATGCAGCGATAAGGCACCGATCGCCGTTGTAAAGTCACCGTCGTTTTGGGCAATTTTGCTGATCGCTTCTGATAATGAAGCTAACGCCGATATTTCAATATTTTGGCGTGAATCTGGCATTTATCCGCCTGTGTATTGCAGAATGAGGAGTGAACAGAACTTATCATCCTGGGGGTTCGTTGGCGATGTCCTTCTGGCTATTCATCATTTCAGGCAATAATCCCGGCGGATCTGACAAGATATCCGGCGGGCAAAAAGCCGATACTGTTTCTCACTTCTTCACGATAAGCCGAGAACGTTATGCCGACTTTATTTACGCCCTTTACCCTCAAAGACGTCACCCTCCGTAACCGGATCGCCGCATCGCCGATGTGTCAGTATCAGGCGGAGGATGGCTTCCTCAATGACTGGCACCACACCCATTACGCCATGCTGGCGCGCGGCGGCGTGGGGCTGCTGGTCGTGGAAGCCACGGCCGTATCGCCGGAAGGCCGCATCACGCCGGGGGATGCTGGTCTGTGGAGCGACGCCCATATCGACGGGTTTGCTGATGTTGCGACGGTGATTAAACAGGCAGGTGCTGTGCCAGGCATTCAGCTTGGTCACGCCGGACGAAAAGCCGGCTGCACGCCGCCGTGGCAGGGCGGCGTGCAGCTGGAGAGAAATGATCCGCAGGCCTGGGAACCGGTCGCGCCAAGTGCCCTCCCGTTTATTCCGGGCGATGCTTATGTGCCGCGTGAAATGACGCAAGAAGATATTCAGCAGACCTGCGAGAACTTTGCCAGTGCGGCACGTCGTGCAGTTGATGCCGGTTTTAAATGGCTGGAATTACACTTCGCCCATGGTTTTTTGGCTCAGAGCTTCCTCTCGTCCCATACCAATATGCGTACCGATGAATACGGGGGTTCGCTGGAAAATCGTGCGCGTTTCCTGCTGGAGACAGTGGCAGCAGTCAAAAAAGTCTGGCCGGAAAATCTGCCGCTGACTGTCCGGCTGGGCGTGGTGGAATTTGACGCCAGCCCGGAGCATTCCTTTAGCGAATCTCTTCAGGTGATCCGCTGGCTGAAAGCGGCCGGTGTGGATTTCGTGGATGTCGGTCTGGCGTTGTCAACGCCGTCAGAGCAGGTGCCGTGGGCGCCCAACTTTATGGTGCCTTACGCCGAACGCGTCCGCCGCGAAATCGGTCTTCCGGTGGCGACCAGCTGGATGATCACCCGCGCCACGGACGCCGACGCCTTTATTCAGGATGGAAAGCTGGATGTGGTCTTTTTTGCCCGCACGCTGCTGACTCATCCGCACTGGCCATTCCTGGCCGCGCGCGAGCTGAACGTCAGCCAACCGGAAACCGTACTCCCCATGCCTTATGCCTATTGGTTGCAGAACTCAGCCGGGTAATACAGGCAGGAAAACCGCCGTCGGACTGAGCGAACTCGACGCTCTTTTATCGCAACTTACCGTTCACGGTGGTCGCATGGAATGTGCGATAAAGCGCTAAATTTCAAACGGGCTGGAGAGACTTTCTGCCAGCCCCTGATGTGTGATTATAAGTTCTGGTTCTCGCTGCCGATTTTCACATTGCCACCCCCATAGGCAATGGGTAATGTTGTGGTTTCGAACAACTCCCGCAGGTGAATAAAGCATGATCACCCTTAAATGGTTCAGCATCGCGTTTGTCTGCATTTTGCTGCTGTCGTTTGGTTACAGCTATGCCAAAGCGACGCAAACCAAAGAAGCACCGGCGCATAACTGGTCGACGGCGCGACGTGATTCCGCCGGGATTGCGCCGGATCCGGTGAAATTTAAAAGTACCGCCATTGTGCAGATCTATGCCGCCCCTACCTACGGCTGGCGCGGGCTGGTAGCGGTACATCCGTGGATTATCTTCAAGCGGGAAGGGGAGACGCAGTTTACCCGTTACGACGTGATCAGCTGGGGCAGCACCAATGTTGTACGTCGTGACTACGCAATCCCGGACGGTTACTGGTTTGGTTCACGACCAAGAAAGCTTGTCGATCACCGTGGTGCACAAGCACAGGCGATGATCCCGCAAATTGAAGCGGCCATCAAAAATTATCCTTACCCGCAGACCTACCACGCGTGGCCGGGGCCGAACAGCAACACCTTTATGGCGCATATTGGCCGCGAAGTGCCGGATCTGCAGCTGGACCTGCCCTCGAATGCCATTGGTAAAGATTACCGCGGGATAATGAATCCGATCGGTTTACCGCCGTCAGGGCGCGGGGTGCAGGTCTCCGTACTGGGGTTGCTGGGGGTGACACTGGGTGTCGAAGAGGGAGTTGAAATCAATGTGCTGGGGCTGAACCTCGGTGTGGATATCAAATCTCCCGCACTGCGCTTACCCTTCATTGGCCGTGTAGGATTCGATAATCCCGGTGCTGCTGAACTCTGAGCTGATAAGCACTGAGATCGCAGTAAACAAAAGGGCGCTTTCCTTACGGGAAGCGCCCTTTGTGTATAACCAGTAATCGAATTACTGGAAATAGATATCGCCCGATTCGGCTTTAAGGATTTTGCCGTCGGTATCGGTAATCATCGCGTAGTTGCCGCCGATGTAGGTCCAGTGGGTACCCGCGTCCGGCGCAGGCAGGTGGCGCTGCTGCCAGTCAATAATTTCATAGGGCTTGGTGCGGTACATACCCGGCACGGCGTCGCCAATTTTATATTCGGTAGAATCGTCAAAGAACGATTGGATTTCATGAGACGTAGTGGCCGCTGATGCGGTGTGTGAAACCGTCATCAGGGAGGTCATAACCAGAGCTGACAACATAATAATTTTAGAATGACGCATAATGTTTCCCGTTCAACACCATCAACATAACGCCCGCTGCCATTCCCTTGTCATTGCAACGAAGCCTGTTCTTTTCAGATAGGTCAGGATGATAACGACAAACGGCCTGACAGGAGGGGCGAATAATTGTGTCGAAATGCAAATGATTGAAAGGGTTTCCCTTATTGCGGGAGGGCGGGCCAGCAAACTCAGAAATATCCTTAATGCATCATGCCCCGCGTAATTTGTCCTACCCTTAGGGTTCCTTCATACGTTTTCAGACAAGGAGCTTGTGTATGAACAGCAAAAAAACCATCCCCGTTTCCCTTAACGATCCGCGCGTAGACACCTTCCCGATTCCGCCTTTTGAACAGCAGAAACAGCCGTTCCCCGGCCTGGTCAGTAAGATGATCCCGGTGCCCGATCACGGCGAAACGTCGTATAAAGGGAGTTCACGTCTGAAGGGGCGTAAGGCGCTGGTGACCGGCGGGGATTCCGGTATCGGCAGAGCGGTGGCGATTGCTTTCGCCCGCGAAGGCGCAGATGTTGCGATCAATTACCTGCCGGATGAAGAGCCGGATGCACAAGATGTGGTGAATCTTCTGAGTAAAGAAGGCCATAAAATTGTGGCGATCCCCGGTGATATTCGCGATGAGAAATTTTGTCAGCGTCTGGTGAAAGATGCCGCTCTGCAACTCGGCGGGCTGGACCTGCTGGTCAATAATGCCGGTCGTCAGCAGTTTTGTAATTCGATTAAAGATCTGACTACTGAAGCCTTTGATGCCACGTTTAAAACCAACGTGTATGCGATGTTCTGGATAACTAAAGCTGCACTGGAATATCTGCCGCGCGGCAGCTCAATCATTAATACTTCTTCAGTACAGGCCTTTTTGCCGAGCGACAACCTGCTCGACTATTCGCAAACCAAAGCTTCGATCGTTGCCTTTACCAAAGGCCTGGCCAAGCAGCTGGCACTGGAAGGTATTCGCGTGAACTCTGTCGCACCGGGCCCTTACTGGACTGTTCTGCAAACCTCCGGCGGTCAGCCGCAGGAAAAAGTCGAGAAATTTGGTGAGCAGGCGCCGCTGGGTCGTCCCGGACAACCTGCCGAAATTGCGGGAATGTACGTGGCGTTAGCCTCGAATGAAAACAGTTACACCTCAGGTCAGGTGTGGTGTTCCGATGGCGGTACCGGGACGCTCTAATAGATCAATTAACGAAATAGTTTGCTCTGCTTAAGCGTCTCGATGAGGCGCTTTATTTGTCTGTTTTTCACCTTTTATAATGTTCACTATTATTGGGTGAATATCGATACTCATTTCTAAGATAGTTTGTTCTAACTACAGGGGGACAAAGATGAATTCGTATAAAAACTTGAAGTATGACGATGGTCAGCGCGAAAAATTTTGGAAACATCACCAAGTTCACGAAACCTTGCTGTTATTTTGAATAAAAAGGAGGGCTATGAAACTCCTGAAAGACGAATTTGAATTCAGACTCTGAAGGACATGCGATTTACTCCCATTTGAAGAGGGGCTAAGTCCTCTGTTTGACCCTGATGTGCTCAAAAGGGAAATCACCGCGCAAATGCCGGGTAAGTTTCCGTGTGTTGGTTATATCATCCGGTGACCAAGCCTATATTAACCAGTGCAACCGCGGTTCCTATGTCCATTTCAGATCAGGGATGGGCAAGGTTAATGGGTGTTCTACAAACATAACGATTGAGTAAGGTTTAAGACTCCATTTGGATACTCTTTTAACTTTTATGTGATTACGTAGAGGAAAAGCTAAAAAAGACAGTGGAAATAATGAATGAGACTAACACCAGCGCGAATAAAAGGCAGTTGCCGGGTGTGAGCAACTTGCTGTTAGTCTTGCTCTTGTGGTTTTTAAACAAAATGACAATCAATACTAACCCGATAAGAATGAATATAGAACCACCAGTATAACTAGCAACAGCATTCATCGAAATAACCTCCTTAAGCGTAGTTTTTAATAATAGCTCAAATTGTCATATTCGCTGATTGAAGCCGATTCTTCGGTTTTGTTGGTCGACGGGTTAATGCACCAGTAAGCCAGAATTCAGTTCTGGGTAAGTGTTTGCGACCGACTCGGATTTCTGAAACTAGCCGCTAAGACAAAAACCGCATCGGTTCACGTGCGGTTCTTTTAAGAATAAACCTGACAATGACAAAATATCAGAGGAAATCTTGTCTCTGCGGCGTAAAGGTATCGAGCAGTACGCCCTTCTCCAGACACACACAGCCGTGCATGATGTAAGGTTTTTTGTACAACGTGTCACCTGCCGACACTTCCCGCGTTTCTTCACCAATGGTGAATTTGAAGCGTCCGGACAGCACGTACGTCAGCTGTTCATGCACGTGATTATGCATCGGGCCGACCGCGCCTTCTTCAAAATACACTTCGACCGCCATCATGGTGCCGTCGTGCGCCAGAACGCGACGGCTGACACCGTCGCCCAGATCCTGCAATGGAATGTCTTTTCTAAAGATGAACATCAGTTAGTCCTTACGTAATGAGCTGAGCAGGGCATCAGGAATTTCAGCCAGGTACAACGCCGGTAAACCTTCATAATCGGTGGTGAACAGCACGTGACAATCGTCCGGCGAGAAAGAAGGGTGCGGATGCGTGACCTGACGGTCGCCGTCGAGCACGCGCCATGAACTGTTATGCGCCGCCAGCGGGGCGTGCTGACGGGTTTTGGCATCAAAAATGTACAGCCAGGGATCGTTTTCAATCGTATGACTGGCAGTATCTTTCACATCTACCGGCGTACCGGAACCGTCGCCGACCAGCAGTGAACCCTTTTCATTGCTCATCAGATGGGAACAGGCAGGCATGGTCATCAGGCTGATATCTTCGCCGGTTTGCGGATCATAACGGCGGATATGGCGATCGTGCTGGCCTTTCAGGTAGGAGACGTACATCAGCGCGGAGCCGTCCGGTACCCAGAATTCGTGCGTGCAGCTTTCGCCCGGCGCATGTTCCTTCACCTTGCGCACATGGGTGCCGTCCTCATTGACCAGCCACATGCGCGCATCGACCAGATCGTGCGGGCCTTCATGGCAAAACGCGACGGTGCTGTCATCATACGGACGATAGATAGGATGGCCGAGCCATTCATTTTTCTCATGAATGACGGTGGATTTTCCGCTCAGCAGATCCACCTTCAGCAAGCGGCAGTGAGGATTGCTGTGGTAGAACTCCTGGAAGATTTTCCAGTCTGAGAGCGGCGTCCAGTCTTCGCGGCTGATCTCAATACCCACCAGGCTGGTGCATTCACTGTTCGCCACCCAGGTGCCGTAACCGACCCATTCTTCCGGCACCTGATATACCGTTGCTTCGCTGAAATCCGCCAGTGTGACCCGTTGCAGACGACGTTCGTTTTTAACGTAATACAGGTACTGATCGTCCGGGGAAAGGAATCCGCCAAAGGTGTTATCGCCTTTACCTTCGGTCAGTTGCACCGCTTTTTGGGTGCTCAGATCCAGCAGGTAATAATTGCGATTGCCGTCAAATTCCCCTGCAAACAAAACCTTACTGCCATCGCGGGTAAAACATTTTTGGTAGAAATAGTTGCGATGACAGAGCACATCGGGCGGGGTCAGACGGGTGACGCGCGCTCCGGTTTGCGGGTCAGGAACGGTGTGGAAACTGAATTGAATCTGAGAACCTTTCGCCATGATTCACCTCATAAGTGGCAATAAAATCAGCCGGTCATTGGCTTTCATTTATTAATTGAAATGTGATTTCATTAAATTGAAAACACATTACCACTTACTGCCGCAGACTGACGGCGGTCGCTGCCAAAAATGTAATGCTGATCACATTTTTCCCTTCTGTAAAAAACATTCTATAATGTCATGGTTTCGTAAATAACAATTGATGCCCGAAATACATTAAGGGTACTGAACAAATACCTCACGCTTTACACAGTGGAGTTATTTTAGAAAAGGGATGTACATGATTAGATTAAGAAAGAAACGCGCCAAACCGATGCACATTAACGATATCACTATCATTGATGATTCCAAGCTCAAGAAGGCGATCACCGCTGCTGCACTCGGTAATGCGATGGAGTGGTTTGACTTTGGGGTGTACGGTTTTGTCGCCTTTGCGCTGGGTCAGGTGTTTTTCCCTGGCGCAGATCCAGGTATTCAGATGATAGCCGCACTGGCAACGTTCTCCGTGCCATTCCTCGTCAGGCCTCTGGGTGGTCTGTTCTTCGGGGCGCTGGGCGATAAGTTTGGCCGTCAGAAAGTGTTATCTGTCACCATTATTATCATGTCAGTCAGTACGTTCTGTATCGGACTGATACCAGGTTACGCCACCATCGGCATCTGGGCACCGATTTTGCTGTTACTGGCAAAACTCGCGCAGGGCTTCTCGGTGGGCGGTGAATACACCGGTGCCGCGATTTTCGTTGCGGAGTACTCTCCGGACAGAAAACGTGGCTTCCTCGGCAGTTGGCTGGACTTCGGTTCCATCGCCGGTTTTATCCTCGGTGCGGGTGTGGTTGTCTTGATTTCCAGCATCGTCGGTGAAGCGAACTTCCTCGAGTGGGGCTGGCGTATTCCGTTCTTCATCGCCGCACCGCTGGGCCTGATCGGTATCTACCTGCGTCATGCGCTGGAAGAAACGCCGACATTCCAGCAGCACGTTGATAAAATCGACAGCGATTCCCGTAAAGACATTGCGGAGCCGCCGAGAGTCTCTTTCCGCGAAATTCTGACCAAACAGTGGAAACCGCTGATCGTCTGCGTCGGTATGGTGATCGCGACCAACGTCACCTACTACATGTTACTGACGTATATGCCGAGCTACCTGTCGCACAGCCTGCACTACTCTGAAGACCACGGCGTGTTGATCATTATCGCCATCATGGTCGGTATGCTGTTCGTCCAGCCGTTTATGGGGTTGCTGAGCGACCGCTTTGGCCGTAAGCCGTTTATTCTCATCGGCAGCGTGGGCCTGTTTATTCTGGCAATCCCGTGCTTCATTCTGATCAACAGCGGTGTGGTGGGGCTTATCTTTGCAGGGCTGCTGATCCTCGCAGTGTTGCTGAACTGCTTCATCGGTGTGATGGCTTCGACCTTACCGGCAATGTTCCCGACCCATATCCGTTACAGTGCGCTGGCTATTGCCTTCAACGTTTCGGTGCTGATTGCTGGCCTGACGCCAACCATCGCCGCGTGGCTGGTGGAATCGACCGGTAACCTGTACATGCCTGCCTACTACCTGATGGTGGTCGCGGTCATTGGTCTGGTCACCGGGATCTTCATGAAAGAAACCGCCAACCGTCCGCTGAAAGGCGCGACCCCGGCGGCTTCTGACCGTGCTGAAGCGAAGGAAATCCTGCAAGAGCATCACGACAATATCGAACAAAAAATCGAAGATATTGATACGCAGATTGCTGAACTTCAGGCCAAAAGAAAGAACCTGATTGACCAGCATCCTGAAATCAACGGATGATTTTTTGATGCAGTAAATAAGGCCGGTCAGCATTGTTGACCGGCCTTTTTTTTGCCTTGCGCCGCATTTTTCCCAATCCTGCTCCATACTTCATTTCCCGGTCATCTGAATGGAAAGCATGAATGCAGAATCCTACGTTGTTTCAGTTCTTTCACTGGTATTACCCGGACGGCGGCAAGCTGTGGCCGGAAGTGGCGGAGAAAGCCGCGTGGCTGGCAGAAATCGGTATCACTGCCGCCTGGTTGCCGCCTGCATATAAAGGCGATTCCGGCGGATATTCGGTCGGTTATGACACCTATGATTTGTTCGACCTTGGCGAGTTCGAGCAAAAAGGATCCCGCGCCACCAAGTATGGCGACAAAGAAGGTTTACTGGCGGCGATTGCTGCGCTGAAACAACATCAGCTCGGCGTGATCCTTGATGTGGTGCTCAATCATAAAATGGGTGCTGACGAAAAAGAACGCGTGCAGGTTAACCGCGTCAATATTGATAACCGCGAAGACATCAGCGATGACGTCATTGAAGCGGATGCCTGGACGCGTTTCACCTTCCCGGTGCGCAACGGCCAGTACTCCAAATTTATCTGGGATTTCCACTGCTTCAGCGGCGTTGATCACATCGAAAATCCGGACGAAAACGGCATCTTCAAAATCGTCAACGATTACACCGCCGGTGGCTGGAACGATCAGGTGGATGACGAGTTCGGTAATTACGATTACCTGATGGGCGCCAACGTCGATTTCCGTAACAACGCCGTCAATGAGGAGCTGAAATATTGGGCGCGCTGGTTAATGGATCAGACGCAATGCACCGGCTTTCGCCTTGACGCGGTCAAGCATATACCGGCGTGGTTCTATAAAGACTGGATCGACCATATTCAGGCAGAAGCGGAGCAGCCGATGTATATCGTCGCCGAATACTGGTCGCACGATGTCCCGACGCTGCAAAATTATATCGATCAGGTCGATGGCAAAACGATGCTTTTCGATGCGCCGTTGCAGCTGAATTTCCACCATGCGTCAAAGCAAGGGGCGGATTTTAACTTCACGCAGATCTTCGATAATACGCTGGTGGCCGCCGATCCGGCGCACGCCGTGACGCTGGTCGCTAACCATGACACACAGCCGTTGCAATCGCTGGAAGCCCCGATCGAGCCGTGGTTCAAACCGCTGGCCTACGCGCTGATACTGTTGCGTGAACAGGGTGTGCCGATCGTTTTCTATCCCGACTTGTTGGGTGCCACCTATGAAGATGAAGGCGATGACGGCAATAATTATACCATCGATATGCCGGCCATTCCGGGGCTGGAGACGTTGATTAAAGCGCGGCAGACCCATGCGTGGGGCGTGCAAACCGACTATTTCGATCACCCGAACTGCATTGCGTTCAGTCGCAGCGGCACCGAAGAGCATCCGGGCTGCGTGGTGGTGATGTCCAACAGTGAAGCGGGAGAGAAAACCATTGAACTGGGTGAAGATCTCGCACACAGAAAATGGCGGGATTTGCTGGAGCATCGCGAAGACATTATCGAAACCGACGAGCACGGTACGGCGCAGTTCTTCTGTGAAGCGGGCAGTGTGAGCGTTTGGATTTTAGCGGAGTAACACCCACGGCAGGCTGACGGGAATATCAGCCTGCCGTTTAATCAGCGGATACCGAAAGCAATCAGCAATGAATATATCCCCACCAGCAGTACAAATGTCACCACGCCGGCCATACCGCTTGCTCTTGCCATCAAATACCACGGGAAGCTCACCAGCATAACCATCGCATTGAGCGGCACCGCATACCACTTCCATTTTTTCGGCGCCATCATCCACAGCACAAAAAAACCGGCCACACTTAGTACGCCGTAATTTGTCGCCGCCATTTGAAGGTTGCCAGCGTCCGGTTTGAAAGTCTCGAAAAAGCCTAACAGTATTCTGACCAGAACTGCCATCGCCAGCAGTGAACAGCCGCTTTCAATCATCACCATAATTCCCTGACGATAGCGCAGTCGCTGTTCCAGCAAGCTATAACCCTGTATAAAAATACCGACCAGTAAAATCAGCGCTATGCGGTCACGCCATCTATTGGGATCGTCGTGGGTACCCAACATGATCAGCACAAGCCAGAACCCGGTCAGAAACACGGTTCCCCAGGTCAGGGCCAGCCGGGTTTCAGCCAGACTGTTCACCAGCTGAGAATTGACTCGTGGCAAAAGGGATGGGAAATGCATACGGATGTGGCTCAGCTCTTTATTGAGCGGCGTGAGGAAATCCGGTATCCATTTTGCCCACCACGGCAGTCTTGCACCTTCGACGGTCAGCAGCCGCAAACGCTGGCGATCCAGTGCCGAGCCCTGATACTTTTTTGCCAGCTGCGACCAGTAATAGTTCGCGCCCGTTTTCTCAATCTGATCATGAAGCGCAGCAAGACGCTGTGATGAAATTCCTTCAGGCTGATAGTGCTCTATCTCCCAGCCCATCACCTCGGACACTTTCATCAGCAGCGCCGAATACAATCCTTCACGCTCACACAGCTGAGCGGCTAGCTCCTGACTGAAAACTTCACGCAGCCGCAGGTTTTGCAATACATCGCCGGAAAGCGTGGACCGCAGGCGTTTCAGGCCTTCGGTTTCATCATCCATTAGACCATTAATAATGTCCGTTACGGTATCCGTCAGGCGTATTTCCTGCTCCAGCGACGTATCGATAACCGGCGTATTCTGCGTAAGAGGCTCAACGTGAATCTGCATTTTCCACGGCGAAGAAGTGGCGTCTTCGGTAGCCTCAAATTCCTCGATAAAATTATTCTGAGCAGAAATCTCTGCCGCCAGCTTTGCGCCTTCAAACGCTTCTCTCAGCCGCTGATATCCCTGAGGATCCCGATCAGGCCGCGCGGTTTTTAGTTTGCGGGCATAAGCGCGTTTGATATCGCTGAGATCGTCAGTAGGTTCGATGCCTAAAACGGACCAGATACTCATGCCACCGCCCATGTGACTAACCAAGAATAGAGATACAGCATTATCACGCACACGGCGATTCGCCAAAACCAACCAGGTTTCTTTACCTGCCTCCAGGGAAATGTGACAAGGGCAATCAGGCTGTTACTGATGAGGTTGTACCAACGCCAGTAGCGAGGACAAATCGCCCAAATGCAAAAAAGTGAAAATGCAGTGAGCATGGTAAATAGCACGGGGCCGCGGCTCGGATCGTCGTTCATGAAATGCAACTCGTTATACAGTCCGCTGAAAATCTTAGCAAATGTGGCTAAAATAAGCAGCGAAAGAAGGGCTTCATATATTTGAACGAGCATGGGGGATTGCGGGAAGCTCCGCTTTATTTGGCTTTTACATACTGTGCAGATGAGCAGAGCGGCGACGATAATCGGTGCGTCACGCATTACATGCGCATCATGGGGGATCCCGATGGCGATCACCATGCTCCAGAACGCGATAAAAAATGTCTTTCTCCAGTCCAGCATAAAACAGCGACCGGACAGATCCTGAATAAGTTGCGAGTTTATACGCGGCAGCAACACGGGGTGATGAGCACTGATTTCCTCGACAGTCTGATATAACTTGCCGACATAGTCAGGAATGAGCCTTACCCGAAATGACAGTTTTTCACCTTCAACACTTAATAGCCTAAACTGTTCGCTTTCTTGTTTCGTCACCACTGACTGGGTTGCAAGAGAATCCCAATATAGTTCCGCTTCTGTCTTCTCGATCTGGGCATAAATAGCCAGTAACTGAATATTTGTTATCCCCTCAGGACGGAAGTTATCGATTTCCCAGCCCAGCATAGCTGCAACATTTTTCAGCAAATGAGACGTTATGCCTTCGCGTTTCCCCATCGTCTCAGCGAGGAAATGATTAAACATCTCGCGGGCCATGATATTTTCCTGCAGATCGCCAGATACACAATTATAAAGGTCTTGAAAACCGGCCACCGGATCAGTGAGTAACAAGGTTACGATTTCATCGACCTGCCTGACGATATCCTGTTTCGATAAGTTGGAGGTGTTTTCAGATTTGGTAGTTTGAAAGGAGTCGGCGTATTGCGGGTTTTCAAACTCAGCAGCACTGCTATAAAAATCAGCTGTTAAAAGCGATTCTTTGGCCTCTTCAAAAGCTTCTCTCAGCCGCTGATAGCCCTGAGCATCACGATCCGGTCGCGTGGTTTTCAGTTTGCGGGCATAAGCGCGTTTGATATCGCTGAGTTCGTCGGTAGGTTCGATGCCTAAAACGGACCAGAAACTCATGCGGTTACTCCCATTCCTTGCGCAGATAAGCGATCAACCCTTCAATCTCCTGGCGCGCTTGGGCAATCAGTCTTGCATCCTGCGTATCGAGCATGCTTTCGAAGCGGTACAAATGGTCGGCGATATACTGACGCTGGTCGCCGAGACTTTGTTCATAAAACGCGTTCGCTTCGGCAACTAACTGGCGATTGACCAGTTGCTCGCGCGGATGCTGTTTGATGTTTTCCAACCGCAGCAGGCTGGCGGAGATTTGCTCCGGCGTCAGCGAACCGGGGGATTTTTCGATCACCAGTTTTTGCATCTCACCGGTATTGTCGACTTTGCATTCCACTTCCAGAATGCCGTCGAGTGTATAGGTAAAACGCACATCTGCGGTGATTTCTCCCGCAGGGCGTGGCGGCACATCCACAGATAAAGAACCGAGCAAAATGTTGTCGGTTACCCGGCGGGCTTCACCCTGATAAATGGCGAGCTCAATGACTTTTTGTTGAGGGGTGATTGTGACGATGGATTCCACACGGCTGACCGGCACAAAGCTGTTGCGCTCGATCAGCGGCAGGAAATGCCCGCTTTCATAGCCGTCGCCTTTACGGCGCGCTATTTCAATCCCCAGCGTAAACGGCATCACATCGGTCAGAACGATATCGTCGAGCGCCTGATCCTGCATCGCCAGCCCAGCCTGAATGCCTGCGCCTAATGCCACCGCCTCATCGGGCTGAAGATCGGTACGTGGGAAGCGGCCAAACAAACGGGCAACGGCCTGACGCACCAGCGGCATCCGCGTTGCACCGCCCACCAGCACGATATGATCGACCTGATCCGGCGAGAATTTGGCATCGCGCAACGCCTGAATGACCGGTTTTTTCATCCGCTCCAGCGCGCTTTCACAGCACTGCGCCAGAATATCATTGGTGATTGTCCAGCTCAGCGTTTCGCCGTCGTGCTGATAGCTGACGCTGACGCTATCCTGCGAAGTCAGCTGACGTTTGGCCCTTTCCGCCAGTGTGACCAGCCGCCCCTGCAAGCCGGACTCTTCTTTATTCAGCTGCGGATACTGCGCCAGCATCCAGCTGACCAGACTGCGGGTAAAATCATCGCCGCCGAGGAACACGTCGCCGCTGCTGGCGCGCACTTCAATCACGCCTTCGAACATATCGATGATCGAGACATCAAAAGTGCCGCCGCCCAGATCGAACACCAGAAACTTTTGCTCCTGCTGATTCGCCAGCCCGTAGGCCAGCGAGGCCGCGGTCGGTTCATTCAGCAGCCGCTCGACGCGCAGACCTGCCATCTCAGCGGCAGTTTTCACGGCTTTGCGCTGGATGTCATTGAAATAGGCGGGAACGGTGATAATGGCGCGATCCACGTTGCAGCCGCAATGTTGTTCGACATCGGCCTTCAGGCTGCGTAACAGCAGGGCGGAAAGTTCCTCGGCGCGAAAATACTGATTGCCAAGCCTGAACTGATGGTCGGTGCCCATAAAGCGTTTGAAACTGGAGAGGGTTAAATCGGGGTGAGTGAACAGGCGGGCATGAGCGGGTGCGCCGGTAAGTATGTGCCCGTCGTCGTCAAGCCCGATGACCGAAGGCGTGAGATTCTGTCCGTAAGCATTGGGTACCAGCACGGCCTGACCGTTCTGCCAGATGCATACCGCACTATTTGAGGTGCCTAAATCTATCCCTATCAACATCCGTATCACTCCCAAAATAAACTTAAAAAATGGCCGAAAGAGAACTCTATCGGCCAAAGTTACAGAATATTGAGGTTTTTTTGTAGCCGTTTACGCGATGGTTACTTTCTTATCCAGATAGACATCCTGCACCGCATTAATCAGCGTCACACCATCCTTCATGGATTTCTTGAACGCTTTACGCCCCAGAATGAGCCCCATGCCGCCCGCGCGCTTATTTATGACGGCGGTACGAACGGATTCCTGAATGTCATTTTCCCCCGCCGCACCGCCGGAGTTAATGAGGCCCGCGCGACCCATGTAGCAGTTCGCCAGCTGATAACGCACCAGATCGATCGGATGATCGGTTGTCAGTTTTGAATAGACGCGTTCATCGGTATAGCCAAATTTCACGGCTTTATAGCCACCGTTATTTTCCGCCATTTTTTGTTTGACGATGTCAGCGCCAATTGTGGCGGCCAGATGGTTAGCTTGACCTGTTAAATCCGCGCTGGAGTGGTAATCCTTGCCGTCTTTAATGAACGCCGGATTGCGCAAATAGGCCCACAGCACAGTCACCATACCAAGCTCATGTGCGCGTTCAAACGCGGCTGAAATCTCTTCGATCTGGCGGCGGGACTGTTCGGAACCGAAATAAATCGTGGCGCCCACCGCCTGCGCACCCAGATTGAACGCCTGTTCCACGCTGGCATAGAGCGTCTGATCGTACTGCGTCGGATAGCTCAGCGTTTCGTTGTGGTTCAGTTTGACCAGGAACGGGATTTTATGGGCATAGCGGCGTGACACTGAGGCCAATACGCCGTAAGTCGAAGCCACACAGTTACATCCGGCTTGCAGTGCCAGTTCAACAATATTTTTGGGATCGAAATACAGCGGATTGGCGGCGAATGACGCGCCAGCGGAATGTTCTACGCCCTGATCGACAGGCAGAATCGACAGATAACCAGTGCCTGCTAAGCGGCCAGTGTTATACAGATTCTGCATGGCGGTCAGCACGCGCGGTGAGCGGTTATTATCGATCATTACCCGGTCTACAAAATCGCTGCCTGGCAGATAAAGCTCGTCGGCGGGAATGGTTGTGCATTGATGTTGAAGCAGCGAATCTGCTTCTTTGCCTAGTAATTTCGTAATATCAGTCATGATGAACTCCGTCTCTGTCTCTGGCCGGAGGGCGCAGAGCAATGAATGAACCTGATTTACAGTAGACTAACGGTTTGAATACAGCCAACTTGTACAATACATGCTCACCAAATCATTGAATGGCTCAATGAGTCAGCACAACCAGATAGCCAGCTTGTAAAACAAACATGGGCAAAAACGCGGGTAAGGTATCTGCAGGCAAGATGAGAGAAAAGCGCTGAAACAATCAAACCGGGGCCTCATGCCCCCGGTTTGATCAGAAAGGACTTACAAATTATGCTTAAACTTTCAGATCCCGCAACATCTGCACCAGCCGTTCACGCTGCGCACCGGGGATTTCGCCACCGGCGGCGTAACCGGCGTTGCGCATGATGCTTTCCTGCAAACCGACCAGCCAGTCGTAGATGTAAAACGCCGTGGAATTGGTCGGTGTGGCAGAGAGTTTGGTCAGGCGCTGGGTGGATTTCCAGCTGGCGACGCTTTTCTGCGGTTTGGCAAAAATCTTATTACCTTTGTTGATGCGGCTTTCTGGTCGTTCGGCTTCGTTCTGTTTCTCAAAGCCCAGCCATGCCACGAAATCTCCGAGAACGGTCAGCGCACGGGATACCTGACGGTCGGCGTGATGCTCATGCTCACGCGTGCCCGCCGGAAGTGCGCCGCCAAGCGAGCGGGCCAGCGATTCGCCCATTTCCAGGCGGAAGCTGGCGGTGATAAGCTCCTCCATCAGCAACTCGACAGTCGGTTTGGCGACGCCGAGCAGCGCAATCAGCGGTTCGTTTTCCGGCAGGCTGCGTAAGTGGTTGATCCAGTAACGTTGTACATGACGCGCAAACGCCGTGCCGTCGTCGGGTTTTTCCTGCCAGACTTGAGTGTCCTGCTGTTCGGCAAACAGGTCGATATTGATACCGATGCCAAAACTTTCCACACCTGCGTCATCCTGCACGCGGGCTTCATCGGGTTGTGCGGCCAGTTCGTGATAAATGCGGTGCAGCTCGTCGCGGCTCGGCAGCAGTTTTTCCAGCAGTTCACCGTGAACGCCGGTGCGCGTTTGCAGCGCTTTGATCACCGTCTGCACGGTACGCTGTTTCTGCGCCGGATCGGCAGTTTCGCCTTCCTGATACCAGCTGCCCAGCAAATTATCGCCCAGCTCGCGACGCAGTTCGTCACGCAGCTCGGCCAGACGGTTAATACGAATTTCCGGGCGAATTTCTGTCACCAGATAATCGGCCATGCGTTGTAAACCACGATCGTCCATGGCCAGCAGCGCGCCCCAGGCATCGCCCGGATTACCTACGTGGCGCTGCACGGCTTCGTCGTAATGCACGGATTCGGTCATACGGCGATCAAACGGCGTCAATACCCACACCAGACCCGGTTTGCGACGGCTGCGCACTTGCGTGTTCTCGCCGTGCATCTCTTTGACCCAGTGCTCCAGCGTCCGGCCCACGGCCACCACGTCCTCACGTTTATCGGCAGCGGTGCACACCATCAGCATGTTCATCTCATGGCGATCGGTATAACGCTCCGGTAAATAGGCGATCTTGGCGCGAAACAGCGGAGTGATGTCGTCTTCACTATCGATTTCTTCATCAGCCGCGCCGTAGCCGGGTAAATCCAGTAAGTCGATGTCTTCAAACAGCGCTTCACGCGGGGGAGAAAGCAGGGGGATTTGAACTTCGGCGGCCAGCATCGTCAGCTCTTCAAGTGACAACGTCACTGGCGCAGCGCTTTGACCGTTAAATTCAGGACATACGGAAATTTCAATATCATAGGCCGGTGACTGGCTAAAAATGCCGTCAGCCGGTTGCATGGCGTCGTCAACCAGAACGCTCAGCGGCGCGAGAAGACTTTGTGCGCCACCCAGATGTTGCAGCGTGTGGGCGTAATGACGATACGCCGTGGTCAGCGCAGGCACGTTGTCCCACAAAAGAGAGAACAGGCGCGCGCGGTCGTCGATGTTCAGATAGGGTGCGAGCTTCACAGCGACCGGCCAGTAGTGCGCATTCAGATGACGGAAACGGCGGGCGTCGAGTCGAATCATGGAATCCCATAATCCCATCATCTCCTCACTACTGAATCCCGGCACCGGTAAAGGCTGACGATGCATCGCCAGTTTATTCAGATGCTCGGTGATCTGCTGAGTATCCGGCACGTGATACAGCGCATCCGGCTGGAAGGCCCGAACCATAATGCGCGCCAGATCGGCTTCATTGAGCAGCAACACGCGCACCGGAAACGCCCGGTCTTTCAGCTCCGTCTGACGGGTGAAGCGGGTCGCAAGGCGTGCGGCGCGGTTACCGGGATTTATCTGCGTCAGGTAATCAAGGGTCACACCGCCGAGACGGGTTTCGAGACGGCCATAGTTACCGGCTGCCAGCGCACAAATCAGGTAGGATTTGCCCGCCTGTGAATGGCCGTAAAAGCCCAGCGTTTGCGTGAGTTTTGCCGCCTGCGTCAGGCGGCGCGCTTTATCGCGACAGCGCTGAAGTTGCAGATTCAGGCGGTCGGCTTCCAGATCCAGACGCGGTGCCTGCTCACGGGTCATTTCCACCCATTCCAGCGCATCGCCGATAGTGTCATCTATCCGCATAAACTGCTGTTCCAGCAGGACGGTATTCAGCGTTGCTGAGGTCGTGTTTGTTAAAGTCATGAGACGAATACGCTCCCACTGTCGATCCAGTAATGGCTCTCGCCCAGTGTGTTCAGCCGAAGTCGCAGGTGATGAGACGGCACTTTGGTGCCGTTATCCAGCACTGCGCTGGCGATGTCGAAATACTCCGGCGTCGGGTGATCTTCCCCTTTTTTTACCGCCAGTTTCACTCGTAACACGCTGTCACCTGCCACTTTGCGCGCCAGTTCCGGCTCGGCAATTGACAGGGTGTACAGCGGCGACGCAGGCCAGCGTTCGTTTTCCAGCTGGCGAAAGCCGAGGCAAATCGCGCCGCGAATGCGGAAGTTGGCTGCGCCGTCGAGTTTGTAATCATGCGCATCGAGATCGATATCGCTGTAACAGACGTTGTCATCGGTCAGCGCCTGATTGCCATCGAGCATGCCGAGATAGCGTACGGTGGAATACGGCTGGAAATCACCAGCTTTGAAGTAGAAACCTGGCAGACGCAAATCCAACGCCAGCAGGCACAACATCGCGCCGACGGCGGCGGTGGATTTCGGATTATCAATGCGCCCCATTTTGTTGAACGGATACCAGCCGCTGGTGTGATAGCCGTCCAGCGACAACATGCGGTTGATCGGCAGCGGTTGCAGGTGGCGGAACAGCGCCTGAATGCCGGGGAAGCGCGAAGGGCGACCGGTCAGCAGCAGTACGTCGCAGTCATGCAACGAGACGACTTCGCACAGCGAACGCAGGTTTTGCGTGATGCTCATGCGGTTGGATAAAAACTCACTGTGCAGCTTGCTGAGTTTCAGTACCAGCGGCGCCTGCAGAATGTCGAACACCGGCGAACCGGCGGGCAGCGCGCGCTGGATCTCGCCGTGCAGATAATCGAGGACTTTCTGTGTCGGGCGCTGTTCCAGCAGCTCGCCGAACGGCGCGTCGATTTCCGCATGGGTATCGAGCGGATCGAAGCGTTCGTACACCTCCAGCACCGCGTGCGCCAGAGGAATGAAAATCTGTAAGGTGCTTTGCTGGCGCAGCGTCGCGTGACCGTCCATCCGGCCCTCGCTGCCGAACAGGCGGGTCATCAGGCCGTCAGGATTGGCCAGACCGGCTTTTTTCAGCGTGGCGTGCAGGGCAGGCAAAATGTAAAGCTGGATAACATCGAGCAGGATATCGTCACCCGCCACTTTAAAGCCTTCACGAAACAGCAGGCGTGGGGTGATTTTGACGTTATTGCCCATGCCGTCGTCGAGCCAGTATTGCGTGATGGCCAGATCGGTCGTGCCGCCGCCGATATCAATCGACGCGATACGCAGGGTTTTGCCAACAGGTTCATCGTCAGCCAGCTGGCGATCCGGGCGTGCCATGCTGGCAAAGAATTCGCCGGTATGGCCGCCGAAATTCACCTGCGTTTCGTTGTACAGGTACACCATTTGCCCGCAGGTGGCTTCGTCCCACTCCATCTGCACATCCGGCACCGGCAGGCGGCTTTTGGCTTTATCAGACTGGGTTTTGAAACCGTCGTCCGACGGATGCCAGCCCATGGATTTCCACACCAGACCAATGGCTTCCTGCATCCGGCGGCGGAAAATCTCACGCTCCGGTTTCGGCATCGCCGAAGGCAAGGTCAGAATGATGTTGCGCAGCTGGCGCGGCGCAGAAGAGCGTAGCATTTTGGCGCGCTGGGCGGGGCTGTTGATTTGCATCAGCGACTGCGCCAGCAGTTCGGACAGCATCAGGGTCATCACCGAGCTGCGGCTGTAGTGCGCGGAAAACACCGGCAGACGATCCTCCGGCGCGAGATCTGACAGCGGCTGTCCTTCGTCATTAATCAGAAACGTCAGCGGCATCGCGGCGGCGACCGGTTCCTGCACCGCGCCCTGACTGAAACGCCAGCCCGGCGTGTAGCTGTCTTCATCCCACAAGTAGCGGCGCGGGCTGGAAAGGCCGGTGGATCCTTCCGTACCTTCGCGCAGTTGCGCAAGACGGCTGGCTTCGCGCCCGGCACGCAGAATCGACGGCCAGATAAAGGCATCATCACGGCCACTTTCCACGGAGAAATTCGGCTTGCCGAAACGCGCCTGCGAGAATTCCACGCGGCTTTCGAACAGTTCGTTATAGAGAAAATGCGGCTGGGAGAGATCGCGCAGTTGCAGCTCGCTGGTTTGTTTCAAACCATCGGTTTCGCCGACGTGGTCTTCCACCAGAATGCCGCAGGTGTGCGAGTTGCCGACGTCCAGAATCAAATCGACGTTGATCGACGGCTCCTGCAAGGTCGCGCCGTTGATCTTCAGCTCTGGAATGCCCAGCTGACTGCCGAGCATCCCAAGCACATTCAGGTAATGCGCCTGATATTCAAACTCACGCAGTGCCACTTTGATGTTGCGGACTTCGCGCAGCTCGCGGATTGCCGCCTGCTCGGTGAAAACTTCGCGCAGCCAGCCGTCCACCCAGGTCTGATCGAGAAAATCGAGCAGCTCTTCGTTATGCCACGCCAGCGCAAAGTTGATACCGTTTTTGACGTCGTCCGGCGTCGGTGCCAGCTGCGTTTGTTCGTCATCGCCTTCCGCCACACGGGTATCAAACGCGATCACCACGCGGTGCGTGCTTCCATCGGCTTCCGGCGCATCCAGCGCACGGATTTGCACCCGCGCCCAGTTGTCAGGCCCGGCCATAAACGTGCGCGGCGGGTTGAAGCGCAGAAACGGCAGCGGAAGCCAGATTTGATCAAGCAACTGTAAGGATTGCTCAAGCGAAAAACTGAACTCCGGGCGTACCACTTCAGGCGCCGCGCCGTCGAGCCCCGGCAGGAAATGGCGGCCGCTTTGCGCGTTGTAATCCAGCCGCAGCAGCGGGCCATTGGCGCTTTTGCGCACGAACTTCGCGGGCAGCGCGTCGTCCCAGACCGGTTTTAGCGCGAAATCGAGGAACTGGATCCCGCTGTCCTGAATCAGGGTAATCTTTTGTTTAAAATCAGTAATGGATGCCAGCATGGGTTATTTACCTTCGCGCTTTATCGTCATGGGATACACCGTGTCGCCGTTGTAGCGGCCCTGACACACGGCAGCACCGGTCGCGCCCTGGGTACAGCTGATTTCCGGCATCTGATAGCGGGAACCGTCGCTGCATTTCGCGCGGTAACGGCTGTTGATGACCAGGTTGCCCGACTGCATCAGCCCGGCGTTGATCGCCGCGCGACAGGTAATTCCTGCGCCATAGCTGATTTTCACCGTACCCTGACCTTCTTTAATTTGATAACGCAGCACCGGTGGCTTGCCGGTCACCGGATCTTTGATATCCACGATCACATTCCAGTTACCGTTGAGGAATTTCGTCGAGCCGATTTTCACGGCGTCCGGTGGCATGACCAGCGCGTTTTTGCTGACAGGGGCCGGTACGGGAGCCGGTTCTGCAACAACCGGATTTTTCTCAGCTTCGGCGACCGGTTCTGGCGAAGGCACGACGTTGGCCGCAGGCGCAACCGGCAGCGGAGCTGCTTTCGGGGCTTCCACCACCGGTGAGAGTGTTTCTGGTGTTTTGACTTCAGGTTCGGCTGCAATCGCTTTCGGTGCGATAACTTCCGGCTCCGGTTTCGGCAGAGCCTTCACGACGACAGGCTGCGGCGCAGGTGTGCGCGAATACATCCAGGCAGCGGCAGAACCGGCTAACACCAGCGCGACCACCGGTAACGCCCACAGCAGCGGCGAGACTTTACGGCGAACGACGGCTGGTTTCGGTTCAGGGATGTCCTGCTCAGCGGCGCGGGCTTCGATGGTTTTCACCACGCGCACCGGCTCGGCTGGCGGTGTAACCGGCGTTTCCACCGGCGCGGGTTCTGCGGTCATCGTGAACGCTGGCAGCGGTTCTTCGGCTTTCAGGGTCTCGCGCAGGCAGGCGAACGCATCGGTATTGCTGCTGTTATCCAGGCTGACAAAGCCCCAGAACGTCAGTACAGGCTGGCCGCCGACCAGATAGACATGATTTTGATCCGGGAAGCGAAAGGCTTTTTCGAGTAACGCGCCGAAAAACTGTAAGGCCGATTTTTCCGAGGCTTTGGCCGCGCGGCTAATTTGCGCGACGCCGTCGAGGCAGTTTTCCAGATGACGCAGTGCCGACGCACGCGCCGCATCCGTCGCCGCTGCCCAGGAAATCACTTTGCCTTCGCGGGGAGAGTACCAGTCGAGACGATCGCCCGATTCATTAAGTTGTGGAATAGCCAGACAATCGGCAATCGACGGTTGTTTACGCAGGCGTAAGGTTTCCCGTAATTGCAGGGCCGATGCATAAACCGGTTGCCCGTTTTCGCCCAGCGCAAGGATGTCGTTGAGACTGCCACTGCGTAAAAATGATTTTGCCACGCCTGAGTAACCCTTGTTGGTTTTGGTCTGCAAAAAGTGCACATAGAAAAGGTGCATGATGTGAGCATTCTGAGTGATTTAAGGGAAATCAAACGGCGGAATAAGCGGTTAAAAGGGTGGCTGTTTGTGGCGTGGGGAAGGGAATACAGGATGACGGAACCAATACCGTCATCCAGAGTTGGATCAGAAACGTCTGCGCGTCATATTAAAAATGAAAACTCTCGTAGAGATGGCGTTCAATGGCGGTCAATTTATTACGATCATAATTGCCGAAAAATAGCGGACCACCGAGCGCATTTACCACGACGCCGCTGGCCGTGATTGCTGCAGATTTATAATCACCGGCTTTTATCGCACTCACGGTATCACGCGAGAAAACCCTGGCTTCTGAAAGGGATGCCGAGGTTTCAAAAAGTCTGCCTTCCGCAACTGCATAAATGTTTTGCGAAATACTCCGATAGGCTTGCTCAGAGCTCCCCACGTTAGCTTCACGCAACATTCTATTAACACAGTAAACTGCCTGAGCGTAAATTGAGAACCGATTACTTTGCAGTATTTTTTGTTCCAGCTCGACTCTGCGCAGAAGTCCCTGACGTTGGTCACCGTATGGCAAAATCATCCACTCCTTGTAGAATTATTTTAAATCAAATTCAAAACATTTATTGATGTTGAGATAAATGACTCAACACCAATCCATGATAATCGCAGGAGAATTTACGCAGCGAAGAAAAATCATAAAACGAGTAGGCACACACAATATTTATGATTATTAACCCATTGAAATATATAATTATTTTAGCGAAGAATGAATCTTAGAAGTTTATATAACTCTAATCAATAATTCAACCTCAGTTCATATTAGGTTCACCCTTTACCCATTAAGTATTTACCCGACACGGTTGCCCCCGCATCCGGTTTTAATCGCAACATATCCAGCCAGCCGATCAACGTCAGCAGGGCGATCACCACAAACGCGATTTTATAACTCATGCCTGGCACGGCCTGCCATTGCATATAATTCACCAGTTGCTCCCCGAGCCGCGTACCTAACGCGCCCACCGTAATACCCAGCCCCACTGAGAGTTGCAGGACCGTGCTGAACAAGGTGTTGGCGTCGGCCATCTGTTTTGCAGGAACGTCAGAGAAGGCCAGTGTGCTGATGCCGGTAAACTGCATCGAACGGCACAGACCGCCGAGGAACAGCAACAGCATCACCAGCCAGTCCGGCGTGCCGGGCGTCAGGAAGGCGCAGAACAGCAGTGAAAACACGCTCAGCAATCCATTTACCACCAGCACAGGCCGGAATCCAAAACGCCGGATCAACGGCGTAGTCGCTGGCTTCATTGCCAGATTCCCGGCGAAGACCGCCAGCACCAACAACCCGGCGTGGAACGGATCCATTCCGAAGCCGACCTGTAACATCAGCGGCAGCAAAAATGGCACGGCGCTGATGGTGACGCGAAACAGCGAACCGCCGCCCATGCTGACCCGAAAGGTCGGAATGACCAGCGATCCCAGATGCACCATCGGCGCAGAAGCGCGGTACAGGTGTCTTATCGCCAGCACGGAGACCACCACACCCAGCACCAGCAACAGCGTGGCCGTCACCCACAGAATGTGGTCCTGACTTAATAACTCGAGACCTGTAACCAGCGACAGCATTGCTACGCCGGTCAGCATAAATCCCCGCTTATCAAAATGCTTTGGCTCCGCCGGACGTGCCTGCGGGAAAAGCCGCCACGCCAGGATCATCGCAATAATTCCCAGCGGAACGTTGATGTAGAAAATCCAGTGCCACGATGCGTAATGGGTGATAAATCCGCCCAGCGGCGGCCCGAGGATCGGTGCGACCAGCGCGGGCCAGGTGAGTGTGGCGATGGCTTTGATCAGCTGAGGTTTGGGCGTGGTTTTCAGCACGGTCAGACGCCCGACGGGTACCATCAGTGCGCCGCCGATCCCCTGAATAATGCGTAAAATGATAAATTCGCTGACGCTTGACGCCATCGCACAGAACAGGGAGGCCAGCGTAAACACGCCGAGCGCGAAGGTAAACACGTTACGCGCTCCGGACCGCTCCGCCGCCCAGCCGCTGGCTGGGATCAGCACCGCCAGTGTCAGCATGTAAGCACTCATCCCGGCATTAAGATCTACCGCCGAAACGCCAAACGACAACGCCATCTGCGGCAGCGCGGTGGCGATCACCGTGCCATCAATAAACTCCATAAAGAAAGCGGCGGCGACCAGTAAGGCAATAACGGAGATCCCTGAATGTGCGGCACTTTCGTTCGACGGATGTTCTGCGACATCCGGTTTACTCTGGCTCATGGTGTCTGTCCTGAAAAACAGCAAAATGAAAAGTTAGATGATAAGTAGTCAACCTATCACACACCTTTGGCCGGGTTATAGATCAGGGGAGGGGCAAAAAGAGCGGTTTGCCAAAAATTGCTTCTCAGGACGCTGGACAGAGCTGCTCAGCCTTTGGGGTTTTCCTGAATAACAAAGCAAGAAAAAGAGGGTTCTGAATCAGCCGGTTTAACTACACTTATTTGCGGGATTGAGAACCGTGAATGCTGTCATCATGCCGTCAAAAAAATAATGCTTCAGCCAATGTTTAACAGGGGAACAGAATGAAAAGTGGTGATTATGGCCGTTTGTTATTGCTGGCGGCGATCTGGGGCGGCAGTTTTTTATTTATGCGCATCGCCGCACCGGCTTTCGGGGCGATTAATACGGCTTTTCTGCGGGTACTGTTCGGGTTTATCGGCCTGGCGGTGATCCTGATCGTGCTCAGAACGCCACGTGATTATCAGCAAAAATTCGGCAGTTCGCTGCTGCTTGGGGTGATCAACTCCGGTCTGCCTTTTCTGATGTATTGTCTGGCGGCGCACTGGTTACCCGCCGGATACTCGGCGATCCTTAACGCCACTACGCCACTGATGGGCGTGGTTATCGGCGGTCTGTTTTTCCAGGAAACGGTGACGCTTAAAAAAGCGCTTGGCGTCCTGCTCGGGCTGCTGGGGATTACGCTGTTGACCACCACCGGCAGCGCCGGGTCGCTGACACATTTACTGGCGGGTGTGATCGCCTGTCTGGTGGCGACCGGGTGTTATGCGATTGCCGGATTTCTGACCCGCCGCTGGATAACCGAACGCGGCGGTCTGGATCCCAAACTGGTGGCGACCGGCAGCCAGCTTGGCGCGACGCTGTTCCTGTTGCCGTTCTTCCTCTATACCTCGGCGACTGAAGCCCCGGTGATGTGGGCGCAACCGCTGATCTGGCTTTGCGTGCTGGCGGTGGGTTTCGTCTGTACGGCATGGGCGTACATTCTGTATTTCCGGCTGATAGCCGATATCGGCCCGCTGCGCACCATGACCGTCACGTTTCTCATTCCGCCGTTCGGTATTTTGTGGGGATATCTGCTGCTGAACGAAACGCTGTCGGAAGGATTTTTTGCCGGTGGGGTGCTGATCTGTCTGGCGGTATGGCTGGTGCTGAGTCCGGGGAGGAAAATAGTAAGGGAGAGCAAAATTGCGCCTGAAACAAAATAAACTCAGGCGCAGTCTTAGCGCTAACCCAGATACTCAATAATCGACAGACCGCCGTTGTAATCGGTGCTGTAGATAATGCCCTGTGCATCGACAAACACGTCGCAGGACTGGATCACCTGCGGGCGGCCGGGGCGTTTATCGACCATTCTTTCTGGCGCGGCGGGCACCAGCGCGCCGGTTTCTTTTGGCTGATACGGGTTGCTGATGTCGTAGGCTCGCACGCCTGCATTCTGGTAGGTGGCGAAAATCAGCGTTGAACTGATGAAGCTGCCTGGCCGGTTTTCGTGCAGATTGTGTGGGCCGAAGTGCGCGCCTTTACTGACGTAATCCCGCTCATCCGGCTGCGGGAAGGTGGAAATACTCACCGGATTCGACGGCTCCCGCACGTCGAACAGCCAGATCAGCTTTTTGCCGTCTTCCTGATTGTCGAGCACTGCTTCGTCCAGCACTACCAGCAAATCCCGGTCCGGTAATGGCAGCGCGGTGTGCGTGCCACCACCAAAAGGCGGGCTCCAGTTGCGGTGCGAAATCAGCTGCGGCGAGGTGCGGTCCTTGATATCCAGTAACGTCAGGCCACCGTCACGCCAGCTGGCGTAGGCGGTGTCACCGCTGATGATCGCATGATGCAGCGCATAGCGTTTACCTTCCGGCCAGTCCGGCGTTTCGCCTCCTGCGGTATGCATGCCCGGCAGCCACCAGCGTCCGGCGACCTGCGGATTGCGCGGGTCGGCCAGATCAATGGTGAGGAAGATATAATCACTGTAACCGTCAATCAGCGCTGAAACATACGCCCAGCGCCCGCCGACGTACCAGATGCGGTGAACGCCGATGCCTTCCAGCCCAAGGAAACCTATCTCCTTCGGGTGATCGGGCGTAGAAATATCGAAAATGCGCACCCCGGCGCTCCAGCCGCGCTGTTGTGAGCCTTGTACCGTCTCGCTGACCGAGCGGGTGTAATAGACCTTTTCATCGGCGAAACGAACGTCGGCGAACAAATCACGGGCGTTAATCACCAGCAGCAGATCATTGTGCGCCTGCAAATGCACGTTCCAGGTGCCCGGCGGGGCGGCGACGAAACCGGCAGGGCGCGGGTTTTTCGGATCGCGCACATCCACGATAGAAAACCCCTGCGACACCATATGGCCGATATACGCGTAGCCGCGATGAACCATAACCTGCACGCCGTCAGGTTTGCCGCCCTGATCGCTGTGGCCAATCAGCCGCATATTGCGGCTGTACTCCGGTTGGGGAAGAGAATGGGTTGTCATGGCGTGGCCTGTTATTTGTGTTTGGCTTCGAGCGTGGCGAACCACGGTGCGATAAAGTCATCGGATTTGCCCCAGCCAGGAATGACTTTAGCCAGTGAAGCCACGTTAACGGCATCCGGATTGCTGGCCAGCAGCGCTTGCGGGATGGCTGCCGCTTTGAATTCATAAGTAGCAGGCGTTTTCTCACCGGCAATTTTGTTAGCGACCAGACGCAGGTTTACAGCGCCGATAAGTTTCGGATCCACCGCCACGCTGACTTTCCATGGGCTTTGCGGCGCGCGCATCAGCGCCAGATCCTGATTGGAAATATCAATGCTGTAGAGTTTGATCTCAGTACGGCCATTTTCCTGCAAGGCTTTGTATGCGCCCTGACTGAAGGCGTCCCAGGTTCCCCAGATAGCGTCGATTTTGCCTTTCGGATACTTCGCGAGGATCGCGCCGACTTTATTCGCCGTATCGCCCTGCACATCCGAAGAGACCGCGCCGATAGATTCCAGTTCATGAATGCCCGGCTGATCCTGCAACAGTTTTTTGTACTGCGTCTGGCGGCGTTCCATCGGCGGGAAACCGGCTACCCATAATTTGACGATGTTGGCTTTGCCGGTGAAATCTTTCACCAGTTGGCCGAATGAGAGATCGGTCAGCGACGCGTCATCCTGCTGCGTGACGGTCACGCTGGGGATTTCACCGTTAACGGCGGTATCAAACACCGACACTGCGATGCCGCTGGCGGTGATGCGTTTAACCAGCTCGGTGGAATAAGGGTCACGTCCCTGAGACAAAATAATGCCGTCGTATTTCTGGCTGATGGCCTGATTCACGAAATCCTGAAATTTGGCATCGTCGCCGTTACTGAGGAAAGTGCTGACCTGAAAGCCCAGCTTGCGACCTTCTGAAATGGCACCGGAGACGAACTGCGTGGTGTTGTCATCCGAGCCCAGATTGCGGATCACCGCAATACGAATCGGCCCTTTATGATCGGCAATCGCTTTCGGCACGGCTGCTGAGTCAGCAGCAAAAGACGGGAAGACGGAGAACAAACTTAACGCCAGCAGTGAGGTGGATAGCAGTTTCATTTCTATTACCCTGTGTGGTTAATCATCATTAAAGCGGGAAGACAATTCATCTGAGCTTTTGAGCAAGCTTTTTTGTGGGTTAATGAATTGATTGCCCGAGTTTTGATGACGGCGTCACGCTTGGCAACGAACTAAAACGTATAAGTTAATGCCAAACAGTATTAGCCATCCGGATGTCCGGGCGTAGGATGGTAACAGCTTCTATATTAAGGAATTCCCGATGAGTGATACTGATATCCGTGTGGTAACCGGCCCCGCCAACTATTTTTCTTTCCCCGGTGCGATTGACCGTCTGGGCGATTTTTACACGCCCGAGCAACTGGATAAGGCGTTGTGGATTTACGGTGAGCGGGCGTTAGTCGCCGCTAAGGATTATCTGCCGGAAACGTTTACCGCCTCGCAGGCAAAGCGTGTGCTGTTCAAGGCGCATTGCAGCGAAACTGAAGTGCAGCGCATAGCCGACATCGGCGGGCGCGATCGTCAGGTGGTGATCGGCATCGGCGGCGGCGCAGTGCTGGATACGGCGAAAGTGGTGGCGCGCCGTCTGGGATTACCGGTAGTGGCAGTGCCGACCATCGCGGCCACCTGCGCCGCGTGGACGCCGCTGTCGGTCTGGTACAACGATGAAGGGCAGGCGCTGCGTTACGAAATCTTCAACGACGCCAATCATCTGGTGCTGGTCGAGCCGCGCATTATTCTGGCCGCGCCGAAGGAATATCTGCTGGCCGGGATCGGCGACACGCTGGCGAAATGGTATGAAGCGGTGGTGCTCAGCCCGCAGCCGGAAACGCTGCCGCTGACCGTTCAGCTCGGTCTGAATACCGCGCTGACCATTCGCGACGTGCTGCTCAATCAAAGTGAAGACGCGTTGCAGGCGCAGGCGGATAAACAACTGACGCAGCCGTTCCTCAACGTGCTTGACGCGATTATCGCCGGTGGCGGTCTGGTCGGCGGACTGGGGGATCGCTATACGCGCATCGCCGCCGCGCACTCGGTGCATAACGGCCTGACGGCACTGCCGCAGACCGATGCCTTCCAGCATGGCACCAAAGTGGCGTACGGCATTCTGGTGCAAAGCGCGTTGCTCAATCAGCCGGAGGTCGTGAGACAGCTGACAGCGCTTTACCGCGTGCTGGATCTGCCAGTGAGCCTGGCGGAACTGAATGTCGATATTCACGACGAAAAGCAGACTGCGCGCCTCATTGAACGCACGCTACAGAAAGGGGAATCTATCCATCTGTTGCCGGGCAATCCAAACGCGGAACAGCTGCGTCTGGCGCTGGAATTTGTCGAAAATAAATTATGTAAAACCGGCGCGCTGATCAAAAATTCCGCCGTTTTGTCAGGATAATGTAAACGGCAGTTCAACAGGATCCATCCAGTCATGGACTGCCGTTTTCTTTAACAGAGCGTTGTAAAGTTGTTTAAAAATCGGGTGATACCGTGAATATTTCAGGCAGCGGAAATCATTCATGGAACACTCATCCCTTAACGACATCGAATCCCTCAGCGGCACCTCGTCTGCTGACACTTCCAACAGCCAAAAAGCCAGCGGATTCAGTTTGTTTATGGATTTGCTGAGCGGCGCGTGCGTGCCGGACAACCTCTGGCGTGACCGGATGTTCCGCGTGAAATACGCTGTCCGCACCTTATTGCACCCGCTGGATACGCTCAACGTACTGAACAAAATGGCCGCCGAGCCGGTATGGCAGGAAGCGTTCACCGTGCAGACCAAATTGCCGAGCAAAATCCACAAACCTTATCTGCACCTCGGGCTGCCGTCCGCCGGTCGCGCCTGGGCACTTCTTGATCACTATGAGTTCGTCAGAAACCTGGAAAACGTGCAACTGCGCAACGCATTTCTGAGCGCAGATGGCCGCACCGTGAATCAGTTCAGCGGCAAAGATGGCGAAACCTTTAGCGTGGTGCTGGGGTCAATTGGTAAATCCGAGCGCGAAGGCGAAGCCAATATGTTCCTGTACATGGAAGAGACGCTGCTGGCGGCGCTGACGTTTAGCGTGGTGCAACGCCCGGAAGGGCTGACGATGATCGTTGGCGGATTCCAGGGTGCGCATCGCTCGACGCCGCATGAAGTGATTAAACAGGCGACCAAATCCTGCTACGGACTGTTTCCGAAACGTCTGCTGCTGGAAAGCCTGCAGCGCATCGCCGCGCAAACCGGCGTGCAGCGGATTCTGGCGGTCAGCGATACCGGCCATGTGTTCCGCAGCCTGCGTTACCGTCACCGCAAGAAAAACGTGTTTGTCGCCAGCTATAACGAATTCTGGGATTCCATCAGCGCGACCCCGTATTCTTCTGCGTTATATGACGTGCCGTTGACGCTGCCGCGTAAAACCATGGAAGAGTTGCCGAGCAAAAAGCGTTCGGAATACCGTAAACGCTATACCTTGCTGGATGAATTAAACGAAAGTACAGCGTCATTACTAAAAGCCTGAACCGGCGTTTTTTGTGGTTCAACACGTCTGAGATTGACTCGCTGTAGCAAGCACCAGGGCCAGGGATTGGCCTTTCCTCACGTTTTTGTCTGACTTGTATGGCAGGTCAGTGCACCTCTCTTTTCTCTCCCTCAGAGTTTCGTTCATTTTAAGTCACGAATTCGTAGAGCATTAGTACGGTAATAATTCAATTCTTAACTAATAGATTATGAATAATCTCGTGAATTGTGTTTTTTTTATGAATGAGAATGTTACACGTATCGCAATTCCATCTGACAAAAATCCTCCCGCTGCGCTAAATGTGAGTTAATTCACATCTATTCATTCACCCCGCCTATATAAAACGCAATATCTATAAAAACGAAACACCGGTTCATAAATTCAAACTCTCTGGGCGGGAAACGCAATGAACGCAGAAAAACCGATTTTATTCAGGCATCAGCTGGCGTACGGCGGCGGCAATTTACTGGGCAGCGGTGCGCTGGCCATTGCCGGTATCTGGCTGCTCTATTTCTACACCACATTCTGTGGGCTGACGCTGTTACAGGCTTCGGCGATCTTTTCTGTCGCCAGCATCATTGATGCGATCAGCAACCCGCTGATGGGCTACCTTTCCGATAACTTCGGCAAAACCCGCCTCGGCAAACGTTTTGGCCGCCGCCGCTTCTTTATCCTGCTCGGCATTCCGCTGATGATGTTCTACCCGCTGCTGTGGGTGGAGGGCTTCGGCTTCTGGTATTACTTGTCCACTTACGTGGTGTTTGAACTGATTTACACCTCGGTGATGGTGCCGTACGAAACCCTCGCGACTGAAATGACCACCGACTTCTCCGCGCGCTCAAAGCTGACTGGCTACAAAGCGATTTTCGGTAAAGTGGCCAATTTCCTCGCCGCGTTTATTCCCGGTCAGTTCATTCTGATCTACGGAAAAGACTCCGCCGAACCGTTCTTCTTCACGGCGCTGACTTACGGCGTGATTTTATGCGTCGCGATTGGCATGCTCTATCTCTCTTCCTGGGAACGTCCGACAGAAGAAACCACGCCCGTTGATGAGAAGAAAATGACCCTGGGCAAAACCATGCTTACGCTGCTGCGTGACATGAAATCTACCTTCCATCTGCGCGTGTTCCGCAAACATCTGGGCATGTACCTGTGCGGATTTGGTGCGGAATGGCTGTTTGCATCGGTCTTCACTTACTTCATCATTTTCGTTCTGCAATATGACCCGACAATGGTCGCCGGGCTCAGCAGTCTGAACTCGATTCTGCAACTGTTCTCCACCGCGATCTTCATCGGGATTTGCGTGAAACACGGTTTCAGCAAACCTTATATTCTGGCGCTGGGCATCGTGGTGTTCTCGGTCGCCTGCTACAGCCTGCTGCATTTCCTGCATCTGCCGCAGCAGTACGCGACGGTTGCGATGCTGACCATCACCGTCATCTTCGGTATCGGTACCGGCGGCGTGTATTACATTCCGTGGACGGTTTACACCTTCCTGGCGGACATTGACGAAGCCTTCACTGGCCGTCGTCGTGAAGGCATCTATGCCGGTGCTATGACCTTCTCCGGCAAGCTGATGCGCTCGGTCATCGTCTTCGTGATGGGCGCTATCCTCAGTTTCTACGGCTTCCAGTCCAAATCTCACACCCAGCCTGAAAGCGCCGTTACTGCCATTGCGATGGTGTTCTGTATCGGGGTGATTGCGCTGGCGCTGATGGCGATGGTGTTCAGCAATCAGATGAAGCTCAACCGCAAAACTCACCTGGTGGTACTGGGCGAAGTAGCGCGTATCAAAGCGGGCGGCGAAATCAGCCAGATCCAACCGGACGTACGTGGTGTCATGGAAAACCTGATTGGCTATCCGTACGAACAGTGCTGGGGCAACAGTGAAGTCTGCCGCAAAATCTTCGATACGCCCGCCGTTGAGCTGACCGATCCTAAACCGATGGTGAGCACCACGCAGCACCCGTAATCCCTGAGCTTTACCTCACTCATGATGACTTAACCGACTGGCCGGGAAACCGGCCAGCGACGCCTTACGCATTCAGGATGAAAACGACTATGTGGGAACGACACCTGTTTATTGTCGCGCTGTCTCTCGGAGCAAGCGCACAGGGCATGGCCGCCGCATTGCCTGCCACCGGCAGTCTGGTCTGGCACAGCATCACCTTTGGCCAGTCCACAGACATAAATTTTGCGACCAACGTTTTGCCGGAGAAAATCGGCATGAATGAAACCCGGCTGGCGGACGGTAAAACGATCCCTGCCACCGGAACGCCGCTGACTACGCCGTTTACCGTCGAAAGCCGCGGCGGAAAAGTGGGTAACAGCCACGATGGATTAACCTATTTCTACACGCGCTTACCGGCAGACGTGAATTTCCAGCTGGAAGCCGAGATCACGCTCAATCAGTTTGGCCCGGAAAATGGCGCCAAACCGGCGGGCCAGGAAGGCGCGGGTTTACTGGTACGCGATATTCTCGGTTCGCCGCGCCAACCGGTGACCAAACCGGGTATCGAGGAATTACCCGCGGCGTCCAATATGCTCATGAACAGCGTGATGGCGACAGGCGATAATCCGCCGGTGGTTGCGCTGATCGCCAGACAGGGCGTGCAGCAGCCGTGGGGAAATACCGGCATCGGCATTATGCGCGCAAGTTATCACCCGCTGACCACGCCCGCGCATTTCTCCCTGCGCCTGACACGCACGGACACCGGATTTGATGTCGCGTATGCGCCTCAGGGCAGCGAACAGTGGACGACGAAAACCGTCGAAGGCGCTGACCGCATCACAATGCTCGATATAACAGGTTATTACGTTGGTTTCTTCGCCTCGCGTAACGCCAGCATTACCGTCAATCACGCGAAGCTGACGCTCAGCGAAGCCCATATGCAGCCCTCCGCAGCCTACGTGACGCCGTCACTTAAGCCGCGCATTGAGGTGATGTCCTCTGCGGTGATCGCCCGCCGCGAGAGTGTTTTCCAGTTGCGCACCAACGGTGACGGGCAGTTGCAGATTGAACAGGGCGGCAAACCGCTGCTGCGCCAGCAATCCGTGCGCGGCGGCGAAGTGGTCGCCGTGCCGTTCCATGCCGAAAGCCCCGCGACGGCGATGCGCGTGATCTTCACGCCACAGAACGGCCAGCCGCTGACGCAGGAATTTCCGGTCAGCATGGCGCTGGTGAGCAATCCGGATGAATTGTACGTCTCCGCGCAGGGCGTTGCGGGCAATGACGGCTCCCGCGCGCATCCGCTGGATTTCGCCAGCGCAGTCAATCTGCTGGCACCGGGCGGTACGATTTTGCTGGAGGAGGGTGAATATCCGGCCAGCGTGATCCCGGCGACCGCCAGCGGCACGGACAAGGCGATGAAAAACCTCAAAACGCAGGGCGATAAAGTGGTGTTCAACGGCCTGAAACTCGACGCCAGCTACTGGAACGTGCAGGGCATTACCGTGACGAAGAAAAGTTTCCATATTGCCGGAAGTTACAATCATATCGACCGCGTTAAAGCACATCACGCCGACGATACCGGCATTTGGGTGGCTTCGCCGGACGGCATCGGTCGCGCATTGTGGGCGAGCCACAATCTGATCAGCAATTCAGAATCCTGGGGGAATCAGGATCCGGGGCGGAAAAACGCCGACGGCTTTGCGGTGAAAATGCGCGTCGGCGAGGGCAACCGTCTGGTGAACTGCTATTCCCACGACAACGTCGACGACGGTTTCGATCTGTTCAATAAGATTGAAGACGGCCCGAACGGCAGCGTCACTATCGAAAACAGTCTGTCGGTTCACAACGGCAGTAACGGTTTCAAACTCGGTGGCGAAGGATTACCGGTCGCGCACGTCGCCCGTCATAACGTGGCGGTGGAAAACGGCATGGACGGCTTCACCGACAACTTCAATCCGGGTGCACTGGTGATTGAAAACAACCGCGCGCTGGACAACAAACGCTTCAACTTCCTGTTCCGCCCGTCGCCTTACACCACCGCCGACAAACAGGGCGTGTTCAAAGACAATTTATCACTGCGTACCACGGCGGGCAGGTACGACGATGCGGTCAGCGGCAACGTTGATGAGACCAATTATTTTTACATCAGCCATAAAAGCGTGAATAACGCCGGAAAAGAAATACAGCCGCAGGATTATCTCTCCCTGACATTGCCGGAGCCTGTCACGCGTAATCCTGACGGTACGTTTAATTATCAAGATTTTCTTAAAAAGAAATAAATGAAGTCAAAATAAGACTGAAGTCTTAAATACCAACATAAAAACACTACTCAATATCTCTGGGATTATTACAACATGAAAAATAACAGACTGCTGCTCTGCGGTCTGCTGCTGGCCAGCGCCGGTAGTCAGGCTGTCACTATTGATCTTCGCCATGAATGGCTGGACGACAGTAAGCAACATAAAGACCGGGCGATGGTGTCACACCGCTTTGCCAATGGCTTTGGTTTCTCGCTGGAAGCCAAGTGGAAATCCGGTGGCGATAATCCGAATAAACCGTTTAATAATCTGACAGATAACGGCACGGAAAGCACCATCAGCTATCAGTATAAAGTGACGCCAGCATTTTTCCTGCAACCCGGTTTTACGCTGGAATCGAGTTCGGATAACAGCATCTATAAGCCATTTTTAACCGCCGGATATACTTTCGACAGCGGCCTCTATTTTAATGCCCGTTATCGTTATGAATATACCCGATATACCAAAGAGAATACCGAAGACCGCAAAACCAACCGTGGTGAAATCTGGCTGGGATATCGTCTTGCCGACTGGCGTTTCGAATATAACTACATTTATAAACACAGCGACCAGGTGTTATACGACAATGATAAATGGGATTACGAACAGGATTTAAAAGTCGCCTATAACATTAATAAACAATGGACGCCGTATGCCCAAATCGGCGATGTCTCGGTGCGTAAAACCACCGACGAACGCCAGACGCGGTTCCGTCTTGGCGTGCAATACAATTTCTGATAGCTAAACGTCAACACCTCGGACAGACACGCCGGTCGGTTCACACTTACCGGCGTTATAAGGTTGTTTAAGTTCGTTTATATTTCCATGAAACCTCACTCAAATATAAACGAACGATTTTAAACTGCTTTTGCGGGTTGACAATAATATACAGTATGGGTAAATTGCACGAGCCGGAAGTTGCGGCCTTTATCCACTAATACATAAGAGACTAATGGACACAGTATTTAGTAACTCACCGGACGACGCTGACATAGCGCGCCGGAATATTAAACATGAAATCGATTGTGATCATTTCATCGTTTGGGTGTGCCTCGCCAGAGCCTGATGCTCTTGTGTTACCTCACCTCAACCTGAATGTCACGGTCCCGAGGTGTGTTATGAAGTTCAAATCTACCCTTTTTGCCGATGTCAAAGCGCTGACATCCACTTTGCGTGTCCGCCCGTCCCGCGACAGGACGCTGGCTGCGCGCAAGAAAGATTCCTCATCCCTTTTTTCTTCTAAAATCAACAGAATGAATCACTCTGTGACCACCTGGCGTGTCAGTCCTGTCACCGGCCAGCTGGAGCAGCGTTGTATCGTTTCTGACAGCGAAGAACCACAAAGTCGGTTTTCCCCCGCCTGATTCGGCCTGTGGCATTTTGCCGCGCTGAACCTCGTCTTCATTGACGCCTGACCGTCATCGTCTTTTTTATTATTACCAATTTACCGGAATAATAAAGAGAGCGGCGAAGCCATGCTGAAATAAAAGACAAACAATCGATTTCACTCTGTTTTTATTTCTCACTCTTTGAAAGAGAAATAATAAACGGCGGGAAGTCCTGCGCATAAAATTTGATAAATACCGATCGCTTAATTAACGCGAATGTTTTCGGCTGCCCGTAATAAGGCAAACCGGCGAAAACGGACGCGTGAAGGCGACAGGAGCACCACCATGACTGTACAAAACAACAATACGCTCGATCCGAAACACCAGGATAAAAAGAAGCAGCCGCTTTCCATGCGTGCTGCGATGGAAGCCAGAAACGGCGTGGCCGTGACGCTGATTAACGTCAACGCCACCCGTGAAGGGTTGACACAATCCAGCGCCGCTCAGCGTCTGGAGAAACAAGGTTATAACGAAGTGGCGCACGACAAGCCGCCTCATGCACTGATCCAGTTACTGAAAGCGTTCAACAACCCGTTCATTTATGTACTCACAGTATTGGCGGTCATCAGCTTCTTCACTGATTTCTGGTTCCCGCTGCGTGCCGGTGAAGAAACGGACCTGGTCTCGGTGTACATCATCAGCGCGATGGTGGCCATCAGCGGGCTGGTGCGTTTCTGGCAGGAACATCGCTCGGCAAAATCTGCCGAAGCGCTGAAAGCCATGGTGCGCACCACTGCCAGCGTGCTGCGTCGCGATGCGGCGGGGCAGCCGTGCAAACTGCGTGAAATCCCGATGCGCGAACTGGTGGTTGGCGACATCGTGCAGCTCTACGCCGGGGACATGATCCCGGCTGATGTGCGACTGATTGAATCGCGGGATCTGTTTATTAGTCAGGCGGTGCTGACCGGTGAAGCTTTGCCGGTGGAGAAATACGACACCCTCGGCGACGTGGCGCAGAAATCTGCCAGCGACGTGGCGGCTGAAAACGAAAATCTGCTGGATATCCCGAACATCTGCTTTATGGGAACCAACGTGGTGAGCGGCACGGCGCAGGCGGTGGTGGTAGCCACGGGGCCGCGGACTTACTTTGGCTCGCTGGCGAAAGCCATTGTCGGCACCCGCGCGCAGACGGCGTTTGATCGCGGCGTGAACAGCGTCAGCTGGCTGCTGATCCGTTTCATGCTGGTGATGGTGCCGGTGGTGTTCCTGATTAACGGCATCATGAAGGGCGAGTGGTGGGACGCGATGCTGTTTGCCGTCGCGGTTGCCGTGGGCCTGACGCCGGAAATGCTGCCGATGATTGTCAGCGCCAACCTGGCAAAAGGCGCGATGGCGATGGCGAAGCGCAAAGTGGTGGTGAAGCGTCTGAACGCCATCCAGAATCTGGGCGCGATGGACGTGCTGTGTACCGATAAAACCGGCACGCTGACGCAGGATAAAATCATTCTTGAGCACCATATCGATACGCACGGGCAGAAAAATGACGCCGTGCTGCAACTGGCGTGGCTGAACAGCTATCACCAGAGCGGTATCAAAAACCTGATGGATCAGGCCGTTATCTACTTCTCCGATAACACGCCGGGTTTCGTCAAGCCGCAGGGTTACAGCAAAGTGGATGAGATGCCGTTCGACTTTATCCGCCGTCGTCTGTCGATTGTGGTGAAGGACAAACAGCAAAATCACCTGCTGGTGTGTAAGGGCGCCGTGGAGGAGATGCTGAGCATTTCCACCCATATGCAGGAAAACGGCAAAGTGGTCGAGCTGAACGACTCGCGCCGTGATGCGCTGCTGGCGATGGCGAATGATTACAACAAAGACGGTTTCCGCGTGCTGGTGGTAGCGACCCGCAGCATTGCGAAAGCAGAGGCGAAAAAACAGTACGGTACCGTCGATGAGCATGATCTGATTATCAGCGGTTTCCTGACCTTCCTCGATCCACCGAAAGAGTCCGCAGGCCCGGCGATTGCTGCACTGCGTGACATTGGCGTGGCGGTGAAAGTGCTGACCGGCGATAACGCCGTGGTGACGATGCGGATTTGCCGTCAGGTCGGGCTGGAGCCAGGCGAGCCGGTACTCGGGCCGCAGGTCGAGCGGCTTGACGATGCTGCGCTGCAACAGTTGGTGGAAGAGCGCACGGTGTTTGCCAAACTGACGCCGTTGCAGAAATCGCGGGTGCTGAAAGCGTTACAGGCTAACGGCCATACGGTTGGCTTCCTCGGCGACGGCATCAACGATGCGCCTGCGCTGCGGGATGCGGACGTCGGGATTTCAGTCGACAGCGGCACCGATATTGCCAAAGAATCGGCTGATATCATCCTGCTGGAAAAGAGCCTGATGGTGCTGGAAGAGGGCGTACTAAAAGGGCGCGAGACGTTCGGCAATATCATGAAGTACCTGAACATGACCGCCAGTTCCAACTTCGGCAACGTGTTCTCGGTGCTGGTCGCCAGTGCGTTTATTCCTTTCCTGCCGATGCTGGCCATTCAGTTGCTGTTACAAAACCTGATGTACGACATCTCCCAGCTGGCGCTGCCGTGGGACAAAATCGACAAAGAGTTCCTGAAAAAACCGCGTAAGTGGGATGCCAAAAACATTGGCCGCTTTATGGTGTGGATCGGGCCGACCTCGTCGATTTTCGATATGACCACCTTTGCGGTGATGTGGTACGTGTTCAGCGCCAACAGTGAACATATGCAGACGCTGTTCCAGTCCGGCTGGTTTGTGGAAGGCTTGCTGTCGCAGACGCTGGTGGTGCACATGTTGCGTACCCAGAAAATCCCGTTTATTCAGAGCACTGCTGCCTGGCC
>Ga0302174_10000074_pt1 | contig 48712 bp, 58 predicted proteins | sample I_Fen_N3_2_FD_198789 | JGI IMG/M metagenome (GOLD analysis project Ga0302174, IMG submission 198789) | Peat permafrost microbial communities from Stordalen Mire near Abisko, Sweden - I_Fen_N3_2 | ecosystem: Environmental > Terrestrial > Soil > Wetlands > Permafrost | place: Sweden: Abisko... | reverse complement strand
CTCGCCGCGTAGCTGCTGAGCTGAACGCCTACGATGAAGAAGTGAAAAAGGTTGTTGGCATTTTCGCGCCTCACCTTGGCGATTCTCATGTTTACGAAACCCGTACAACACAATGGCGCATCGTTTCTTCTGCCGTTGACGTTGAGGTTTTGACTTTAAAAAGCGCCTCTGGCGCGCCTCGGAGTCCTGTCAATAACTGTGGGTTGGGTGGTAAGACGGTCGCCGCAAATGGGCGTGATAGTCAGGCTGGGAGTGCCTCTAACGCGTTCATTTCTGCAAGCCAACCAGTGATTGACTGGACAGACACAGCCGCCGTGAGAGCGATTGTGTCCCGTATACGCGAGGAAACGCCGAGAGCAAGCAAGGTGCAGCGCAGTTTCGACCCGACAAAAGCCCGTGATATTGCCCCGTCGGCAAGGTTGACGGCTGAAGAACGGGCGCGGTTTCCGGAAATAGAACGCATATTAATGAAAAGCAACATAACTGCGGCACGCTGGGAACTGGAAGCGTTAAGCCGTGGGGCGAGGATAAGTTTTGGTGATCAAATCATGCAATTTGAACCACTGCTAGATTGGCATCAATTCAAATAAATAGCTATTATTCGAGCTAATAAAATATGCTGCCGGAACTGCGGTGATTTCATAGCGATAATTGAAAGTACTAACTAAGGGCATTTAAGATATGAAACTAACTAATTTGCAGCGGTGGGTTGTCTTAAAAATTATGAACGGTGCAGAAACTTGGAACGGCATGTTCACACATGAAGTTAATCGAAGAGCAATAAAAGCATTCGGAGAAACCTTTCCGAATAATGAAGATGAAAAATTTTCAGCGAAAACTATCGAAGAAATGAAAACGTTTTATCGCTCTGGAATGCATGTGATGCTTTCAGTGTGGCTAACTGCTGTAACGTTATTTATTTCCGTACTAGCATTACTATTGTCTATAATCGCTCTTATTATAACTATTGTTGCGAAATGATTTTAGCCTATTTTGTAATTAACATATTGAGTAACACTAAGGCCAGTGAACTGACCTTAGTGCTATTGGTTAAGTCATACAAACTTAGCTTTTATTAGGAACAAGCTTTGTTTGCAGCTCAAGATATACCGCATCAAAAAATGGAATCATATCAATAGTATTGCTTTGTGTGTGACAAGTAATTATCGAAGGTAAACCCTCAGCTTCAAAGTAAAATTCACCACCATCACAACTAACTTTTGTTGCTATTTTCTTTTTAATTTGAACATCAAAACTATCAGTTGTAGGAATTCTTAAAAAAATATCAAAACAAACTTTACGTCCTTCTCTCGGTAACTCCCAAAAAGCCAGAGTATGTACTCTTTTCTCTTCCTCGTTATATTTTCCAACCTGAACCACTGGCTTTTTTTTACCATCAGTGTCTACAACAGTTTCGTTTGTCAAACCAAGGTACTCTTTGAGTTTGTCTTGAATTTGCCCATAAGCCCAACTCAACTTATCCCAGTATTGAGTCTCAGACGCAACCAACGTAGATACCGCACTTCTCAATTCTTCATACTTCGACATTTTAACCTCCTTTTACATTGGGAGTATCAATGTAGCATTAGGAATGAATTCTGTCGTGGACACGGCTTTCTACCTTACTGAATCTTTGGCATTTGTGAGACTAAGATATGTTTTTACGTAACAACCACTGATTTTACTGGAAATTATTTCGGTAAAATCCTATAGTACTGTATACATAAACAGTGGTTATGATTCAAAGGTGAGCAATGGATTCCTCGCATGGGCTTAAAATTGCGCTGATAAAAATCCGGCTTATGGCTGATATCTCTAGGGATGCGCAATGCAAAGCTGATGAGCTCCATATGGTAATGGAGATGATTTCTGAACTTGCTGATCGTACTTTAGATGAAGAAGTACATGGGAAAATAGCCATCAGTGAAGTCATCTATGCTGAACAGTAAATTGTTAAACGTCCGAGCACTTAACTAAAGGTTAATGCATCCATAACGTGCATGGTTTTGCATGACGTTCTATCCGCGAAAAATGGCTACTACTGCCAGTCCTGGCAAGGATCCGAGTGGATCGTGCAACTGCATTAAAAGCGACCTATAAAGCGGGCAGGCGAGGCGGGGATAGCATTGCGCGCGGAGGCGTTTGGATCCAGAAAAATGGCCCCGCCTGCGGCACGCTGGGCGATTTTTTAGGAAAATCCACGAAGAGCACATCCATATTTCGATGCTCTCAGAATGCCGCACAGGCGGTTAGGTTTGATGTGAGGTGAATGATGCGAACAGTCAGAATAGGAACCCTTTTTGTTTTCCTGGATCCAGGCGAGTCTACCCCTCGGTTTACAGACCAGGAATTTTACAGCGGTTATACCTACCTCATAAGACCGGCTGATAATGGTTTTGAAATTCTGCGGTATGAACCGAAGCGGGGCTGGTATCAAAAACCTGAGCAGCTCTTTGATACCGCTGATGTCGCCCTGAGCTATGGCTATGAGGAGCATTCGCGGGAGTGGGGGGAAATTAACGCACGGATGGAACGGCCAAAATACCAACCTGACTTTAACCAGCTAATAAATTGCTTCACCATAGGCCAAAATCTGTACAACTAGAATTAAATCTAAAGATTTCACTTAAGCCGCCGATTTTAATAAAGCACTCATTATTTTATGCTCAAAAGGCAGGCATAAAAAACCTCTCGCGTTCAAAATTCATACATAAGGAAGAGATAAGTGATAAATTTAAAAAAAGGTTTACGATTAAATTGGTTACCAATCATTCTATCACTCAGCGCTTGTGGCGGCGAAAAAGTGGACATTTCAGACTATATAATCCCCACTCAATTCAATGGAAACGTTAGAGAAGTATTAGGCAGCATCAAGTCAAACCCTGAATTAATTAATGACGCAATTCAAATAAGAGAGTACTCAAAAAATAAAATTGAATCAGACACCTATAATATAGCTAGTGATAAAATGGTGGATGAGTACAAGCTAGTTAATAGAATGCTTCATATAAAAAAATCATCCATTCATTACGAAGTGAATAAAGAGATTATTTTGGTTGTAAGCAATGTGAATAGCACTACGCCTTCTAATTATGATTTATTGAAAAAAGTTCAATTAGAAAAAGACTATAAAAATAGCAACACAGGCACTTTCGAAGAGGTCAGTAATTCAAATAATGATGATATTGACACAACAGATAGATTCAAATTAGCAAAACTGGACGAAAAAGATTGCTTGATACATACGCGTATTTATAACTACAAACGGCTATCAAAAGACCATAGCTATGCTAAGTATGAGTATGCCTATTGCAAACCATTTGGCCTAGTACAGGCCAATGTTTACGAAAAGGATGGAAGTCATACTGAGTTACTGAATTTAAGGCGTGCAGAAGCCATATGATTATTTAGCCGGTCTAGTATAAGACCGGCTAATGTCATAACTATTATGCTTGCTAATTAAGAGTGTACTGTCGAAACTTTATAATTTCATCCCCGAACCAGTCATTAAATTCTTTCATCCGTTCCTGCAATGGCGTTAACTCATTACGGACAAAGACGCTTGCCGCCTTTTCTACGTCGCCGAACCCACCGGCATTATCAGGGATGATGCCCATCATCTGCGGCGGCACACGGTGCGCGCTCAGCAGGTCGTCGCGGCTTGATTTCTTGATGTTGAAAAAATCATCTTTGGTGGCGACTTCACTCAGCGGCAAAATCTGGATCCCGTCTTTCTTTCCGTTCGGCGCATACATAAACAGGTTTCGGAAGTTGCCTAAGCCCTTACTGTCTCTCATGGCCTGCCGCATTTTATCGACGTCGGTGCTGGATTGAGACGCGTCTGTCATATAGAGAATATAGCCAGCGTGCGCGCCGTTCTGATAGTACTTGCGGCGGAACAGCGTCGCCGCTTCGTTTAGCCAGGCGGAGTTTAATGCGCTGAGGTATTCCGGCAGGCCGTACAGTTCTTGATTAATATCCGGTTCAATCAGATGAAACACCTTACCAGGTGCAAACTGGTGCGCGTCCAGTCCGGGCTGCACAAACCAGTAAGCATCTGACTCTACGCCGCGACGCGTATATTTAGAGGGGCTTGCTTTAAAGTGCAGCGGCTCCTTTAACTGATTATCAATCTGCTCAAGATACGAATTCCCAAACACCAGAAAGTCCAGGGCAAAGCGGCTAAATTCCTGCTGCGATAGCAGCGGGTGCCCCATAAACGTTGAGGCGAGAATGTTGCGTTTAACATACATCGGGCTGCTGTGGTGTACTGCTGCGCGAACGCTGCGAGCCAGTCCGTCAAAGCTGATCGGCGGCTCATACCACCGCCCGTTGCCGGTACATTCCAGGTAATCCAGAATTTCGCGACGGTCGAGCACCGGCGTCGGATCACCAAAGCTGAATACTTCCGTACCTTGCTGTGCAGGCGCTACCAGCGTTTGCGTTGTTTTACGGGGTCTGCGCTTACTCATTAATAAAACTCCAGGATGTTAGGACTTTGCCCGCCGTTGGCGGCGGTCAGCGGTTCGTTGACGAGTGCGTGCATGATTGCCCACGCGACGTCTGCGTGGCTGGCTTCTTCACTGCGGCTGGCGACGTAGGTCGCGCGGCTTCCGCTGGCGGTCATGGTTTTACGGATTGCCATAAACGAGGCGGTGATATCAGTGTGGCCGGTGTCGTACTCCAGGCGGCCTGAGTTGATAGTGTCTTTTGCTTTCAATACCAGACCGGTTTTAACTTCGGGGCTGTAGCTGATTTCTCTGGCAGCAGGAAAGAACTGCTGAACAAGCTGGAAAACGCCTTGCCCGATGCCGGTGGCATCAATGCCGATGTATTCCACGACAAACCGTTTTGTCAGGTCTTCGATACTTTTGGCCTGCGCGGCAAAGTCCATTCCTTTCCACTGGTGACGTTCCAGCACGCGAAACTTGCCGCCAGGGACGGATGGCGGCGCGATCACCGCGCAGCCTGCGCTGTCGCCGGTGTGCGACGGGTCATAACCGATCCAGACGGGGCGATAAGCAAACGGGCGTACCAGGTACGGGTCGAAATCCTCCCATTCCTCCAGGCTATCCACCATGCAGCCCTGTAATTCAGAGAACGGGAACACAGACGCCTGATCGTCTACAAATTCGCACATCAGCAGGTTGTCATACTCGGCGGGGCTGTATTCCAGTTGCAGCTGATCCAGGTCGAACAGGTTACAGCCGCCGTCCAGTGCATCCTCTACCGTGACAATCTGCCGCCACTGGCCGTCATCGCACAGCGAGCCTTTCGACAGGTGCGCATGGGTTAAATCCAGGTCAATCCTGTCGGATTTATTGCGACGGCCTTTGTTGAACAGCTCACCTGACCAGAACGGATAGGCGCTGTGTGCCAGGCTCGACGGCGTGGAAAAATAGGTGCTCCGCCATTTTTTATGCAGTGACATGCCAGAAGCGACTTTGCGCAGCTCCTGGAATTTCGGGATCCAGAAATATTCGTCCAGGTACAGATTCCCGGTGTAGCTTTGCGCGGTGCGAACGTTGGTACCGAGGAAAATCAGGCGTGCGCCGTTCGCCAGCACAATTGGGTCGCCTTTTAAATCGACGTCCACCTGGCGGGCAAAGTCGATAATGTAGTTTTTAAAGACGTGCGCCTGCGCCTTACTGGCAGACAGGAAAATCTGATTGCGGCCGGTGGTCAGTGCATCTATAAACGCCTCTCGGGCAAAATAGAACGTTGCGCCGATTTGCCGCGACTTGAGAATGTTGCGGATCCGGTGCTGGAGTCCGGCGCGGTGCCAGCCGCGCTGATATTCGAAAGACTCACCGATAAAGATATCGCTAAGCTTTTCAATCGCGGCATCACTGACCACGTTCTTTTCAGGCGCTTTGCGCTCGCCTTTGTTGCGGTTGGCAACGTTTGGATTTAAGTCTGCCTCACTGCCGGTGATGCTGTACCGGTTAACCCTTGCCAGGCGTTCAATCTGGCGACCTAACAGGTCAATTTCTTTGTAATCTTTCCCCTCTTTTACGTCCTTCATAACGAGCTGGATCAGCCGCGCTTCCATGCTGGTTTCAACGCGTGAAATCGGGGCGATGTCCTCCCATTTATCGCGCGTTTTCCAGCTCTGCACGGTTGGCGTTTTTTGGCTCAACATTTCCCCAATTTGCCGCACAGAAAAACCCTGCCAGTAAAGCAGTGCCGCCTGTCGGCGCGGGTCGCTGATGATAGTGGAGTTTGATGTATTCATGCCGCCACGTTACCGCCTGGCCTGTGGCTTTTCGCGCTGCCCACGTTGTGCCAGCGAGCATCAACCCGCCTCGGCTGGCGGTGTCGGGCGTGTGTCTGGAAACTTAGATTTCTCAGAAGCACACACCGACTGGAGTCCGACAAATGGCAATGGCAACAAAAGCGAAGCGCTTTCGTATCTGTACCGAAGGGGCAACAACCGATGGCCGCGAAATTACCCGCAGCTGGATCGAACAGATGGCCGCGACCTATGACCCGAAGGTCTACGGCGCACGTATCAACATGGAGCACATCAAAGGTTATTACCCTGATAGCCCGTTCCGCATGTACGGCGATGTGACCGGCGTTTATGCCGAAGAAATTGCCGACGGCGCGCTCAAAGGCAAGCTGGCACTGTATGCCGACATTGATCCGACAGCTGATTTAGTGTCGCTGGTGAAAGCCCGCCAGAAGGTTTACACCTCCATCGAAGTTAACCCCTCGTTTTCCGATACCGGCAAAGCCTACCTGATCGGCCTGGCCGTGACCGACAGCCCCGCCAGTCTGGGCACGGAGTACCTGCAATTCAGTGCGAAAGCGAATCAAAACCCGCTCGCAGGCCGTAAGCAAAGTGCGGAAAACCTCTTTACCGCCGCCGAAGAAACGGTGTTTGAGTTTGAAGAAATCGAAAGCCGCCCCTCGCTTGTTGAGCGTGTCAAACAAGCTTTTTCCCGCAAATCCGCCTCAGATGATGCCCGTTTTAATGACGTGCATGACGCCGTGGCTCACGTCGCCGAACACGTCCAGGTCGGTCTGGAACAGCAGGACACCAAACTGTCTGGCCTGGTGAAACGTTTGGATGAACTGGAGAAAACCACCGCTGCCGATCACAAAGAATTCACCGAACTGAAAGGCAAGCTGGAGAAGGAACCGGCGCACACCTTTGGTAAACGTCCGCAGGCAACCGGTGGCGCAGGCGTGGACGAAACGGTCACCGACTGCTGATCCCTTAATCCATCACACTTGAATTTATTAATAGGAAATTGGTCATGAAAAAAGAAACGCGCTTTAAATTTAATGCGTTCCTGTCCCAGCTGGCGAAGCTCAACAACGTTGATACCGATTCGCTGAATAAGAAGTTTAACGTTGAGCCGTCCGTCACGCAGACGCTGATGACCCGCTTACAAGAATCATCAGAGTTCCTAACCCGTATCAACATCATTCCGGTGGACGAAATGATGGGGGCGAAAGTGGGCGTTGGCGTGACCGGTACGATTGCCAGCACGGCCAATACCGACGGCGGTGACGAACGTGAAACCGCAGATTTCACCAAGCTGGATCAGGAACAGTACCACTGCACTAAGACCAACTACGATTTTCACTGGATGTATAACAAGCTGGATTTGTGGGCGCGTTACAACGATTTCCAGACCCGCCTGCGTGACGCGATTATTAAGCGTCAGGCGTTGGATCGTATCCTGGTCGGCTTCAACGGCGTTGCACGCGCACCGACGTCTAACCGCGTACAAAATCCGCTGCTGCAAGACGTTGGTGTGGGCTGGTTGCAGAAATATCGCCTCAATTCCCCGCAGCGCGTACTGGGTAGCAAAACCGACGCGGACGGCAAAACCACGGCTGTGCCGGTCAAGGTCGGCGGCGACAATACCTATCAGAATCTGGATGCGGTGGTGTTTGATACCGTCAACGAACTGATCGACCCCGTATATCAGGACGACACCGACCTGGTGGTGATCTGTGGCCGTAAGCTGATGGCAGATAAGTATTTCCCGCTGGTCAATAAAAACCAGGCGAACACCGAAACGCTGGCCGCAGACCTGATTGTCAGCCAGAAACGCATCGGCAATTTGCCTGCTGTCCGCGTGCCAGGCTTTCCGGCTAACGCCATGCTTATCACCCGCCTAGATAACCTGTCGATTTACTGGCAGGACGGCACGCACCGCCGTCACATTGAGGAAGTGCCGAAGCGTGACCGCATTGAAAACTACGAATCCATTAATGAGGATTATGTAGTTGAAGATTACGGCTGTGGCTGTCTGATTGAAAATATCGAGATTGTCCCAGTTGTTGAAACCGCGCCTGAAAAAGCCGATTTCAGCGAACTGACTGCGGCACTGGTTGGCGCAATCAACGCCGCTTCCGGTAAAGCAACCGAAACCGAAGAACCGAAGGAATAAGCCATGACCAGCCCTGCCCGTCAGCACCTGCTGCGGCAGTCAGCTATTCAGGCCGCGCAGCAGGATCCCCGCCTGCTGCGTCATTCCACCGGCTATGAATTGCTGCTGCAAAAGCTAAACGCAGACATGAAGACCCTGAAAAAGACGCACAGCACCGAAAAGAAAGCGGAGCTGAAACGCTCCATGCTGCCCGATTACGTGCCGTGGGTGGATGGCGTGCTGTCCGAAGGTAAAGGCGCACAGGATGCCATCCTGATGACCGTCATGATCTGGCGTATTGACGCCGGTGATTATGCCGGTGCGCTGGAAATCGCCCGCTACGCGCTGAAATACAAGCTTTCTATGCCGTTCGGTTCCCGTCCGGCTGCTTATGCGGTGGTTGAGGAAATCGCCGACATGAGCACCCGCGCCTATACCGCCGGTGAGCTGGTCAGCCTCGACGTGCTGATGACCACCATGGAACTGACGGAAAGCCAGGACATGCCGGATCAGGTGCGGGCAAAGCTGCACAAAATCACCGGCTATGTATACCGTGAAGCAGAGAAACCCACGCTTGCCCTGGAACATCTGAAACGCGCTTTTCAGTTGAATGCTAACTGCGGCGTCAAAAAAGATATTGAGCGGTTGGAATCAGCCATCAAAAAGGCAGCCAACGGCTAAACAGAACGCGCCCCGCGCCGGACGGCACGCCAGCCGCGACAGGTCAGTGACCTTGTTCAACGCTGGCGTCCACCGTCCACCTATTCAGAGGTCACTATGTCGTCTCTTGTCATACCTGCACCAAAGCCGGACGCCGCGACGGAACCCGCGATTAAGAACACCCATTTTTGGCCTGATGTCGATCCGGTTGAGCTGCGCGACACGCTGCGCCTGGAGGGCACCGTCACCGCTAAGCGTCTGCGTGCCGCCGCAAAGTTTGCCATGACAGAAGTTAACGCCGAGCTGTACAGCTATCGCGAAGCGCAAAAGTCCCAGGGATTTAAGGCGTTGGAAGACGTGCCCGCCGATCAGATTGACGATGAAAGCGTGAAGGTCGGGGCCTATCAGCGCGCCGTGTCGTCCATTGCCGCCGCGTATCTGGCAGAGCGTTACCCGAACAGTGACACCACCGACGCGGGCAGTAAAAAGGCCGTGATCGTCGAAAGCACCGTTGATGATTTATGGCGTGACGGTCGAAACGCGATAAGCGACGTCGCTGGTGTATCTCACTGCATCATCGGGCTGCTCTGATGAAAGTCATTGCCGAGCAAGGCGACACCGTGGATTCGCTCTGCTGGCGATACTACGGGCGCACCCAGTCGGTGGTTGAGCAGGTTTACGCGGCTAACGTGGGGTTGGCCGCTGCCGGGGCAATATTGCCCCATGGCTACGCGGTGGAGCTGCCGGACATCACCCAGGCCGCAGTCAGTGAAACCGTCTCACTTTGGGACTGATGACCATGGAGCGCATCACCTCGTTTATTTGTTACTGCATCGCCGTGTTTCTGGCCTGGCTGGGGGGCATGTCTTATCAGGATATCGCCTTTTTGGTGGGTGCCGCCGTCGGCGTCGCTACCTTCCTGGTGAACTGGTACTACCGGCGCAAAACCTACCGCCTCCTGAAAACAATGGGCATCAGTGGAGAAATTAATGCAGCCATCAATCGTTAGACGCTGCGCCGTCGCCGCTGTCCTGGCGATTGCCGCAATGCTGCCACAAACGCCAACGTTGAAAACGTCCGCCGCCGGTCTGGCACTTATCGCTGATTTTGAAGGCTGCCGCCTGTCGGCGTACCAGTGCAGCGCGGGCGTCTGGACAAACGGCATCGGGCACACGGCGGGCGTGAAACCGCAAACGCACATCAGCGAACGACAGGCCGCCGTGAATCTGGTGGAAGACGTGATGCGGGTGGAGAAAGGCATTGCGCGCTGTATGCCGATCGACATGCCGCAGCCGGTGTACGACGCAGTGGCGTCCTTTGCGTTCAACGTCGGCGTGACGGCGGCGTGTAAATCCACCCTGGCGTTTTTCATCAACAAGGGGGAATGGCGAAAAGCCTGCGAACAGCTGCCGCGCTGGGTGTTTGTGAACGGCGTCCGCGTCACCGGCCTGGAACGCCGCCGCGCGAATGAGCTGGCCTACTGCCTGCGGGGTGTCTGATGCGCATTTTAATTTTGTTAATGCTGGCCGCGTGCGCGCTGGCGGGGCTGCAAACCTGGCGTATCGGCGGCCTGACTGATAAGGCAGACCAGGCGCAGCGGATCATCGGCACGCTGTCCGCCGGTATCGAAAGCCGCGACAACGCCATTAACCGCCTGAACGATGAAGCCGTGACGCGGGAACGTCAGGAGCAAAGTCTGCGCACCCAGCTCGCACGGGCAAGTCAACAGGCGCGGGATCGTGAATATGACATTCAAAGGTTACTTAATGAAAATCAGGAAATGCGCGATTGGTACGCTGCTCCTCTGCCTGATGGTATTAGCCGGATGCACGCGCGTCCCGCCTTTGCCAGCGCCGCAGATTATTTACATTGGCTGTCCGGCGGTAACGAGCTGTCAGATACCGGCAAGCTCACCGGTCACTAACGGCGACTTAAGCAGTGATGTCAGAAACCTGGAGGCCGCGCTAACCGCCTGCGGCCTCCAGGTGGAAGCGGTCAAGCAATGCCAGGAGGAACGCCGTGTTAAAACCCGCACAGCTACGAAAAGCCTTAACTGACGCCGTGCCGGTGCTGCAAACCAGCCCCGACCAGCTGAGGATGTTTGTGGATAACGGGCGCATCGTTTCCACGTTAGCCAGTTCGCTGTCGTTTGAATATCAGTATCAGGTCGAACTTTTGATCACCGACTTTACCCAGGACAGCGATCTGATCGTGGTGCCCATTCTGGCCTGGCTGCGTGAGCATCAGCCGGACATCATGGCGACGCCTGAAAAGCAACAAACCGGCTTTAAATTCACCGCCGATATGCTCAACGATGGCGGTTATGACATAGCTATTCACGTTCAACTCACTGAACGCGTGATCGTAAAACAGATTGACGCCGGTCTGCACGTGGAGCATTTTCCTGAGCCGCCGCTGCCGGAGCCGGTGGAAAGGCCGCGTGAGCTGTACCTGCACGGCGAGTTAGTGAGCCAGTGGCATGAGTGAGCTGACCGCGTTTGATGCCCGCCTGGCGGGGCTGATTGCCGCCCTGTCCCCGCAAAGTCGTAAAGTCGTAAAGCCATGGCCTCTACCATTGCAAAGCGTCTGCGAAAACATCAGCAACAGCGAATCAAACGGCAGATTACGCCGGAGGGGCAGCCGTTCGCCCCGCGTCGGGCGCAGCCTCTGCGGGCGAAGAAAGGCCGCATTAAGCGGGAGATGTTCGCCAAACTGCGTAAGGCTAAATACATGAAGGCCAAAGGCACGGACAAAGACGCAGTGGTGGAATTCACCGGCCAGGTTCAGCGCATGGCAAAGGTGCATCAGTACGGCCTGCGGGATCGCCCATCGGTGAGGGCAATAGAAGTGCAGTATCAGGCGCGCCCGCTTTTAGGGCTGGACGCGGAAGATATGAGACTTGTAGAGGACGAACTAATTGGTCTGCTAAGCAGCTTCTAACTGCTGGAAGTAAACTCACTTTGGTCAAGCAATTGTTTTGCAATTCCATCATATCCAGGATAGATGCGAGCGGATCCATATCCAAAGTTATCTAGTAAAACAAAAGCTTTCTTTGCAAGTCTATTTGGTAGAGATATTTTAATAAAAACATCTATCGCATTAAGAACATCACTACCCAGATGATTTTTTAGCAATTCATCTAAAGGAGTTCTATCTGGCCTATCAACTTCGTTTAATTTAATAACAGAGGAGAAGTGCGTGAATAAACCTTTCTGTGCTTTGATGTTAGGGTTTGAGGCATAATGTGGAGTAATAAAATGCAAAGGCACATCATCTAATGCTACTGCTTGCAAAAATCCTATGTGTTCTTTATTTAAACACCAGATATTTAATTTACCATTTATATTTTTATAAAGGGACGGCCTTGTCGCGAAGTATGCTGCAACAAAAGGATCATATGTCCAATCAAGAAGTCTTGTAGGTAGGCCATAATGCTGTGTTAATGCTGCAACTTCCCATATGCTTTCTGGTAACCATTCAGTTTTTTTTTCATAACTAGTATATAGCCATGGGTCATATTGTAGCGATAAACCCTTTCTAAAGTCTGAGGATATAGGTACATCAAGGCCACTTAAATCTGCTGATCGGTAGAAGCTCCGCAGAATAGACTTTTCATAATCAATTAAATTCTTGGCATAATCATAAGAGTCGGGTGAAGATGTATTCAAATAAACTAGTTTAAGTATTTTTTCGAAATTATCTTTTCTTAAGGAGTTCGGTACAAGTGCATATTCTTCATTGGAGTGACCACGAAATACATATTCACTAAGCTGGGAATTCCAACTACAAAGAAAATTTAAAAAATCTTTTTCATTATCAAAATCTATTTCTTTTATCAGCATTTGCAGCAACCCTTCATTTATCATTCTTTTACAGACAATGCGCGTTGTGCCTTTGGTAGTCAACCAGTCTCAAATTGTATGCCGCCTGACAGGGCGGCATTATTTTATCCATGAATACATCCATTCCGAAACACGACATTCCGCGCCTGCTGCGCAATCTGATCCGCATTGGTACCGTTGCCGAGGTGGATTTAGTTGCGGGCACCTGTCGCGTGAACACCGGCGGCAACGTCACCGACTGGCTGCACTGGCTGACCGCCCGCGCGGGGCGTTCCCGTTCCTGGTGGGCACCGTCCGCCGGTGAGCAGGTTCTGCTGTTCTGCCTGGGCGGCGAACTCGACACCGCCTTCGTGATGCCCGGCGTTTTCTCTGATGAATTCCCCGCCCCATCTGCCTCGGCGGATGCCGTACACGTCACTTTCCCAGACGGCGCGGTGATCGAGTACGAACCCAAAACCGGCGCGCTGCTGGCTACCGGCATTAAGTCCGCCACGGTAAACGCCTCGGAAAAAGTCGCGGTGACTGCACCGGATATAACCTGCACGGCGAAAACGCGCATCACGCTCGACTCGCCGGAGGTGGTCTGCACGAAAAAGCTCACCACCGGCACTATCGAAATCAAACAGGGCGGCACCATGACCGGCAACCTCACACACAACGGGGGCAGCATCACGTCAAACGGCGTGGTTGTGCATAACCATAAACACGGCGGCGTCCAGACGGGCGGCGGTAATACCGGCACACCGACCTAATAAGGGGATTTAATGAGCAAGAATCTAAAAGTATTTTTGTCTGTTTTCGCTGCCGCAATAGCAGGTGTCATGCTGGCAAGCGGGACGCATGGCTGGTGGTTAGTGGCGGGTATCGGCGTGTACCTGTTGTTTAAAAATGACTAACGCAAAATACCTCGGTCTGGCTCGCGATACGGGGCACAGCGTCGAAGACCTGGCGCACATCCAGCAGTCGGTCAGCGACATTTTGCGCACGCCCGTCGGCTCCCGCGTCATGCGCCGCGACTATGGTTCACTGCTGTCTGAGCTGACTGACCGCCCGCAGAATGCGGCGCTGCGGCTGCAAATTATGGCGGCGTGCTACAGCGCGATCCTGAAATGGGAGCCGCGCGTCAGCCTGACCGGCATCACCTTTGAAACGACGTTCGACGGCAAAGCCGTGGTTGAACTCACCGGCACCCGCAAAGACACCTCCGCCGCCATTTCCTTAACCCTTCCAGTGAGCTGACTTATGGCAACGATTGATCTCAGCCAGTTACCCGCCCCCGACGTGGTGGAGGTGCTGGATTATGAAATTCTGCTGGCGGAGCGCAAAGCCACGCTGGTGTCGCTTTACCCCGAAGACCAGCAGGCCGCCGTCGCCCGCACGCTGACGCTGGAGTCCGAGCCGATTGTGAAGCTGCTGGAGGAAAACGCCTACCGCGAAGTGATCCTGCGTCAGCGGGTTAACGAGGCGGCGCAGGCGGTGATGCTGGCCTATGCCACCGGCGCAGACCTGGACAACATCGCGGCGACGTTCAGCGTGGAACGTCTGACGATCACGCCTGCGGATACCGTCAGCGTGCCCGCCGTCGCGGCGGTGATGGAAAGCGACGCCGATTTTCGAATCCGCGCACAGCAGGCGTTTGAAGGGCTGAGCGTGGCGGGTCCGGTCGGCGCGTATGAGTATCACGGGCGCTCTGCCGACGGGCGCGTGGCGGATATTTCGGTGATCAGTCCGTCGCCCGCCTGCGTGACGATTTCCGTGCTGGCACAGACCGGCAACGGCACCGCGCCCGCCGACCTGCTGGCGAAAGTTCAGGCCGCGCTCAACGATGAAAACGTGCGCCCCGTGGCCGACCGCGTGACCGTCAAGTCAGCCACCGTCGTGAATTACACCATTGATGCCGTGCTGTATCTGTTCCCTGGTCCCGAAGCCGAACCCATCCGCGAAGCCGCCGAAGCGAAGCTTATCGCCTACACCACCGCGCAGCACCGGCTAGGCCGCGACATCCGGCTGTCGGCCATTTACGCCGCGCTGCACGTTGAGGGCGTCCAGCGCGTGGAGCTGAAAAGCCCGAAGGCCGACATCGAGCTGGACAAAACCCAGGCGTCATTCTGCACCGCTTACACCCTGAAAGTGGGTGGCTACGATGAGTGATCGCCTGCTGCCCGTCGGTTCCTCCCAGCTTGAAGTTGCCGCCGCCGACGCCTGCGCCGCGCTTGAAAACGTGCCGGTGCCGCTGCGGCAGCTCTGGGATCCGCTGGCCTGTCCGGTGAAGTTCTTGCCGTATCTGGCCTGGGCGCTGTCGGTTGACCGCTGGGATGAAAACTGGCCGGTTGCCACTAAGCGCCGCGTCATTCAGTCGGCCTGGTTCATTCACTGCCACAAGGGAACCATCGGCGCTATTCGGCGCGTGGTGGAGCCGCTCGGCTACCTGATTAACGTGACCGAGTGGTGGGAAACCAACGACGAACCAGGCACGTTTCGCCTGGATATCGGCGTGCTGGAAACCGGCATCACCGAAGAAATGTATTTAGAAATGGAGCGGCTGATTGCAGACGCCAAACCCGCAAGCCGCCATCTGATCGGCCTGACCATCACCCAGGATATAAAAGGCGATGTTTACATTGGCGCAGCGCAGTACGGCGGCGAGCTGCTAACCGTTTACCCCGCATAAGAGGACGATATGAGCACATTTAAATCCGTTGTCACCACGCTCGGCCAGGCGCGCATTGCGACGGCCATTGCGGCGGGGACTGACATCAACATCACGCAGCTGGCCGTCGGCGACGGCAACGGCAAGGCAACAACGCCGGTTGCCACACAGACCAAGCTGGTTAAAGAGGTATACCGCACGCCGCTCAACTCATTGAAGCTTGATCCGTCGCACGGAAATTGGGTCATTGCCGAAGCGGTGCTGTCTGCCAGCGTCGGCGGCTTCTGGATGCGCGAAATGGGGTTGTTCAGCAGCGACGGCGCGCTGATTGCCGTCTGCAACATGGCGGACACCTATAAACCGACGCTGGCGGAAGGTTCAGGCCGCACGCAGACGTTGCGCATGGTGATTGCGGTCAGCAACACCGAAGCGATCAGCCTGCTGATCGACGACTCGGTGATTATGGCAACCGAGCAGTATGTGAATGACCTGCTGGCTGCGCATGAGAAATCACGCAACCACCCCGACGGCACCACGGCGGCAAAGGGTTTTGTCCAGCTGAGCAGCTCGGTCAGCAGTACCAGCGAAGCGCTGGCCGCCACGCCGAAAGCGGTAAAGGCTGTGAATGACAACGCCAACAGCCGCGTCCCTTCCACACGTAAAATTAACGGTAAGGCGTTAAGCGCTGACCAAACCTTAACAGCGGCGGACGTGGGGGCGCTGCCTGTGGCATCCGCCGTTCTTGGTGTCGCCAATATCAATACGTTTAATCTGTCAAAAATCGGTGTTTATGTGCAGAGCACCGGCGCGAATGCCACGGTAGCGAATGGCTACCCGGCGGGCTCGCAGGCGGCGGGGGTGCTGGAGGTAATCCCCGCTTCCTGGACAGGTGGCGTGCTCCAGCGTTACACGGTGCAAAATACCGGCCTTGTGTGGACACGTGCGCTAAATGCCTCCTGGAATGGCAGCGATGGACCATGGCGTGACTGGGAGCAAGTGAGCGCGGTCAATTCCGTTAACGTACCCACCGCCATTCTGACCGCTACCGATATTAATACGTTAGGTTTTGCCAGCGGCAACTCAGGCACGGCGATTTACTCACAGCCTAAAAATGTGAACGCGACCGCCGCGCTGCATTATCCCCAGGCTGTCGCAGGCACGCTGTATGTGACGCCGAGCGCCTACGGCTGCCAGCAGATGTACGTGACATTTACGGGGAATATCTGGAATCGCGGATTGTCCGCCGACTGGAACGGCGCAGATGGACCATGGAAAGACTGGGTGCCAACCTACAGCGCGAACAACAAACCCACTGCCGCAGACGTGGGCGCGTGGTCAGCCGCACAAAGCGCCGCCAGTGAAAAGGCGCTATCAGATGAAATTGCGACGGCCTTTAAAATCCGCGCGAACCTGTCCGAAACGGATACGCCAAACACCTTACGCGGCAGCGCGATGTTCGGGCATTACGGCGTCCCGGGTGCGGCGGCTGCCACGACAGCCAAAGGCTATCCGATGAACGGTTTTATCGGCGTCATTTTCGTGACCTGGGGTCCGAATGCGACGCAGCAGATTGCCTTTAACAACAACGGGAGACAATTCACGCGAGCGGCTACCGGCGCATGGAATGGTAAAGATGGTCCATGGTCTGAGTGGGTGGAAGTTTACAGCCCAAATAACAAACCGACTCCGGCAGACGTCGGCGCACTGCCATCGGGCGGTACTGCTGTCGCGGCTTCTAAACTCGCCACCGCACGGAAGATTGCCGGTGTGGCCTTTGACGGCACCAAAGACATCAATCTCACCAACTCGAATGTCGGGCTGGGTAATGTCGGGAACTTTGCCGCCGTTCAGCAAGGCGGCGGTGTTGGTATGCAGACCAATAAAGTCTATATCGGCTGGACGGGTTCTAAGGTCAAAATTCAGGTTGATGCTTCTGATATGGGGGAGGTTTACACCACTAATTTCCCGCCACCACAAAGAGATTCATATACCAAAACGGAATCCGATGGACGTTATATCTACCGTGATACTTCCACGACTGTTGGCTTTGTTTCGGGCAATGCAAATGATCCTTACATACGTCACTCAACCACCAACGGCGTAGTTGTCCTGCCCACCAGGGAGCAGTTGCAAAACGAAATTGTAGGGACTCGCAATTGGGCGAATAGAGATTTACGCAATGACATCTATGCCTACGGTGATAACCGATACGTCTATGACGTCCAGCGCGGCAGCCAGGCGTTGGAGAATGCGGGCTGGACTGCTCAGCAGGTATGGGAAGCGCCAACGGGTTGTTTCATGACCGGGTTAAATATCCGGCCTGACATGGGCGACTGCCGAATGATGGGGAAATACTACCGCGCGTTAATGATTAGAACGGCCAGTGGAAGCTGGCGACAGGTGGGAAACTAAGATGATCACATTCAAAAATATCAAAATCTCTAAGCAGGTTTTAGAAGAGGGCATCCCCCTTCCCGTGCTTTATTTCGAAGATGAAACGGGTCAGGACTGGTACAAACTGCGAGATGAAAAATGGCAGGGTGAAAGCTGTTTCATTGCCGTCGGTGCAGACGGATTTATTTCTACCTGGGCGGTTAACCCGAACTTTCTCACTTTATCTGAAGGCGTGAGCATTTACGAAATCAGACCGGAAACGTTGCCCGAAGATGTCAGAGATCACCCTTACAGCTATGAGAACGGCGAGTTCGTGAAATTTGTACAGCCTGCGATTGAGGTCGCCGCACAGCAAAAAAGTATGTTGCTCAGCCAGGCCGCCGCCGCCATTGCTCCGCTACAGGATGCGGTTGATGTTGACGAGGCCACCGACGAAGAACTGGCAAGCCTGAAAGCCTGGAAGAAATTCCGCGTTGCGCTGAATCGCCTGGATTTAGCCGCTGCGCCGGATATCGACTGGCCTGCTGTACCTGAATAAATTGATCGCTGAAAACGATCAATTACGGATAATTGATCAGTAGTAACTATTTGAACATGTCCCGCATATGTCCAAGGATATCCCCAGACTTTTTAGGAGGATGAAATGGAATTAAACCAGGAAGAAGCGGAGATGGTTGCGGGATTTATCGCAGCGAACTGGGCGGCATTTTCAGAAGCCGCTGAGGGCGTGATGTCCGTTTGCGCTCTGCACCGGCTGGCTGAAAAGTTGGGACTGGATAGCGCCTAACGTCCGCTCTGCCAAACAGAAAACAAACTGCCCCGAAAGGGGCTTTTTTGTATCGAGCACAGTCAAAAATGACTGTACCGGCCAGAACCTGCAGCACAGTCATTTCTGACTTTGCCCCGCGCACGTTGTGTCATATCCCACACACCCCGCCCGCCGTGCCTGCGCGTACACAACACGCGATGATTGACCTCACCCCAATCACAGGAAAAAACACCATGGCTGATTATCATCACGGTGTGCGTGTTGTTGAAATCAACGACGGCACCCGCGTTATCTCCACCGTTTCCACCGCCATCATCGGGATGGTTTGCACCGCAGAAGACGCGGATGCCGACGCGTTCCCTCTCGATACGCCGGTACTCATTACCAACGTAATGACCGCCGCCGGTAAGGCCGGAAAAAACGGCACATTGCGATCATCCCTGATGGCAATCGCCAACCAGGCGAAACCCGTTGTCGTTGTCGTGCGCGTTGCCGAAGGTGACACCGAGGCGGAAACCACCTCCAACATCATCGGCGGCACCGACGCCACCGGCATGTATACCGGCATGAAAGCCCTGCTGTCTGCCCAAACCGAACTCGGCGTGAAGCCGCGCATTCTCGGCGTGCCGGGGCTGGATAATCTGGACGTCGCGACGGCGCTCGGTGCCGTCTGTCAGCAGCTGCGCGCCTTCGGCTATGTCAGCGCCTACGGCTGCAAGACCGTGTCCGATGCCATCAAGTACCGCGAGAATTTCAGCCAGCGTGAGCTGATGGTCATCTGGCCGGATTTCGTCGCCTGGAACACCACCACCAACGCCAGCGACATCGCGCCCGCCACCGCCTACGCCCTCGGCCTGCGTGCCAAAATCGATGCCGAAACCGGCTGGCATAAAACCCTGTCTAACGTCGGCATCAACGGCGTCACCGGCCTGTCTGCCAGCGTCTACTGGGATTTGCAGACCCCAGGCACCGACGCCGATCTGCTGAACCAGGCTTGCGTCACCACGCTTATCCGCAAAGGCGGCTTTAAGTTCTGGGGGCAGCGCACCTGCTCTGACGATCCGCTTTTCCTGTTTGAGAACTACACCCGCACCGCGCAGGTGCTGGCGGACACCATGGCGGAGGGGCATCTGTGGGCTGTGGATAAACCCGTTACCCCGACGCTAATCAAAGACATGATTGCGGGCATCAACGCCAAACTGCGCGAAATGAAAACCGCCGGTCTGATCATCGACGGTAACTGCTGGTATGACCCCGAAGCCAACACCGTCGAAACGCTGAAGGCGGGCAAGCTGTTCATTGATTACGACTATACGCCGGTGCCGCCGCTGGAGGATTTAACCCTGCGTCAGCGCATCACCGATCAGTACCTGGCGGAGTTCGCCACGTCCGTAAACAGCTAAGAGGCGCTAAACCATGGCACTGCCAAAAAAACTCAAATACCTGAACCTTTTCAACGACGGCAACAGTTACCTCGGCATCGTCAGCGCGCTGACGCTGCCAAAACTCACCCGCAAGCTGGAGAACTATCGCGGCGGCGGCATGACCGGTTCAGCCTCCATTGATTTCGGCCTGGACGACGACGCGCTGAACTTTGAATGGACGGTGGGCGGCCTGGATGAATTGGTGCTTAAGCAGTGGGGCGCGGTCGACGCCGTGCCGCTGCGCTTTGCAGGTTCCTTCCAGCGTGACGACACCGGCGAAACCTCCGCCGTGGAAGTCACCATGCGCGGACGCCACAAGGAAATGGATTTTGGTGAGTACAAACAGGGTGAAGACACGGAAACCAAAGTCACCACCCAGTGCACCTACTTCAAGCTCACGATCGACGGCAAAGACATGATTGAAGTCGATACCGTGAACATGGTGGAAATCGTCGGCGGCGTTGACCGCGTGGCACAACATCGTAAAAACATCGGCCTGTAACCCTTAACCAGCGCCGCCCGGCGGCGCTCACTTTTCCTTTTGAATGAGAGACACCGCTATGTCAGAACACAATGAAAACATCGTTATCCTGGAAGAACCGATCAAGCGCGGCGAGATGGAAATCAGCCAGATTGAAATCATCAAGCCGAACGCCGGACACCTGCGCGGGATTGGCCTCGCCTCCCTGGCGAACGCCGACGTTGACGCGCTGACCGTCATTCTGCCGCGCATCACCCTCCCGAACCTGACGACGCAGGAGTGTAAAAGCCTGAACCTGCCCGACCTGATTGCGCTGGCGGGCAAGGTGATCGGTTTTTTGTCGCCGAAATCGGAACGGTAAAACTCCCAGCCTATCTGGGCGTGGACGATCTGATGGCGGATATTGCGGTGATTTTTCACTGGCCGCCCTCAGAAATGAACACCATGACGCTGACCGAACTCTGTGGCTGGCGTCAAAAAGCCTTAGCGCGCAGCGGAGCCACCCGTGAGTAATCTCAAGTTAGAGGTGCTGTTAAAGGCGGTTGACCAGGCCACCCGCCCTTTTAAAGCTATTCAAAATGCCAGTAAATCCCTGTCCGGCGATATTCGCAGCACGCAGGATTCTCTCAAAGCACTGAACGCACAGGCCGCAAAAATTGACGGATTTCGTAAGAGCAGCGCGCAGCTGGCCGTCACCGGTCAGGCGCTGAAGAAAGCGAAAGAAGACGCAGAAAGGCTGGCCGTCGCCTATCGCAACACCGCAAACCCGACGGCGGCGCAAACCCGCCTGATGGAGTCGGCCAAACGTGCCGCCAGCGAGTTACAAAACAAGCACAATACCCTGCGACTTTCCGTGCAACGGCAACGGCAGGAGCTGAACGCCGCCGGTATTTCAACGCGTAACCTGGCCGCAGAGCAGCGCCGATTGCATAGCAGCACGCAGCAGGCCAACGCCACGCTCCTACGCCAGCGTGAATCGCTCGCCAGGCTGAGCCAGCAGCAGCAGAAGCTCGACGGCATTAATAACCGCTATCAGTCGGGAAAGAACCTGGCAAACGGGGTGCGCAATGGCGGTGCAGTCGCGCTGGGGGCGGCAACGACCGCGCTATATGCCGGTGCGCGTTTCATCGCGCCTGGGATGGGGTTTGATAAGGAGATGTCAGGCACTCAGGCGATCCTGGGGCTGGATAAAAGCGACAAGAAGCTGGCGGAAATCCGCAAGCAGGCGCGCGACATCGGCGGCACCACCGCGTTTTCTCCCGGCGACGTTGCCCGCACGCAGGGCGTGCTGGCTCGCTCAGGGTATAACGCCGACCAAATCCTCGGCTCAACGGAATCGACGGTCAATCTGTCACTGGCGTCCGGTCTGGACATTGCCGACGCGGCGGATATCGTCACAAATATGCAGTCCGCGTTTAATATCCCGATGGATGAAATTAAACGCGTGTCTGACGTGATGACCAAAGGCTTTACCAGCTCCAACACCAACTTGATGGAACTGGGCGAAGCCATGAAATATGTGGCACCGATTGCGAAAGCGGCGGGTGCCAGCATCGAAGACACCACCGCGATGCTAGGCGTTCTGGCGGACAACGGCATAAAGGGCAGCATGGCGGGCACGGGTGCCAGCGCGATGTTTAGCCGCCTGCAAGCCCCCACGGGGCAATCACCGGCGGCGCTGCGTGAGCTGGGGATCACCACGCGGGATAAGAAAGGCAACATGCTGCCGATTAAAAAAATCCTCACCGACATCAATACCTCTTTCAAAAAGAACAAACTCGGCACGGCGCAGCAGGCCGAATACCTGAAAGTGATTTTTGGTGAAGAGGCAATGAAAGGCGCGGTGAAGCTGGTCGAGGCCGCAGGCAACGGCAGGTTAGGCGAGAAAAAAGCGGCGCTGGACAACTCCGCCGGGTCGGCGCAAAGAGTGGCCGGGATCCAGACGGATAATCTCGACGGTGACCTAAAAAACCTGCAATCCGCCTTTGAGGATTTGCAAATTGAGGTTTTCGACAAAGAGGACAGCAGCCTCCGCCGCCTGACGCAATCTGCCAATAAATGGCTGACTGAGGTCGGCAACTGGGTGAAGAAAAATCCAGAACTGACGCAGACGCTCGTGACCGTGGCGGGGTCTTTGGCCGCTCTGGTGGGCGCATTAGGCGCAATTGGCCTGATTGCCTGGCCGGTTATCACCGGATTTAACGCCCTGATCGCCGGTGCGGGATATTTAGGCACCGCATTCAGCATTGCGGGAGGCACCATCTCGGCTGTTTTTGGTGCAATAAGCCTGCCTGTGGTCGCCGCGGTGGCCGTTATCGTCGCAGCGGTGTTGGTTATCCGTAAATACTGGGAACCTATCAGCGCCTTCTTTGGCGGCGTGATGGAGGGCATCAAGGCCGCGTTTCTTCCGGTGGGTGAAGCCCTGTCACCTTTTGCCGAACAGTTTGGCTGGATAGCCGAGAAGGTGAAACAGGCGTGGGCGTGGTTTAAAGAACTGATCGCGCCGGTGAAATCGACGCAGGAAACGCTGGATAACTGCCGCAGCGCGGGGAAAGCGTTCGGTGAAGTCATTGGGAAGGCGTTACGTGTGCCGCTTGACGCGTTGAATCAGCTGCGTAAGGGCATCGACTGGGTGCTGGAAAAGCTCGGCGTTATCAAGGTTGAGTCAGCAGATATTGATAAGAACGCCGACAGAGCGGACCGACATTCACAACCCGGCCATGACGACGCGCCCCCTGAAAATGCGCCCCTGGACAATCCTAATCCTTTTGCCCCACCGGCTGAATTTTTGACGGGGGCGGGATATACGCCGGTGTCGGCGGGTGGCGGTCGCAGCTATGTTGACCAAAGCACGCACCATTACCAGATTTCAGCGGGTGCCGGTCTGGGTGGGCAGGATAACAGCCGCCAGATCCGCGCCGAGCTGGAAGCCCGTGACCGCGCACGCGCCGCACAGCAACGTTCGCGCATGGATAACGATTAAGGAATCATTCGCATGATGTTAACGCTCGGATTATTTGTGTTTCAGTTACAGACCGTCCCCTATCAAACGTTGCAGCGCGCCGTGGATTACCGCTGGCCTGTTAACAGCCGCGTCGGCCTGCGCCCGCTGCCGCAGTTTCTCGGCGTCAATGAGGAGAAAATCACCCTGTCCGGCGTGCTGATGCCGGAAATCACCGGCGGAAAGTTGTCGCTAATGGCACTGAATCTGATGGCGGACGAGGGCAAGGCGTGGCCTCTTCTGGAAGGCAGCGGCACCATTTACGGAATGTTCGTGGTGAACAGCGTGAGCGAAACCCACACGGAGCATTTCTCCAATGGCGCCGCCCGAAAGATTGAATTCGCGCTGACGCTGACCCGCGTGGATGAATCCCTGGCGTCGATGTTCGGAGACATGAAAGCCCAGGCCGACGGGCTGTTGGATCAGGCCGGTGGACTTGCCGGTCAGTTTGGGGGGCTGCTGTGATTACCGATATGACCATTGCAGCCGGTGCGCAGTTTGCGCCGGACTTCACCGTGACCGTCGGCGGCAAGGATATTACACAGGACGTGAGCAACCGGCTGATTTCGCTGACGCTCACGGACAACCGCGGCTTTGAGGCTGACCAGCTCGACATCGAGCTGAGCGACACCGACGGCCTGTTAGATATGCCGCCGCGCGGCGCGGTGATTAATATCGCGCTTGGCTGGAAAGGCCAGGCACTGACGAACAAAGGCGACTTTACCGTGGATGAGGTGGAGCACCGCGGAACGCCGGACACGCTGACCGTCCGCGCCCGCAGTGCGGACTATCGCGGCAGCCTGAATTCCCGCCGTGATAACTCTTACCACGACACGACTCTGGAGGCGGTGGTGTCCGCCGTGGCTGCACGTAATAACCTCAAGCCCGCGATTGCTGAGCCGTTCAGGGGCGTGCCGGTGTCACACATCGACCAGACTCAGGAAACCGACGCGAAGTTTATTACCCGCCTGGCGGAGCTTAACGGTGCGGTTGTCGCCATCAAAGCGGGCAAATTGCTGTTTATCAAGCCTGGGGCGGCAAAGACGGCGAGCGGTAAGCCCATCCCACAGATGACCGTTATGCGCGGCGATGGCGACGGGCACACGTTCAACATTGCCGATCGCGGGGCTTATACCGGCGTCTCAGCAAGCTGGCTGCATACTAAAGACCCGAAGCCAAAAAAAGTGAAGGTGCAGCGGAAACCGAAAGTGCAGTATCTGCGCGCCCTGCAACATCCGAAGGCAAAGAAGACCAGCGCGAAGGTGCAGAAAACGCCGGAGGCTAAGGAAGGGGATTACCTGGCGGGGAGTGATGAAAACGTGTTTAACCTCACCACCATTTACGCCACGCAAAAGGCAGCGATGCGGGCAGCTCAGGCGAAGTGGGACAAACTTCAGCGCGGCGTCGCGGAGTTCTCGATCTCCCTGGCTCGCGGGCGGGCTGATTTATTTCCTGAGACGCCGGTGGCGGTGTCGGGCTTCAAATCAGTGATCGACGCGCAGCCCTGGATAATCAGCAAGGTGACGCACAGCCTTGGCAGCAGTGGATTTGTGACGACGTTGGACTTAGAAGTGCTTTTGTCAGATGTAAATTACGAGGCCACGGAAAGCGATGAGGATGAATAATCAAGCTGTGTAAAACACTGTAATGTCAGATGTATGTTTTGTGCGATAACATACAATGATTGCATCTGATTAAAATGATTACATGGTGATTATTATGATGCACTGCCCGAAATGCCAGCACGCCGCCCACGCCCGTTCAAGTCGTTACCTGAGCATCAACACCAAAGAACGTTATCACCAGTGCCAGAATATTAATTGCAGCTGCACGTTCAAAACTCATGAGTCCATCGCTGACATCATTGTTGAACCTGGAACAGTTCATGCCGTTCAATTGCATCCAGATAAGCATCAGCAGCAGTCCTTCCAGATGCACTAAAAACCACGTTAAAAGAAGCCCGCGAAAGCGGGTTTTTTATTACCTGTCGCCACAGGGCTGATTTCTGCCGCCATTTTGCCGCCACTCAATAGAAAAAGGGTCTAGCGATTACGCTAGACCCTTGATAACTAAGAGTATTTAGATGTCGCGTTAGCGATACCTTAGTTAAGACGCTCTTTGATACGAGCAGACTTACCAGTACGCTCACGCAGGTAGTACAGTTTAGCTTTACGAACGGCACCACGACGTTTAACAGCAATGCTGTCGATTACTGGGGAGTGAGTCTGGAATACACGCTCAACACCTTCGCCGTTAGAAATTTTGCGAACAGTGAATGCAGAGTGCAGACCGCGGTTACGAATAGCGATAACCACGCCCTCGAATGCCTGCAGACGCTTTTTAGAACCTTCAACGACCCATACCTTAACTTCCACGGAATCACCCGGACGGAATGCAGGTACGTCTTGCTTCATCTGCTCTTGTTCGATCTGTTTAATGATATTGCTCATAATATGTCTCTTACCCTAGGTAAACTGATATATCGGGAAGGCTTAGCAAAGTGCTCAAGCGGTCCCTCATAGTTTTGTTAACTGAGTCGATGTTCCTTTTGGAACTCTCTCAGTAACACCTCTTGCTCGTCAGTCAGAGCTAGGTTTTCCAGAAGTTCAGGTCTTCTAAGCCAGGTTCGACCCAGCGACTGTTTCAGGCGCCAGCGACGTATATCAGCATGGTTTCCCGACAGTAAAACTGACGGTACCTCCATGCCTTCCAACACTTCAGGGCGGGTATAGTGGGGGCAATCGAGCAATCCGTCAGCGAAAGAATCTTCTTCTGCTGAAGCCTGACGACCCAGAACGCCCGGTATAAAGCGGGAAACTGAATCAATCAGAGTCATTGCCGGCAACTCACCACCGCTGAGAACATAATCACCAATTGACCATTCTTCATCAATTTCGGTTTTGATTACGCGCTCATCAATCCCTTCGTAACGGCCACACACCAGAATAATTTTCTGATGGGCCGCCAGTTCGCAAACACCGGTTTGATCCAGTTTGCGACCCTGAGGTGAAAGATAAATCACTTTCACACCTTCGCCTGCCGCTGCTTTTGCTGCATGAATCGCTTCCCGTAAAGGTTGCACCATCATCAGCATGCCGGGACCACCGCCGTAAGGGCGCTCGTCCACGGTACGATGTCGATCGTATGCGAAGTCACGAGGACTCCAGCAGTTTACGCTCAACAGGCCATTCTTAACTGCCCGGCCAGTTACCCCGTAATCGGTGATTGCGCGGAACATTTCAGGAAACAGGCTAATTATACCGATCCACATAGCCTACCCCTTACAAATGCTTTGCCGCTCAACCCGCCGTTGTTTACATCAGTAAACGTTACGGAGGTCAAAAACCAGGATCCCAATCTACTTCGACAATGCGAGTAGCGAGATCGACTTTCTTGATAACCTGCCCATCGAGGAACGGAATCAACCGCTCCTTGAGTCCGAAGGCATCTTTCAGGTTGGCTTTGACTACCATCACATCGTTAGAACCGGTTTCCATCATATCGATGATTTTGCCCAGTTCGTAACCGGAAGTTGTCACTACCTGGCAACCAAAAAGGTCTTTCCAGTAATAGTCACCGTCTTCCAGTGTTGGTAGCTGCTTTGAATCGACGACAATTTCGCAATTGGTCAGCAGATTCGCTGCATCCCGATCATCAACGCCTTTGACTTTGATAATCAGGTCCTGAGTGTGGCGTTTCCAGCCTTCCAGCTCGATAACCTGCCACTTACCGGCACGCTGGATAAACCAGGGCTGGTATTCGAAGATGCTTTCAGCGTCTTCGGTGGATGAAAACACTCTGAGCCAACCGCGAATGCCGTATGTTGAACCCATTTTGCCGAGTACTAACGGCTCAGCGGGTACCACTGGATTGGATTGCTTGCTCATTGCCACCACCGCGACAGATTAAGCTGCTTTCTTAGCGTCTTTGATCAGCGAAGAAACGCGATCAGAAACGGTTGCACCCAGATCTACCCAATGGGTAATACGATCCAGGTCCAGACGCAGTGCTTCAGCCTGGCCAGAAGCCAATGGGTTGAAGAAACCTACGCGTTCGATGAAACGACCGTCACGAGCGTTGCGGCTGTCGGTCACTACTACTTGATAAAACGGACGCTTTTTTGCGCCGCCACGTGCTAAACGAATTGTTACCATAACATCCTCTTTAGTTAATAAAACAACCAGACCCCATCGGGGAACGGGGTCTGGTTGCAATATAAAAAGCCCCAAAATTTTACTCATTTTGGCGCAAAAAGCAATCGAAAGCGTAGATTGCCTCCGTCGCTATTTGCCTGAGTACGTTTGGGGCCGTTTATGTGGCTGATAAATAGCCAGTCTTGTCGATTAGCGGCCTGGGAAACCCGGAGGCATCATACCTTTCATGCCACGCATCATTTTCGCCATACCGCCATTCTTCATTTTCTTCATCATGCGCTGCATATCGTCAAACTGCTTGAGTAAGCGGTTAACGTCCTGCACCTGCATGCCGGAACCCATCGCAATACGACGCTTACGGGACCCTTTAATAATTTCTGGCTTAGCGCGCTCTTTCATCGTCATCGAATTGATGATCGCTTCCATACGCACCAGCACTTTATCGTCCATCTGAGATTTGACGTTGTCCGGCAACTGCCCGACGCCCGGCAATTTGCTCATCATGTTCGCCATACCGCCCATGTTGCGCATTTGCTTGAGCTGATCGAGGAAGTCGGTCAGGTCGAAGCCGTCACCTTTTTTGAGCTTGCTGGCCAATTTCTCAGCCTGCGCGCGGTCGACTTTACTCTCAATATCTTCGATAAGTGAGAGAACGTCACCCATGCCCAAAATACGCGAAGCGATACGGTCCGGGTGGAACGGCTCCAGAGCATCGGTTTTTTCACCCATACCGAGGAATTTGATCGGTTTGCCCGTGATATGGCGAATCGACAGCGCAGCACCACCGCGGGCGTCACCGTCGACTTTCGTCAGGATCACACCCGTCAGCGGCAGCGCTTCGTTAAAGGCTTTCGCGGTATTTGCGGCATCCTGACCGGTCATGGCATCGACAACAAACAGCGTTTCAACCGGATTAATCGCGGCGTGAACCTGTTTGATCTCGTCCATCATCGCTTCGTCGACGTGTAAACGGCCGGCGGTATCGACGATCAGAACGTCATAAAATTTCAGTTTGGCTTGCTGAAGGGCGCGGCGAACGATATCAACCGGCTTTTCCTGTGCATCCGACGGGAAAAAATCCACTTCAACTTGCTGTGCCAGCGTTTCCAGCTGTTTGATCGCCGCAGGACGATAAACGTCGGCAGACACCACCAGCACTTTTTTCTTTTTCTTTTCTTTCAGGAATTTCGCCAGTTTACCGACGCTGGTGGTTTTACCCGCACCTTGTAAACCCGCCATCAGCACGACGGCCGGTGGCTGTGCCGCTAAATTGAGCTCGGTGTTCGCCTCGCCCATCGCGTTTTCCAGTTCTTTCTGGACAATTTTGACGAATTCCTGACCCGGTGTAAGGCTCTTATTGACTTCAACGCCAACGGCGCTCTCTTTCACCCGGTTAATGAAGTCGCGGACGACCGGCAGCGCAACGTCTGCTTCCAGCAACGCCATGCGGACTTCACGCAATGTCTCTTTGATATTTTCTTCGGTCAGCCGCCCGCGGCCGCTGATATTGCGCAGTGTGCGCGACAATCGATCGCTTAAATTCTCAAACATCGTCTCTTGCTCAACGTAATGACAGGCCGCTTTTGCGACGTAATTGCGGGATTATAACACGAAGCGTTGACGATCTCTGCTTTGGCGTCTCAGATAGGTTGGAGCGTGACGCGGGTAACGTTATACTGCGGTTCTCATTCACTTTTCGATGCTACTGAAACGCTATGTCAGTTTTTGCTCTCGTCGCCATGTTGGCCTATCTGTTCAGCCTTGCACTGATCATTCCGAGTATCATTCGGAAGAACAGCGCATATCGGCGTCTGGCACTGATTTCCGTGGTGGTGGCGCTGGTATGTCATGCCGTTGCGTTGCAGCAACGCATCTTTGACGTCAGCACCGGCCAGAACCTGAGTCTGGTCAATATCGGCTCGGTGGTGAGTTTAATCATTGGCACGGTCATGACGATTGTCGCCTCGCGCAATCGTGGCTGGTTCGTTCTGCCGATCGTCTACAGTTTTTCTCTGATCAATCTGGCCTTTGTGACATTTCTGCCGGGCGAATTCATTACGCATCTTGAGGAAAGTAAAGGCTTGCTGGTTCACATCGGCCTGGCGTTGTTCTCATATGCAACACTGATGATTGCCGCACTTTACGCACTGCAGCTGGCGTGGCTCGATTATCAGCTGAAGAACAAACGTCTCACCTTTACTGCCGATATGCCGCCACTGATGAGCATCGAGCGTAAACTTTTTCACATCACCCAGATCGGTGTCATTTTACTGACGCTGACGCTGTGCACCGGTTTGCTGTATCTGAACAATTTGTTCAGCCCGGAGAATATCGACAAGGCCGTCTTATCGATACTGGCATGGTTCGTTTATATCGTCCTGCTGTGGGGTCATTATCACGAAGGGTGGCGTGGCCGCCGCGTGGTATGGTTCAGCATGGCTGGCGCCATTCTCCTGACTCTCGCCTATTTTGGCAGTCGCCTGATCCAGCAAATCATGGTTCATCAATAATAAGGAATTCCCGTTGGAGCACGTCTCGACAACAACCCTGATCATCATATTGATCATCATGGTGGTGGTTTCGGCTTATTTCTCAGCCTCCGAAACCGGTATGATGACACTCAACCGTTACCGGTTACGTCACCTGGCCAAGCAGGGTAACCGCGGCGCACGTCGCGTCGAAAAGCTGTTAAAACGCCCGGATCAACTGATTAGTCTGGTGCTTATCGGCAACAATTTGGTCAACATCCTTGCTTCCGCTCTGGCAACAATTGTGGGCATTCGTCTTTACGGCGATGCCGGTGTGGCAATTGCGACCGGCGTGCTGACTTTCGTGGTACTGCTGTTTGCCGAAGTCCTGCCGAAAACCTTCGCGGCACTGAACCCGGAACGCATCGCTTTCCCGAGCAGTATTTTGTTGCGCCCGCTGCAAACCATCATGATGCCCTTAGTGTGGATCCTAAACAGCCTCTCGCGTCTGCTGATGAGAATGTGCGGTATTAAAACCACCACCAGCCTCAGCGATGCGATGAGCAAAGAAGAGTTGCGGACTATCGTGAATGAATCGCGCTCGCAAATCTCCCGCCGTAATCAGGACATGCTGCTTTCAGTGCTCGACCTTGAGAAGGTGACGGTCGATGACATCATGGTGCCGCGCAATGATATCGTCGGTATCGATATCAACGATGACTGGAAGTCCATCATCCGCCAGCTAACGCATTCACCGCATGGTCGTATTGTGCTTTACCGTGACTCACTCGATGACGCAATAGGCATGCTGCGCCTGCGAGAAGCGTATCGTCTCATGACGGAGAAAAAAGAGTTCACTAAAGAGAACCTGCTGCGCGCCGCCGATGAGATTTACTACATCCCTGAAGGCACGCCGCTGAATATTCAGCTGGTCAAGTTCCAGCGCAATAAGAAGAAAGCCGGAATTGTGGTCGATGAGTACGGCGATATACAGGGGTTGGTGACAGTCGAGGATATCCTCGAGGAAATCGTCGGTGATTTTACCACGTCGATGTCACCTACGCTGGCCGAAGAGGTGACGCCTCAAAGCGATGGTTCTGTTGTGATTGAAGGCAGTGCGAACGTTCGTGAACTGAACAAAGCCTTTAACTGGAATCTGCCTTCTGACGGGCCACGGACTATGAATGGCATGCTACTGGAAGTGCTGGAAGAGATCCCAGTCATCGGCACAAACTTGCGGATTAAGAATTATGAAGTCGAAATTCTGGATGTGCAGGAGAACATGATCAAACAGGTTCAGGTTCGCCCTCTCCAACCCTTACAAAGCACCGTAAATCAGCGCTAGCCGCAAGAGTTGCAGACATAAAAAAGACGCGAAATTCGCGTCTTTTTTTACGTCTGCCCAATGAACTAGATGTGCAATTCAGACAGTTTTTCTTTTGGCAGAGCCAAATCGTCGTTACGGTTCACGACAACATCGTGATCGACAATGTGCTGCGCGATTTCCTGCGCTTCTTTCAGGGAATGCATCTCGAAGGTACCGCACTGATATTCATTCAGCTCAGGGATCTGACTTTGTTCTTTCACTTTCAGAACATCTTCCATCGCCGCTTTCCAGGAATCCGCGACCAACTGCTCTTCCGGCACACCGATCAGGCTCATGTAGAACCCGGTACGGCAACCCATCGGAGAAATATCGATGATCTCGACGCCGTTTCCGTTCAGGTGATTACGCATAAAGCCTGCGAACAGGTGCTCCAGCGTATGAATACCACGCTCTGGCATCACTTCAATATTCGGGCGACAGAAGCGCAGATCGAACACAGTGATGGTGTCCCCGTGTGGGGTTTTCATGGTTTTTGCGACGCGAACAGCAGGTGCTGCCATACGGGTATGGTCTACGGTAAAGCTATCCAACAGTGGCATATCGTCACCTCTCCTAAATAAATTAAATTTTTTTACGAACTCAGGAAACCTTTTCCCAGCACGCGGGTCTTAATTAGTGAAAGACGCGCATTTGTTATCATCATCCCTGTAAACAGAGATGTTTATTTGGCCACATTAATTGTGGCCTTTTTCTTTTCTACTCTTCGGTACCGCCTGCGTGAGCAGCCAGATAGTCTTCTAAGCTTAGCGTGTCACCGGCTTCCATGTCGCGCTGACGCTGCCATGACCCATCCTGTTCTGCCAGCAATGCACTTTCATCCAATACTTCCAGCGGTTCGCTGACCAGCATCTGACGATATTTCTCGGCCAGTTCCAGCCCTAAATTACCCACGCCCTGCTGTTTCAGTGCTTTCAGGATACGCGCGGAGTAAGTCAGCTCCGGATCATCAAACGCCGCAACCAGTTCCTTGCAAACGTCCTGATACAGATGGTCGCCATTCTGGCCGTCCATCACCTGTGCCACGCGGTTCAAATCAGCGAACAAATCTTTGCCAACCTGATCCAGCGGTTTGCGTTCGTCATAACAACCGATGCCAATCGTCTGACCCGGCTTACGCCCTTCGAGGATCACGCGGTTCCAGTTCTGGCGAGTACAACGCAGCTCATCGCTGTTCATCTCAGGTGCGTCAGCTAAGGCACACCATACCAAAAACAGATCGAGGAAACGCGCCTGCGTCGCATCAATCCCCACAGGGGAGAATGGATTGACGTCCAGCGATCGCACCTCAATGTATTCGATCCCACCACGCAGCAGCGCCTCAGAAGGCGTTTCACCTGATTTAGTCACGCGCTTAGGACGAATTGGCGCATAAAGCTCGTTCTCAATCTGTAACACATTGGTGTTCAGTTGCAGATATTTCCCGTCTTTCTTCACTCCCATCTCGGCATATTCTGCCGATGGCGTACGGATCGCCCTTTTAACGCCTTTGACGTAAGTTTCAAGATCGTTAAAGGTGATATCCAGGTTGCTCTGCGATTTATTGGTGTAACCCAAATCACTCAGACGCAGCGACGTCGCATACGGGAGATAACACATCCCGCCTTCGGTATATTCGAAAGGCAGATCCGTTTTACGTCCTTTCAGGAATGACGAACAGATCGCAGGCGACGCGCCAAACAGATACGGGATCACCCAGCCAAAACGGTAATAGTTGCGGATCAGCTTAAAGTAACCCGCTGAAATCGCTTCTTTGCCGCTTTCCGCATCCGTAACGCCCAGACGCTCTTGCCAGAATGTCAACGGCAGTGAGAAATTGTAATGGATGCCGGAAATGACCTGCATCAGCGCGCCATAACGGTTCTTCAGCCCCTCGCGATACAGCGTTTTCATGCGCCCGACGTTAGACGAACCGTACTGCGCCAGTTCGATGTCCTGTCCGGATTCGATAAAGCACGGCATGCTGAATGGCCACATGCGCTCTTCACCGAGCTCCCGGGCAACGTGACGATGAATGTCACGCAAAAACGCCATCAGATGCTCGATGTTGTCATCGACGGGCGTAATAAATTCTAATAAGGCTTCAGCAAAATCGGTGGTGATCCAGCGATGCGTCAACGCCGCACCTAAGGATTCCGGATGTCCGGTTGTCGCCAATGAACCATCGGGATTAACACGCAGCGTTTCACGCTCAATACCGCGACGAATACCTTTAAGTGCCTGAGGATGCGCTTCCAGCCAGGAAAGCGCCTGTGATACATCCGGGATCAAATTGACCTCCCGCTCTGTGAAATCATTGATTTGCAAGCATAGTGAGTCTGCATAGATGTGACCATAATTGATGACTGATGCCAATCTAACCGAACCATGAAAGCCCCTGTAGCGTTACCACAGTAATAAGAACGTAACGCACCGCTTTTCCAATAAACATGAAAAAGACCACCGGACCCCACGGCATTCGCAGCCAACCTGCTAAAACGCATAACACATCGCCAATCACCGGTACCCAGCTCAGCAATAAAGCGGCCGGTCCGAAGCGCTTCAGCCAGCCTTCTGCAACGTGTAACCCACGCTGAGGCTTTAGCTGCGGCAGAAAGCGGCCGATGATGACGTTGGTTATGCCACCTAAGGTATTGCCAACAGAAGCGGACAAAACCAGTGCCGCTGGCATTGCACTGCCAGCTGACAATAAAGCCACTAATAAAACTTCTGAATTGCCGGGTAACAACGTGGCACTTAAAAAGCTGCTGCCGAATAAGGAAGCCAGCGCCACAGCGCTACTCACAGCGTACGCACGTCCACAAAAGCCATATTGGCGCGTCTGGCCGCCTCAATACCAAAATCTGCATCTTCAAAGACGACGCATTTCTCGGGAGGCACGCCGATGAGCTCAGCGCAACGCAAAAAGGTATCTGGTGCGGGTTTATGGTTCTGCACATCATTAGCGCCGACAATCGCATCAAAGCAATCGCGCAGGCCTAAGTGACGCAGCAGAGCATCCGCCATCCAGTGTTCACTGCCCGTGCCTACCGCCATCGGACGGCGACCGTGATACGCCTTGACGACATCAATCAACGGCAACGGACGTACCGTGTCCAGCAACATTTCCTGCACCGCAGCGGTTTTCTCAGCGGCAAGAATATGCGGATCCATTTCGACATTATTACTGTCGATTACAAACTTGGCGATGCGCCAGGTCGGAGAACCATTCAGAGCAACCATGGATTCGACATCAAAATGCATGCTGTATTTGGTTAATACCTGATGCCATGCCTTACGGTGAGTCGGCTCGGTATCCAATATGGTGCCATCCATATCAAATATTAGCCCTTCGTATTGATCGTACATCGAATGCTCCATGCTCACGAAAAAAACTGGAAAACTACTTTATCGCAAAGTCTGGCGAAAGTCGCATTTTGTCCGTTCACAGAGCACATCCGAACACGTCTGAAAAATCAGGAAAATGAAGAGAGAAAGGCGCAGATGAAATGCAGAAAGCAAAAAACCCGCCGAAGCGGGTTTCTCTAATATGGTGCACCCAGGAAGATTACTCGGCTAATGCCTCGCCCTGCGGGTCGTTGCTAAAGCAACGTTATCTTCCTTCGTGCTATCTGCATGTTGAGTGCAATATAAAATTTTATCATCGCTTCAACATACACAAAATATGGTGCACCCAGGAAGATTCGAACTTCCGACCGCTCGGTTCGTAGCCGAGTACTCTATCCAGCTGAGCTATGGGTGCATTGGGGTCGTGCTGATTTTACTTCGGAAAATACTAAGAGGAAGAATGGTGCACCCAGGAAGATTCGAACTTCCGACCGCTCGGTTCGTAGCCGAGTACTCTATCCAGCTGAGCTATGGGTGCATTTTGATTCTTACTGCAGATTTACCTGACCATTTTTCCCTACTACATCGGCGTTAGCCTCTGCCCATTACGCTCATTTGATTGCAAATCAACATACGCTTTGGAAAGTATGGTGCACCCAGGAAGATTCGAACTTCCGACCGCTCGGTTCGTAGCCGAGTACTCTATCCAGCTGAGCTATGGGTGCATTTTAAATGGCGGTGAGGCGGGGATTCGAACCCCGGATGCAGCTTTTGACCGCATACTCCCTTAGCAGGGGAGCGCCTTCAGCCTCTCGGCCACCTCACCATACGCCTCTTGCGAGTGTGCTGATTAACTTTGTTCAAGCTCATCGGCACTGCGTGGCGCACATATTACTTTCTGGCCCTTATAAGTCAAACCCTTTTTTCCTAACAATCACTCGATTGAACATTTCACGCGCAACCTGAGCAGTTTGAAGGCAATAAAGCGGGAAAAATGCAGAAAATTCACATTATTTTTTGTGCAAAGGGGATCAGAGCGCCGGGCTCAAAAGAAAAGAAAGCAGAAAAAACACAGAGAAATACAGGCAGGAAAATCGGTAATACGTAGAAAAGAGGTTCAGCGCCTCGCCGTCAGCGAGACGCCTCGTAAATCAGTAACTCGTCTGTTGAGATTTTTCAGCCTGGATGCGCTGGTAGATCTCTTCACGGTGGACGGAAACCTCTTTTGGCGCGTTCACACCAATACGTACCTGATTACCTTTAACACCTAAAACGGTAACAGTAACCTCATCGCCAATCATGAGGGTTTCACCAACTCGGCGAGTTAGAATCAGCATTCTTTGCTCCTTGAATAATTAAAAGAGTCGGGTCTCTCAGTTTCCCGGCCATTATCGATCATAAGCGGGTAAAACGTAAGCCATGACCCTTACATTAAATGTAAGCGGCCTGCAACTTCAGCCATGAGTACTTTTAGTTTAGCTGAAATCATCGTTGTCGCGACCCTGTCGCGAAGCCTACCCCACCATTAAGACTGAAAACGCCATATTGCACAATACATTATGGCGCTTTCCAGGTTTGCGATTTATTTCTTCTTACAGCTTGGATTCAACCCAGGCCTCTACGGTAGCCAGAGCCGCCGGTAAGGCCTGAACATCGCTTCCCCCTGCCTGTGCCATGTCAGGACGACCACCGCCTTTGCCGCTCACCTGCTGGGCAACAGAAGCGATCAACTCCCCTGCTTTGACACGGTCGGTCAGATCTTTTGTCACACCGGCAATCAGGCTGACTTTATCGTCCGCGATGGTCGCCAGCACAATGATCACTGACCCTAACTGATTTTTCAGGTCATCAACCATCGTACGCAGAATTTTAGGCTCTACGTTATCCAGCTGACGAACTAACAACTTAACGCCTTTCACTTCTTTAGTCTGACCCGACAAGGATGCACTTTCCTGCGCGGCTTGCTGGCCTTTCACTTGCTGAAGTTCTTTTTCCAGCACGCGTGAGCGTTCAATCAGGGAACGGATTTTATCGGTGATGCTGTTCACATCGCCTTTCACCAGATGCGCGACATCTTGCAGCAAATCGCTTTGCTGATGCAGTGCATTAATGGCGTTTTCACCGGTGATCCCTTCGATACGACGGATACCTGCAGCAGTGCCGGATTCGCTCTGAATACGGAACAGGCCGATATCGCCGGTACGGCTGGCGTGCGTCCCCCCACAGAGTTCGGTGGAGAAATCGCCCATGCTCAGCACGCGAACGCTGTCTTCGTATTTTTCACCGAACAGCGCCATTGCACCTTTTTCTTTTGCTTCATCCAGATCCATAATGGTGGTCTGAATAGGCAGGTTACGACGAATTTGCGCGTTCACCAGATCTTCGACCTGACGAATTTCTTCTGGTTTCATCGCTTCGAAATGTGAGAAGTCGAAACGCAGGTAACTGTCGTTAACCAGAGAACCTTTCTGCGCGACGTGCTTGCCCAGTACCTGACGTAATGCCGCGTGCAGCAAGTGAGTCGCAGAGTGGTTAAGACGAATACGGTCCCGGCGTGCTGCATCCACTTGCGCTTCAACGCTGTCACCGACGCTCAGTTTACCCGCGCTGAGCGAGCCCTGATGGCCGATGGCTTTACCGTACTTCTGGGTATCGGATACATTGAAGATGCCAGCCGCAGTTTTCAGGATGCCTTTATCACCTACCTGTCCACCGGACTCGCCATAGAATGGCGTGTCATCCAGGACCACAATAGCGTTATCGCCTGCCTGAATTTCATTGACTGACTGACCGTCGATGAACAACGCGACCACTTTGGAATCGCGCTGCATATGTTCGTAGCCGGAGAACTGAGTGACGCCGTCCACACGAACCATGCTGTTGTAATCTGCACTGAAACCGCTGGACTCACGGGCACGACGACGCTGAACTTCCATCGCCTTTTCGAAACCGATTTCGTCAACTTTCAGATTGCGCTCACGGCACACGTCAGCGGTCAAATCCAGCGGGAAACCGAAGGTGTCATACAGACGGAAAGCAATTTCACCGTCCAGCGTGTCGCCTTTGAGTGAGGACAGCTCGTCGTCCAGCAAGGCCAGACCACGTTCCAGAGTGCGGGCAAACTGCTCTTCTTCGGTTTTCAGCAGTTGCTCAACCATCGCCTGCTGCTGTTTCAGTTCTTCTGCCGCCGGGCCCATCACGTCAATCAACGGAGCAACCAGTTTGTAGAAGAAGGTGTCTTTCGCGCCCAGCATGTTGCCGTGACGGATCGCGCGACGAATGATACGACGCAGCACATAGCCACGGTTTTCATTCGATGGGATCACGCCGTCAGCAATCAGGAATGCGCAAGAACGGATATGGTCGGCAATAACGCGCAGAGATTTGCTGGTCAGATCGGTCGCGCCGGTGACTTCGGCCACAGCGGCGATCAGTTTCTGGAACAGGTCGATGTCGTAGTTTGAGTTCACATGTTGCATAACAGCGGTGATGCGCTCGAGCCCCATTCCGGTATCTACGGACGGTTTTGGCAGTGGCAGCATGGTGCCGTCAGACTGACGGTTGAACTGCATGAACACGATGTTCCAGATTTCGATGTAGCGATCGCCATCTTCTTCTGCAGAACCCGGAGGGCCGCCCCAGATGTGATCGCCATGATCAAAGAAGATTTCGGTGCAAGGGCCGCAAGGACCGGTGTCACCCATCTGCCAGAAGTTATCAGAAGCGAATGCACCGCCTTTATTATCGCCGATGCGGATAATGCGTTCTTTTGGAACGCCGACTTCTTTTTCCCAGATTTCAAACGCTTCGTCATCAGTCTCATAGACAGTGACCCACAACTTTTCTTTCGGCAGATTGAACCAGTTTTCGCCGGTCAGTAATTCCCAGGCGTAGTTGATTGCATCATGCTTGAAGTAATCGCCGAAGCTGAAGTTGCCCAGCATTTCGAAGAAGGTGTGGTGACGTGCGGTGTAACCGACGTTTTCGAGATCGTTATGCTTACCACCCGCGCGTACGCAACGCTGAGACGTAGTGGCACGGCTGTAATCGCGTTTATCCAGACCAAGGAAAACGTCTTTGAATTGGTTCATCCCGGCATTGGTAAACAACAGTGTCGGATCGTTTGTCGGAACAAGCGAACTGCTTGAAACAACGTTGTGTCCCTTGCTCTGGAAGAAATCGAGAAACGCTTGACGGATCTCAGCGGTGCTCTTGCTCATAAATATCCCGGAATCATGCTGGAAGAACGGCTCTTGAGCCGGATAACGCTGCTTAGAGCAGCGATCTGTACAGCTCACGAACGAAAAAGTGCGGATAAGATAAAATTTCTGCGCGGGGAAGTAAAATACCGTATGCGGTCAATCGTCAAAATCGCGATAAATAGACTGTATTTCTTCCTGAAAGAAGCCGCGATAGAGCAAATAACGCAGAACTTTTGATTTTTCTTTCCAGTCAGTAGGCAAATCCTCACCAAATTTTCTGACTGCCAGTTCGCGCGCCAGAATACACCAGTCTACCTCGGTGTTTTCCAGTGCCGTCGTAATGATTTCTTTGTCGACACCTTTTTGCATTAATTCTGAACGGATGCGCTGCGCGCCATAGCCCTTGTTACTGCGCCCTGAAATATAGCGGTCAGCAAATTTGGCGTCATCCAGCCAGTGATGCTGATAGCAATAGTCGATCACCGCCTGCACATGTTCTTCAGGGATCTCTTCCGGCACCGGACGCGGTTCGGGCTTAGCTCTGACAATATTTTCCTCTGCGAATTCATTCTGCGCCGGTCGCTTGCGAGATGACCAGCTACTTTTCTTGTTCGCCGGTTTAACGAAAGGCACCGGTGGTGTGCGCAACTTCTTACGCAGTTCCATCTCACCGTGGTCGCGCTGTGAAAGCAGACGCATCGCACGGTTCATCAGCGAATTGATCTTCGCCGCATACGCGTCTTTTTCCTGAGGGGCAAACAGCGAGGATGCGGCGCTTTCCTGTTCTACCTGCTCAAGCAACTTTTGCAGATCGATGGTGTTGCCATTGGACGATTTTTCATCGGACATGAGTGACTCCCCTGATGCGAAAAATGCCAGCCTGGAAACCAGGCTGGCATTTTTTCGACAACATTTTGTTTTTGAAAGTGAAGAGCAAAAGCCCTGCTTTCAGATACCGGCGAAATTAAAACTCTTCGCTGGTTTCCATATCGTCGTCAGCAAGTTCTGCTGTGGTTGCAGCGGCCAGTTCACCAGTGCCACTCAACAACATATCACGCAGTTTTTTATCCAGTTCAGCAGCGATTTTCGGGTTTTCTTTCAGATAGTTGCAGGAGTTAGATTTACCCTGACCAATCTTCTCGCCGTTGTAGCTGTACCATGCACCGGCTTTTTCGACCAGTTTGTGCTTAACGCCCAAATCGATCAGCTCACCGTTAATGTTGATGCCTTCGCCGTATAAGATCTGGAATTCAGCCTGTTTGAAAGGCGCAGCGATTTTGTTCTTCACAACTTTCACGCGCGTTTCACTGCCGATCACCACGTCGCCTTCTTTGATAGCGCCGATGCGGCGGATATCCAGACGCACAGAGGCGTAGAATTTCAAGGCGTTACCACCGGTGGTGGTTTCCGGGTTACCGAACATCACACCGATTTTCATACGAATCTGGTTGATGAAGATCAGCAAGGTGTTGGCGTTTTTCAGGTTACCGGCAAGCTTACGCATTGCCTGGCTCATCATACGTGCCGCAAGGCCCATGTGAGAGTCACCGATTTCGCCTTCGATTTCTGCTTTTGGCGTCAGTGCAGCAACGGAGTCGACGATGATAACGTCGACCGCGCCTGAACGGGTCAGCGCGTCACAGATTTCCAGAGCCTGTTCGCCGGTATCCGGCTGAGAACACAACAGGTTGTCGATATCTACGCCCAATTTCTTCGCGTAGATAGGGTCAAGTGCATGTTCCGCATCGATGAACGCACAGGTTTTGCCTTCGCGCTGTGCGGCAGCAATAACCTGAAGGGTCAGCGTAGTTTTACCGGAGGATTCCGGGCCATAAATCTCAACGATACGGCCCATCGGCAAACCACCGGCGCCTAACGCGATATCCAGAGACAAAGAGCCGGTAGAGATCGTTTCCACGTCCATAGAGCGATCTTCACCCAGACGCATGATGGAGCCTTTACCGAATTGCTTTTCAATCTGGCCCAGTGCTGCAGCTAACGCTTTTTGCTTGTTCTCATCAATAGCCATTTTTACTCCTCGTCTGATACAGGGGAACATCCCGCCTGCATCACTGAATATAATTTATGTACAGGTAATTGGCAGTAATTATACTGTATGCTCATACAGTATCAAGCCTAATTTTGCAGAAACTCAAACAATGCGGTTTGTATCGCAAAAACAGCAGCTTGCAAACGCACCGCTTCGCGATCGCCGGAAAAGTGTTGTTTCGCGGTCACGATCCGCCCGTCTCTTCCGGCGAAACCAAACCATACGGTGCCGACCGGTTTTTCTGTCGAACCGCCGTCAGGCCCGGCAATGCCGCTGACCGACAAGCCGATGTCCGCTCCGGCAGCGTGCAGAACGCCCTGCGCCATTTCGCGAACAGCCTGTTCGCTCACCGCGCCATACTGCTCAAGTGTTGCCTCGGAAACCCCGAGCAGCTCATGCTTGGCGGCATTACTGTACGTCACAAATCCGCAGTCAAACCACGCTGAGCTACCGGCAATATCGGTGATGGCTTTGGCAATTAACCCCCCGGTACAGGATTCCGCACAGGTGATCCACAGCCCTTGCGCTTTTAGCTCTGAACCGATTTCCACACTCAGTTCATGTAAACGTTGTTCGGTCATCTTCCCTCCTGACGGTTCAGCTGAAACTCTGCCGATGTTAGCATTTCTCTTTCAATCTGTGAGTCCCAACGCAGTTATTTGCGCGATGCCTTCAGAATTAGGATAAAAAGCAAAAATAAGGGCCGCACCAGGCGACCCTCAGAAGAAATCACGACCGGTTCATCGTGCAGCTTTCACTGCCTGCCCCAGTTGCCATACCGCCATTGCATAATGCACGCTATGGTTGTAACGAGTGATGGTGTAGAAGTTCGGCAGTCCATACCAGTACTGGTAATTCGTGCCCATATCAAGGCGCAGCAGGCTGGCTTCCTGATAATTTCCCAGTGAACCCAGCGGACTAAGCCCTGCAGCTTTCAGCGTAAAGAGCGGATACTTGGTTTTGAAGCCATTCTCAAGCAACGGCGCCTGACCGGCTGCCGGTACTGCGATCGGAGCACCTTTAGTCCAGCCATGTGCTTTGAAATAATTGGCCACGCTGCCGATAGCATCAATCGGATCCCACAGGTTGGCGTGTCCGTCGCCGTTAAAGTCCACCGCATAATCACGATAAGACGACGGCATGAACTGGCCATACCCCATCGCACCAGCAAAAGAACCGCGCAGACTTAGCGGATCGTCACCTTCACGACGCGACATCAGCAGGAAGGTTTCCAGCTCGCCGGAAAAATATTCCGCCCGACGCGGATACGCAAAGGATAGGGTCGCCAGCGCATCAATAATGCGAGTTTTACCCATCACGCGCCCCCAGCGGGTTTCCACGCCGATAATGCCGACAATGATTTCTGGCGGCACACCGTAAACCTGCTCGGCGCGTTGCAACGCATCCTGATACTGGTTCCAGAACACCACGCCATTCTGCACGTTGTCCGGCGTAATGAATTTACTGCGATAACGGTTCCATGCGCCGTTCGGCACAGTCGACGGGCCCCCTGACGGCGCCTGTTGATCCATCAATCTGAGCACAAAACCTAAACGTTTTGTCTGCGCCAGCACATCGTGCAATTGCTGGCGGTCGAATCCATGTTCGCGAACCATTTTATCGACAAACTGATTCATCGCCGGGTCATAGGCAAAGTCACCGTTCTGCACTGCACCGGTATGTTCGGCCTGCAACAAAAAACCGCCGCTGGGTGCCGCATTAGTGCTGGCATTTCTTCCATCAGAGAAAGGGTTGCGCGGGCCATCAGGCTGAGCCGGAGGCTTATTACTGCTACAAGCAGAAAGTGTTAAAACCAGGGGAAGAATGACAGCCAGGAGGCGCATCGGATATCCGTAACCATGCAATAAAAGAGGTGAGGGTATGTTAGTGCATTATCAGAGCCGAAAAAACTGAAAATCGTCGTCTTTACAAGGAGGCTGACGATGCAGGTTTACAGCCATTTGTGTGACGTTACGCATCTTCTGCAAGCAACGTGGTTTTTTACCTCTACTCACGTTAGGATCCGTTGTAAAGTCGTTGCATCAGGCGCTATGAGCCAACAGGATGAATAAAATTGAATGAAATCAATCAAAAGAAAAACAATATGAGCGGACTGGAAGCCCACACGCCCATGATGCATTAGGGTGTTATTACTGATAAATAAAGATTATTTAGATAAATTAAATAAAACCTACGCTTTAACCTACACTTGCATAATCAGTTGATTTATCTGTTTTTACTACCTTGTTGTACTTTGACAGATGAGGAAGTGCAATTTACAAAATACCGTACAGTGACACCCAAGGTGAATGTATAAATGAAGGGTTCTATCGCATTTGTGACATGAAGTTGGCAAAAGTTGCGTTGTCGGTTAATGAGGCAGCTAGTAGATAGAATTGTTCCGCGGGTGACAATCCATCACTTTGCGGGTGTTCATATTGCCCTTTCGTATCATGTTGAGCAGTTCGATGCCGGCCAGGATCGACTGTGCCCGTAGAAACGATTTGAACCCCAGCATCGGCCTTGTTAGCCGTTTGAAATTTCGGTGATGTTGCTCCACAAGGTTGTTCCAGTACTTGCTCTGTCTGATGGTCATCCTTTCTTCTTCCGCTTTGCTGGCATTGAGCGTGGTTAGGGCGGCCTTGTTGGCGCCACTTTTATCGACAGTGACCGCCTAAGTTTCACCGTGATAACGAATGGCCTTGCGAAATAAGCGCAACGCCGCGGCAGCATCTCGTTTGGCACTCTGCCTGAAGTCGATGGTCTGGCCTGCAGTATCGACTGCCCGGTACAGATATTTCCACTGGCCTGTGCTTTTGAAGTAGGTTTCGTCCATTCGCCACCGCGGACCCACAATGCGCTTATGCCGGCGAAACGCCTTATCAAGCAAAGGCACCAGGCGTATAACCCAGCGGTGAAGCGTGGAATGGTCAACGATAATGCCGCGCTCTGCCATCATCTCTACCAAATTGCGCAGGCTGAGGGCTTAAGTGAAATACCAGCGTACGCATTGGCAATAACATCGATGGGATAGTGCAGGCGTTTAAAAGCATTTTGGATCAAAGACATTAATAGACAACATTCTAAAAAACAGCACATTACCTTCCGTAACCTTAATGCGACAGAACCATAAAGAGCGCTTCCCCTGAAAGAACCAACAAAATAGGAATATCCCTATATATTGTAATGCTTAAGGACTCCTAAAGAACATTCTTGTAATATTTGGTACGTTTTTTTCATGGAAAGAAAGTTAATCAGGAGAATATTATGAAACGCACTCACACACTGCTGGCCGGTCTGCTGGTACTTACCCCTGCATTTTCAGCACTTGCTTCTTCCCAGGCAGCAACAGGCTGCGAAGCCAAACGTCAGAACATTGCGCAGCAAATCGATTATGCACGCACAAACGGCGACAGCTATCGCGTTACCGGTCTTGAAAAAGCTCTCTCTGAAGTTAACGCTCACTGCACTGACGAAGGGTTGCGCGCTGAGCGTGAATCCGATGTACGTAAAAAAGAACGTAAAGTAGAGGAACGCCGTGAAGAGCTGGCTGAAGCTCAGGCTGACAGACGTACAGATAAAATCACTAAAAAACAGCGGAAACTGGAAGAGGCTCTAGACGAGCTAAATGATGCGAAAAATATGTTCAATAAATAACTGAACATCATATCAAGGTGAGGCGTGGGGAATGACTACTTACTCTTCACCTGCGATTAAAGAATCTCCCTTCTTTTGCAGGCAAAATTTTCACCGATTGCGCGGCGGCCAGCATTTATTGCTGGAATTTCGGCAGGAATCGAGCTGAAACAAGGAACATTTTGCTGGCTTTACCCCCTACCCTCCGCATTGTCCACATGCCCAAAATCGCCCCCCTACCGGCTGCTCTCATGTGGATATGTGGACAATGTTTTCTCCTTCTTCCCCCTCAAAAACCCATCAAACAATGGTGTGCTTTAGATGCGGCGTGGGCCGCTTTAAAAATAAAGCGTTTATCGTTTTTCAAGGATTTTAACAAAGAGGCGATATAGATCTCAGCCCGCGGCATCGCCGTTTCCGCCACCGACCGCAGGTTATAAGACGTGTTCCATTTCCAGTAAGCATTGCTCCCGGTAAGCCTCTGCCTGGCCACCGCCTGATTTCTGTCCGCATACTCCACTGGCCAGTAACCCGCCTGGGTTCGCGGCGGGATAAGCGCCTTGATTTTCTTACGTCTTAGCTCGTCATGACACCGCTTTGTGTCATAAGCACCATCGGCGTAAGCCACATTAACTTTCCGATAGGTCTGACGGATAAGTCCTGGGATTGCCTCCGAATCAGTCACGTTGTTCAAGGATAAATCAGTGCAGATAACCTCGTGGGTAACCACAGCAAGGTGAAGTTTCCTCCAGACGCTACTTTTTCCTGACCGTCTTTTTTCACCTTCCATTCGCCTTCACCGAAGACTTTTAAGCCGGTGGAATCGATAACGAGATGCGTAATCTAGCCGCGCGTGGGGTTTTTGAGAGGGATGCTGACGGTCTTTGCCCGTCTGCTGACACAGGAATAATCCGGGCAACGGAGCGGTAACTTCATTAAGGTAAAAATGGAATCGATGAATCCCTGCACAGCGCGGAGCGGGAGGCGAAAGACGCGTTTGAGCATCAGAACGGTGGAAGTAGCCAGCTCAGAATAACATTGCGGACGACAACGTGAAGACGTTTCAGGTTCATCGTACCACTCCCGGAAGCGCAAAGAATTATATATTGAAATAAAAATTGATATATGGTTTTATCTTTTTATCATTTAAATTTAATTAAAAAGAGTTTGAAAATGAAAAAATCAAGAAACCTAATGATTTCAGCCTATCACAAAAAAAGAGGTACAGTGGTTGATATGGATAGATGCTACTTTGTAAATACCTTTGATATTGGAGTACTTAACAAGAGTGATAATAGTCTTGTTTTAGAAAATGGTGATTACATACTGTTCGATGATGTCGGCAATCAACATGAGGTTCATTTATTTGATGCAAATCTCTACGGCACCATAGACTCCTATAAATATCTTAGTGGAGAAATCTCATTTAAAAGTGAAACCAATGATATTTTTGAAGCAAATTTCATCAAGTGGGTTGATAACATCTAATAAATGATCATTCACTCAATGTGCAGGTCAGGTTACCGCAGAAAATATTCAAACTCGATGAATATGCAGATAAAATTACTACGCGTTTCCTTTATTTTATGTAACCGTGAGTTTTGTGATTTATCCCGTTACGAAAGTTCAGTTTTCAACGTTAAATACGTTGTGTTTGAAGCTTTCAACTGGTGTTATCCCTATCACACACGTCGTAGGCCCCAAAGTTATCTGTACAGCAGAGCGCAGTGCGGAAGCTTGATAGTAATCCAAGTAGTTTTTGCAGGATCTTTACACTAGGGGACCTAAAGGCATCGGGAATAATGCTAGTAAGACGCAATTCCCGCATATACCACAGTCAGCGCCGCCACTTACTGTTAATATAAAATTTCATCAAACTCACGGGTGGTTTTATTTCAGTGTACTGTGGTTACGCATTCCGGTGATAGTATTTTAAGTGCATACCACGGAATTAATACTGACATTCAACGCACATCCGGCATCCATAATGCCGTTTTTTTTGTAATTTCAAAAAGAATATATTCGCACTGGTTAAGTAGACTTGTAGCAATCAGAGCGTAACATTAAACATCAACAGCAGTTTAGGCAACTTCCAAAGTATCTGTTGCCTTGAGAACCACGAGTATGTGCGATAACTCATTTTAGTTGTGGACATATGTATGTGGCTGCCAGCGTTACTTATTGCAGTAAGAGACTGCATATTGACTTCACATAAAATTTAATAATCCCAATCAACCTATTAAGGCTAGTAAACTCTTGGATGACCCACTGACTGAATAGGTGACCTCAGTTAGTAAGCTAGATTCATTCAATTTATTTGAATATCTTATCCAAATTTATATGCTATTAAACACTGATATATATCATTAAAATAACTTCTATCGTAGACACATGGATTTATAAAATCAACACGAAGGAGCTCAATCATGAAATCAATCAAAATTTTAGTTGTTTCTATCACCCTAGTCTCCATTTCTTTCACAAGTTTTGGGGCAAAACTGGGTACTGTGACTGCCACAGGCACTACACTTAATGATCTGGAGACCCAATTAGCGGCGAAAGCCTCAGCAGCAGGCGCTTCATCTTACAAAATTATAGAGGCGGGCGGCAATAACCAAATGCACGGTACCGCGGTGCTATACAAATGAGCAATTAATAGTGGTAACAGAAATAAATAAATTATTATTTCCTTAGTTGCATTTACTAACCTGAAGCCGTTTCCTTCAGGTTAGTAAAATCGATATCATCAGGTGAAATATTTTTAAAATAAACATATAAAAATATTAATAGAGTTAAAAACTCAAACATTAATTATAGGCTCGACGCTCAAATCATTCAGGAGACAAACTGACCTTTATAGCTTGGGCTTTAATATAGGCATCAATTTTTAAATCATCTTTCAATAGTATTGGATAATGTTTTGACTTTATATTTAGGAGTTTTAATTGAAAGGATTTCTTTGCAGTTTTGTTATTGCTTCTACTTTTATTTTTTCTGGTTGTAATGGTAAATTGGAAAAAAATAAAATCATCGGATCCTGGAAAAGAATCAAACCAAATGAAGGTTGGGTTATTTATTCCTATCAACAGGATGGTCTATTGCTCAGAGCGACGGAATCAAATCCGTTAATTTCAACATTCGGAGAATATGAGATCGATGAAGATATTATCATATTTAAAAATAATCCCGATAATTATGCCCCAGTGAAATTCAAAATAGGGAATAGCACATGTAGTGGTGTTGTCGGGGAGACACTGTTTCTTTACGATAAACAAAGCGGAGAAGCTTACGGGTGCTATTTCATGTATACAAATAATTAGGATTTTTCTATTAGCCACGTCTATGATTTTTTTATTTTGACGATAATATCAATGCCCTACCCAACCATTCTCATAATTGTATAGTAAGTATACTTTGAATTTCCACGGATTTAACAGACACCTCAGAGTCATTTAAGATGACTTAAAATAGAGGTGCACATGAGATCTAAACGTTATCCCGATAAGTTCAAAATTGAAGCGGTCAAACAGGTTGTTGATCGCGGCCATTCCATCGCAAGCGTCGCCATCCGTCTTGATATTGATCTCCTCCCTGAAAACAGTGCCAGCCTAAACTAAAGTATCCGGTCTTTCTTTCATCTCACTGAGAGGCATATCAACCATGAAAAAGACCCGTTATACCGAAGAACAGATAGCCTTTGCCCTTAAACAGGCCGAAACCGGCACTCGGGTGGAGGAAGTGTGCAGAAAGATGGGGATTTCTGAAGCCACTTTTTATAACTGGAAGAAAAAATTTGGCGGTATGGGCGTAACAGAACTGCGCCGTTTGCGGCAGCTTGAGGACGAAAACCAACGGCTTAAGCGTCTGGTGGCGGACCTCAGTC
>Ga0302174_10000066_pt1 | contig 51801 bp, 52 predicted proteins | sample I_Fen_N3_2_FD_198789 | JGI IMG/M metagenome (GOLD analysis project Ga0302174, IMG submission 198789) | Peat permafrost microbial communities from Stordalen Mire near Abisko, Sweden - I_Fen_N3_2 | ecosystem: Environmental > Terrestrial > Soil > Wetlands > Permafrost | place: Sweden: Abisko... | reverse complement strand
GTACTTCTGCCGCTGGTTTGCGTCGCCACACCGCCATCAACAAGGCGTCCATCACCAACTCTGCTGTCATTCGTCCACCCATACTCCAGCCGATAACCCTGCGTGAGAAGAGATCGAGAACAACGGCCAGATACAACCAACCCTCATGCGTTCTTATATAGGTCATGTCACTCACCCAATGAGTATTTGGGGTAGGAACAATGAACTGGCGCTCAAGGTAATTAGGGCTGGCAACTGAAGGCTTTCCGCCGCCGTAATAGCGTCGTTTCCGGTATCCGGTTTGAGAAACCAACTCTGCAAGCCTCATTAGGCGCGCGATCCTGTTACGCCCAGCGCGTTCACCTAAGTCTATCATATCGAGCCAGATTTTTCGATAACCATAAACCGTACCACTTTCAAGCCACAGCTGCTTAATAAGACCTGTTTGGCGCTCATCTTGCCTGGCACGCAAAGATTGAGGTCGCTTTAGCCACTGGTAATAACCGCTGTAATGGAGGCCAAGAACCAGACACAACCGGCGTACAGCATAAAAGGAGGACATTTGTTTAATGAAGGCGTACTTCAGCCTGACGTTCTTGCAAAGTACGCGGCGGCCTTTTTTAAAATATGTCGCTCTTCAGTCACCCGCTTAAGTTCTTGCCTGAGGCGCTTTACTTCGTGCTGAAGGGCATCGTCCTGCTTTCGCTGTGGTTCAGGTTTTTGGTAACGCTTAATCCACGCGTAAAGGCTGTTGGTAGAAACACCGAGTCGTGCCGCAACCTCAGAAACAGGGTATCCCTGCTCGTTAATCTGTTTTACGGCTTCAATTTTGAATTCTTCAGTGACATTTTTGGCTGACATAAACACTCCTTCATTGAGCCTCCATTATGAGGCAAAAAAGTGTCTACGAAACCCGGGTCTATTCACCTATTCCTTTGAAGTAAATTACAGATAACTATCTTTTATATTCAATGAGATATATTGAGTCGGTGAAATCAATCACGTTTGAAAGACGGCACTGTTTGATGATACTTCATGGTCAAAATGAAAAAAAATTTTCACCGGGTGTGACAATGCTTTCGAACATTTCCAGCTCAGAGAGTTTGTTTTGTGTCCACTGTTTAGAAAACTCTTCTCCTAATGCGGTGGTTAAATACTGGCATTGCCTGAATTCATCGATAGCGTGCAGCTGGAATAAAGGCAAAACAGGTGAGCAAGAGGTGAAATTAGAAAGGGGCTCGTCTTCTGTTTTTTCCAGACCATATAGCATCCCAGTCAGTATGGTTGCCATCGCCAGATAAGGGTTGGCATCTGAACCTGTCAAACGATACTCAATGCGGCGATGCATTTCACTTGAACAGGGAATACGTAAGGCGGCAGACCGCTGATTAACCCCCCAGGAGTTAAAAAGTGATTCATGCAGCGTTTTGCGCAATCTTCTGAAAGAGTTGACGTTAGGAGCCAATATTGCGATGGAAGCCGGCATGAGATGAAGCATTCCCGCAAGGCAAAGACGCATCATCTCATTCGGATTTTCATCGGGGGAAGAGAAAACATTATTCCCCTGTTTATCATTGAGACTGATATGGAAATGTAAGCCACTCCCTGACATTTCCGAATAAGGTTTAGCCATGAAATTGGCATTAAAACCGAACTTGTGAGCAACAATACTGGTTAACCGGCGAAGAGCCAGAATGTTTTCGCATATATCAATAACATGTTCAGAGTGAAGCAAGTTTAATTCGAACTGGCCGGCTTCGGCTTCGCAAACTATCCCTGACAACGGTAAGTTTTGCAGTGTCGCCATTGTTTCAAGTTCTTCAATAAAACGAGTGTATTCTGACGGTACAGCTAAATTAAAACATCCAGAAGGATGAATATTTCGGTTTTGAGAATCTTCGAGATAAAACTCAATTTCAGGCGCAATCACAGGGTACAAGCCATGTTCATGGAATTTTCTTAAAATATTCCTCAGTATAACCCGGGGTTCGAGGACATAGGGCGCCCCATGGTCATCTTTCATCGTCAGAAGTATTTGCGCATTTTCATCAGGATTATAACCACCTGGACGTAAAGTACCCTCAACCGGCATGCAGATTCTGTCCGGTTCATTCGCCGCCATGACATTATCCTCAGTGCTCATGACTTTGCCTTCTTTATCCATCGAATAAACCGACTGAGGAAAATAGGCACCCTTCCCCAGAGACATCAGTGAAGCTGCCGTCATTCTTTTTCCTCTGAAAGCACCACTGATGTCATTAATGTAAATATCAACGTGCTTTGTGTTAGGGTATTTATGTAAGTAGTCCTTCACCTCTTGAGAGAATTGAATATTATTCCCAGAAACTAATTCCGTAGTAAGAAGTGAATTATGCGTGGCAGGTGATGATAATAAAATTAAAGAATTAATTTTGAGATTCATTTTTCTTTTTCATTCATACCTTTCGGCGATGAAATGAGCTTAAAATAATAATTTAAAAAAGGATATAGAGACAACATAAAGATTAAAGCCGCCTGCGTAAAAATATTATAAATGATCTTTTCCATGATGCTGCCAGTAATCCGGTGAGACTCAGACCTGTGCGCGATGAGACCTGTAGCTCGGTAGGCTCATGAGCTCGGTGTCTTACGTGCAGACACCATGCTGTACAAAGGTTTTGAGCCGATACACAAACTCAATCTGGGATGCCGCCACCAACCGTACGTCACGGGCTGAATATAGACATAAGTATTCCTTCTGAACTTACTGCTGGTGTCTTCCCAATAATTATGGCGGTCTTTAAAAAGGGAACAGGTCAGTCAAACCCACTCCCAATGAGCGGTCTTCCTTAACATCCCATCCCGTTCAGTTTCTCCATAACGTCATCCGACAGCGTCAACTGACCGCAGGCCAGATTTTCCTGTAAATGCTGCGGGGATGAAGTGCCGGGGATAAGCAGAATATTAGGTGATCGTTTGAGCAACCAGGCGAGCGCGACCTGCATAGGCGTCGCATTAAGTTCAGAGGCAACTTCATTGAGCTGTGTGGACTGTAACGGTGAGAAGCCACCGAGTGGGAAGAACGGCACGTAGGCGATGCCCTGACCGGCCAGTTGATCGATCAGCGTATCATCGTGACGGTTCGTGAGGTTGTACATGTTCTGCACGCAGACAATCGGCGTCATTATCCGAGCATCAGCGACCTGACTTGAGGTCACGTTGCTCAGGCCGATATGGCGAATCAAACCGCGCTCTTTCAGTTTAATCAGCATTTCCAACTGAGGCTCTAGCGATCCTTCCTTTGGTTGGTGAATGTCGAGCATGCTGCGCAAATTCACCACTTCCATGCTTTCCAGCCCAAGATTGCGCAGGTTATCTTCGACCGCCCTAGTTAGCTCTTCCGGGCTAAGTGCCGGGATCCAACCGCCTTTTTCATCGCGGCGTGCGCTGACTTTGGTGACGATGCACAGATCGTCGGAATAGGGGTGTAATGCCTTCTTGATCAGCTGGTTAGTGTAGTGCGGGCCGTAAAAGTCGCTGGTGTCGATGTGATTAATGCCGGAGGCAACGGCGTCACGCAGTACCTGAATCGCCCGTGCTTCGTCTTTCACCGGGCCGAAAACGCCGGGGCCGGCGAGCTGCATTGCGCCATAGCCTAAGCGCCCAACTTCACGATCGCCGAGACGGTAAGTCATTGTAGGTTGTGACATGGGGTTCTCCTATAAGGGTGCATTGATTGTATCGTGTAACTGGCTGTGCAACTATTCGGTTAAATCAGGACAAACTGTACGGAGTGACGCACAATGTCGATGGATATCGCACTGCTGCACGCGGTGGTGGAAGTGGCGAAAGCCGGTGGTTTTCGGGAGGCGGCGCGGGTGACGGGCAGCAATGCTTCGCGGTTAAGTGACGCGGTGCGCCGCGCGGAACAGCAACTCGGCATCCGACTGTTTCACCGTACTACGCGCACCGTGGTGTTGACCGAAGCGGGCAGGGCGTTAATCGACCGTTTGTTACCGGCAATGAACGAGGTGGATGCCGCGCTGGACGCCCTTAATCGTTTTCGCAACACTCCCGGCGGCACGCTGCGACTGAATGTGCCGGTCAGCGCTGCGCGGCTGGTCTTGCCCGCGCTGGTACCGGAGTTTTTGCGACGTTATCCCGATATTCAGCTGGAAATCGTCGCTGAAAGTAACGTGCAGGATGTGTTTCGCGATGGCTGTGATGCCGGGGTCCGTTATGACGAACGGCTGGAGCAGGATGTGGTCGCCATTCCCATCGGGCCGCGTATTCAGCGCTTTGCCGCTGCTGCGTCCCCGGCCTATCTCGATGTGCATGGACGACCGGCGCATCCGCGTGACCTGATACAGCATCAGTGTTTACGCGGACGCTTCGCCAGCGGCGTTATGCCCCCTTGGGAGTTTGAACGCGAAGGCGAGAGCCTCAGCGTGGAGGTGAAAGGACCGCTGGTGGTCAGTGTCGGCGGCGCGGTAGATCTGGCGCTGGAGACGGCCATTGCCGGTGCCGGAATCATCTATCTTTTCGAAGAGTGGCTGCGGCCCGCTATCGACAGCGGCCAGCTCGAGGCGATATTGCATCCGTGGTGGCTGTCGTTCTCCGGACCGTACCTTTATTACAACGACCGCCGCCTGATCCCCAAGCCTTTGCAGGCGTTTATTGATTTTGTGCGTGAGGCGAACGGGGCTTTATGACCCGTGTTGCCAGCTTTTATACACAAACTACAGCGTGTAGCCGTCCGGGTCGATAACTCCGGTGGCGTAATAGCGGGGATCGTAATAAAGCCGTGCGCCCGGCGCGCCATTATCTTTAGCTCCCGCCCGAATAGCGGCGGCGTAGGCTTCGTCCACTTCCATTTTATTGTTGGCGACAAATCCGACATGTGTCGCATCGCCCGCCGTTTTGCCTTCCCGCAACCAGAAAAATATCCGACCCTTCGCCCCGAAACCGTTGAGGTCGGGATGCCCCGGCGGGCCGTCTTTGCCGTCGTAATCGACGCGGGCGGTAATGCCGAGCGGGCGGTATCACTGACTGATATAAAAATGTGATCGAGCATAGAATCTCCTTTAACCTTAAATATGGTAGCCACCGGCGACTTCGATGGATTGCGCATTGATCCAACGGCTTTCGTCTGAAATCAGCCCGGCAATCGCCTTCGCGACATCCTCTGGTTCGCCAACGCGCCCGAGTGCGGTCTGCGAAGCCAGCAAGGCTTCAAACTCATCGTTCAGGCCGCCGCCCAGCACGGTACGGATTGCTCCCGGTGAAATGGAATTAGCGCGGATACGGCGCGGGCCGAACTCTTTTGCCATATAGCGCGTCAGCACTTCCAGTCCGCCTTTGAACGCGGCATAAGGTGCGACGCCCGCTGTGGCAACGCGTGTCGTTGCGCTGGTGACATTCACGATGTGGCCGCCCCCGGCCAGTAACGGCAACAGCGTCTGCGTCAGGAAAAACGGTCCTTTCAGGTGCACGTTGAACAGGCTGTCGAATTCGGTTTCCGTCACGGTTTCAATCGGATTGAACAGTCCAAAACCGGCGTTGTTGATCAGCACGTCAAAATCAGAACGATGCCAGATACGCGGCAACAATGCTTCCAGCTGTGCGCGAAACGCCGGAAAGGTCTCTGAGCGCGAAACGTCAAGTTGTAACGCTAAGGCCTGACCGCCCGCTTTTTCGATTTGGCGGACCACATCGTCAGCCGCTTGTGGATGACGGTGCCATGTGAGGATCACGCCCATGCCGCGCGCTGCGCACTCAAGGGCGGTGCTGGCACCAATGCCGCTGCTGGCGCCTGTGATAAGAATAACTTTCATGATGTTTCCTGCCGGTTTGTTTGTGTGCAGTAAGACTATGGGACTAAGGGCGCAGCGGCTTTCGCGTTCCTGCTCGATTCTTGCCTGTTTCTGCTTTAAGCTCGCCACAAAGAAAATGCCGGGGAGGCAGAACATGGATCCAGTATTCCAGCTCGATGAACTGCGCGGCCTGGCCGCCCACGCCGGCAACTGGCGGACAGAGACGGGCATTCCACGCGTGGCAATGGTGCAAGGCAAAATCCCGGCGGCGGCGCTGGCGGCGGTCTACGAGCCGATGATCAATCTGATCCTCACCGGCAGCAAAACCATGACGGTGGGGGAAAAGGTCTTCAACTATGACCCGGCCTCGTACTTTGTGATGTCGGTGGATTTACCGGCGGTGGGTGAAGTCCATCCGGCAGTCACCGGCGAACCTTATCTGGCGGTGAGCCTGACCATTGATCCTCAGCGCGTGGCGACATTGCTGGAAGGATTACCGCCGTCGATGATGAACAACAGGCCGGAGGGCGGATTCTCGGTGGCGTCTGTAACGCCGGAGCTGCTGGATGCGTGGGTGAGAATGCTGCGTCTGATGAAAACCCCTGATGACATTCCCGCACTTGCGCCGGGTTACGAGCGCGAAATTCTCTATCACGTCCTGAAAGGGCCACATGGCTGGATGCTGCGGGACATCGCTTCACCGGGCACCATGCTGGCGCGGATAAGCAATGCGATCCAGTGGCTGCGACACAATTTTGCCGAAGAGTTTGTGGTGGAATCACTGGCCGGGCGGCAAGCGATGAGCGTCTCAGCGTTTCATCGTCACTTTAAAGCTGTCACCGCCATGAGCCCGTTACAGTATCAAAAACGCGTCCGGTTGTTGCACGCCAGAACGATGTTGTTAGGACGACAGCAAAGCGTTACCTACGTGGCCCAGGAAGTGGGTTATCGCAGCGTGCCGCAGTTTAACCGTGACTACGCCCGCGTCTTCGGCCTGCCGCCGCTGAAAGATGTGGCGCAGTTGCGCAAAGTGATGAATGTCCGGGAAAGTCACTGACAACCTTGCCGCAGACTCACATCACGCCAGCTTCAGCGCTTCCATCACCAGTGAAAACGCCGGAGAGTGCTGTTTTCTGCTGGGGTAATACAGGTAATAACCGGGGAAGGGAATACACCACGCATCCAGAACCCGGATCAGGCGGCCTTCCTCAAGGTGTGGGGCAAACTCTTCTTCCGGTAAAAAAGCGATGCCCAGCCCGGCTAAGGCTGCATCCACCATGTGCGCAGAGGTGTTAAACGTCAGCTGGCCGTTAACCCGCACATTCACCGGCCCCTCTTCATTATCAAATTCCCAGACGTAAAGCCCTCCCGACGTGGCCTGCCGCACATTAATGCAGTTGTGATCCAGCAAATCATGCGGCGTGAGCGGAATCGGATGCGAACTGAAATACTCCGGTGAGGCTACTGCCGCCATGCGCAGCTGAGGGCTGATCGGCATGGCGATCATATCTTTATCGATGGTGTCGCCCAGTCGCACACCGGCGTCAAACCTGTCGGCAACAATATTGCGAAAACCGTGGTTGGCATCAAACTCCAGATGGATATCAGGGTAATTACGCAATAACGGCGACAGTTTGGGTAACAGCAAGGTTTTAAGAACATGAGCTCCGCAGGTGATACGCACCCTACCGGCAGGCTTATCACGCATCTCCGTCAGCATATCCAGTTCGGCTTCAATCTCATCAAAGCGGGAACCAATCGCCGCAAGCAAGCGCTCGCCCGCCACCGTCGGTGACACGTTACGCGTCGTGCGCGTCAGCAGCCGGATCTCCATACGATTCTCCAGACCGGTGATGGTCTGGCTCAGTGCGGGCTGCGTGACGCCAAGCTGAGCGGCGGCGCGGGTGAAACTGCCCTCACGCGCGACTGTCACAAACGCCATCAGATCGTTGAGATTACGCTTCATTACACCTTCTTAGACTTCTATTCATAAGCAGCGCTTATAACCCCATTAAGGATTCATTACCTAGTCAGAATATACTCTCGCTGTAGAATTCTCAGCAAGCAGAAACCCGAAAAAATCAGAATCCGGAGTTTTGCTTACTCTCTGTAACTTTATGTTATTTAAGTCTTTATTTCCTGAATAAAGACCGCCACCGGCTTGACCAAAATTTATCAGGCAAAATGAAAAAGGTAATAAAAAGTGACGACTTCCATTGATAACACCCTGCCGGACGATAGCACCAGCGCGCACCGGACCGGGGTGTGGGCGATAACCCTGTGTGTATTTGCGCTGGTCGCCTCGGAGTTTATGCCCGTTAGTCTGCTGTCACCGGTTTCCCGCGATCTGGGCGTCAGCGAAGGGCTGGCCGGACAGGGGATCGCGATATCCGGCGCACTGGCCGTGCTGACCAGTTTGTCGATATCCCGGTTGGCCGGAAACATTGACCGCAAGCTGCTGCTGTTAGGGCTGACGGTACTGATGGCCATCTCCGGCGCGGTGATCGCGCTCGCCCCCAATTATCTCACCTACATGGCGGGGCGCGCCCTGATCGGGGTTGTCATTGGCGGATTTTGGTCGATGTCGGCGGCGCTGGCGCTCCGGCTGGTGCCTGAGGATCAGGTGCCCCGCGCACTGGCGATTTTTAACGGCGGCAATGCGCTGGCGATGGTGATTGCCGCGCCGCTCGGCAGTTATCTGGGCTCGGTGATGGGCTGGCGTGGTGCCTTCTTTTGCCTCGTGCCGGTCGCGCTGGTGGCGTTTATCTGGCAGGGGGTCAGCCTGCCTTCAATGCCCCCTGTGCGGGGTGAAAAATCCTCAGGCAATGTCTTGCGTCTGTTCAAAAATCCTTTGGTCGCTCTCGGCATGGCGGCTTGCGGGTTGTTTTTCATGGGCCAGTTTGCACTGTTCACTTATCTGCGCCCGTTCCTTGAAACGGTGACTCGCGTCAACGTCTCCACGCTGTCACTTATTTTGCTGAGCATCGGCATTGCCGGTTTTATCGGGACGCTGATTATCGGTTTCTTTCTGCGTGCGGGCCATTACCCGACGCTGACTGCCATTCCGCTGGTGATGGCAGTCATTGCCGTGATGCTGATGGTATCCGGCCATACGCTCTGGCTGGTGGTTGTGCTGTTGGGTCTCTGGGGGCTGGTGGCGACGGCGGCACCGGTCGGATGGTGGTCTTGGGTGGCGAAAACCTTCCCTGACAATGCTGAGGCCGGTGGTGGACTGATGGTCGCCGTAGTGCAGCTTTCGATAGCTCTGGGCTCTACCTCAGGCGGACTGGCCTTTGACCACGTGGGCTGGCAGAGCACGTTCGGCCTCAGCGGCGCATTGCTGACACTGGCGGCCATCCTGACGTTTATCACTTACCGCCGTGCACGCTGACGGCGAGCGTATTTTTAACCGGGCGAACGTATGCCCACTGACGAAACCTACTGAGGATATTCTCATGAGAGCTTTAAGTATGTTGTTCGGATTGTTGATCAGCTCGTTTGCGGCCACTGCTGCGGATATGTCGAACGGTGCAGATAATTTTTACCAAAGCGATAAAGTGACGCAGCAAAAGGTGACGTTTAAAAACCAGTACCAGATGAACGTCACCGGGAATCTTTTTATTCCAAAAGATATGAATCAGAGCGCCAAAAATCCCGCCATTGTTATTGGTCATCCAATGGGGGCAGTAAAAGAGCAGAGTTCCAATTTGTATGCACAAAAACTGGCAGAGCAGGGCTTTGTGACACTGGCAATTGATATTTCTTTCTGGGGTGAAAGTGAAGGGAGGCCGCGTAACGCCGTTGCGCCGGATATCTACGCTGAGGATTTTAGCGCGGCAGTGGATTACCTCGGCACACGTTCGTTCATCGACAGAAATCGTATCGGGGTGTTAGGGATCTGCGGAAGCGGCAGTTTCGTGATCAGCGCGGCGAAAATTGATCCGCGCATGAGAGCGATTGCGACCGTCAGCATGTATGACATGGGGTCGGCGAACCGTCACGCGCTAAACAATTCCTTAACGCTGGAGCAGCGCAAGCAAATCATCGCCGAAGCGGCTGAACAACGTTACGCAGAATTCACCGGCGGTGAAATCAAATACACCAGCGGCACGCCGCATAAAATTGATGAAAACTCTCCACCGATAGCCAAAGAGTTCTACGATTTTTACCGTACTCCGCGCGGCGAATTCATGCCAAAGGGGTCTTCCCCACAGCTGACCACGCACCCGACGCTGACCAGCAACGTGAAGTTCATGAACTTCTATCCGTTTAACGATATTGAAACCATTTCGCCGCGTCCGATGCTGTTTATTACTGGCGATCAGGCGCATTCCAAAGAATTTAGTGAAAACGCTTATAAGCTCGCGGGGCAACCGAAAGAGCTGTATATCGTTCCCGGTGCGGGTCATGTAGATCTGTACGACCGTACCGATCTGATCCCCTTTGCCAAACTGGCATCGTTCTTCAAAGAGAATCTGAAGTAACTTTCACGGCGTACATGGAAGGGAAATAAAGGTAGCGCGCGCTGAAATCATTCGCGCGCGTTGCCGTTATTTTGGAAGTTATTTCAACTCTGTTTACAGTCATGTCATTAGAATGCCAGGTATAAATTAACTTGGTAGAATCACTGTAAGTTCAAACAAGATGAACCCCGGAGACAGTTGATATCAATAAACTTACGAGCATTAATCTTGATGACTGGGCCATAGAAAACATCAAAAAGTTCCGCGTGGAGTTAATATTATTAATATGTCATCGGTAGATGTAAATTTCGAAAAAAAACAGGTGTGACATTAGATTGACTCCATCAAAAAGATAAGTATGAACTTTGAAGCGGGAAGTTATCGACAGATAAACGTATCAAATTCTGGTCAATAAAGGTGAACGTAAAGTGATGATGCTTTCAGCTGGGAAGTATGGAGATAATATAAAGAGGCTATACATTTGTCATTCTCTCAAAAAATCTAAAAAAAAGGGTCATGATTATTTGTTGTTACTTATCATGTTAGTTAATCGACTGATTTGATGCCTCTAACGGATAAGAGGGAAATATTAAATGAGTAAATGTATTAATTCATATTATAACCGCCCGTTGAAAAAAAAAACCGCATTCCTGCGGCTTTTAGCATCGGATGTTGTCAGAACTCAATAGTTTTTTACGTCACATAGGCTGCGCTGTGAAAGTCAATTTCCCATTGCAGTACGTGGCCGTAAAGCACTGACAGCGAGGTCTGTTCACCCGGTGTCAGTTCCTCTGCACAGCGGTCCAGTTCCGCTTTTAGCCAGCACGCCTGCTGATAGAATTCGTCTTCTGCGTGCATTTCTATCCACCGGCGTATGTCCTGGTCGCGCTGACTTTTTTCACTCACCCGGCGGCACCAGGCGTAATACATCCACTCTGCGCCAAACATCAGCGTGATGATTTCGGCATAGCTACCGAGTTGTGCCACCTTCAGCATGTTGTCGCTAAAATTTCTGACGCTGGGAAGACAGTCCGGATAGTCCGCCGGATTGATCTGCCGCTTCGCCAGTATGTCTTCAAACCAGGCGATCTGTGTATCCACCAGTGCATTCAGCACGCCTATTAGCCAGCGTTGTTGCCGGATAGCTGGTGCCTTGCTGACAGCCAGCGCAAAAATGGCAATCGCCGTCGCGACGAACTGGCCTTCAAAGACCAGATAACGATTAAACACATCGGCTGGCAACTTATCGCGCTCAATGTCGCAGACAAACGGATGCTGCTGCATCCTTTGCCATACATCCTGATGCTCGCGCAAAAGCCGGTCGGTGAACGCTTCCATCACTCCGCCTCCAGCACGGTACGCGCGGCTTCCATGAAGTGTTTCACCCGCGCCAGCTCGACGTCGTTCCACCACACGCCATTTACTTTTAATGCGCTGGCGACAATCACACCCTGCGTGCGCGAGAGGATTTCGCCGACGTTCTCCGGCGTGACGCCCGAACCCACCAGCAAAGGCAGCTCGGTGGCGCTGCGGATTTCGTCGATCTCGCTCAGGGTTGCGCTGTCGCCGGTGCGCTGACCGGTGGCGATCACTGCATCTGCTTCGAAGAAATCGACATCGCGCGTCAGCTCTTTAATCGAACGGTCAGCGACAATTGCGTGGCTGCCGTGTTTAACGTGGCTGTCTGCGAAAACGCGGATGTGTTCGGCGCGTAACTGGCTGCGGTAGCGCAATGCTTTGGCCGCTGCGCCTTCGATGAAACCTTCATTAGCGATGTAGGCATTCGCCCACTGGTTGACGCGTACAAAATCCGCGCCGCCGGAAAGGGCAGTCGCCAGCGCCGGAATGGCGGCATTCGCCAGTACATTAATGCCGAGCGGCACATCAAAGCGGGTGCGGATCCGGTCGGTAATCACCGCCATCAGCGCGGAGGTCTCCGGGCCGATGTCTTCGGGTTTGGAAAAGGGGATATCGCCATGATTTTCAATAATCAGGCCGTGAACGCCGCCGGAAATATAATTATCGGCATCGCGAAGTGCACGCTCGATAATATCATTGATTAATTTTCCGTTGTATTTAGGCGTACCAGGGAAAGGATCACAATGAATAACGCCAATGACCGATTTCTTACGTGAAAAAATAGCTTGTATTGCATTGATTTTTTCTGCTGATATAGAAACCATCTTCTTCATCCTGTTCAAGGAAACACTATGCGTGTTTATGTTGTCGGTAATATTACTGTCGATGAAAACTGGGCAATTGCCGATATTCCGACAAAAGGTTCATCCGTTCATGGAAATAAAGTCTCACAGGACATTGGCGGAAAGGGCGCCAATCAGGCAATCCTGCTTTCCCGCTGTGGAATAGACACCACGTTAATCGCCGCCATTGGGCATGATGTGAATGGCCAATGGATAACGAAAAAAATGCGTGACGAAACCCTGCGCGTTTTACCTGCCGCGTTATTCTCCGGTAACAGCGATACGTCGCTGATTTTTAACTGTGCCGATGGCGATAACGCCATTATTACTACCACCACTGCGGCCGATTCCTTAAGCCTCGAGACGCTCACTCAGGCGCTGAAAGATGCCGTGCCCGGCGATGTAATGCTGATGCAGGGCAACTTTACGTTCGACAAAACCCGCAGCCTGTTTCAGCTGGCGAAATCATGCGGCATGACCACGGTGTTTAACCCCTCGCCGGTCAAACCGGAATTCGCCCTCCTGTGGCCGTGGGTGGATATCGCCGTGCTTAACCAGCTGGAAGCGGAAGAACTGCAACCTGCCGGCGTCAAAAATCTGGTGATCACCCAGGGTGCAAAGGGTGCGACGCTGACGACGCAAACGGATCAAGCCTTTTGCCCGGCTGTCGCCGCTCAGGCGCTGGATACCACCGGTGCGGGCGACACTTTTCTGGCGGTGATGCTGGCTTCCTCGCTGCTGCGAGGTACCAGCATTGACCCGTTATCCCTCGCGCACGCCAGTCAGGCTGCGGCGATTACCGTCGGGCGTCCCGGTACCTACAGCGCATTTCCTGTCGCGGCAGAGCTGAAATCCTTGCTAAAGCGCACCACCTGAAACATCAAAAACCGGCCCGCATTATGCGGGCCGGTTTGCCGGTTTATTTAAACAGCGGGCGGTAGGTGTCGACGTTAGTTTTCGTGACCACGGTGGCCGGAACCAGAATTTTCTTCGGCACGCTTTTACCGGCGGTGATGTCGTTCAATGCCTTCAGCGCCTGTACGCCCATCTGCTCCGGATCCTGTTGCAACACAGCGGCGACGTAACCGCCGTCAATGCCGGTGATGGCTTTCGCCGTCAAATCCCAGCCAAAGACTTTGATGTCTTTCTGGCGTCCCTGGTTCTCGACGGCGGCAATGGCACCGAGCAGCGCGGGTTCGCCGGTCGCGTAAATCGCCGTGAGATTCGGGTTGGCGGTGATCAGGTTTTCCGCCGCCGTCATCGCGCTGTCCTGCACGTTACTTCCGTCCACCACGTCGGCCACCGTTATCTTCTTGTTGGCTTTAATTGTGTCGGTGAAACCTTTCTGGCGATCGTTCTGAATGGCAGAGTTAAGTGCGCCGACGATGCCGACGTCCGCTTTGTCATTCATGTTTTTCTTCACGTATTCAAGGAAGTATTTACCGAGAATTTTACCGCCTTCAATATTATCCACGCCGACCTGCGCCGCCTGCGGCCCGTCCGGCAACACTGCATCAATGACGATCACCGGGATGTGTGCCGCTGCCGCTTCTTTAATCGCTGGCATAATACCGTTGACGTCGATGGCATCGACCAGAATGCCTTTCACACCCTGCTGAATATAGTTTTCAATGGCGTCATTCTGAGCGACCGGATTATCGGTGGCATTAAAAATCACCAGATTTTTGCCGCTGGCCTTGGCTGCGTCCGTGGCCCCTTTATTCATGAGATTAAAGAACAACGCCTGCTGGTTAATTTGCACCAGTGCATAAGTGGGCTCTGCGGCTATTACGCCAGACATATAAGTTCCAGACACAAATATTGCGCTGACCAGTGCTAAAACACGAAATTTTCCGGTGTTGAATATCATTGTTTTTGTCCTCATGGGAATTGAGATATAACCAGCATTGCCCTGGCGAATAATCGCTGAGCACAGAATGTGTTGGCAGGACAAATAGCAGAGTGATCGTCGTAAAACCTGTTCAAAAAAAACAGGCTGATCGCAGAGGCCGTCAAAAAACATTTTCGCGACCGGTCCGTTTCGGTGCGTGGATAAAATGCTTCAGGTCGGTTAGGAATTGCTTCCCGGGTGGTGCAGGTAAACTGGCTATTACAATTCTCTGCTTAGGATTTTTTGTCAAGCGCTATTTTTAAGCGGCGCGCAGGCGGTGGAAAATGCTATAACTCTTGCGAGTAGTTATGTTACTGATACCTTTTATCCAACGTGGTCTGATGATGAAAAAACGTGTGCTGTTATCCGATGTAGCAAACCTGGCTGGCCTTTCCAAGGCTACGGTGTCGCGCTATATGAATCACAGCATCGTTCTGCCGCAGGCCACCGTCACCCGGATTGAATCTGCCATTGCCGAGCTCGATTATCGTGGTAACAGCCTCGCGCGCCGCCTGAGCAAAGGCGGCAGCGAAACACTCGGGCTGGTCCTGTCGGATATCACCAACCCCTTCTTTGCCGAACTGGCGGACGCCGCCGAAGAAGCTGCGTTCGAAAACGGCTACAGCCTGGTGCTGTGCATCACCCGCAATAATCCCGAGAAGGAAAGCCAGTTTATTCACTGGCTGGATACCTGCCAGGTCGACGGTTTGCTGTTCGCCACCAACCGGCCAGATAATGGTTCGCTGCGCAAAGAAATTCAGCGTCATCAGCGAATTGTCTTGCTCGATGAGGACATTCCCGGCAGCTGCGCGCCGAAAGTTTTTGCTGACAACGAGCAGGGCGGCAGGCTCGCAACTGAACAATTGATCGCCGCCGGGCATCGCGAGATCGCGTTTATCGGCGGGCCGGATGCGCTGATGAGCGTGCGTGAACGCTATCAGGGCTTTTGCACCGCGCTGGCGCAGGCCGGACTGAGCTGCCCGCCGGAATGGGTGATGTACGGCGATTACCGCCGCGAATTCGGCCAGCGCGCGCTTCACCAGCTGTTCAGCCGACCGCAACGCCCGACCGCCGTCTTTGCCGCCAGCGACTTTCTGGTGCTCGGTTTACTCGACGGTCTGCGCGACTTTGGACTGCGCGCACCGCAGGCGTTGTCGTTGGTGGGGTTCGATGATGCCAGCTATGCTGATTTCACCCAGCCGCGCATCTCCACCATCCGCCAGCCCGCACGGGAACTGGGGCGGACGGCGGTCAGTCTGATGCTGCGCCTGCTCAACGGTGAGGAAAATGTTCCCGCAGAAACGCGCCTGCCGGTCAGCTGGGTAGGGCGAGATTCCATTCAAAACCTGTTACCTGATCCAAAATAGCGCAAAATGCGCACAGTTTTAGCGCAATCCTTGTTCTCCCCGCTTTAAAAACCTCTGAGTCAGTAAACCGGTTTACTGGCCTGATAAAAATTATTCAACGCAATTACAGCCAGTTAGAAAACCCGGATCCTCTTGCCCCTGCGCTCTGGCACGGAAGCTGCTTAATCTACTTCGGCTGGTAAGTAGTAAAGCGTTTTGTCCCACGGGCACTGGAGACACTTCTGCTATTCAGGTAAACCGGTTTACAAGGGTGTAAGCCGTGAACAGCAGAACTTTTTTTCTCCCCGCCTTCAAACCCCTTACAACCGAAATCGGGTGACAGGAGTTCCAGATGCAACAGGCTAAACCCGGCGTACCGCGGGTAGAAATGGTCAATATCACCAAGACCTACGGGTCAATTCGTTCACTGCGCGGCGTGAATCTCAAGCTGGAACCGGGCGAAGTGCTGGGGCTGGTGGGGGATAACGGTGCGGGGAAATCGACGCTGACCAAAGTGCTGTCCGGCGCGGTGGTGCCGACCAGCGGAGCCATCCGCGTGGACGGCGAAGAGATGCACTTTACCAATCCTGCGGATGCCCGCCGTTGCCATATCGAAATGGTGTATCAGGATCTCTCGCTGTGCGACACCGTCGATGTCGCGGGAAATCTGTTTATGGGACGTGAGCCAATGAAACATCTGCTCGGGATCCCCTTTTTGGATCAAACCAAAATGCACGCCGATGCGCGGGAAATGCTCAAAGGACTGGGGATTTCGATTCCTGACACTCATCTGCTGGTACGCAATCTCTCCGGCGGTCAGCGACAGGCGATTGCCATTGCCCGCGCGGCGGCGTTCGATCCGAAAGTGCTGATCATGGATGAACCCACGGCCGCACTGGCGGTGGCCGAAGTCGAAGCGGTGCTGGAACTGATCCGCCGGGTCAGCGCCCGTGGCGTTAGCGTCATTTTAATCACCCACCGTTTACAGGATTTATTCCTGGTTTGTGACCGCATCATGGTGATGTACGAAGGCACCAACGTCGCGGATCGCAAGGTGGATGAAACCAGTCTGGGTGACATTGTGAATCTGATTGTCGGCGAGAAATTCACCGCACAATCTGCCGCCGCGCATTGAGGTAAAACAGGATGAGTATGATCAACTTAAGTGGTTCACGGGTTATCCGGCACTCGCTGCCGCGGCGCATATTGCATAACCACTCGGGCGTAGTGAGCATTGCGCTGTTTTTTATCTTCTGTTGCGTGGTCTTTTCGCTTATCACCAACAACTTTCTCAGCAGCACTAACTGGCTGAACATCGTCCGCCAGAGTGCGCCGCTGCTGATCGTCGCCACCGCCATGACACTGGTGATCACGACCGGTGGTATCGATCTCTCGGTCGGCTCCACGCTGGCGCTGGTCGGTGCGCTGTCGGCGATTGCGCTTAATTACTGGGGATTGCCGTGGCCGGTGGTGCTGGTTGGCGGGTTAGTGCTCGGCGGTCTGGTCGGTGCCATCAACGGATTCTTTATCGCCTACGAAGGCATTCCGGCGTTTATCGTCACCCTCGCCATGCTGGCGGTGGTACGCGGCGTTGCGCTACTGATTACCCAGGGATATTCGATTCCGATCCCGGAAGACAGCCTTTTCGCCTTTATGGGGCGCGCCTGGGTTATTGGCATTCCAATGCCTGCCCTGATCGCTATCATTGCGCTGGCCGTCGGACATATCGTGTTGAATCACATGCGCTTTGGCCGCTATGTGACCGCCATTGGTGCGAATGCTGAAGGCGCGCGCCGCAGCGGAATCAACACCAAAGCCGTCACGCTTCGTGTCTATGTCATCAGCGGCATGGCCGCCGCACTGGCGGGGATGATTATCACCGCGCGGCTCGGCAGCGGGTCGTCGAATCAGGGTGAAGGCTTTGAATTGCAGGTCATCGCCGCCGTGGTGCTCGGCAGCACCAGCCTGTTTGGCGGTTTCGGCACCATCATCGGCACGTTGCTGGGCGCGATGTCGATTGCGATTATTCAGAACGGCCTGATTCTCTCGCACATTTCCCCGTTCTACACCCAGATTGCTACCGGCACCATCATCCTGCTGGCCATCTGGCTGAACACCCGCATTCTCAATCCGGCGCGATCGCCGTCGAAAGGATAGCCGATGAAAGGATCAATTTTTCGTCACGCCGATCCGCTGCCGGTGGGCGTGGGCAGCGGTCAGGTGATGACCGTGCTTGGGCCGATGCCGTTAGCCGAAATGGGCGTAACGCTGATGCATGAACACATTCTGCTGGATGCCTCCGATAAGTGGGTCGCGCCGTGCTGTTGCAGCGATCGTCACGTCGCCGAAATGCCGGTCTCAATCGAAAATCTGGGCGAGCTGTCACTCAATCCGCTGATGAGCCGCGACAACTGCCAGCTGTTCGATGTGGACGTGGCGATTGAGGAGCTGCTGAAGTACCGCGCGCTGGGCGGGCAAACCGTGGTCGATCCGACCAATATCGGTATTGGCCGTGATCCTAAAGCGTTGCAAAGGATTTCACGCCTCACTGGCCTGAACATTGTGATGGGCACCGGTTTGTATCTCGAGCCGTCGCACCCGGAATGGGTGAAAAGTATCTCGCTGGAACAGCTGACCGAAAAGCTGATTTATGACGTCGGCGGTGCGGAGAATAAGCCGGAGGTGATTGCCGGGCTTATTGGCGAAATCGGTGTTTCCAGCTGTTTTACGCCGGATGAGGAAAAATCGCTGCGCGCGGCGGGCAGGGCGAGCGCCGCTACCGGCGTGCCGACCGAGGTACATCTGCCGGGCTGGGAACGGCTTGGCCACAAAGTGCTGGATATCCTCGAACACGAAGGGGCAGATCTGCGCCACACCGTGTTGTGCCACATGAATCCAAGCTTTGCGGATAAACGCTATCAGCGCGAACTGGCGCAACGCGGCGCGTTCCTCGAATACGACATGATCGGCATGAGCTACTACTACGCCGATGAATCTTCGCAATCTCCGTCTGACGAAGAGAATGCGCGGGCGATTCGCGAGCTGATAGATGACGGTTTCATCGGGCAAATTCTGCTGTCGCAGGACGTATTTTTAAAAACCATGTTAACCCGCTACGGCGGCCACGGTTACGGCTACATCCTGAAGCATTTTGTTCCCCGTCTGCGTCGGCATGGCGTCAGCGGCGAGCAGCTGGAAAACCTCATGATTAAAAACCCGCAGCGCGTCTTTGGCGGGGAATAAGGAGAAAGTGATGAAGAAGAAAATCCTGCTGGTGGGCGAATCCTGGACCAGCACATCCACGCACATCAAAGGTTTTGATCAGTTTGCCACGGCGACCTGGCACAACGGCGCGACCGGTTTTCTTGCCGCGCTGGCGGACAGCGAGTATGAGATCACCCACATGACCGCCCACGACGCGCCGGTCAGGTTTCCACTCACACTGGCCCGGCTTCAGGAGTGGGACGCCATCATTCTTTCCGATATCGGCGCCAATACGCTGCTGCTGCACCCGGATACCTGGTTGAAAAGTCAGCGCACTGCCAACCGCCTGACGCTTATTCATGATTACGTGGCGGCAGGCGGCAGCCTGATGATGATCGGCGGGTATTACAGTTTTCAGGGGATCAACGGCGGCGCGCGTTATCGCAATACTGCCGTGGAAAAAGTGCTGCCGGTGCGCTGTCTGGCGTGGGATGACCGCATCGAAACCCCGGAAGGTATTTATCCTGACATCAAAGAGCCGCACGCCGTATTTACCGATATCACCGGTGACTGGCCGTGGCTGCTCGGCTACAACGAAGTTGAGATGCATCCGGAAGGCAAACTGCTGGCAACGGTGGCCGGAACGCAGCATCCGCTGGTCGCGGTGCGGGAATATCAGCAGGGGCGATCGCTGGTGTGGACCAGTGATATGTCCGCGCACTGGCTGCCGGAAGAGTTCGCCGCATGGCCGGGCTACCGCCAGCTGTGGGTGAACTGTCTGGCCTGGCTGACGGGTAAAGCCTGATGACCGGCCACACGTTAGCACTGGCACAGCAACTGCTCGGCTTTGACACCATCAATCCGCCCGGCGACGAAGCGGCCTGCATGGCGTTTTTTGCCGGCTGGCTGGAGACGCAGGGTTTTGACGTCACGCTCAGCGGCTTTGGCGAAAAGCGTGTCAATCTGATCGCGAAAATGCCGGGCAGCCAGCCCGGCAAACCGCTGGCCTTCACCGGCCATCTGGATACCGTGCCGCTGGGGAATCAGACCTGGCAGCACGATCCCTTTGGTTCAGACGTCACTGCCGAAAAGTTGTACGGACGGGGGGCGAGCGATATGAAAGCGGCGGTCGCGGCGTTTGCCGTGGCCTGCGTGACGCATCAGACCGCCATTCGCGCCGGAAAGGGCGTCGTCATGATCATTACCGGTGGGGAAGAAACCGGCTGCGACGGGGCGAAAGCGCTGATCGACGCAGGGATGCAGCCACCGGTCGGGGCGCTGATCGTCGGGGAACCGACCGCTAACTATCCGGTTATTGGCCATAAAGGTGCGTTATGGCTGCGCTGCGAAACGCGCGGTAAAACCGCCCACGGCGCGATGCCGGAGCTGGGGATTAACGCTATTTATCTCGCCACTGAAGCGCTGGGAAAAATTCAGCATTTCGAACCGGGCGCGTCGCACCCGCTGATGAAAAAGCCGACGCTGAACGTTGGGCGTATTCATGGCGGGCTGAACATCAATTCGGTGCCCGATCATACCGAATTTGACGTGGATATCCGCACGGCGCCAAACCTGCAACATGCGACCATTCGCCAGAATCTCACCACTGCACTCGGTGACAACGTCACGATTTCCACGCTGGTCGATTTGCCTGCGGTGCTCAGTGCGCAAGATAACAGTTGGATAAGCAACGTCTACCGGCGATGTCAGTCGCTGCACGCCGCCACGCTTGAGGCGAAAATCATGCCGTATTTCACCGATGCGTCGTTGCTGTTACCGGCACTGAATCATCCGCCGTGCATTATTCTCGGGCCGGGTGAGCCGGGTATGGCGCATCAGACAGATGAATATTGTCTGCTGAGCCGTGTGGCGGAAGCGGAACATCTGTACGGCGAGCTGATTGTCGACTGGCAGGAACAATAGGGCAGGAAAAGCCGCGACCGGCAGAGTGATCATGCCGGTCGCGGTGTTTATATAAAGAAGGAAAATCAGAAGCTGTAGTTTGCCGTCACCGACACGTTACGCGGTTCGCCGTACACCACATACTGGTTCACGCTGGTGTCGTATTCTTTATCGAACAGGTTATTGACGTTCGCCTGCACGGAAAGCTGTCTAGTCACCTGGTAACGGCTGAACAGGTTAACCAGCGCGTAGCTGCCCTGTTCGGCATGACGGGTGCCATCGCCATCAGGACCGGCAACATCACTCCAGACATGAGTCTGCCAGTTCACACCGCCGCCGACGGTCAGATCCTGCAACTGCGGTAAACGGTAGCTGGTGAACAGGCGCAACTGAGTACGCGGTTGTTCCGGATTCACGGCATCGTCATTTTCATCTTCGGCCACGTAACGCGTGCCGCCGAAAGTCATTTGCCAGTTGTCCGTCACTGCGCCATTCACTTCAAACTCAACGCCACGGCTCACGGTGCCGTTTTTACCTTCATACGCATAATCCTGCGTGCCCGGAATAACGCGGCCGGTGGATTGCGCGACGTTATCAAGCTCTGCACGGAAGACCGACACCGAGGTGGTGAGACGGCTGTTAAACCAGTCGGATTTCACGCCCGCTTCGTAGTTTTTGCCGATGACCGGTGACAGGTAAGCACCGTTGATGTCGCGGTAGGTCTGCGGCTGGAACACCGAGGTATAGCTGGCATACGTTGACCAGTTGTCGTTGATGTCGAACACCAGACCGGCGTATGGCGTGATGTTGTTCTTCTCAATCTGATCCGTCAGCGTGTGTGAATTCCAGTTGGTATAACGCGCGCCCAAAATCATGTGCAGCGGATCTGCCAGAGAAAGACGGGTGGCGATATAGCCAGATTTCTGACGGATCACGTCTTCCTGTGCCAGCGAGCGCGGGCCCCAGTCGGTTTCAGGGAACTGGCTGTTGTAATTGTTAAAGTTGCCCAGCTCTTCGGAGGAGATATTGGCGAAGGAACTGTAGTAAGTGTTTTGCTGTTTGCTGTAGCTGACACCGGTCATCAGCTCATGCTCGCGGCCAAACAGTTCGAAGGGGCCGCTGGCGAAGGTATCGACGGAATCCACTTTGCGCTTGCCGGTGTTGTAGCCGGTGCCGCCGACAACCGGATAACCGGCGTAAGAAGAGACGCCCGCGCCGGTGTTTTTATCGAAGTAACCGTCGATGTACAGCATTTTACTGTCGATCATCGTTTCGTTATGCGTGCCGTTCAGGGTCAGCGTCCAGCCATTATCGAAAGACTGTTTGATGGTGGTGAAGAGTTTTTTGGTCTCTTTATTACTGTATGCCCAGTCCGGCGCAGAGTTGAAACCACGGCGGTAATTGGTTTTGCTGCCGTCGATGTACCAGCGCGGCATTCCGCCCCAGGTCGGGCTGTCGGTGTCGTTTTGCTGGAATTCATAACCGGCGGAGAGCAAGGTCGAATCGGTCAGATCTGCATCCACGGCGGCGTAGACGAATTTTTTTGTTGCGCCGTAGCGTTCGACGTAGCTGTTTTTGTCCTCATAGCCGGTGACCAGACGGCCACGCACGTTGCCGGATTCACTCAGCGGCGTAGAGAGATCGGCGACATAACGCTGTTTGTTCCAGCTGCCGTAGGTGGCGGATACATTGCCGGTAAACTCTTTGCTGTCGGCGTGTTTACGTACCATGTTCACCGACGCGGAAGGGTTACCAGGGCCGGTCATCAGGCCGGTCGCGCCGCGCACCACTTCAATACGTTCATACAACGCGGTATCTGATTCGGCGTCGCCCAGATTCCAACGCGGTTCGAAGACCGTCGGAATGCCGTCAGTCATATAGTTGTCGATCAGGAACCCGCGAGAGTAATAGGTCCGGCGATCCATATCGGCCACGCTTTGTGAAATGCCGGTTGTGTTATTGAGCACGTCACCGAGGGACAGCAGTTGCTGATCCTGCATACGCTGTTTGCTGATAATGGTGACCGACTGAGGAATATCACGCTGCGTCAGCAGCATCTTGGTGCCTGCGGTGGTAACCGGCACGCTGTAATCCTGCGCGGTGCTGCCGGTGTCGTTGCCGCCGGTCTGACCGGTCACAACCACCGTATCGTCGGCGGCTTTGGGGGCCGTGGTTTCTGCCGCATGAACGGGATGAAGGGAAGAAGAAACAAAGAGAGCAACTACGGAAAGTGAAAGTTTCCGGCCTGCATTATTTCTCTTCTGCGCTGACTGAACTGGATGGATCCCTGAAACGGACAACATTGTGATTCTCCAAACGATTATTTTATTTTTGGATACTGCTTTTACTTCGCCACTGTTTTTTAGTTTTTTATCGCGTGATTGCCCTGCTAAACACATCCGCCAGACCCGAAAAAACACAGGCTGGACGGGGGATGCGAGCGCGCAGTCAATAAAACGAATGAGAATAATACGCATTGAGCTTTAAGGTGTAAATAAATATAACAAAGGTAAATTTCATGACGGAATTGGGAAAAAGTGCAGAAAAGACGGAGAGTTTATATTAGCGAGACTTAAGCGAAATAATTGTCACAAAAGCCCGTGGAATGTGTTTCGGGTATCGCGTTTATTTATATTTTCATTGCATCCAATAAACACAATGAATGAATTTCGCTTAGTTTAGCCATTAAGAAATCTAGACATCTAAACGTTCGTTTTGTAGAGTGGTGCCAACTTTCGGGAAACGCCGGGACGGACGTTGATTCGCTTACGAAAAACACCAGGTGACGACACAATGATCAATAACATTCAAATCCTCGATGGCGGCATGGGTCGCGAACTGGCCCGCATGGGCGCGCCGTTTCGTCAGCCTGAGTGGTCAGCGCTGGCGCTCATTGAAGCCCCGCATTTTGTCCGCGCTGCGCATGATGCTTTTATTGCCGCGGGTTCTCAGGTGATTACAACCAATAGCTACGCTGTGGTGCCTTTTCATATCAGCGACGCCGTATTTGCTGAGCAGGGTGCGGCGCTGATTGCGCTTTCCGGCAAGCTGGCGCGTGAAGCCGCCGATGCCGCTCAGACGCCGGTAAAAGTGGCCGGTTCTCTTCCTCCGGTGCTGGGCTCTTACCGCCCGGATCTGTTCGAGCCGGTAGCGGCGAAAAAATTACTCAAGGTGCTGGTGGAAAATCTGACCAGTACTGTGGATATCTGGCTGGCAGAAACCCAGAGTTCGGTGGCGGAAGTAGAAGCCGTGCGCGACGTGCTGGGCGATGACCCGCGTCCGCTGTGGTTTTCGTTTACCTTGCAGGATCAGCTGGATGAACAGGGGCGCGCGCATCTGCGCTCCGGTGAATCCATCGAAGAGGCGGTTGCGGCAGTATTGCGCTTATCCGCCAGCGCGATTTTATTCAACTGTAGCCGCCCGGAAGTGATGGCTGCGGCGGTGCAGGCCGCACGCGCTGCGCTCAACGCAGAAAATTCTTCACTGGATATCGGCGTGTACGCCAACGCCTTCGAGCCTTCAGATAACCAACGCGGTGCCAATGAAGGGCTGAGCAAAATGCGTCTGGATACGGATCCTGCTGGCTATCTGGATTTCGCCGAGGACTGGGTGGCGCAGGGCGCGACGCTGGTTGGCGGCTGCTGCGGTATCGGACCGGAACACATTGCCGCGCTGAAACAGGCGTTCAGTAAATAGCATCATTAAAAATAAAAATTATTGAATCAGAGCTTGAGGGCGAATGCCCTCAGTGACAGGGGATAAAACATGATCGATCGTCGTTCGTTTATTAAAAGCGCGGGGGCACTTTCCATCGCCGCAGCCACCAGTTCCACCTGGCTGGGCAAAGCTTTTGCTGCCGAAGCGGAAAAACCAAAGAAGGGCGGTCACCTGGTGGTGGGCGTCGATAACGCCTCCAGCACCGACCGTCTGGATCCGGCGTTCTGGTTCGAAACCTACATGTACTTTGTCGGCTCGCAGCTGTTCAACAATCTGGTCGAAATCGACGAGAGCGCCAAACTTGCGCCTTCGCTGGCCGAATCCTGGGCATCGACCGATGGCAGCAAAACCTGGGTGCTGAAAATCCGTCAGGGCGTGCAGTTCCACGATGGCCGCTCGCTTGGCGCAAAAGACGTGGTGTACTCCCTGAATCACCACCGTGGCGAGAAATCCACCTCACCGGTGAAAGGCTATCTGGAAACCGCCAGCTCGATTGAAGCGACCGGCGAACATGAAGTCACCATCAAACTGACCGCGCCGGACGTCGAATTCGTCTGGTTGCTGAGCGCCGTACATTTTGCGGTCACCGCCGAAAACGAAAGTTTCGATAAAGGCATCGGCACCGGGGCGTTCATACTGGAGAAATTCCAGCCGGGCGTGACCACCCTGACCAAACGCAATCCGAACTACTGGAACCGCGAACGCGGCCACGTGGATTCGGTCGAAACGCTGGCGATGAACGATTCCACCGCACGCGTTGCGGCGCTGGTCAGCGGCTCCGCGCAGCTCATTAACCGCGTGAACCCGCGCATTGTCAGCCGTATCGAACGCATGCCAAATCTAAAACTGGTGCGCGCCAAAGACAGCATGATTTATACCTTCCCTGGGCTGTCGAATCTGGCGCCGTTCGATAATGTCGATGGCCGTCTGGCACTGAAATACGCGATCGACCGCCAGCAAATTATTGATACTGTGCTTGGCGGTTACGCCAGCGTGGCGAACGACAATCCGATCTTCCCGTCGAACCGTTACTTCGCCAAAGATATTCCGCAGCGTCCGTATGACCCTGAAAAAGCGCAGTTCCACTGGAAGAAATCTGGCTTCAGCGGCCCGCTGACGCTTAACGTCGCCGACGCCGGTTTTCCGGGCGCGGTCGATGCCGGTCAGCTTTATCAGCAATCTGCCGCGAAAGCCGGGATCAATCTTAACGTGGTGCGCGTGCCGGACGATGCGTTCTGGAATGACATCTGGCAGAAGAAAGCCTTTGTGTCGTCAAACTGGGCGAACCGACCGACCGCCGATGCGCTGCTTTCTTTAGTGTTCACCAGCCAGTCTTCGTGGAATGAGTCCGCCTGGCACGTTCCGGCCTTTGATGCGATGGTGAAAGCCGCGCGCGGTGAGCCGGACGAAGCCCGCCGTAAGCAGATTTACCATGATATTCAGGTGATGCTGGTCGACCAGGGCAGTGAAATCATTCCGCTGTATGCCGATGCGCTCGATGGCTGTTCAACAAAAATCAAAGGGTTCACCTCCGTTCCGGGAATGCCGCTCAGTGGTAACCGTGCGGCAGAGAAAGTCTGGATCGAAGGCTGAGCCGGGTAAAATAATGTCTGATTTGTCCTCACCAACTACAACTCAACGGCCTGCGGGCCGTTTTTCGCTCCTCCGTTCGTCGCTTTTCGGCATGGTGCTGGTGCGCCTGTTTTATGGCGTGCTGATCGTGCTGGCGGTCTCCGTGCTGATTTTCGCCGGGGTGCAACTGTTACCGGGTAATGCCGCGACGGCGATCCTCGGTCAGAGCGCCACGCCTGGCGCTATCCGCGAACTGAACCTGCAACTCGGTCTGGATAAACCGGCGGTCAGCCGCTATCTGGGCTGGCTGTTTGGCATTCTGCACGGCGATTTCGGCACCAGTTTCTCTACCCGTGAAGCCATCAGCGGCCCGTTGTTTACCCGTCTGGGTAACACGCTGTTTCTGGCCGGATGCACCGCCGCCATCGCCGTTCCGCTTGCGCTGTTAATCGGCTTTATCTCCGTGCGCTATCACGGCAGCTGGGTCGATACGCTGCTCAACGCCGTCACCCGTGCCACCGTGGCGCTGCCGGAATTTTTCTCCGGCTATCTGCTGATCCTGATTTTTGCCATCACGCTGGCGTGGGCGCCGAGCAACAGCAGCATCACGGCAGATATGCCGCTGGGCGCTAAACTCTCGGCGATTTCACTGCCGTGTGCCACGCTGGTGCTGGCGATCCTCGGACACATGAGCAACATGACCCGCGCGGCGCTGATTGCCGCGCAAAGCTCAGCCTACGTAGACACCGCGCTGCTGAAAGGGCTTGCGCCGTCGCGCATTCTCTGGCGTCACGTGCTGCCGAACGCCATCGGTCCGATTATCAACGTGGTGGCCATCAATCTGGCCTATCTGATGGTCGGTGTGGTGATTGTCGAGAACGTCTTTGTGTATCCGGGGCTCGGGCAATACATGGTCGACAGCATCAGCAAACGTGACATTCCTGTGATGCAGGACTGTGCGCTGTTGCTGGCCGGAATTTATATCCTGCTGAATTTGCTGGCAGATGTGATGGCGCTGGTCGCCAATCCGCGTTTACGCCACAACCGCTGACTTTTAGGAATTGCTGTAATGCCTGCTTTAAAACCTTCCTCGATACTCGGCCTGCTGGTGCTGAGTCTCTTTATTCTTATCGCGATTTTCGCGCCGTGGCTGGCACCGCACGCGCCGGATCAGACGCTCGGCATGTCCTGGGATTTACCGGGGCCAAACGCCATTTTGGGTACCGATAATCTCGGGCGCGACCTGCTCTCAAGGCTGATCTGGGGCACGCGCGTCTCGCTCGGCGTCACCGCGCTTGCAGCGCTGGTGGCGTTTGCGGTCGGCTGTACGCTGGGCTTTATCGCGGGTCTGCGCGGCGGCTGGCTGGATCAGGTGATTTCTCGCTGTAACGACATTGTGATGGCGATCCCGACGCTGATTCTGGCGCTGATCGTCCTCGCCGTGCTGCCAAAAACGATTCCGGTGCTGACGCTGGTGCTGGGTCTGCTGGAATCCACCCGCGTGCTGCGCGTAGCAAGATCGCTGGCGGTGGATATCGGCGTGATGGAATTTGTGGATGTGGCGCGCCTGCGCGGCGAAAGCCTCGGCTGGATCCTCTGGCATGTCATTTTACCCAACGCGCTACAGACGCTGATCGCCGAATTCGGCCTGCGTTTTATCTTTATTCTGCTGTTCCTGTCGGCGCTGTCTTTCCTCGGATTAGGCATTCAGCCACCGACTGCCGACTGGGGCGGGCTGGCGCGTGACAACAAAGACGGCATTCTGTTTGGCGTCTGGGCGGCGCTGGTGCCCGGCGGCGCGATTGCCGTGCTGGCGCTGGCGGTGAACGCCGTGGCGGACTGGCTGATGAGCGGAACCACCCGCGTGTGGGGGAGAAAAGGATGAGTCTGTTAACCGTAACAAAACTGTCTGTGGTTTCCGCCGGTAAAAACCCGCGCACGTTAGTCGATAATGTCTCTTTCACCGTCAAACGCGGTGAAGTGCTGGGGCTGATTGGTGAATCCGGTGCGGGGAAATCCACCATCGGGCTGGCGATCCTCGGGCATTGCCGTCAGGGGATGCGCATTGAATCTGGCAGTATTCTGTTCAACGGGCAGGAGCTGACCACGCTGTCCGACCGCCGCTTGCGGCAGGAGCGCGGACGGCATATCGCCTATGTGGCGCAGTCCGCTGGCGCGGCCTTTAATCCGGCGATCACCTTGGGCGAACAGGTGATTGAAGCGGCGCTCAGGCATAAAGTGTATGATCGCCAGCAAGCGCAGGCGAAGGCCATTGAGTTGTTTGAACTGCTCGGTTTGCCGCAGCCTCAGCAGTTTTATCAGCGCTATCCGCATCAGGTTTCCGGTGGGCAATTACAGCGCGCGATGATCGCTATGGCGCTGTGCGCAGGACCGGAACTGCTGATTTTCGATGAGCCGACTACCGCGCTGGATGTCACCACGCAGCTCGGCGTACTGAAAGCCATCAGTGATGTGATCCGCATTTCCGGCGTGGCGGCGATTTATATCAGTCACGATCTGGCCGTTGTCGCGCAAATCAGCGATCAGATTATGGTATTGCAGCAGGGCAAAACCGTGGAACAGGCACCGGTAGAACAGCTCCTGACCCAGCCGCAGCAGGATTACACCCGCCGCCTTCTGCATGCGCAGGGCGAGGTAAAAACGCCGCAAGCCGGCGAGGCACCGGTCGCGCTGTTTATCGACAACATCAGTGCCCGCTACCATGCGCAGGCGGTTTTGCAGAATGTCTCACTGACCCTGCCTCGCGGTCGCACGCTGGCGGTGATCGGCGAATCCGGTTCGGGGAAATCGACGCTCGGCAAAGTCATTTGCGGGCTGCTCAGCCCGGAAGCCGGAGAAGTGAGTCTGGAAAGGCAAACACTGCCCGCCAGTTTGCGGCAGCGCAGCCGTACGCAGCTGCGCGACGTGCAGTTGATCCATCAGATCCCGGATACCGCCCTGAATCCGAAAGAACGCGTCGGCAGACAGATCGCCCGCGTGCTGGCCTGTTTCTCCGATCTCAGCCGCAGCCAGCGCGACACCCGCGTCAGTGAGTTGCTGGGGCAGGTCGGACTGCACGCTGAACTGGCGGAACGATTTCCTTCTGCGCTTTCCGGCGGCCAGAAGCAGCGCGTCTGTATTGCGCGGGCGCTGGCGGCGAAGCCGAAACTGATTGTGTGTGATGAACCGACGTCGGCACTCGATCCGCTGGTCGCCCGCGACGTGCTGGCGTTGCTGCGTAAAATCCAGCAGGACACCGGCATTTCCTATCTGTTTATCACCCATGATTTGCAGGTGGTGCGCGAAATTGCAGACGACGTTGCGGTACTGAAAGCAGGCAGGATTGTGCGTCAGGGGCCGGTTGCTTCTACACTGGAGGAACCGCTGGATGATTACACCCGCGAACTGCTGCGTTCGGTGCCAGAAATGCGCGTCGGCTGGCTGGAAGAAACCCTGACTGCCTGATCACAAGGAAGAATGATGTTGCGTAACGTGCACTGTTTCACTCTCCCGGCGCTGGTAGCGTCGGTATTTCTGCTCACCGGTTGCCCGCCACCTTATGAGAATGAGCAATGGCAACGGCCTTCAACGACGCAGGAAGGCGTACGGGCGGCGATGGTCAAATGTGGCTATCAGTTCAGAACCGTGACCAACGAACCGGATAATTTCACCGCGCTGCGCTTTCAGTGTATGCATAAGCAGGGATTTACCTATAAAGGCGGTTTCGATTTTTGCGACGTCAGAACACAGCTTCCGGCCTGTGTAGCGCAAAAGCGCGGGCATGAACTCAGCCTGAAAGAACTTGAGGCGCTGCCGTTTGACGCTGACAGAGGTTTTTATGACATCAAACCTGAAAGCGGAATGAAGGAATACGATCAGGTCAGCTGGCGCAGAAAAGGCGCATCACAACATTTCTCGCATGTCAGTGAAAATCAACGAGAGGCAATACCCGTTATGTACGCCTGTGGTTATCCACATCCGCTGGGATCGAACCCGGTTTCACCTTCCATTGGTCGCGCTGCACAGGCGCAAAAATGTATGGATGAAAAGGGCTTTGAACCGGTCAACAAACTGCAATTAGTGTGTACTGCCTATCCGCAGGTGACTGGCTGCCCTAAAGCGTAATTTCCGTTTATAACGTTACTTTGTTCAGTAACGTTATAAATTCATTCACCTCTCTTTACACTTTCCCGTAAATATCCCGCCTAAAGTTCCCCTTATTCATACCGATAACTCATTTGAATTTAATAATCATTAGAAAGTAGTTCCGCTATGTAATCATCAATATTTTGAATTATTTTTCATTGTATTTGTTTTTATTGGCCCGGAAATAAGGGAAATAACATGTTTAAACTGATCAACAATATGCGCGTGGGCAGCCGCTTAGGTGCCGCATTCGGCCTCATCATCCTGCTTTTAATCATCGTCAGTGCCACCGCCGTCATAAAAATTAGCAGTATTAACAGCAGTATTGAGCAAATTGTAAACGACCGTTATGTGAAAGTCCGTCTGGCATTTGATGTTCGCGACGGGGTGAATGACCAGATAAAGTTTTTGCGCGGAATAGTCATTGATACTAAAAATCCGGAGCAAAATAAAAAACGTTATTTACAGCTCGACGACACCATCAAACAAACCAATCTCGCGATGGATAAAATTGCCGCTATTCAGTCCACCCCGACCGGCAAACAAAAAATTAAAGCACTGCAGGATGCCAGTGATGTCTTTGAAGCGGGTAAAGAAGAACTGATACGTTTAGCCCAGGCCGGTGATGTGGAGGGCGCGACAGAATATGTGCTGCGTAAACTCACCACTTCTCAGAATACCTATCTGGGGCTGGCGACCGCCTTTGCTGATTCTCAGGATGCGCAGTTACAAGCCGAAGGTAAAAAAGCCGTCGCCGATGGACAAACCGCGATTGAGCTGACGCTGGTCTTCTCCCTGATTGCCGTGCTGCTGGCAATGATCATGGGGTATTTCCTGACCCGTTCGATCATCCGTCCGCTCGGTACCGCCGTGCAGGTGGCTGAAAGCGTGGCCGCCGGAGATCTGACCACAGAAATCCGCGTGACCTCCTCCGATGAAACCGGTCAGCTCATGCAGGGGCTGAAAAATATGAACGAAAATCTGCTGCGCATCGTGACTGAGGTCCGTTCAGGCACGCAGGCGATCAGCAGCGCGTCCAGCCAGATCGCCGCCGGTAATCTGGATTTGTCCTCGCGTACCGAAGAGCAGGCCAGTTCACTGGAAGAAACCGCCTCGGCGATGGAGCAGATAACCGCCACCGTAAAACAGAATGCCGAAAATGCGCGCCAGGCTAATCAGCTGGCGGCACAGGCATCACGCGTGGCCGTCGAAGGGGGCGAAGTGGTCGGGCAGGTGGTCAGCACCATGGAGGGAATCAACGTTTCTTCACGCAAAATTGTCGATATCATTTCTGTGATTGACGGCATCGCCTTCCAGACCAACATTCTGGCGCTGAATGCGGCGGTAGAAGCTGCCCGTGCTGGTGAACAGGGGCGTGGTTTTGCGGTTGTGGCCTCTGAAGTCCGCAATCTGGCGCAACGTTCTGCTTCTGCGGCGAAAGAAATCAAAGTACTGATCGACGATTCGGTATCGAAAGTCGATAACGGCACGCAACTGGTCGCCAAAGCCGGTGCCACCATGGCAGAAGTGGTGTCCAGCGTGAAGAACGTGACGGATATCGTCGGCGAGATTTCTATCGCCAGCCATGAGCAAAGCACCGGAATCGAAGAGATCAACAAAGCCATTACACAAATGGATGAAGTGACGCAGCAGAACGCCGCGCTGGTGCAGGAAGCCTCGTCGGCAGCTTACTCGCTGAATGAGCAGGCCGAGCGTCTGGCGGAATCGATCAGCATCTTTAAAGTCAGCGCCGCGGCGGTAAATACTGCGCTACGCCAGCCGTCGCCGCTGAAAAGACCTGCACTGTTGTCTGGTCGCGCGCGTTCACCGGCTGATAAAACTGACGAAGGCTCCTGGGAGACGTTCTAAAATCCGGGAAATATTTTCAGGTAAAACGTGAAACTTCTGACGCCTGCGGTTCGAGCGTCAGAGGTGCAGCAACTAGTGTTTGTTGAGATAAATGTCAGGACGGGCGATCGCCCACGCGTAATCCGGCGTATTGACTGGCTCATAGCCAAACTTCTTGTAAAGCCACGGCGCCGTGGTGGTAAACAGCATCATGCGACGCAATCGCGCGGTAACCGGGTGTGACTGACAGCATTCCACTAACCATCCCCCCAGATTTTTGCCCTGATAATCCTCGAGAACATACACATCGCACAGGTAGGCAAAGGTGGCATAATCGGTGATAAATCTGGCAAAACCAATCTGCTTGTCTCCGTCGAACAACCCGAAATTCAGGCTATTGGCGATGGCATCGCGCACGGTCTGTTCATCAATACCTGCCGCCCAGGTCGAACGGGTCAGATAATGCTGGATGGCTGAAATATCCATCTTTTCAATGTCTGTGGTGATGAGGTACCCGTCTTTCGTCCAGCATTGCACATCTTTCATTGATATCACCGTATAATGAACCCGTTAAAATACTAACGTAAAAATTTAAATGTATGATGTCAACGTCATCCATTGTTGATATGCTGTATATAATTACAGTATAAGGAGTGAGAATCATGGCTGTTGAAACAAAATTTGTTGTCGTCAGAAAAGGTGAAGAAAAAATGACATTTGCCAATAAGAAAGAAGCGGACGCCTACGACAAAATGCTCGACATGGCAGATGCTTTTACTGACTGGCTGTTACAGAGCGAAATCGAGATCGACGAGGTTCTGGCGGAAAACATTGCGCTGCACCTTGCCGAGCAGAAAGATACCGTTCAGCATATCCTGCGCACCAGCAAACTGCCGGAAGCAGAAACGGCACCTGCCGACGTGAAAGCCGACGCTGAAACAGCAGAAGAGACACCTGTTGAAGACGCGGACGTGGCAGAACACACCGAAGACGCTGTAAAAACGAAAAAGGTTCGCGCGATTAAAGCGGCCTGATGAAAAAACAGAGCCCCGCTGAACACATCTCACAAGGTGTTCAGCGGGGCTTTTCGTTACCGGCTTTTAGCTTTGCGCAGCGGCAGCCTCTTCCTCTTGCTGCAACGCACGCACCGTCTGGTGACGATGCCAGTAGTAGCCCAGCGTATTTTTAAACCCTTCAATTTCCTTTTTCAGACCTGGTAGGCGGATCTCACTGCGTTTTTTCCCTTGCGCATTCGGCTGGACGTGTTGCAGATACAGCACCTCAGTGCCGAACTGGCGGATCACGTTGATGTTCTTCACGTTATCCCACTCCAGTAATTCCCCCGTTTTTGGTTTCACGACGCCCTGATAGGTGATCTCGATTTGAGAACCATCTTTCAGCGTAAAGGCCACCGGCGGGAAATGTTTTAGTACCAGCGCCGTCTCTTCTTCGCCCTCAGGCTGATAACGCCACGCCAGACTTTCTTCATGTACCGATGAGAAATCACGCTCGTACTTCTGCCACAGCTGCTGCTCAATCTGTTCGGCAACCGGCATCAGATCCACCCAGCTTTCAGCAGGGGGTTCAGCTGCAATCGCGGCATAGCCCAACTCTTCCACGTGGTATTCGACGTTGCGCATTCTTTCCGTCAGCGGCGGGTGGGAGTCAAACGGGTGCGGTACATCCTGCTCGCGTATCAGGCTGATAAAGTCTGGCGAGCTGACGTGTTGCGGCAGACCTGCGGCTATCGCTTTGCTGATCCCCAACTCGTTCTCATGCAGGGTTTTGTTATCGAACAGGGTACGTTCGACTTCGCTGCGATAGCTGGCATAGGCTGAGATTTTAATCAGTGATTCAATAATTGCGGCAGGCGTGGTGTGCGTCGCTGCGCTGCGATCGGCAATGAACTCACGTTCACGGCTGTTACGCTGCCATGCCAGTTCGAACAACATGCGGTACAGGCACAGAGGATAAAAGACGATAAGTGTCGCGACGTTCTGACCCATCAGGTGCGTATACATATCAAAACGGTGCAGCTTCGGCCCGAGCAGCGCGCCTGATGCGGTATCGCCTTCATGCAGATGTGTCAGCTCATGCACCATCACGCCGTCGGCCTGTGCGGTGGTCAGCTGGCGCAACAGGGGAATACTGACGTACAACTTGCGGCCACTCAGTGGATGCTCGTTGACGCTTAGCGGCGCTTCGGTCACATAGAAGTTAGTATCAATGCCGGCAATGATATGGTCAGGCGGTGTCGTTCCGACTTTAGCCGCCAGCGTATCAATACGTGCCCACAGCGCGGGCGCGGCGTCGCGCGTCACGACTTCACCTTCGATACCGTCTTCACGCGGCAGCTTTTTAAAGATGCCTTTGACCATGTAGAACATCCCGGCCAGCACCAGCAGGCCGACCGCCATCACCAGTTTCGGATAGTAGGTTTGCGTGAAGAAAGCCGTGCCCCAGAACGAGAGCCAGACCAGCATCGCACCTTGCACTAATACTTCCAGCGCACTGGCCAGCATCAGGAAATGACGGGCCAGTGTCAGGCTCAGCAATTGTCCCTGGCGATTCCTGAAAGCGAGGGCGCTGAACAGCAACACCATCAGCAGCACAACAGCGCTGGCGATAAGCGTCCAGAATGCCACTTTGTCCATCATGTAGAATTGCCACAGTTCGGACTTCTCGGCGCACACCGCATTTTTATAATCGAGCAGATCTTCCGACACGGGGCCGCAGACGCTGGAGGGCGGATTTTGTTGCAGGAAATCCGTCAGTTTACCGACGTCCTGATTTTGCCCGCGGGCGTCATCAATAAAGATCTGAGTATATTGCTGGTTAAGCTGATTACTGCCGTATTCAGCAAATACCAGCGTGATGGTGGGGATCAAAAATAGCGTGACCAGAAGCCAGAAGAATAACTTTGCATAACCTTTTTTCAATGCCGTTAATTTATTCAAAATAGAAACTCGCTAACTGTCTGTTAGAGGGACAAGCTGCTTATATCAGGCAATACCGAAAGAAGGATTTACGGCATAAGGGGAAATGCGCGAGATCCTTCTCTGGCGTGCATCAGCTATATTAACTTTATGAATTGTGAACCGTTGCTATAAGACGATATTTTACCCGTCGCGACAAGCTATTATTTGTTTTTCGGATTATTTACCTTGCGAATAGCGCGCATTGCAGTTGCCGTCTGCAATTGTTTCAGAAACGGTGAAGGTAATTTGAGTTAAGTTTTATTTCATCGGATTGATTCGATGACGGAAATGAGGCGGATAAACCATCATGTCTGATGGCCGTGAATAATCAGTGTTTGATAAAACCAATAATGCTGCAAACCAGCACTATAGCCAGGGAGGGCCACTGCATGGGAATATAAAAGGAGTGGTGGCTAACACCGCCATCATGATTTTTTCTGTTGAGTATCAATCCCATAACCGTATTGATGACCGCGCCAATGCCAATGCCCACGCCTAACAGGAACTGCATTAATGAGACATCACCCTTTTTTACACTCGGATCGGGCCATAACCACATTAACATTAGTACAGTCACAATCGGCATTAAAAGGGTCATAATACCGGCGCCGCGATATATCAGCATGCAAGAACTCCTCGCCATTATCGAAAAAATACGCTAATTTCGACAGAGATTATGCATTATTCGATTTGAAACTCAAGGATATCAGCCATGATAGTATGGAGCGGAGTAGGGTTTTTTATCGCCGTGTTGATTTCGATTGCCTACGTATTTTTAAAATGGATTGTCGATATCATTTGGCAGGAAGGTTATTTTTCTGCGCATTTATGGGCAACAGGGGCTACATTTATACTGGCATCTATTCTGTGCTGCATTTTTGTCTACGCGATCAAACAGGAAAAGCTCCTGGCGTACGTGGCAAAGATGACCGACAGTCAGCCGATGTTTGACCCGGAAAGAACGCACAAATTCTTTTTTATCCCGGTACGGTATTGGCCACTTATTTTGTTTTTAGTCGGCTCGGGAATATGTATTCGCGATCTGATGAAATAACCCTCTCTATATTATGGGTACTCCGCGCACTGTCGCAGGGTCATCCATACAGAGAATTTTTACAGGAAGAAGGGAGTTCTACATGAAGTTAAGAAAATCAATCAATCTGATGGGATCATTGTGCCTGCTGACGGCACTCGGCGGCGCAGCCACACTGGCTAGCGCAGCGGAAGTGAAAGCACCGGCAGCCGCAGCCACCACCCAAACTGTGACGTTGCTCAACGGTAAACAGGTATTTAACCTGACGGGTTATGAAGTGCAGCCTGTGCCGGGCGGTGGTCCGGGTAAAATGTACGTCAGCAAGCAGGAAAAACGCGTTCTGCTGATTGGCGAAGATGACATCCCGCTGGTTGCCCGTGCCGCCAGCGATGCTGATTTCCTTGAAGGTATGAAAACGATCAAGGATAAACAGAAACAGGCTTCACCAAGCTACACTGTGACCAGCGAAAAGATGGAAAACGTCAAAGGGCTGGAAGTTGACCACATCGAAGCCACAGATAAAATGGACGGCAAAGATGTTCTGCAGGCTACCTTGCTCACTGCCGGCGAGAAAAAGTTCACTGTGATTCAGGTGATCTCTGGCGCGAAAGACAAAGCAGGGCACACCGCTGCCGTGAACAACATTCTCGGTAAATAAGTTACTGTAATGTCGATGTCTTGAGAAAGCCCCTGTGGAGGTCAATGCCGCAGGGGCTTTTGCGTATACAGGATTATCTGAAGCTCCATTGTACACTGATGACGAAAACAGAAGGGATGCTGATCCCGCTTTCCCCCCCAAAGTCGTCGGTGAAGTTGTGCTGAATCGCGTGATAAATATAAGGTGAGAAGCCAATACCGGTGACTTTCTTGAAATTGTTATACGATCCGTGATCAATGAATACGTAAACTTTTCCGGTTAAGGAGATCCACTGATGACCACCTTTCACAGTTACTGTATTTCGGCTTCTGGCGAAGAGTGGGGGCAGGGAAGTGAATCTGCACTTTTTCCCTACTGGAGTTTTACCAAAACGGCGATCGCGATTTGCGCACTCAAACTGAGTGAGAACGGCATACTAAACCTGGACTCAACCCTGAATGGCGAACCTTTCACGCTTCGCCAGCTGCTGGTGCATACCGCCGGATTATCGGATTACGGAATCCTGAAATCCTATCACGAGGCCGTCGCTGCGGGTGAGGCACCCTGGTCACGGGATAACCTGCTGAGCGCGGTGATGGCGAAGGGAACATTGTTCAATCCGGGGGAAGGCTGGGCATATTCCAATGTGGGTTACATGCTGGCGCGCGAGCACATTGAGGCTGCATCGGGTTTGAGTTTCTCACGTCTGACAGATGAGATAATTTGCCAGCCGCTGGGTCTGAAGAGTATCGCGCTGACGACTACCCTTGAGCAATTCTCACGGCTTCATTGCGATGCCGCCGGACATTATCATCCGGGCTGGGTATATCACGGATGTCTGACGGGTAACGTGCCGGACGCTGCAAAACTTTTGCAAGGCCTGTTCTCGGGAAGGCTTATCGGTGCGAAGGCACTTGCCCAAATGCAGGTGCGATATCCGCTAGGCGGCGCGATTGAAGGGCGGCCCTGGACAGAATGCGGCTATGGCATCGGGTTGATGATGGGCGCAATGGCGCAGGCGAGGCGCGCGGTTGGCCATTCGGGCGGCGGGCCCTCCTGCGTCAACGCGGTCTATCATTTTCCTGATGTGAAAGACCCGCTGACCGTGGCATGCTTCACCGCCGGTTCACATGAAGGCGTTCCTGAAGCTGAAGCCGTCAGGCTCGCCGGGGAAAGATGAATTCCGCCGCTTTATGCTAAATTAGCCACCCTTATTTACGTTCCGTCCGAGGCACCATGATCACTCCGTTAAATCGTACAACCCGTGAAATGAAAATCAACAATGTGGTGCTGGTCACCCATGCTTTGAAATCACTGGGATCGGCGACAAAAGCGGAGCTCGCGGTCGCGACCGGGCTTAGTATTGCCACCTGCGGCACGGTGCTGAATGAACTCAGCAGCAATAGCGAAGTGCTGGCGCTGGAGCGCGAAGTCTCACGTGGCGGACGGCCAGCGCAGCGCTATGCCTACAATCCCGATTACTTCTCGTTGCTGAGCATTTACGCGCAGGGCAGTGATGCTGCGGCGCAGATCATCTGGACGGTAAACTCGGCGACCGGAGGCTGTCTGGTGCAGGGCGAAGAGCGATTTTTACCGCTCCAGCTGGAAACGTTTTATCAGCTTATTCAACGTATTTTGACGGAGTTTCCGAACATTAAAGCGGCAGGGATCGGGCTGCCGGGTGTGATCGTTAAAGGCACCGTCGCCACCTGTGATATCAGCGTTTTCGCCGGTGTGCCGGTGGAGCAACAGATGCGGGAACGGTTCGGGATTTACGTGCAGGCGGATAACGACATGAACTACACCGCGTACGGGTTTTACCGCAGCAGCTGCATGGACGTCACCGCGCCAGTGGCGTACATCTTCAAGCCGGAAGTGCCCTGTCTCGGTTGCGGAATGGTGATAAACGGGCAGGTTTTGCAGGGTGCGAGCCAGTTTGCCGGCGAGGTCTCTCATCTGCCGTTTACTGATATGGATAAGCTGCCGGTGGCAGACGAAATGGCCAAAGTCATCGTCTCGCTCGCCGCGATTGTTAACCCGGTCACCATCGCGCTTTCAGGACCGAAAATTAGCGAAGCGTTGATCCCCGACCTGCTCGAACGTTGTCATCTTCATATCCCTGCGCAGCATATGCCTGAACTGGTTTACCGGCCATCAATGCGTCAGGATTACCTGCAAGGCATCACCGAACTCACATTGAACAACTACAATCGTCACGTCGCTTTCAGTATCTGACCGGCGCACGCATTGACTTTCTTTCTTTGCCGCCAATATACTCAGTACTTATTAAAAGACTTTTAATAACTCATCTGGCCAGCGGAGAAACACTATTGTCACTGTCATCTGAACTACCTCATACCACAGCGCACGTCGGCAGCCCGGTTAAACGGGTTGCCACGCGGGCAATCTTTTTTGTTACCGGCATGGCGATGGGATTGTGGGCGGCGCTCGTACCTTATGCGCAACTGCGCACGCATTCAGAAGCAGGCGATCTCGGCCTGCTATTACTGTGTCTCGGGGCGGGTTCGCTGCTTTCCATGCTGGGTTCCGGCAAGTTAATCGGCCGGTTCGGTTGCCGCGGGGTGATCATCGCCTCTGTCGTGCTGTATTGCCTGATGATACCGCTGCTGGCGACGTTCAGCGATATCTGGCTGCTGGCGCTGAGCCTGTTTATCTTTGGCATGGGCATCGGTCTGGCGGATGTGGCGGTGAATGTGCAGGGGACACTGGTGGAGCAGGCGGCGGACAAACCGCTGATGTCCGGTTTCCACTGCTTGTGGAGCGTGGGCTGTATCGCCGGTGCGGGCGGCGGTTCGTTGCTGCTCAGTGCAGGTGTAACGCCGCTCGGCAGTACATTTTACGCCATCGCGCTGGTGATCCTTGTCACCGCCTGGTCTTTCCGTGGGCTGTTGCCGTTTGGTGCGCATGAAGAAGAGCATGTGGAAGGGAAAGCGAAACCACGGCCAAACTTCCGTCTGGTGTTGATGGCAGTCATGGCAATGATCTGCTTTATGGCCGAAGGCGCGGTCCTCGACTGGGGCGGTGTATTCCTGACGCGCGAACGGGGTCTGGCGCTGGAACATGCTGGCTGGGGCTTTGCTGTGTTCGCCATCGCAATGTCGCTGATGCGCATGACCGGTGATGCAATTGTCAGTGCGCTGGGGCGCAAACGCGTGCTGGTGGTCGGCGGTCTTCTGGGTATCGTGGGTTATCTGATGGTAGTGCTGTTGCCAGGCTGGATCCTGCCGCTGTGCGGGTTTGCACTGGTGGGTATTGGCGCGGCGAACATCGTACCGGTTCTGATCACGCTGGCCGGGCAGGAAAAAGTGATGCCCGTGAATATGTCGGTAGCCATGGTCGCGACGCTGGGTTATCTCGGCGTACTTGGCGGCCCGGCGCTGATCGGTTTTATCGCCCATCTTTCCAGCCTGTACGTAGCTTTCTCAGGCGTCGCCGCAGCTTTCCTCATCATCACGTTCGGTGCCTGGAAATTAAAATATTAATAGTTTTCGATTAACTGAGTCACACTGAAGCGCTGGCGTGAGGAAAACCGCCAGCCTTTTCCGATGATCACTTCTTAAAATCTGACCTCTGTAGGAGCTGCAATGGCCGTAAAACTTATCGCCGTCGACATGGATGGCACGTTCCTGAATGAATATAGTGAATATAATCAGGCACGTTTCAGCGAGCAGTATCAGGAATTACTGCGCCGCCGCATCAAATTTGTTGTCGCCAGCGGCAACCAGTATTACCAGCTGAAATCTTTTTTCGATGAACTCGACGATCAGATTGCCTACGTTGCCGAAGGCGGCGCGTACGTGGTCGATAAAAAACAGGAACTGTACTGCGCTAAACTGGAGCGGGAACAGGTCACCAGCGTGTTGCAGTGGATTGGCCGCACGCCGGGCATCAACACCGTGGTCTGTGGCAGAAAAGGGGCGTATGTGCTTGAGGGCACCGATGAAGAATTCATCAAGCGCATGAGCCACTATTATCACCGCCTGAATAAAATCCCGACCTATGCCCACATTGATGACACCATCTTTAAATTCGCACTGAGCTATGTCGAAGACGACGTGTATCCGCTGATGGGCGAAATCACCGCGCAACTTGGCAACATCGTTGCGCCGGTCACCAGCGGCCACGGTTCAATCGATCTCATTATTACCGGCAATCACAAAGCTAACGGCCTGAAGAAGATCCAGCAGCGTTATGACATCCGCGATGAAGAAGTGATGACTTTCGGCGATAGCGGCAATGATCTGGAAATGCTGAGCTACGCCGGTTACGGTTTCGCGATGGAGAATGCCTCTGAGGCCGCTAAAGCTGCCGCAAAATATCGCGCACCGTCCAATCGTGAAGAAGGAGTGATGAAGGTGATTGATGACTGGCTGAATGGTCGAGCGCCATTCGATCAGGTCTGAAATCTAACGTGGTTAAATAAATAAGGCTGCTGAGAAACTGGCAGCCTTATTGTTTTATTGGAACTGTCGCCTAATTAGGGTACATAATCCGGAGGAACGCCGTTGCCACCCGCCGGTGGATGATAATCCGGTGGTATGTCGGGCTGCGGTGCATAGTCCTGATTATTGCTGTAGCTTGCATCCATCGGCACTTTGTTGCCTAGGGCATACATGCACTGGGTGTAAACGGTATCGTACTGATCCTGCAAATCACCGCTGCTCGCTCCGGCGCTATTACTGCCCATCGTGCTGCCTACCAGCAATCCGCTGCCTGCACCGATCAGGGCTTCTGGCCATGCCTGATGGGAGGCCGCACCAATGAGCGCCCCTGCCGCGGCGCCGATCACCGTCCCGGCTGCTGCGGTATCCGCTGCATTATTGCTGGCTACCTGAGCACCCCCGTTCACGCTGCCGTAAGCCGTGTTGCGACAGGCCATTTCATCCATCTGAAACGACTGATAACTTTTACCGGTGCCCGGCAGTACCATCACTTCCGGTCGGGTAGGAGGTGAAACGCAGCCAGGAAGTGTCGCTGCCAGGGCGAGCACTGCCACCGAAGTAAATCTCTTCATGACTTTCATCACCTGTTAACGTGGAGCCGAATCGCCAACCACGACCTTCATCCAGCCACGCGGACATGCAGGCACGCGTGGGTAATAACCAGCCGGATTTTGGCAGTAATACGCATAATTAGGGGTTTTCTCGACGTAGGTCTGCGGTTGGGCGGGCGCAACGTAGACTACAGGTGGCGGCCCGTAATATACCGGCGGCGGCACACCAATCACTACGTTTGGACCATACCAGCCTCGACCGTAATAACCATGGCCGTAATAACCGTGACCATAGTAGCCATGACCATAATACCCATAGGCAAACGACGCTGAGCTGGCCGATATCATTACAACCGCCGTCAGCGTCAACAACAGAAGCCTTTTCATAACCACCTCTAAGAAAAATGATCGGAGAAACGGAGTAGAAAACCGAGCACTCCTGAGAGTAAAGATACGCCGGTACAACATAAAAGGTTGGTGGGGGAATAGGGGGTATATGACAAGGGAGTGGAAGCAAATGTGTACAAAGAATTCACGGATATAGGTTTGCTGACGCTCGCAAGCTCCCATAGTTTTTCTGCATGCTTCTGAAACCGGCACACACTTTATCTAATTCCCCAGCAAAAACTGTGGGCGGAAAAATCGATTATTAAGCTATCGGTTATAATTGAAGAATAACCCAGAGGAGAAGCTTTATATGGCCGGTATTTCTGATGCCAAAGCCACTGATCTTGAACCATTACGAAAACCCACATAGGCCATCGAAAGCGTGATTGTACTTTTTCTTCCGCACTCCGTTCAGATTGATAACTCTTAAGAAGTGCCTGATCTGATCAACATGCAGAAGAACCAGAGGGTGTTGCGGTGGTGTTATTACTGAGCGGGCAGATTAATGCCTACCGCACGTCAGATCATTTGTTATTTGCCACCATTGTTGGGAAATCCATATTGGGTTTGCAGGGGTCGGGATTTCGTTTCGATCAGTACTGCTTCCAGCCTTCCAAAGGGAGTGAAATTTATGTGTTGCCTCGTGACGATGCGATCATTCTTATCACGTGCAATGGTTCTTACGCCCTGTACAACCTGCTGGACTATCAGACTTATCTCAACGATTATCAGTCCGAACGGGCGAAACTCAGCGCGGCAAACTACATTCTGGCGCGAAGCAACCTGGCCCACAGCGGTGTAATGAAAATCCTGGCCGATATGCGAAAGGATAATACATCGATATAAAGACCGGAAAGCTGGTTGCCATACTGAAAATTTTCCCTAACACGCGTGGTTTCTCGAGTCTGTCCGCCAAGGCACAGATGGTAAAAAATTCAAAAATGAAAGCCGTGTGGAAAGGATTAGCCGTTGCGAACGCCGGGTCATGAGCCTGCTGTTACAGGGGAAAAGCAATAATGAGATCAGCCAGATGCTGAACCGCAGCCCGAAAACCATCAGCGTGCAGAAACAAATGCTGTTTTCAAAGCTCAATATTACGAGTCTGGCAGAACTGGTGTTACTGATGTCGGTGAGGTTGCTGAACTCCCAACGCAGCCGGAACGTTTTGGCGACGCTGGGGTTATGTAAAAAATTGATAAGGCAGGGGATTAGCGGGACTGCTTTTGCGCGGTAAAGCGGCGGAAGGCTTCAAGCGTTTCATCGCTGACGTGATGTTCGACGCCCTCGGCGTCAAGACGGGCGGTTTCAGCACTGATGCCCAGCGCGATGAAAAATGCTTCGACCACGTTATGACGCTCACGGTTTTCCGCCGCCAGTTTCTCGCCTTCCGGCGTCAGAAACGTGCCGCGGTAAGGCAACTGGTGTACCAGCCCGGCGTTAGCCAGCCTTTTCAGCGTTTTCGCCACGGTTGGCTGCGAAACGCCTAAGCGCGCAGCCAAATCGACCTGACGGGCCTCACCGAATTCGTGGATCAAATCTGAAATCAGTTCCACGTAATCATCCATTAATTCCCGGCGATGCGCCTCGCGCACCTGTAAAAAACCCTGAGCGTGTTCTTCAACATCCAGCAACGGATTTAATTTTTTTTCTTTCACAACGCTTGCCTCTTTCTTGCTCAACGGTTTCTTACCGTCGCCGCTAAGCCGCGACAACGAACCGCATTGTAAACCAACTCCACATATCTACCAATTTCTGCAAACTTTGCCTTGGCTATGGAGTATAGCCTATGCTATATCTGGGTAATAAACTGCCGATTGACGCACAGAGTGACAGGAGAAAATTCATGGAAAATGGACACAGCATCGCGAAACATCTCAGCCAGTCACCGTTTCGTTTGCGCCTCCTGCTGATTGGCATGATCGTCGCGCTGATCACCGGTAGCGCAACGGCGGCTGAAAAAGACAAAAAAAAGTTCAAAGTGGTGACGACCTTCACGGTGATTCAGGACATCGCGCAGAACGTCGCCGGTGATGCTGCCACGGTAGAGTCGATCACCAAGCCCGGTGCTGAAATTCACGATTACCAGCCTACGCCACGCGACATCGTTAAAACCCAGTCTGCCGATCTGATCCTGTGGAACGGCTTTAACCTCGAACGCTGGTTCGGACGCTTCTTTGCCAATATCAAAAACGTACCGTCCGTGACGGTGACCGATGGCATCGCACCTTTGCCAATTCAGGAAGGACCGTATCTCGGCAACCCGAATCCGCACGCGTGGATGTCAGCGAAAAATGCGCTGGTGTACGTGGAGAATATTCGTGCCGCGCTGGTGAAATACGATCCTGAAAACGCTGCGATCTACGACCGTAACGCCAAAAGCTACGCCGAAAAAATAACCCTGCTGGATGCGCCGCTGCGCGAACGCCTCTCTAAAATTCCGGCACAGCAACGCTGGTTAGTGACCAGCGAAGGCGCGTTTAGCTATCTGGCGAAAGATTATGATTTGAAAGAATCCTATCTGTGGCCGATCAACGCTGAAGAACAGGGCACGCCACAGCAGGTGAAAAAGCTCATCGATCTGGTGCGTCAGAAAAATATCCCAGTGGTGTTCAGTGAAAGCACCATTTCGGATAAACCGGCGAAACAGGTCAGTAAGGAAACCTGCGCGAAATACGGCGGCGTACTGTACGTCGATTCGCTGTCCATCGCCGATGGCCCGGTGCCGACCTACATTGATTTGCTGAAAGTGACGGTCGGTACCATCGCTGAAGGTTTTGGCCAATGAGTGATACCCCGCTGCATCTCGACGTTGACAACATATCGGTGACTTACAACAACGGTCACACCGCCATTGAAGAGGCATCGTTCCGCCTTCGTGGTGGCTCGATTTGCGCGCTGCTCGGCGTCAATGGCAGCGGTAAATCCACCCTGTTCAAAACCATCATGGGAATTATACGCCCGACGCACGGTAGCGTGACCCTCGACGGCCTCAACGTTGCCAAAGCGCTGAAGCAGAACCTGATCGCTTACGTGCCGCAGTCCGAGGAAGTGGACTGGAATTTCCCGGTACTGGTGCGGGATGTGGTGATGATGGGGCGTTACGGCAAAATGTCGTTTTTGCGCATTCCCTCGCAGGAAGATAAAAAACAGGTGGCCTCGGCGCTGGCGCGTGTCGGCCTGACTGAATTGGCGCAGCGTCAGATTGGCGAACTTTCCGGGGGCCAGAAAAAACGCGTGTTTCTGGCACGTGCGCTGGCCCAGCAGGGGCGCATTATGCTGCTCGACGAGCCTTTCACCGGCGTCGATATCAAAACTGAAAACGCCATTATCGAGCTGCTGCGCCAGTTGCGAGAGGAAGGCCACCTGATTCTGGTCTCGACGCACAACATCGCCAGCGTGCCGGATTTTTGCGACCGGGTGGTGCTCATCAACCGGACAGTGATCGCTGCCGGTCCTCTCGAAACCACGTTCACCCATCATAATCTCGAAAATACCTTCGGCGGCGCGATGCGCAATATTAGCTATCTGGTCGGCAAGGAGATGATGGCTGAAACCGTTTCACCGGTAAGGCGGGTGAAATGATTGATCTGCTGCTGGAGCCGTTTCACTACAATTATATGGTGAAAGCTATCTGGGTCAGCGCCGGCGTGGGCGCGGTGTGTGCGTTTTTATCGGCGTATCTGATGCTAAAAGGCTGGTCGCTGATGGGCGATGCGCTGTCGCATTCTGTTGTTCCAGGCGTGGCAGGCGCGTATGCGCTGGGTTTCCCGTACGCCATCGGCGCATTCGGCACCGGCATTCTGGCGGCGCTTTCCATGACGCTGCTGCGCCATTTCACTAAGTTGCGCGAAGACGCGATCATCGGCTTCGTGTTCTCCACTTTCTTCGCCCTTGGTTTACTGCTGGTGTCGCTCAATCCGACGTCGGTTAATGTCCAGTCGATTCTGTTCGGCAACATTTTGGGCATCGACGACGCCGATATTTTGCAGGTGCAAATCATCGTCGGCGTTTCCCTGCTGGTGCTGTGCGTTATTTGGCGCGACCTGCTGGCGGTATTTTTTGATGAAGCGCACGCGCGCTCGGTGGGCCTGTCGCCGCTGTGGTTGAAAGTTATCTTCTTCACTATCTTCAGCGCATGCAGCGTGGCGGCCTTACAGACCGTCGGGGCGATTTTGGTTATCGCGATGGTGATCACCCCCGGTGCGACCGCCTATCTGCTCTCGGACCGTTTCTCCCATCTGTTGATTATCTCGGTAATTATCGGCGCCGTAACCAGCGCGGTCGGCGCCTGGCTGAGTTATTACCTTGATGGCTCAACCGGCGGTGTGATCGTCTGCCTGCAAACCACCGTCTTCCTGTTAGCGTTTCTGTTTGCGCCGAAACACGGCTGGCTGGTGAATCATTTCCGCATTAAACGGACAGGGAGCCGCGCATGATGAGCTGGCTGGATGTCCTGATGGAGCCAATAAGCTTCGATTTCATGCAGCGCGCTTTGCTGACCGCCGCCGCCACCAGTATCGTTTGCGCGATCTTCTCCTGTTTTCTGGTGCTCAAAGGCTGGTCGCTGATGGGCGATGCCATCTCTCATGCGGTGCTGCCTGGAGTAGTGCTGGCGTATCTGGCGGGCATTCCTTTGGTCATCGGTGCATTCGGCTCTGGTCTTTTCTGCGCGGTCGCCACCGGTTTTATCAAAGAGCACTGTCGGGTAAAAGAAGATTCTGTCATGGGCATCGTGTTCTCCGGCATGTTCGCCGCCGGGCTGGTGCTGTTCTCGCGGGTGAATACCGAGCAGCATCTGAGCCATATTCTATTCGGCAATGTGCTGGGTGTGACTGACAGCGAAATGCTGCAAACGCTGATCATTGCCGTTGTCGTGACGATGGCTATCGTCATTAAATTCAAAGACCTGATACTTTTTTGTTTCGACCCTGTGCAGGCGAAGGTCATCGGCCTGCCAGTGCGCTTCTACCACTACGCGTTGCTGTGTTTGCTGGCACTGACCATCGTCGCCGCACTTCAGGCGGTCGGCGTGGTGCTGGTGGTGGCGATGCTGATCACGCCCGGCATTACCGCCTTTCTGTTGTGCAAAACCCTGCCGAAGATGATCGCGGTATCCGTGACCGTGTCACTGATCGCCGCCGTTACTGGCACCTTTATCAGTTTTTATATTGATGCTGCAACCGGCCCGACGATTGTGCTGATTCAGGCGGCGATTTTCCTGTTGGCGCTCACCGTTCATCTGCTGCGCAAATCCGTTAAACCGCGTCAGTCCGCACCGAATGCTTAGTGTTGCGGGCAGAGTTTTGCGATTCTGTACGCCGGACAACTTTCTGAGAGACGCCAATGACCCAACAATTTGCTCCTGTCGAACTTGCAAAAGCCTATCGTCTGATTAACCACGGGGCGACCGCGCTGGTTTCTGCCAATCATGCGGGCGTGGACAACGTGATGTCCGCTTCGTGGGTATGTGGACTGGATTTCAAACCGGCAAAACTGACCGTGGTGCTGGATAAAATCGCCAGAACCCGTGAGCTTATCGAGCAGAGCGGATACTTCGTGATTCAGGTGCCTACCGTGGCACAGCTGCAAATGACCTACGATCTCGGCAACGGTACGTTGCGTGACGATGCCGATAAACTGGCGAAGTGCGGCACAGAGTTGTTCCGCATGGAAGGTCAGGGCGATTTACCGTTCGTTGCTGGCTGCACCGGGTGGCTGGCTTGTAAGCTGATCCCCGAGCCGCACAACCAGCAGGCGCATGATTTGTTTATCGGTGAGATTGTCGGCGCATGGGCCGATACGCGAGTTTTCAAGGACGGACACTGGCATTTCGAAGAAGCCGATCCGTCCTTACGCAGTCTGCACTACATCGCGGGCGGCCAGTTTTACGCCACCGGCGAACCGCTCAGCGCCAATACAGACCTGGTGTGACCCCTTCTTTTACGGCGTGATTAACGCCGCTCTTCCGGCAAAGGCTCGTGTCCCTATGCTGCTGGCAGGCAATACGCGGGGCATGACTCTGCAGGTAACGGTCTTGTGTGTGGCGATGAGACCGCGATTCGTGGTGGGTACAAACCATGACATGCAGCTGTGCGCGAGGGCGGACATCAACCCCTTTTGTAATGCGGCTTTCATAGTATTATTTTTCAATCAAAGGATACGTGTAAAGCTGGCAGGGTTGCGCACCATGTCACCATCTTACAATCAGTGGATAAAAGTAAAGCCCACGCAGATTTCACTGAGAAGGCTTTTTTATTTATTCTGAAGAAAAATTTACGCGCAATCCTTCTACTGGAATATTTTAATTCATCGTTATCAAATACAAATACAAATACAAATACAAATACAAATACAAATACAAATACAAATACAAATACAAATACAAATACAAATACATGTAGGGTCAGGTGGATAGCAATGCAAGCGAGACAGAATTGACAAAACTTCATCTCCTGCAACTTCGTCCTGACCAACTTTATGTGGTATATATTCCAGTCTCAGCTTACTTAAGGATGGATCGGCGTACAAGAGCTTTGGGGTGGCAATGTCTACCTTAGCTAGACTCTTGGCTGCATGTTGATAAAAACTATATTCAACATTACTGACAGGACATAGCTCGACTAACTGATGACCTGTTTCATCCATAAAAAGTGCCACTTCGGCGATACCCATTCTGGATATATTATCAACAGACATGCATCTTTCCTTTAGCGTTGGCCAGTTGGATAACTCTGAGGCGTTTGAGTTTTGCTCAAACTGGCAGTAATGCTGACATCTCTCCTCCCCCAAAGTTAGCATATTGTGATGGTTGCGACTTCCGCTTCTGGCACAAAACTGCCCTCCGCTAAGACCAGAGGCGGCTATGAGCGAGAAGCGGACATTGCAGACTGCCCAGTAGAAAAAGTGCTATCAGAATTATCTAAAGGAAGATCGTATTAACTATGTCTCATTCTAACTGTTTAATAAATTATGAAAATTGAAATTTTCATTTAATATCATCGTGTTAAGGAAACTAATTAAACCTCTCATTTAATTTATGATTCTTATTTAGTTCATGGGTTGGTGTGAAAATAGATTACCGCACTATAGAAAAAACATATTCAACCCCAGCAGGAAATTATATTTAAAATTAATGTGCGCAGGGACTTTTCTGCGTAATAAGAACAGCAAGTAAACACATAGTGATAATAGTTACCATTCCCATTTCTCGAGTAGCCATATCATGAGGTAAACTAATGCCTGCTGCAATTTTAAGAATTAAGGTTATCCTAATAATTCTTTTGTATGATTAAGGTCATCGATAAATTTACTAAGGGCTCATTAATGAAATTGCGACTCTGGAATCTGTTACCCCATGATTACGCTCCTTTTTTTCGTATTCTTCACATCATTGTGGCATTTCTAATATTATCACAAATTATTAACTCTAATCTGACAGAGACTGAAGCAATTCGTGAACATAGTCTTGCAGGAGTTATAACCTGGATGCACATTATTTCAGGATTAGGATTGATTATTTGTGGTTTTATAATGTTAAGCTGGATGCTTACTCAAAGAGGTTTTACTTATTACTTTTCATGGGTAAGGCTTGACTTTAGTGGCATTAAACAAGATATAAAAAAGTTGACTAGTTTACGCCTGCCTGATGCACATTCGGGAGGTATTGCCAGTACAATCCAAGGATTTGGAGTTCTAGCATTGCTAATTGTAGCACTTTCAGGTGGCCTATGGTTCTTGTTTAATACCATGCAGTCAAATCTGGCTGAAACAGTAATCCACTGGCATAAGTTCTTTACTACTTTCATTGAGGTCTATTTTTATGCACATGGTGCAATGGGAGTTTTGCATATTTTAATTGAAAAATATAAAAGTCGCCCAGTTAACCTAAGTGACTAACCTGTTGTGCGATAATATTACTTCAAGTTGTAGAAAATCCTAAAAATAAAAATTAGTTAACGAGAGGATGAAACAGCACTTGCAGAGGCTTTTTAAAGAAATTTAATAAAAACGAAAAAATATTCATGGCGAAATGATTGTTTAACTATCTAACATGGATAGAAATGTGAGTTAGTCGTCCTATTTTAGGAAGTTAATAATGACTAAAACAAAAGGGTTACCGCGTCCGCTTACGTACTACGCTTGGCTTTCCATTGCCACGGCTATTGCCACTATCGGACTCAAAGGTGTGGCGTGGAAAATGACCGGTTCGGTCGGTCTGCTATCTGATGCCATCGAATCCGTAGTTAACCTCGCAGGAGCCCTAATGGCGCTCTGGATGCTGACCTTGGCTGCGCTTCCAGCCGATGAGAACCACGCATATGGTCACGGCAAAGCCGAATATTTCTCGAGTGCTTTCGAAGGATTTCTGATCCTATTAGCGGCAGCCAGTATCGCCTATACCGCAGTTAAGCGGATGTTATCTCCACAACCGCTTGAGGAGATTGGTCTCGGACTACTGGTTTCAATAGTCGCATCGATCCTTAATTTTGTGACGGCTCGCATTTTGTTAAGGGCTGGCAGGCAGCACAACTCTATCACTCTTGAGGCAGATGCTCATCACCTGCTGACAGATGTCTGGACGTCGGTCGGTGTCATTTTTGGTGTCGGACTGGTTTATCTGACCGGCTGGTTTTGGGTCGATCCGATCGTTGCATTGCTGGTCGCAGCCAACATCGTGTGGACTGGTTATCAGCTTATGAGTCGTTCAGCTGCAGGTCTGATGGATGTATCGCTACCCACGGAAGAACTCAAAAAAATAGAGTCGCTGCTGGCGGGATATCGTGAACACGGGCTTGATTTCCATGCACTACGCACACGCCAGGCTGGCGGGCGGGCGTTTATGACAATGCACATCCTAGTTCCTGGGCTATGGACTGTTCAATATGGGCACGACTGGGCCGAGCGTATAGAGAATGATATCCGCACCGCACTGCCTTTTATCCATATCACCACTCATGTTGAACCGTTGGAAGATCCCGCGTCAATGAACGACCAAACGCTCGACATTTCTGATCACTAAACTAACCACATGTCGCTGGTCCGGGAGGGTAATAAACCTCGGTCTACAAAAATTTCAGGTATTCTCTATAATTCTGAGGGTACTTGATACCACTGTAGGGTCAGGGAAGTGGTGATCTGATTCTGATTGCGGCCAAAAATTCGATTTATTCAACAAAGCCGGTTGGAGCTTGAAGCACAGGTGTTAAATTTAATTTATGAGACGATTGATATCAATTCATTATACTAGTAGTTCAATTGATTTTGTTCCAGCAGAGAAGTCTGTCATGCATTGGTAAAAAATTATAAACATTTTAAATAAAATATAAATGCACATCTTAACCAGTAAGGTTTATAAAAAACTGTTATTCCATTTTCCTCAAGTATGACATGACAGGGTCTCAACGGCGTTGTTGAATAAATCGAACTTTTGGCCGTAGTTAGGATCAGATCACCACACTCCTGATCCTGCAGCGATATCACGTGGCAAAACAAAAGTTCAAAATCACCAACTGGGCCACCTACAACAAGGCGCTTGTCAATCGGGGCTCACTGACATTCTGGCTTGATGAGTCGGCCATTCAGGCCTGGTATGACGAACCCAACACGTCTTTACACGGTCGTCCGCAACGTTATTCTGAGCTGGCCATTTCAACCGTTCTGATGCTCAAACGCGTTTTTCGCCTCACACTTC